>Ga0209607_1000006_pt1 | contig 311449 bp, 283 predicted proteins | sample AD_UKC117_MetaG_FD_184413 | JGI IMG/M metagenome (GOLD analysis project Ga0209607, IMG submission 184413) | Active sludge microbial communities of municipal wastewater-treating anaerobic digesters from Hong Kong - AD_UKC117_MetaG (SPAdes)... | ecosystem: Engineered > Bioreactor > Anaerobic >... | reverse complement strand
AAGCGGATCCTTCCCCTTGAAGGGGGCACATGGCAAATACATCCCTCCCAACCTCCCTTCAAAGGGAGGGGCCCTTAATAGTAATCTAAATGAACTTCCCCCTTTGAAGGGGGACTGAGGGGGATGTTTTTAGCCGGATGCTATTATTTCATTTCCAAAATGCTACTCGAGTGATTCTGCAATTTTTTCCTTTACCACTTTCAGTACGCCATAAAGATCATTCATAACATTTTCATTAGTTATCCTTACAAACTGAATTCCTTCATGTTCCAACCTTCCCTGTCGTTTGGCATCCTCCAAAAAAGCCGTTTCATGTATAGGCCCATCCACCTCAATGGCCAATCCGATTTCGTGACAATAAAAATCCACAATGTAATCGAGTAGGGGCACTTGGCGGTGAAACTCGACCCCAAGTTGTTTCCTTCGGATTTCCTTCCAAAGAATTTTCTCGGCTTTGGTCATATTACTTCGCATTTCCCTGGCGAGTTGTTTTAAATCACTTCGGTACTTAATAATTCGATTTGACATGGTTCCAAAATAAAAAAACATCCCTCCCTACCCTCCCTTCAAAGGGAGGTGTTACTGATAATTTACAAATTGAGCCTCAGTCTCTGAAAGGAGAAAAGTCCTTCCCCCTACGAAGGAAACGCTAGGCAAATACATTCCTCCCTACCCTTGTGCGCCAGCAGGCCCGTTCGCTAAATCACTCCACCGGAGTGATTCTTCACGCTCCGGCCTCTTGAATGGGAGGTGTATTACGGCCTTAAGAAGCGGATCCTTCCCCTTGAAGGGGGCACATGGCAAATACATCCCTCCCAACCTCCCTTCAAAGGGAGGGGCCCTTAATAGTAATCTAAATGAACTTCCCCCTTTGAAGGGGGACTGAGGGGGATGTAAACCATCTTGAAAGCGGACTTCATAATTTTTCAATGCACACACAATAAAGAATCCTAATGAGCGTTATTTTATTTATGATTGCATAATAAATAATGGTTACAATCATTCATAGCGTCCAAGAGATTGCCCTGCCCCTTTTTCCTTTTGGGGGACGGGGTGCTTTGGGCGTTGGCACCCCCATTTCTACCTTGGGATTTCCTACGGCTCCCCAAAAAGGAAAGGTTGCATCCGTACTTGATGCCACCTGATGTGTAACCGGTACTTGCTGTAGGGTCCTTCCCCGGCAAGGGCCACAAAACAGCAACTATGAGTCAGCGACTTTGTATTTACCCAGATGATGTGGAGCGGATTACGGGAAGAAGTCTACGGCAGTGCCGGGAAATCCTGAAGGAGATTCGCGACAAGCATCAAAAATCGAAAAACCAAATGGTGAGTTATTGCGAACTGGCCGCGCACCTGGGCCTTAGCCCTGAATTGGTGTACAACACCATCAATCGCTTGCCGGTAACGCATGGAGGGCAGGAAGAGGAGTGATTTTTATTTTTTATTGGTATTGTTTATTCCTCAAGGCACCTCCCCCCTCGGGGGGGACTGAGGGAGGACCTTTGGGTGCAGCGCTAGCGTTTTTTGGTACTTTTTTATTCACAGCTTTAATATTTGATAAATAGGAGTTCATGAAATCGAAGATTTGCTTAGCCAAATCGAGATTCGGCCTAAGCCAATGCTTCGCATTTGGGCAATGCAAAAAAGTACTGCACCCTTAAGAACATTGTTTGTCATGCCCTACCCGATGGGGCATCCGGTATGGATTCCGGGTCAAGCCCGGAATTGGACCGAGCGTCAATAAAAATGTCCAGTGGACATTTTTAGCGAAGGGGCCAGTTGGCGCGTGGGCATAAAACAGAGATGCTACACTGCATTCAGAATAACAATAATTGCGCATTACACATACACACTCACCGTCAAAAACACCATCGCCACAACCGCCAGCAACACCACCAACGGCCACACAAACCGCAGCCATTTGTTAAATCCTATTTTCACCACGGCCAGAGCCGCAAGGATGAGGGAGGTGGGGTTGATGAAGGCAAAAAGGCCCATGCCGTACTGGTAGGCATTCACAATGACCTCGCGCCCAATCCCCACACCGTCGGCCAAGGGGGCCATGATGGGCATGGTAAGGACCGCCATCCCCGAGGAGGACGGAATAAAAAACGAGAGTCCGTTGTACATCACAAACAGCACGTTGGCAAACAGTCCGGGGTTCATCCCCTCCGTGACCGTACTGGCATGGTACAGCAGGGTATCGCTGATGCGCCCCTCGTCCATGAGGATGGAAACCCCGCGGGCAATCCCAATGATGAAGGCCACGCTCAGCAGTTCCCCCGCCCCTTTGGAAAAGCGTTCAATGAAGTCGCCTTCCTTAATCTTCCCAATAATGGCTATCAGGATGGCCCCCACCATGAAGGTGGCCGTCATTTCCACAAACCACCAGTCCATCAGGGAGACCCCGGCAATCATGATCACAAAAGTGGCGGCAAAGACCAGGATAATCAGTTTGATGCGGCCCGTGAGCTTGGGAATGGTGCCCAGGGCCGTGCCCACAAACCGGGCTTCCAGTTCGGCCTTTTGGGTATAGACCAAGGATTTGGAAGGGTCCTTTTTCACCCGCTTGGCATACCGCAGGATGTACAGGATGCACAGCACCAAAGAGACCAGCCACATCAGGAGACGACCTTCGAGGCCCGTGGTCCAGTCGATGCCTGCCGCATCCGAAGCAATGATTACGGAAAACGGGTTGATGGTGGAGCACATGGTGCCGAAGGAAGAGCCAATGTAGATGCTGGCCAGGCCTACCATGGCATCGTATCCTGCCGCGATGAACACCGGAATCAGGATGGGATAAAAAGCCATGGTCTCTTCGGCCAATCCAAAGGTGGTGCCCCCAATGCCCACTAGGGTGGTGACGAGTATGATGAGGAGAAATTCCCTTCCCTTCAAGGCCTTGGCCATCCAGGCAATGCCCGAGTCGAAGGCTCCTGTACCATTCATGATGCCTATAAGCCCCCCAATGAACAGCACCAAAAAAATAATGTCCGCCGATTCGATGACACCCTTCACCGGGGCTTTCAAAAAGGCAGCCAAGCCCTGCGGGTTTGCATCCTTGGCTTGATAGGTCTGAGGCACGTTGATGGGTTTGTAGAGGGCCCCATTGGTGAATTTCTCGACGGGAATCTTCACCTGCAGGGAATCGAGGGTGGCCTGTGTGGCCGGCAGGGACAGGGTGGTACCGTCTTTCTGCAATTGGAAGGCATTGGCCTCGCTGGAATAGCTGAGGGTGTCGTACTGCCCCGCCGGAATGAGGTAGGTCATCAGGGCCGCCAAGGCACAGATGATCAACAGGATGGTAGGGGCCGAGGGAAAGGAGATTTTTTTCATGAAGTGGTGGTTCGTTGCCGATTAAAGATACACCATTTTGGGAAACGGAGGGCGCTGCGTAGCCCGAGATGCTTCGACCCCTCGTCAGGCTCGGGGCAGGCGCCGAGGGGTACGTCCGGAACGAACGGGGGGGGTTGCTTCCCCTCCTTTTGAAGGAGGGGTGTCCAACGGGCGGGGTGGTTATAAACCCTCCGTCTTGCCACATGCGTGGCAATCCACCTCCCTTTAACCAAAGGGAGGAGCCGCCAGTACATGGCCTAACTGCTTCTCGATACAACCCGCCTGCGGCGTGCCACTCGAAGTGACAAACCTTTTGCTTATGGTTCATTGGGCAATAGCCTGAATAACCGCGCCTCAGCTGCGAACACTATCGAGCGATAGCTCGAAACCGAAGTTTGTTCAGAAATAGTGGTGACGCCAGCGGAAGTGCGTTTTCGCAAAGCGAAAAAAGAGCATGTAGCGGTAAGCGGCATCCACGGTTGGGAGTTTGCTCCCAAATTTCCTCACAAACTTCTTGACTTTTTGGTTCGTTTTGTGTCAAGACAAAATGAACTAAACAATAAAACACGTATTGTCATGCCCCACCCGATGGGGCATCCGGTATGGATCCCGGGTCAAGCCCGTAACGACAGACCTCTGTCAGTTCGAGTGCCAAGTGCAGCGAGGCGTATCGAGAACGGGCCAGGTGGCGGGACAGTCACAAACCCTCCGTCTTGCCACATGTGTGGCAATCCACCTCCCTTTGGTTAGAGGGAGGAGCCGCCAGTACATGGCCTAACTGCTTCTCGATACAACCCGCCTGCGGCGTGCCACTCGAGGTGACAAACCTTTTGCTTATGGTTCATGGTTCATTGGGCGCAGCCCGAGATGCTTCGACAAGCTCAGCATGACATCGCAATGACCGATTATCTATTAGTATTTTTATTATTCCTTATTCGGGCCAAGCCCGAAAGATCTTCGGGTAAGAATATACGAAGAAAAGCTCCGAGATTCAGGAGCATAGCGACGCGGAGTTTTCGAGTGGTTTTTGCCAACGGCAAAAAATTCCTACGCGAAGTCCCCTTTTCTTTTGGTTCGTTTTCTTTTGGGGAAGCAAAAGAAAATGAACTAAATAACATAAAAGAAAAATCGTACCTTTTCTCCATTAAAAACACCTTTGTGAAAACACGCTACTGGCTGGTATGCCTTTGGGGCCTTACCCTACAGGCCCAAAACTACGTCGACCTGGTAAAGATCGGCTACGGCCAAACCCTCAACAACGACTTCGATGCCAGTACCTCCAGCACCCAGGTCGCCACCTTCGAGGCCGACCTCACCCTGCCCATTGTCCTTAACGACGACCACGTGCTGGTGAGTGGGGCCCTCTTTACCGAAAACAGCCTGCAGCTCTTCCCCCAAAGCCGCTTTTCCAACCTCTACAGCACCACCCTCAAACTGGGCCTCGCCAGTACCTACAACGATACCTGGAGCAGCACCATCGTGCTCCTGCCCAAACTGGCCTCGGATTACGAGCGCATTACCAGTGACGATTTATATATTGGAGGCTTCGCCCTGCTGAAATACAAAAAGAACGCACACCTTACCTACCGCTTCGGGGCCTATGGCTCCCAAGAGGCTTTTGGTTTCTTCGCCACCCCTATCATTGGCTGGTACTACCACAGTCCCAACGAGCGCTTTGAAATGGACATGAGCCTGCCCATTTCGGCCGACATCAACTACAACCTGGGCAGCGTGACCCTGGGGATGGACTACTACGGCATCGGCCGCAGTTTCAACATCACGCGGGAAGGAACCACCCCGGTGTACGTAGACCTCAGCTCCCTCGAGTTTGCGACCTACCTACAGGTGCCCACCCTCAATAACACCGTCTTGCTGCGCGCCAAGGTGGGCTATGCCAGCGACGATTTTGAGGTGTATGCCCAAGGCGAGAAAATTGACCTGGGGCTTTCGGCTTTCAGCTTTGGCGACGACCGCACCCAGTTGAACCCAGACATCAGCGGAGGTATTTTTCTTAAATTCGAGGTACTATATCGCTTCCGCATCCCCATTTCTAAGTCGGAACCCGAAAATAATAAGTAACTTTCGGTATGAACCGAACCTGTATCGAATGTGGCGAGCGGCTCATCGGTCGCTCCGACAAGAAATTCTGCAGCGATTCCTGTAGGAACGCCCACAACAACGCCCTCAACCGCGACAGCAAGAACCACGTGCGCAACGTGAACAACCGCCTGCGCAAAAACCACCGCATCCTCGAGGCCCTCAACACCGGCGACAAGACCAAGGTCAAGAAACCCACCCTGCAGAAACACGGTTTCCTGTTCGACTACCACACCAGCACCTACACCACCCAAAACGGGCATACCTACTTCTACGTATACGACCAGGGCTACCTTCCCTTGGACCATGATTTCTATTTGTTGGTGAAGAAAGATGTTTGAAGGAATCGTAGTTAAAATATCGGAAAGTTGGGTGAATAAAGCGATATTCTACCTCATAATCGTAGCCATTGGGCTGGTAGTTCGATACTTTTCACCCTTGGACAAATTCAAAAGGGTACTGCGTAAAACACGCCCAATGACTCCACAAAAAGCGCAAGAAGGAGCGTATGTGCGCGTGCAAGGAATGGCAAAACCCTTAAACGAAATAAAACAAGCCCCCTTGACTGAACGTGCATGTTTGATCTATGAAGCGTCCGTGGACCAAAAAACGAATCGGTATTGGCGCAATATCATAACAAAGGTTTCCCAGGATAATTTTATTGTTGAAGTAGGGAACGAACTCGTACTGATCAATATGGACGTCCCCAAATCCTGCATTCAGGTTAGGCTGGATATAGATCGTGACGGATCATCAGGTATTTTACAGGAACCCTCCAAAAATCTTCTGCGATTTTTAAATTACAATCAAAAGGAATCCACTACCATTCTAGGCTTCAATAAAACATTCAGATACACTGAGGGCATCTTGGCTCCGGAAGAAATGGTCACGGTAAAGGGCATTGCCTCTTGGAAAACGCTCTCAGACCCTTTGGCAGGATATTCTTATTCACGAATTCTGGAATTAAAAGGAACTGCCGACCACCCTTTACTGATTTCTGATCAAAAGAAAATGCTTAAACTATAAATCATTAGTTAGTCCTCGAGCCCAGTTTGATCAAAACCTCACACAACCAGCTCCCCTCTTTAGACCCTTCGACAAGCTCAGGGTGACATCATAACACCACATCGGGCGACCGCCCGAAACATTGCGCCTCAGCTGCGACTTCGGGTCCCCGCCGCCTGAAGGTGAGAGGACAAGTAATGGATGTCTGAGCCCAAAGGGCGAGTTTCCATTACTTGCGAACCAAGGGCTTGGCGGGAAATCGAAGATTCACGAGCACCAAATTATCCCATATAATTGTGCGAGTAAAACAAGCAGGTGCAGCGCTAGCGTTTTTTGGTACTTTTTTATTCACAGCTTTAATATTTGATAAATAGGAGTTCATGAATGCTTCGCATTTGGGTAATGCAAAAAAGTACTGCACCCTTAAGAACATTGTTTGTCATGCCCCACCCGATGGGGCATCCATGGGGATTCCGTTCAAGCCCGTAACGACAGACCTCTGTCAGTTCGAGTGCCGAGTGCAACGAGGCGTATCGAGAACGGGCCAGGTGACGGGATGGTCACAAACCCTCCGTCTTGCCACATGTGTGGCAATCCACCTCCCTTTGGTTAAAGGGAGGAGCCGCAAGTACATAGTCTAACTGCTTCTCGATACAACCCGCCTGCGGCGTGCCACTCGAAGTGACAAACCTTTTGCTTTTTGTCATGCCCCACTGGATGAGCCAGGGCAAAAATGAACAGAAAATAATAATAATAAACCCTTACTTCCACTGCTGCCCCTTCAACTGGATGGCAGCCTTTAAAATATCCTTTTGGCTGATGAGCCCCACCAATTTGCCGTCCCGCACGATGGGGAAACGCCTGCGGTGGGAGTTTAGGAACTTATCGGCGGCATCGAACACGTTCATCTCGCCGTCGATGGTCTCGATGTTGGTGGTCATGTGGTCCTCCACCTTGATGTCCTCCATGGGGTGGTTGTAGTAGCGGCTGTTGCTGATCTGTTTGATGCAGTCCCCTTCCGAAATGATGCCCACCAGTTCGTTATTCTCGTTCACCACGGGACCTCCCGAGATGCGCTTTTTGATGAGGGTGTTCATCACGTCCATCACCGACTGGTTGGGACGGAAGGTCACGAGGTTGGTACTCATATAGTCGGACACCTTGATGTTTTCCGACGAACCCTTCTGGGGTTTGGCGCGACGCCCGATGTAACTCTTAATGCCCATAATTTCAGATTTTTAGCCTATTAAAGATACACAATTTTGTGAAAAAACACCAAGGCCTTCCCAGATTTCATTCCTTTTTCACTAATAAATCGTACTTTTAAAAAAACAAACCTCCACCCTAGATGAAACGTTCCCAGGCTTTTGTCTCCTTCCTCCTTTTGTTGGCACTTACGTACTACAGTTTTTACAGTTTGATGCCCCGCGGCGGCACCCCCGACACCCTGCCGGAAACCGAATTCTCGACCGCCCGCGCCCTGGTACCCCTCAAGGAAATTGCCCAAGCCCCGCATTACATCGGTTCGGAAGAAAACAGCCGCGTGCGCAATTACCTCATGGCCCACCTCAAAGCCCTGGGACTGCAACCCGAAACTCAGGAAGGCTACATCCTGAACGAGAAGTGGGGCGGTATGGACAAGCCTGTGAACATCCTCGCCAAGATCGAGGGCAGCGGCGACGGCAAGGCCCTGCTCATCTTTTCGCATTACGACAGTGCCCTAGTGCCTTCTTTGGGGGCTAGTGATGCCGGTAGTGGGGTGGTGACCATCCTGGAATGTGTACGGGCCTATCTGGCCACGGGGCAGCAGCCCAAAAACGACATCATCATCCTCTTCACCGATGGGGAAGAAGTGGGCCTGGACGGCGCCAAGCTGTTTGTACGCGAACACCCTTGGGCCAAAAACGTGGGGCTCGCCCTCAATTTTGAAGCCCGCGGCAGTGGTGGCCCCAGCAACATGATTGTGGAAACCAACCACGGCAACCAAAACCTCATCCAGGGTTTCATCGATGCCCATCCTGAATACCCTGTGGCCTCCTCCCTCATGTACAGCATCTACAAAATGTTGCCCAACGACACCGACTCGACCGTGCTACGGGAAGAAGGCGACATCGACGGCCTCTTTTTTGCCTTCATCGACGACCATTATGACTACCACACCGCCAACGACACGGTGGAAAACCTCGACCTGAACACACTGCAGCACCAAGGCAGTTACCTCTTGCCTTTACTGACCTATTTTGCCGACGCCGACCTGTCCCAAGTACGCAGCGAAGTGGACGATGTGTACGTAAACATGCCCTTCATCAAAATGATCCACTACCCCTTTTCGTGGGTGATGCCCATGGCCCTGATAGCCGCTTTGCTCCTCATCTTGCTTTTGGTATATGGAATACGGAATGGGCGCCTTAACGGAAGGCACATAGCGCGTGGCTTTGTACCGTTCCTCCTGTCCATGATCCTTTCCGGACTGCTGGCCTACTACGGTTGGCAATTGCTGTTGCAATGGTATCCCGGTTACAACGAAATACAGCACGGGTTCACCTACAACGGCCATACCTACATTGCCCTGTTTGTAGTGCTCACGCTCTTTATCCTGTTCAGCTTATACCAAAAATTCGGTAAAAAAGTACACCCTGCCAACCTCCTTGTGGCTCCGCTGGTTTTTTGGCTGCTCATCAACTTGGGCCTGGCCTTGTATTTGAAGGGCGGTGCCTTTTTTATCATCCCCTTCTATTTTGGGCTACTTTCCCTATGGGTGCTAATCCGCCAGGAATTTCCCAGCCCACTGTTGATGTTGCTCTTGGCCGTACCCGCCGTGTTCACCTTTGCCCCACTCATCCAGTTTTTCCCTGTGGGCCTAGGGCTGGAAATGCTGGCCATTAGCTGCGTGTTTACCGTATTGCTGTTTGGGCTACTGTTGCCCATCTTAGGCTTTTACCGCTACAAAAAACTCTTCGCAGCCTTGTTCTTGATACTGGGCATCGGCTTTTTCATCAGTGCCCATTTCAATAGCGGCTTTACAGATACTACCCAAAAGCCCAACAGCCTGCTTTACTATCAGGATACCGACACCCAAAAGGCCTATTGGGTCACCTACGATCGCCTATTGGACGACTGGACGCGGGGCTATTTGGGCGAACACCCCGAGGAGGCCTCGAAGTATGTTGAAAATGCGGCCGGCAGCAAATACAACACGGGCTATACCTATGCAGCTGAGGCCCCTTGGAAAGTCATCCCTGCCTTCGATACCTGGCGCAACAAAGACACCTTGGTAGGGCAGGAACGGGAGGTTTCCTTTACCATCATCCCGAATCGGGATGTGGATGTAATCCGTCTGTATGCCGACAAGGACATTGTTTTTGATGCGCTCTCCTACAACGGCATCGCCGTGGCCAAGGACAGCACAGGCCGGGTGTACAGCAACCGGGTAAACAACGGCCTACTGAGTTATTACGTTTCGCCCAACGACACCTTGGAAGTAGCCTACCGTGTGCCCGACACCGTGAACGTGGCTTTCAACGTCTTGGAATATTCCTTCGACCTGTTGAAAAACCCGCTCTTTACCATGGACAAGCGCCCCAGCAATACCATGACCAAGCCCTTTGTGTTCAACGATGCCATTGTACAGAAACGTTGGGTGCACCCACGTTTGTTGGAAGCACGCCCCAAGGACTCCTTAAATACCGAACTGGATGACTAAGATCCTGGGCATTGCGGGCATGGGTTGGTTGGGCCTCCCCCTGGCACAACGGTTGCAGTATGAGGGTTATCAGGTAAAGGGCACCGTCACGCAATCCCAAAAAGTAAATGCCTTAAAGGAATTGGGCTTGGAAGTCTACCCCATGGTGGTTACCGAACGCGGCGTGTTGGGTGCCGTGCAATCGTTTTTGAAGGACGTTTCCCTGTTGGTGGTGATGATCCCCCCCGGACTGCGCCGCAACACCGGCTCGGATTACGTATTGAAGATGTCCTATTTGTTAGAAGAAATCGGGAGGGCGGGAACCCCGCGTTGCATCTTTATCAGCAGTACTTCGGTGTATGGCGATGCCCAAGGGGAAGTAACCGAAGCCCACCCCCCAAAGCCCGATACCGAAGCAGGACGGCAATTGCTGCAAGTGGAGCAGTTGTTCTTCAATTCCGATTTTGAAGCTACCATTGTGCGCTTTGGCGGTTTGTTGGGCGGAAGCCGGCAGCCTGTGCGCTACTTGGCCGGCCGTAAAAACCTGAGCGGGGGCGATGCCCCTGTAAACCTCATCCACCGCGAGGATTGTATTGGCATCCTGCTGCGCATCATCAAACAGGGCTTGTTTGGGCACATCTTCAATGCCGTGTACCCGGCCCATCCCCCCAAGAAAATCTATTATGCCGAAAAGGCCTTGGCCATGGGCCTGGAAGCCCCTTCCTACAGCCCCGAAGGCCTGCAGGTGTATAAGGAAGTGCACTCGGTAAACGTTCCCGAAATCCTGGATTACCCCTTCCAAAAGGAGATTTAATTGCGTATCTTTAAACGTTCAATACCAACCCTATGAAGTTTTTGCCACCCCTTTGTTCCTTATGGATATCCCTATTGTTTCTTGCCACCACATTTCCTTCCTTCGGACAGTCGTACGATGAAAGCCTGTATGGGGCTTTGGAATACCGCCTCCTCGGTCCCTTCCGAGGGGGGCGTAGTGCAGCCGTAACGGGCGTTCCTAACAAACCCAACCTCTTTTACTTCGGAGCCACAGGGGGTGGGGTATGGCGTACCCAAAATGGGGGCCGCACCTGGGAAAACATCTCCGATGGGTATTTTGGGGGTTCCATTGGAGCCATCGAAGTGGCCGAGGACGATCCCAACGTGCTCTACGTGGGTGGGGGCGAACAGACCGTGCGCGGGAATGTCTCCTCGGGCTACGGGATGTGGAAATCGGTCGATGCCGGGAAGACCTGGACGAAGGCGGGATTGGAAAAAAGTCGCCACATCCCCCGCATTGCCACCCATCCCAAAAACCACAACATCGTGTATGCCGCCGTGTTGGGCGACCTCTACAAGCCCACCCAAGACCGGGGCGTGTACAAGAGCTTAGACGGAGGCACTACCTGGAAACGGGTGCTCTTTGCCAACGAAAATGCCGGGGCTACCGACCTTACCCTGGACCCCAACAATCCGCGCATCCTGTATGCTTCTACTTGGAACGTGCGTCGTACCCCGTATAGCCTCAGCAGTGGCGGGGAGGGTTCGGCCCTTTGGAAAAGCACCGACAGTGGGGAAACCTGGAAGGAAATTTCCAAAAACAAAGGCTTCCCAACCGATACCTTGGGCATCATCGGCGTGACCGTATCTCCCTTAAACAGCGAACGGGTGTGGGCCATTGTAGAAAACAAGGAGAAGGGGGGAGTGTACCGCAGCGACGATGGGGGTGCTACCTGGGAACAGGTAAACAGCGACCGCAGCCTGCGGCAGCGCGCCTGGTATTACACCCGCATTTATGCCGACACCAAAGACGAGAATACCGTATACGTCCTTAACGTGAGTTACCACAAAAGTACCGATGGTGGGAAGACCTTCAAATCGTCTTATGCCCCTCATGGCGACCACCACGACCTCTGGATTGCGCCCGAGGATGCCATGCGCATGATTATGGGCGACGATGGTGGAGCGCAAATAAGCTATGACGGCGGAGAAACCTGGAGCACCTACCACAACCAACCCACAGCCCAGTTTTATCGGGTCACAACGGACAATGCCTTTCCGTACCGTATTTACGGAGCCCAACAGGACAATTCCACTGTGCGCATCCCTTACCGCACCGAGGGCTGGAGCATTGGTGAAGACGATTGGGAAGACACTGCCGGGGGTGAAAGTGCCCACATTGCCGTGGACCCTGAAAATCCCGACATTGTGTATGGCGGTAGCTACGACGGCTTCCTCACCCGGGTAAACCACAAAACGGGAACGGTGCGCAGCATCAGTGTGTGGCCCGACAACCCCATGGGGCATGGGGCCGAGGATTTCAAGTACCGCTTCCAGTGGAACTTTCCCATTTTCTTTTCGCCCCACGACCCCAAAGTGCTCTATACCGCCTCCAACCATTTGCACAAAACCACCAACGAGGGGGAAAGCTGGGAACTCATCAGTCCCGACCTTACCCGCAACGACGCTTCCAAGCTGAAATCCTCCGGAGGGCCCATTACCCAAGACAACACCTCGGTGGAATACTACTGCACCATCTTTGCGGCGGCGGAATCGCCCAAAACGCCAGGGCTCTTGTGGACCGGCAGTGATGACGGCTTGGTGTTTGTTTCCCGCAACGGCGGCAAGGACTGGACCAATGCAACCCCCAAGGGCATGCCCGAGTGGATGATGATCAACAGCGTGGAGCCCTCACGTTATAATGAGGGCACGTGTTATATTGCGGGGACCCGGTACAAATCGGGCGACTATGCCCCTTACCTCTACAAAACCACCGACTATGGAAAGACCTGGAAGAAAATCACCACGGGCATTCCTGCCGAGCATTTCACACGGGTGGTGCGCGAGGATGGAAAGCAGCAAGGATTGTTGTACGCTGGTACCGAGGCAGGCATGTACATTTCCTTTAATGATGGCGAAAGCTGGCAACCCTTCCAACTGAACCTGCCCATCGTGCCCATTACCGATTTGGCTTGTAAGGACAACAACTTGATCGTGGCCACCCAGGGCCGCAGCATGTGGGTTGTGGACGACCTTACGGTACTACACCAACTGGCCGCTGCCAAGGGCAAAGGGAATTTCCTCTACAAGCCCCGCGACACCTACCGTATGGACGGGGGGTACAACAAGGGCTCCCTAACGGCAGGCACCAACCATCCCGACGGGGTGATGGTGTATTACAACCTGGAAGATCCAGAAGACAAGGACATCCGCCTCAGTTTTTTGAGCCTTCAGAACGATACCATCAAGACCTTCAGCACCAAAGCGAAGAAAGATAAACTGGAAGTAAAAAAGGGCAGCAACCTCTTTGTGTGGGACACCCGTGGGGACGGGGCCGAAAAACTGGACGGCATGATCCTGTGGTGGGCGAGCTTGGAAGCCCCTAAGGCCGTGCCCGGTATTTATAAAGTGGTGTTGGAGGTGGGGGACGAAATCTTGTCCCAAAACTTCGAGATCGTTCCCGATCGCAACGCCGAAACCGACATCCCGGGCATGCAGCGGCAGTTCGATTTCATCACCGAAATCAATGTCACGGTGGACAAGGCACACCAGTCCATCAAAAAGATACGGAACATCAATGCCCAACTGGAGGCCTTTCAGAAGCAGTACCAAGACCAGGAATCGGTGAAGGAGTTGGTGGACAAGGCCAAAGGCCTATCGGAACAGTTTTCCAACATCGAAAAGGCCTTGTACCAAACCCAGAACCGCAGCGGGCAGGATCCCTTAAACTTCCCCATCAAACTCACCAACAAGCTAGCGCATTTGAACAGTTTGGTGAGCATGGACGATTTCCCGCCCACCCGGCAGGATGTGCTGGTAAAGGACGAATTGACCCAGCAGATCAATGCCCAATTGGTGCAGTTTGACCAGTTGGTCTCGGAGGAGGTACAGGACTTCAACGCCCAGTTCAATGCTTTGAAGCTGGACTATTTGTTTGTGGAGGAGGAAAAGTAATAAAGCTTGTTTCAAAAAGTAGTGTTGGGAAATCGACAATAGGTATCTTTGCACCAAAGATTCCACATGGCCTATTACTACCTGAAATCCTTGCACCTCATCTTCGTGATTACCTGGTTTGCGGGCCTGTTCTACATTGTGCGACTGTTTGTGTACCAAATCGAAGCCTTCCATAAGCCATCCCCCGATAAGGAAATTCTGGGGGCGCAATTGAAATTGATGGCCAAGCGCTTGTGGTACATCATTACCTGGCCCTCCATGATCCTGGCCATTGGCTTTGCCCTTTCCCTATTGGTCATACGCCCCTTTTACCTCACCGATACGTGGATGCAGGTGAAGTTGGGCATGGTGGTCCTGCTCATTGCCTACCATTTTAAGTGCCAGGTCATCTTTAAGAACCTACAGAACGATCGGGTGAAATACAGTGCCAATTTCATGCGGCTCTTCAACGAGGGGGCTACCCTTTTGCTGTTTGCCATTGTCTTCATCGTCATCCTCAAACACGCACTTAATTGGGTCTACGGCACGGTAGGCCTTCTCGCATTGGCCCTGTTACTTATGATGGGCTTTCGCCTTTACAAACGACTTCGGGAACGGAAAAAATGACTTACGGATACGGTCTTTTTTTGAATTTATCATTTGTACTTTGACATTTCCCCGCTTTTGGTGCAATTATTGTTATCTTCCGATGACGAAACGGATTTATGAAATTATACAAGTCCTTACGCTTCCGCATTTTTCTGTCCATGCTCCTGCTGCTGGTACTTACCTTTGTGGCCCTTTCGGTGCTTACGGGGATCCAATACAAGGAAGAAGCCGAAGACTACCACCGGGAACGACTGCTGCGCAAGGAAGCCAATATCAAGGAAAACATCAATTACGTCCTTAAGAATACCACCTATCCCGTGGAGACGGACATGATCCCCCTCATCTTCAAGACCAAGATCTATGAGATTAAGGACATCCACAATCTCGAAATCCACCTTTACGATTTTGAGGGAAATCTGTTGAAGTCGTCCCGGGCTTCGTTTCTGAAGGATACTTCCTATGCCAAGCTTTCCACACGGATCCTGAAGTACCTGGAAGACTCCCCTACCAAAAGCTATATCTATTCCTTTGAGGAAGACGGCCAGCAATACCAATCGTCGTTTTCCTACCTCACGGATGCTTCCTTCAAGCCCTTGGCCATCCTGAACCTACCCTACATCGAGGACGATGGCTTTATGACCAAGGAACTGCGGGAAAACCTGAAGCGTGCGTCCATTGTATACGGCTTCATGCTCTTTATTGCCATTGGGCTGGCGTACATCCTTTCCAAGTACATCACGCGATCGCTGCAAACTGTTACCGAAAAGATTACCGAAACCCGCTTGAACAAGCGCAACAAAAAAATTTCGCTTCAAACCAATACCTCCCAGGAAATCGAGACCTTGGTAGAGGCCTACAACGGTATGATTGACGAGTTGGAAGTGAGTGCCGCCCAACTGGCCAGCAATGAACGGGAAGCGGCTTGGCGCGAAATGGCCAAACAGGTGGCGCACGAAATCAAGAACCCCTTAACGCCCATGCGACTGTCGGTACAGAGTTTTCAACGGAAATTTGATCCCGAAGATCCCAACATTTCCGAAAAGGTGCAGGAATTCAGCAACACCCTCATCCAGCAAATCGATACCTTAAGCTCTATTGCTTCGGCCTTTTCTACCTATGCCAAGATGCCGGCCCAACAGGACGAAACGCTGGACGTGGTAACCATTACCAAATTGGCCTTGGATATCTTCAACGAAGAATACATCTACTTCTTTTCCGACGAAAAGGAAATTATTTCCACTTTCGACCGTACGCAATGGATTCGGGTCATCACCAATTTGGTGAAGAACAGCATCCAGGCCATCGAAAAGAAAGACCCCGAATCCCCTCGGGTAGAAGTACGGGTATTTACCGAAAACCAAAAGATTTTCGTGACCGTTTCGGACAATGGTTCGGGCATTGCGGAAGAGCACAAGTCCAAGGTCTTCGAGCCCAAGTTTACGACCAAATCGAGCGGTATGGGTCTTGGTTTGGCGATGGTAAAAAACATTGTGGAAACCTACGGCGGGACAATTTCACTTCAATCCGTTGAGCGCAAGGGAACAACTTTTACCGTGTGCATCCCCTTAGACGACTAGGGTTTTTTGTACCTTTAAGGCAACTCTAAAACCAACCCATGAAACCCACCTCCTACGAAAACATCCTTGTGGCATTTGAAGAGGGCGTGAAAACGATTACCATCAACCGTCCCACCAAACTCAACGCCCTGAATATTGCCACCATCAAGGAATTGCACCATGCCTTCAAAAAAGCCGAGAAAGACCCAGACACTAAAGTGATCATTGTTACGGGCAGTGGGGAAAAAGCCTTTGTGGCCGGCGCGGACATCAGTGAGTTTGCCGATTTTTCGGTGAGCCAAGGGGAGCAATTGGCCGCGCAGGGACAGGCATTGCTTTTCGACTTTGTGGCCTATTCGTCCACGCCCATCATTGCAGCAGTAAATGGCTTTGCCTTGGGCGGAGGTTTGGAACTGGCCATGGCGGCCCATTTCCGCATTGCCAGCGACAATGCCAAAATGGGGCTCCCGGAAGTCTCCCTGGGTGTCATTCCGGGCTATGGCGGCACCCAGCGATTGCCCCAATTGGTCGGAAAGGGCCATGCTTTGGAACTCATCATGACTGCCGGGATGATCGATGCCCAACAGGCTTTGCAAATTGGTTTGGTGAACCATGTTACTACACAGGAGGAGTTGCTCCCTTTGGCCAGAAAATTGGCCGATAAAATCAAGAAAAACTCCTCCGTGGCCATTGCTGCTGCCATTGAAGCCGTAAATGCCGGTTATGAGGATGGTGAAAATGGTTTCGATGCCGAGATTACCGCTTTCGGCAAATGCTTTGGTACAGCCGATTTTGTGGAGGGTACCCAAGCCTTTCTGGAAAAGAGAAAACCAAATTTCCCAGGAAAGTAATAGGACTTATTCCATAATATATTGGAATTATTCCACTATATTTTTTATCTTTGAAGGACCTCAATCTTTCAAAGCATGCCTTCCCAACCCATCAAGGGCCGTGGTGCCCAAAAACAGGTTCACAACAAATTTTTTGAACATCGCCACGATACGCTGGACGAGTACCTCAACTTTTGTGAAGTGGAAGGCGAAACCGCCGATACCAACAAAACCAAGTACATCGAGGTATTCCCGAAGACTTTTGTAAACAAGGTAGAGAGTCCCGACATTGGGATGGGGTATTCAGCCAATCCTTATCAAGGTTGCGAGCACGGCTGTGTGTATTGCTATGCCCGAAACAGTCATGAATATTGGGGCTATGGGGCAGGGCTCGATTTTGAGCGCAACATTTTAGTGAAAAAAAACGCGCCCCAATTGTTGGAGGAAACCCTGCAGCGCAAGAATTGGCAGGGGGATACCATCGTGTTTTCCGGAAATACGGATTGTTACCAACCCATCGAACGGAAACTGGAAATCACGCGCGAGTGCTTAAAACGCATGTTCCAATGGAAAAACCCCACGGGCATCATCACTAAAAATGCCTTGATCTTAAGGGATTTGGACATCTTGAAGGAAATGGCCAAATACCAAACCATTGTGGTAAGTATCTCCATCACTTCCTTGAAAGAATCGACCAGACGATTGTTGGAGCCTCGAACCTCGAGCATCCAAAACCGACTGAAAGCCGTTGAAATCCTATCCTCCCACAACATCCCGGTCAATGTGATGATAGCGCCCGTCATTCCGTCGCTGAACAGTCATGAAATCCTTCCCCTCATTGAAAAAGTAGCTTCTTTGGGCGCCCAGAGTGTTGCGCATACAGTGGTTCGGTTGAACGGACAAATTGCGACCATTTTTGAAGACTGGGTGCGCAAGACCCTGCCCGACCGTGCCGATCGGATCCTGCACCAAATTGCGGAATGCCACGATGGGAAACTCAACGACAGCCGATGGGGAAAACGCATTAAAGGGGAGGGCATTGTAGCCCAGCAGATTGCCGATACCATGGCCTTGGGAAAGAAACGTTTTTTGAGCGGGAGGAAAATCGCCCCAATGGACCGAAGTCATTATTTACAATTGAAGGACCCCCAGATGAAGCTATTTTAAACGACTTTGGATTTGATCAGCGCCTCTAGCTTGTCAATCAATTCTTGAGTGCCATAATCCGAGACCTTGAATGCTGGATGCACATAAAAAGTGAGGTGGGTAAACATGGGGATGGGGAATAAGCCGTAACGTTGCAGTTTCCAGGAGTTATTGATGGAAATGGGCAATACATGGGCCTCTGGTGCATGTTCGAAAAGCGTAAGCAATCCTTTGCGATGGAATTTCTTGGGTTTGCCATCCCTACTTCGGGTACCTTCCGGAAAAATGACCATGCTTCGATGGTATTTTGAAATGTACTGAGCGGCTTTTATGATTTCGCCGGTGGCTTGATCGGGATTGTTGCGATCAATCAAAACCGAGCCTCCCTTCCTTAGATTGTAGGACACGGTTGGAATGCCCTTGCCCAACTCTTTTTTGGAAATGAACTTAGGATGAATTTTCCGAAGGAACCAAATAATAGGAGGAATGTCCCACATGCTTTGATGGTTGGAAACGATGATGATAGGAACATTCCTTGGAATGGGAGCGCTCTTTTGAAACCGGATGGTGGTACCCAATACATGTAAGATAACGACCAAAAGCCCGTTGAAAATACCCACGCTACGTTTCTGGGCAGCATACCCAAAGAGTCTCATGCAAATCCTTTGGATGGGATCAAAAACGAGCAACAGCAACCCAAACAACAAGTAAAAGATTGCTGAAAAAGGATAGCTTATGAGTTTCAACAGGACCTTCATGTACTTCAAAAATAAAAAAACCGCCTCGAATTTCGGGCGGTATTAATTATCGTTTTTCACGAAATGCTAGCAATATTCGTTGAAGGCCGCTTTGAGGTTTTCGGCAATCATTTCGGCGCTACGTCCCTCGATATGGTGACGCTCCAACATATGCACCAATTCCCCGTCCTTGAACAAAGCCATGGAGGGAGAGCTTGGGGGGAAGGGCACCATCAAGGCTCGGGCAGCATCTACCGCTTCAAAATCGACTCCTGCAAATACCGTTACCAAACGATCGGGAGTTTTGGCATTTTGAAGGGAAAGCCGAGCGCCTGGTCTGGCATTGGCAGCGGCACAACCGCAAACGGAGTTGACCACGACCAAAACCGTTCCATCCTGATGGATGGCTTCATCTACTTCATCGGCTGTAAAAAGTTCGGCAAAACCAATTCGGGTCAGATCTTCACGCATGGGCTTTACCAATTCTGCTGGGTACATATTCTTGTTTTTAAAGTGTAACAATGAGACGGCAAAGATAACCAATTTAGGCATGAAAGTTCTTAAAACTATCTAAAGACTTTAGCATTATTGGCTATCTTTGGCCTAACAATTAATTTATGGATTTCACTGAATGATACGTTGGTTTTTGGCCATTTTGGGATATACCTTTTTTCGATTCCCTGGAGCAATCCTAGGGTTTATTGTTGGAAGTTTGCTTGATGGTGTCAATTGGGGAAAGTCTACCTCTGGAGGAGGAAACCGATCATTTAGCCAGCAAAAGGATCGCGTAACCCCGGCCGATTTTGAACTCAATCTACTGTCCTTGGCCTCTCTCGTCATCAAGGCCGATGGCACGGTAAATCAAAGTGAACTGGATTATGTAAGGCACTATTTTGTACAGGCCTATGGGAAGGATCGGGCCAATGCCACTTTTAAGGTGTTCAATGAAGTCATCAAAAATAGAGGTATTTCGGCAGCACACATTGGTATTCTCTTTCGACAGCGCATGCGCTACGAATCGCGGTTGCAAGTCTTGCACTTTCTGTTCAGTATTGCAAAGGCCGATGGATACGTTTCGAACCCGGAGGTTCAGGAAATTTCCAAGATTGCGGGGTTCATGAGTATACAGATGCGCGATTTTGAAAGCATCAAGGCCATGTTCTTCAGCAATCCTGATAGCGCTTATAAAATATTGGAAGTGGAAAGGGATGCTTCCATTTCGGACATCAAAAAGGCCTATCGCGAAATGGTGAAAAAATACCACCCAGACAAATTGCAGCACATGGATGAAGTGTATCGAAAAGGTGCTGAAGAAAAATTCCGCAAGGTTCAAGAAGCCTACGAACAATTGCAAAAAGAAAAAGGTTTTTAGTAAGGATTTTACTTGCGGCACTACTAAAAACCCATGGAAAAAACATTCATAGTATTCGTCTGTCTCTTTAGCAGTTTGTTGCTGCAATCGCAAGAAAATTTCAACACCAAAAAAGGCATCGCCATCGATGGGTATGACGTGGTTTCTTATTTTGAAGGAAAGGCTGAAAAAGGCAGTGATCAATTCAGTGCAGTCCATGAGGGGGTTACCTTTTGGTTTACCAATGAAGCGCACCAAATGGCCTTTCAAGAACATCCAGACCAATACGTCCCTCAATACGGTGGTTATTGCGCCTATGCCATGGCCAAAAATGGTGCAAAGGTTTCCATCAACCCCAAAACGTACCTTATTACAGATCACAAGCTTTATCTTTTCTACAACAGTTGGGGTACCAACACCCTCAAAAAGTGGCAAGAGGAAGATCCCGAGGCACTGAAGGAGGCTGCCGATGAACATTGGGAACACCAATAAAATTAGATAATACACAATCATTAACAAAAAGATGGTTATTATTTTAGATTTGTCTAAAAATATTTTTACCTTTGCCTTATGTTTACATTGGCCGAGGAAAATTATTTGAAGACCATTTACCACCTAGAATCCCTTTTCGGTGAAGGAGTGAGTACCAATGCCATTGCGGAAAAATTGGAAACCAAGCCCTCCTCGGTGACCGACATGGTTCAGAAGTTGGCCGATAAAAAGCTGCTTACCTACATCAAATACAAAGGGACCTCCTTGACGGATTTGGGTAAGAAGGAGGCTACCAACATCATTCGAAAACATCGTTTGTGGGAAGTGTTCCTTTTGGAAAAACTTCAGTTTCAATGGCACGAAGTTCATGAGATTGCCGAGCAATTGGAGCACATCCAATCCGAAGAGCTCGTCGATCGCCTCGATGCCTTCTTGGGTTATCCCACTACCGATCCCCACGGCGATCCCATTCCGGACAAAAACGGGTACTTTAAGGCAACCGATAAGAAACTGTTGGCCTCCATGAAGGTCTCCGAACAAGGAATTTGTGTTGGCGTAAAAGACTCCGACGATGAATTCCTTAAATACCTAGACAAGAAAAACATCGCCATTGGCTCAATGATTACCCTATTGGCCAAGGAAGACTTTGACCATTCACTCCACATCAAAGTGGACGATCATTCGTTCTTCATTACAAAGGCCATTTCCGAAAACCTCTTTGTGAAAAGCCATGAATCTGAGTAATCCTATACAAAACTTATTGCTTTTTGCAGCCCTGGCCCTATTCCTATATTTATTTTTCAGGCCTGTGAACGGTTGGTATTGGATTATCAAAAACAATCTAAACTCGAACAGAAAAGTGGTCATAGAGGACCTTTTAAAGCAACTCTACACCTCTGAGAATGCGGGCACACTCATCACCACAAACGACCTAACACTTCGACTGAAATACAAAAACCACCAAATTATCGAGGTGTTACAGGAAATGGCCTTAACTGAATTGATTGTCTTGGCTGGCGATCAAATTCAGCTAACACCCCTTGGAAGGGAGTATGCCGTAAAGATTGTTAGGGTTCACCGTCTTTGGGAAAAATATTTGGCGGAAAAAACGGGTTTTGATAAGTCGGAATGGCATCACAGGGCAGAGGATATGGAACACCGTTTGGACCATGAAGCTACCAACGAACTAGCCGTGAAGTTGGGCAACCCCATCTTTGACCCGCATGGAGATCCCATTCCGTCCGAATTGGGGAATATGGCAGAAATTACGGGGAGTTCCATGGTAAATTTGCCTGTGAATACGTTAGGGAAAATCGTTCATATTGAAGACGAACCGGATGTAATCTATAAGCAAATACTTGCCGAAAACATCCACATAGGATCCCAGATCCGTATTGTAGAAAATACAAATAAACGGGTGGTTTTCTATTCGGAAGGAGAAGAGTTTATCTTGGCACCCATTGTGGCTGCCAACCTTACCGTGGAGCCCTTGGATGCCGCCTCAATATTGGAGGAAGACGCCGTTCGTTTATCGAGTTTACAACAAAATGAAATGGCCGAAATCCTCGGGATCTCAAAAGAATGTCGGGGCGAAAGCCGTAGGCGTCTTTTGGATTTGGGATTTGTAAGGGGTACTCCCATCCAGATAGATTTGGTGTCACCCTTAAGCGATACCAAAGCCTATCTTGTAAAAGGTTCTTCCATTGCATTGCGTACCGACCAAGCGGCCAAAGTACTGATTAAAAAGCTAGGATGATGGAAAGCAAAAATTTAAAATCAGCTTGTGAAAGCTGCCCGCAATACAACCCAAATGGACTCAAAAAATTGGGTGTGGATGTGGAAAAATATGATTTTGTGGTTGCGCTGGCGGGCAATCCCAACACCGGAAAAAGTACAGTATTCAATGCGCTTACCGGATTAAGGCAGCATACCGGAAATTGGCCCGGCAAAACGGTTACACGTGCCGAAGGAGGCTTTCAATACAACGACCAAAAATACAAACTGGTCGATCTGCCGGGTACTTATTCATTACTTTCCACCTCTGAGGACGAAGAAGTAGCAAGGAACTTTATCCTCTTTGGCAAGCCAGACGTGACGGTCATTGTGGTTGATGCAGGTAGGTTGGAGCGCAATTTAAACCTGGTCATTCAAATATTGGAAATTACAAACAAGGCCGTTGTTTGCCTAAACTTGATGGACGAAGCCAAACGCAACCACATAGAAATCAATACCCGTGCCTTGGCCAAGCGTTTGGGAGTTCCTGTGGTAGCTGCCAGTGCGCGTTTTAACGAAGGTATTCCCGAACTCATCAATGTGGTGAGTGAAGTAGCCAATGGAACGATTGTGTGCAAGCCCCATCGCATCAAGAACGTTCCAAAACACATTGACGAAGCTGTAAAAAAATTGAGTGAGGCCCTTAAAAAGCAATTCCCCACACTTCCCAATAGCCGATGGATTGCCTTTCGATTGTTGGAAGGCGACCAACGGGTTTTGGAAGCGTTACGAACAGAAGAATTCAACCCCTCATGAGTGCTGCCGACAAAATCATCGAAATGTCCAATGAGCTCCGCTGGCGACTTGGAAATGAGTTTCACGACGAAATTACGGAAGGCATTTACGCCGATGCCCATGAAATTGTAGCAGAAACAGTTACTACCGATTCCAGAAAAGGCCGAAATGCTGCCGATATTGCTATAGACAAAATCGTTACCAGTAAAATTTGGGGGTTCCCCATCATGTTTTTGATTTTGGCCATCGTACTTTGGATAACCATCATTGGGGCCAATTATCCTTCCTCATGGCTGGCCAGCCTACTTTTGGATACCATTCACCCAGCACTGAAGGACGGTGCAAATTACCTGAACTTTCCTTGGTGGCTTTCAGGGTTTTTGATAGATGGGGTATATTTGGCCTTGGCGTGGGTCATTTCGGTTATGTTGCCCCCAATGGCCATCTTTTTCCCGTTATTTACCTTACTGGAAGACTTTGGATACCTTCCTAGGGTTGCCTTCAATTTGGACTACCTCTTCAAAAAGGCAGGGGCCCACGGCAAACAAGCCCTTACCATGAGCATGGGTTTTGGATGCAATGCTGCTGGTGTGGTGGCTACCCGAATTATTGACAGTCCAAGGGAGCGCTTGATTGCAATTATTACCAACAATTTTTCTTTATGCAACGGACGATGGCCCACCCAAATCCTTATTGCTACCATTTTTATTGGGGCCATAGTCCCCAGTGTATTTTCAGGAGTTGCTGCGGTAGCGGCGGTTATTGGTATAGCCGTTCTAGGCATGGGATTTATGTTTTTTAGTTCCTGGGCATTATCAAAAACCTTATTGAAAGGCGAAGTTTCCACTTTCAACCTGGAGTTACCACCCTACCGGCCTCCCCGATTTTGGAAAACCTTATATACCTCGCTCATTGACCGTACTTTGATTGTACTCTGGCGAGCTATTGTATTTGCGGCACCAGCTGGAGCCGTTATATGGCTTATTTCAAATATTGATATAGACGGTTACAGTATAGCCTATTGGATGATTCATGCTTTGGACGGATTTGGATGGTTATTGGGACTCAACGGAGTGATTTTGGTGGCTTACATTGTGGCCATCCCTGCCAATGAAATTGTTATCCCCACCATTTTGATGCTTACCGTTTTGGTAACCGGCATCCATGCCGGTGAAGGGGCTGGCGTAATGTTCGAGCTGGGTTCGGCTTCAGAAACTGGGGAACTTCTTAGCGCGGGGGGGTGGACTCTGCTTACTGCGATTAACCTGATGCTCTTCAGTTTGCTTCATAACCCTTGCAGTACCACCATTTATACCATCTACAAGGAAACCAAAAGTTTTAAATGGACTACTGTAGCAACATTAATGCCTGTATTTATGGGTTTCGTTGTTACTTTTCTCGTGGCACAATTGTGGCGCATATTCTTCCAATAACCAATGTTTTTAAAAATTGGCACTATTTTTTCTAAATGGAATTCACAAAAGCTTATATCATGAAAAATCATTTGCTCCTATTACTGTGTGTGTTTTCGCTTACAGCAGTAGCACAGGATTCTCTGCTCGAAGCTCCTAAAATTGCCATTCGGATGCATGTTGGCGAAACGATTCAACTTAAGGGAAATCGTATTACTTTTTTAGCGGTAACCGAAGATTCCCGGTGTCCAAAAAATGTGAATTGCATTTGGGCAGGCAGGGCGATCGTTTTATTGAAAATTACGGATGTGTCTGGAATGACTTCAGAAAAATCCATCATCATTGGCCAAACCAAACCCAACGAATCCAAAACAAAGGTTTTGCTTGAAAAAGAGGATTACACTTTTGAAGCTATTGCTCTAACACCCTATCCCGTTTATGAAGAAGAAATGGCGCCCTACACCTTACTCATCTCCGAAAAGAAGGTAGATTAATGGCATTGGCAGTCTTTCTTGCCACACTTGGTTTTTCCACCATCCAAAGTTCCTGTGGTTTTTTTTGGGGATTCAACGAGGGGGTTCCAAACAAATTTCTTGAGAAGGTACCCCAAAGCAACACCAAAAATCAATAGGACCAAAATTGTTTGCATGCCCCAAAATTACTTCAAAAATTGATATGCTGCAAGTGCCACCACATAGGCCAAGGCACTCATAAAAACCAATTGCCACAGCGGCCATTTCCAGCTGTTGGTCTCCCTTCGTACAATAGCCAAGGTGCTCATGCACTGCATGGCAAAAGCGTAAAACAACAACAAAGAGACCCCGCTGGCGAAATTAAATCGTGGGGTTCCCAAAATGGGATTGGTCTCGGCGGCCATCCTATTTCGGATGGTTTCTTCTTCGTCACTTCCCACACTGTAAATGGTTGCTAAAGTTCCTACAAATACTTCCCGTGCCGCAAAAGAGCTGATGATGGCAATCCCGATTTTCCAATCGTACCCTAATGGGGCGACTGCGGGTTCCAATCCTTTCCCAATAATCCCGATGTAGGATTTCTCCAATTTAAAAGCCTCAATTTCCATATTCAATGCTTCATCGGTAAGGTTGTTGGAAGCGTATTGGGCTTTTACAATAGATTCGGCATGGTTGAAATCGCCTGGGCCATACGATGCCAAGACCCAAAGAATGATGGAAATCGCCAAAATGATTTTCCCAGCTCCCCACACAAACGACTTGGTTTTTTCGACCACCGTAATCAGCACATTTTTTGGCAAAGGCACTTTGTAGTTCGGCATTTCAATCACAAAGAACGACCGACTTTTTATTTTAAGGAATCGGTTCAATAAGTAGGCTGAAAACAATGCCGCCCCAAACCCTAGTAGGTACAAAAACATCAAAGTAAGCCCTTGAAGGCTAAAAATCCCCAACACTCTTTTTTCGGGAATGATCAGGGAAATGATGATCAAGTAGACCGGTAAGCGTGCAGAGCAGGTGGTGAATGGCGTGACCAAAATGGTGATGAGGCGCTCTTTCCAATTTTCGATATTCCGTGTGGCCATAATGGCTGGAATGGCACAAGCTGTACCCGAAACCAAAGGGACTACACTTTTACCACTCAATCCAAATCGACGCATGATGCGATCCATTAAAAATACCACCCTACTCATATACCCGGATTCTTCGAGCACCGAAATAAATAGAAAGAGGAAGGCAATTTGAGGGATGAAAATAACGATGCCCCCCAATCCGGGGATGATGCCTTCCGCCACCAAATCGGTCAAGTCCCCAGGCGGTAGCGCATGCTTGCTCCAATCGCTGAGCGACGCAAAAGAGGCATCGATAAAATCCATTGGGTAGCTACTCCAATCAAAAATGGCCTGAAAAATAAGGAGTAAGATGGCAAAAAAAATGACATAGCCCCAAATTTTGTGGGTCAATACCCGGTCGAAACGACTCCTAAGGTCTTTGGCATTGGCATGGTCCACAAAAACACTTTCCTTGAGAATATCATTGATAAATTGGTACCGTTTGATGGTTTCCTTTTGTTGTAAGCGTTTCAGGTTGCTTTTGGATTCAATCTGAAAAGTACCCACCCCTTTGAGGTCATTGCGGTCCAATTTCCCAAAATTGACATCTTGGGTAATTACCAACCATAGCTTGTATACCTCCTGATTGGGAAAAGCCTTTTTAAGGCGCTCAAAATATTCAGGGGCAATTACTGAGGCATCCATACAAGGCTTTGTAGAAATGCTCTTATAATTGGCAATCAGTTCTTTCAGCAAATCAAAACCTTCATTTTTGCGCGAACTGATCAGTGCTATCCTCGTTTCCAACTGCCGTTCCATGGTATTTACATCAATGGAAATCGCTTTTCGGGCCATGCGGTCGGCCATGTTGATGGCCAAAATGGTTGGAATGCCCAAATCCTTAATTTGTGTAAATAAGAGGAGGTTGCGTTTCAGGTTTTCGACATCACAGACGACAATGGCTACATCGGGAAAGTCCTTATCGTTTTTGTTCAGCAACAATTCAATGACCAGATTTTCGTCGATGGAAGAAGCATTTAAGCTGTAGGTCCCCGGCAAATCGTGTATGTGTGCTTTTTTGCCGCGTTCCAGCTTACAAATGCCTTCTTTCTTTTCAACAGTGATGCCGGGGTAATTCCCTACTTTTTGGTTGAGGCCCGTCAATCGGTTAAATACCGAGGTTTTTCCAGTGTTGGGATTCCCAATTAATGCAACATTGATTTGTTTGGGCATGGATTATGGAATCAATTCAATTTGGATTGCTGCAGCTATTTCCCTGCGGATGGCCAAGTGGCTGCCATTGATGTTAAGATAGAGTGGGTCGCTAAAAGGAGCCAATTGTACCAAAGTAACTTCGTTACCGGGCAGGCATCCCATTTCCAGAAGCTTGAGAGGAACCAAATCGATGGAAAACTCCTTGATGATTCCCTTTTCCCCTTTTCGAAGCGATGCGATGGTTGGCATTGTTCTTATTTAGACTGATTTTAAACAATACAAATGTAACAAAAAAATTGGCTTAAATATGGGGGTTAATCTTCTTTTTCCAAAACACGGATGTCTTCCAACAATTGCTTAATGGCCTCAGGATCGGTTCCATTATAAAACCCGCGAATGCGCTTTTTTTTGTCGACCAACACAAAATTTTCGGTATGCACCAAATCGTAAGGATTGTAGGGAACGTCCTTGGCTACCAGGTAGGATTTTCGGGCCAAATCATAAATTTCCTTTTTAGCCCCAGTAACCAGGTTCCATTTGGCATCGTTTACCCCTTTCTTCAAGGCATAGCGTTTCAATTGGGCCACCGAATCTATTTCGGGGGTGACGGTGTGGGATAAGAGCAGGACTTCCTGGTCGTCCTTCAGGGCTTCCTGAACCTCTGCCATGTGGCCCGTCATGATGGGGCAAATCGTGGTGCAAGTGGTAAAAAAGAAATCGGCCACATAAATCTTGTCTTTGTAATGGTCTTGAGTAATGGTATCTCCATTTTGGTTCACCAACCGGAAATCGGCAATGGTATGGTATTTTTTTACATGCTGAAGGGTGCTGTCCACCAATTCGGTACTCACGTCATTGGGTTGGTACACTTTGAGTGTCCTTTTTGGGGAAAGCACTTGGTAAATTGCAAAAACGATGATGGCCGAGAGTACCAGCATGACGATTCCAAAGAATTTGTATTTGGCAAAGAATTTCAGCATTTGGAAATTTTAAACAAAGGTACTGCCTCAAAAAAAATCACAAAAGCAGTAACAGTTAAAACTTTGGTAATACTAATGGTGCTCGTTGGTTTTATTTTTTTAACAAGGCGTAAAGCCTTACATTTGTCGTTCAATTTTTAGCACTGTTGCAATGAGTCCATTTGCGGTGAAAGCCATCCAATTATTGCTGAGCCTTTCCATTTTGATTGTCCTCCACGAAATGGGGCATTTTATTCCGGCCAAACTGTTCAAGACCCGGGTGGAAAAATTCTTCTTGTTTTTTGATGTAAAATTTGCCCTGGTAAAAAAGAAAATCGGGGAAACTGTTTATGGTATAGGTTGGTTGCCGCTGGGAGGTTACGTGAAAATTGCCGGGATGATCGACGAAAGCATGGATAAGGAGCAAATGGCAGGGCCACCACAACCTTGGGAGTTCCGCAGCAAGCCCACTTGGCAACGCCTCATCATTATGCTGGGTGGTGTAACGGTAAACATCATCGTTGGATTTGTGATTTATATGAGCATCCTTTATTTCTACGGCAGGGATGTCGTGACCCGCGATGACATGCCTGAAGGGTTTGCGGTAAATGAAGCCTTCCACACTTATGGATTTCAGGATGGGGACGTAGTGTTGAAAGTGAATGGAGAGGATTTCCCTTACTTGGATCAGTTGAACAAAAATCTATTCCTTAGGGATGTAAAGAACATGGAAGTACGGCATCAAGATGGAACCGTAGAAACCCTTTCCCTTCCTGAGGATATTGGTACCGAAATGTTTCAAAAGGATATCCTGAAGCCTTTTGAACTCATGCGGAACCCAATAGTTGATACCGTGGCTACCAATTTTCCTGCAGCAAAAGCTGGATTCCAAAAGGGGGATTCCATTGTGGCAGTAAATGGGCAGGCCATTCGGTATTGGCACCAATTTACCAATGGCATCAGTAAGGATTCTACCCAAACCAACCAAGTAGTTGTTTCACGAGAGGGAATGTTGGACACGCTTTCCGTTTCCGTAAATGGCAAAGGCATCATTGGGGTTAACAATTTTGGGAATGAATGGTTGGACCGAGGAACCCACCTCAAATACACTTTTGGGGAAAGCATCGCCTCCGGGTTTGGTTTTGGATACAATATCTTGAAGGATTATGTAAAGCAATTCAAGTACGTTTTCACAACCAAGGGCGCCTCGCAGGTGGGTGGTTTTGGCGCCATTGGCAATCTGTTCCCAGACCAGTGGGACTGGTTGAGCTTCTGGCAGACCACGGCATTAATTTCCATTATCTTGGCATTTATGAACGTCTTGCCCATCCCAGCCTTGGATGGGGGCCATGTGATGTTTTTACTGTATGAAATGATTTCCGGTAAGAAACCCAGCGATAAATTTATGGAATACGCCCAGATGATCGGTTTCTTTTTATTGATAGCCTTGGTGTTGTATGCCAATGGCAATGATATTTACCGTTGGCTCTTCAAGTAAAAAAATAAGGGATTCTTTTTTGTGTGGGCAAAAAATAATCTATATTTGCATCCGCTAAAAAAGCGATGATTTTCCTCCTTAGCTCAGTTGGTTAGAGCATCTGACTGTTAATCAGAGGGTCGTTGGTTCGAGCCCAACAGGGGGAGCAGTTTTTGAATCCAGTCGAAAGACTGGATTTTTTGTTTTGAACAGGTTGTGTCCGAACGCAACGACCCGCCCCGCGGCAGGCTGGCCCCTTCGCTAAAATGTCCGCTTGTCATTTTCTTTACGCTCGGTCCGGTTCGAGCCCAACAGGGGGAGCAAAGCGACACCAAAGCCATCCACGAACGTGGGTGGCTTTTTTCTTTGGGAAGGGTTGGGCGAGAAGTTTATCCTGAGTGTAACTGAAGGAGGCAACAGAAGAGCAAAACAACAAGAAATCCAACAAAAAAAGAAGGATTAATTGCTTCATATAAAAACCAAATTAATAGGTTAATCAATCCAAACCATCGCTTTCCAACCATCTAGAGGGCGACTTACCGGTTTGCTTTTTAAAATTCCGGTAAAAGGTCGCCGCACTTATATAGCCTACCTCTCCTGCAATGGCTTCAATGGTGTATAAATTGTTTTCTGCTTTTTTTAGCATTCGCATGGCCTCGTTAATTCTATGGAAATTTATGAATTCGTGAAAAGATTGAGAATTTTCCTTATTAAGAAATTCGGAGAGCTGATGTGATGTTATGGAAAGTTTATCGGCAAGCTTGTTGAGATTGATGTCCGGTTCGGTATATATCTTTTTGTTATTCATTAAGTCTTCCAGATCCATTTGGATTTTTTGCTTATCGACATTCGCCAAGTTGGAATTGGTGTATTTGGAAACCACTTCCTTTAGGTCAACATACAGCCAGCTTGGACGGATCATCAATACAAATGCTGTAAGGTGAATGAACAACGTTAATAATACATAAATTAAATTGCTGGTTATCCAAGATATGGATAGACCAAAAATATTGAAAGCAAAAAGGTGGAGAAAGGATCCGATCCCAACAAATACCAAACTGTAATTGATGATTGCAATGAAATTGGAGGTAGAGATATTCTTTTTCCTGATCATGAAAAACAATAAGAGTGGATACACAAGCAATTGCAAATGATACACAAGTTTTGAAATGATGTGAATTAATGTAATGTTTTGCCCACTGCTATACGATAACAGGTATTCCTGTCGTACATCGGCTGGCAAGAAAAAAAAGGGGACATTTAAAATCAAAGAACCTATGAAAGGGATTGTATGCAAGAATATTTTGACCGGACTTACCCTTTTGCCCATTAAAAAGGAACTTGACAAAAGATAGTATAACGGGACCAGCAAAACCCAAATAGAGGAACTCCATCCAATTCCAAAGAAAGCCGATTCTTTATAGAGTATGTAATAATTTGAAGCGGTATAATCGGCACACAGGAATACTATAGAAGCGATTAAAAGAACAATAAAAATCCTTTGTTGTTTTCTTGCTTTTTTTGAAACCAAAAAGTACAACAGTAGAAAGAGGCCCTGAAAAACCCCATAACACAGTATGATTATCCAAAAATTCACGAATACTAATTTAATACAATCTTCGCCAAAATTTTATTGATTACACTAATTATCGTCCAAACCGAATGATCGTAAATCGATCTCTTTTGACATTGATTGCCAACAAATTTTCACCGAAGATTTCTTAAAGTTATTGTTATTCCGCCGAATGAAACAAATTGGGGTATGTAGAAATGGAAAATCTGCCTTCAATCGTGGAAATTTACCCCAAAAATTATAATACATCCTCATGAAACACAACTTATCTAAATTCGTCAATACAGTTTTTCCACAAGGAAGTACGTTGGCCAAAACTGTTTTTATACTTCTAACAGCCTTCTTATCCATTGGCATAAAAGCCCAAACGGTAACTACTTTGGTTCCGGAATTTCCAGGCGATGGAGAGATTTCATTTGACGCCCAAGGGAACATTTATGTAAACGACAGTGGAGAAAATGGCAACCTAGATGGAAAAAGTGTCTATGTAGTAGACCCTATTGATGGCACTTTTAATTTATTTCACGATAATTTACCCGTATGGGTAGTTGGCAGCATGTTCGATCTAAATGGAAATTTGCTGGTAACCGGGTGGTCTGCCGGGACCATCTCCTCGATAACCGCAGATGGCAGTATGCATACCAATATTGTGGGGGGAATCAGTGGAGCTGGCAGTTTGGAGGTCAATGAATTGGGACATATTTTTTGTGCAGAATATTTGACAGACAGTGTACTGGTATTTGATGGGGTTACTAACCCGCCAGTATATGCTACGGAGGGAACGATAGAGCACCCCGCTGGTCTTGCTTATGAACAATCGACAGGAAGGCTGTATGTAAGTAATTGGACCAATAGCACTATTAGCGTTATAGATCCTGTTACCCATCAATCCAGTCAATTTGCAACAATAGGCGTGCCCAATGTTGGCCCCATTAAAATTATTGGAGATTATATGTTGGCCACTTCTCCCCAGTACCATGTAATTTATAAAATTGAAATGGCAAACCCGTCAAACGTGGAACTATTTGCTGGGATTGTTGGCCTCCCAGGAAACCAAGATGGAGCCCTAAGCTTTGCTACTTTTAATACACCAACAGGGATTGGTTCGTTGGACGGCCAAACCGTTTATGTTTCCGAACAATATGAATATGGCACTGGATTGATAACCGGAAGGCTTCGGGTAATCGAAGGGGCAAACCTAGGTATGGGGGAAACAACTCCGGAACCAACCATTTCGATTTACCCCAATCCAGCTTCGAACCAAATCAATATTTCAACAAAATCAAACTTGTCGAATTTTGATTTTAACGATATGAAACTGGAGATCTTCGATGTGTCCGGGAAGTCTCTTTGCTTTCAGACATTAATAACACAACCAAATAGGCTGGCATTGAACATAGAAGGTCTCGGTGAGGGCATGTATTTTTTAACGATTAGCAATGCCAAGAAAGATGTTTCCTATAATTATAAATTCTTAAAGTTTTAGAACATCTCTAAAACAACTATAATGAGCAGCTCTTTTGGCCAGAACTTTTTGCAACAGTTAAAAATTGAACCACTGTCGCTAAATAATTGGAACACGTTTGAAGCATTATTTGGCAGTAAAGGGGCCTGTGGCAATTGCTGGTGCATGAGCTTTAGATTGAATAAAAAAGAATTTGATGTTGGTAAATTTAATGACGGAAATAAAAATGCCATGAAAGCCTTGGTTTGCAATAACCACCCAACGGGAGTTTTGGCTATCTATAACGAAAAAGCGATAGGATGGTGTGCATTAGCACCAAGAGAGGATTTTGTTAAACTTAAAAATTCAAGAGTTCACAAACCCATCGATGAATTGAGAGTTTGGTCTATTCCATGTACTTTTATTGCTCAACCCTATCGCCGTAAAGGATTTTCAGTAGTGTTCTTAAGGAGAATTATTGAATATGCCAGAAGTAAAGACATCAAAGTGCTTGAAGCATACCCAGCGATTCCAACAACGGATAATTTGCCAAGTGCATTTCTATGGGTAGGCATATTTAAGTCTTTTGAAAGAGCAGGCTTTAATATTGTTGACAGAACGTCAAAAAATAGGCCAATGGTTAGGTATGTAATAACAGAGTAACTTTAATTAACATGAAGATTAAGCGATTGGACAACCTGTTTTTGGGAGCCAATGATCTAGAACAAGCAAGGTCCTTCTATACGCAAACATTAGGCCTTGGAATAAAATTCGATTTTAGCCATAATGGGCTTCTGGCGTTTAAAATTGGAGATGATGAACCTGCTATCATCCTCAAGAATTTAGGAAAATACCCCAAAACCCAACCTACTATTTGGTTTGAAGTGGATTCTGTTTGGAAAGCCTATGAAGTATTAAAATCCAAAAAGGTAACATTCTTAAGTGAGCCATTTAAAATCAGTACTGGTTGGGCCGTTGAATTTTTGGACCCTAGCAGCAATAAACTTGGCCTCACCGATTATTTAGCTGATTAATAATGACTCCTAAAAACAAACTGCTGGCAATCTTTTTACTCTTTGCACAAGTTACTGTGTTAGCCCAAGACACCCTAAAAATTAGGGAGAATGATTTAGAGACAAAGCGTATTAAAGAAGGCACAAAACAATACCTGGTTTATATTGAAAAACCCGACAAATCAATCCTTGACCTATCTATCTGGGAACGGACCATTTCTTTTTCAAAATTTGATGATAAAGAAGTAATCATCATTGAGCAAAATTGGAAAAACCAAGATACCACAAGACAGCGCTACGTCCTTTCCATAAATGGGCGGGAATACTTTCAACCCATTTACCATTATTCAAAAAATGGACGAGGCATAATCGAGGCTTTCAATTTTTACCGGGATAAGATTGTTGGAGCAGACACCGTAATGCGTAATTCAAAAAAGGATTTTTTTCTTCAACTCGAAGAACCAACCCTCAACTGGGAATTGGATGTAGAGACTTTTCAGCTACTGCCATTGGAAAATGTGAGGAATTTTCAGCTCAATTTTTACCATCCAGGGAGTAAAAGCGCTCCAGCTTATTACAATTATAGGGTGGTAGGTGAAGAGGAACTAAAAGGCACCGACGGCAAAAGAATCCCTTGTTGGTTGCTCAAAATAGTTTATGAAGAGGGTAGCTATGCAACCTATTGGATTGCAAAAAACACTAGGGAAATGGTGAAGATGGTGGAACATTCAAACGGGATTACGCGCTACAAATTAAAATTGTTATGAATGGAGCTCTATTAAATATTTCAATGCAGCTATTGGCATTGGTATTGGTATTGTTCATTGCTAAGAAGCACAAGCTATCTTTTAAAAATGATATCGGTTTCAAAATGCCCAAAGCAAACCACCTTTTGTTTTGGTTTACGGCATTTGTGCTTCTGATCTACCTTGAAGATTACATCTCGAAAAGTACTGGGAACTCATCCGTTGAATCTTGGAATGGTAAATACAATTCGCTACAAATTATTTGGCGGATCTTGGCCATTGTGGTCTTGGCTCCTATTTCGGAAGAATTGTTGTTTAGGGGCTTGATTTACTTCAAAGTAAAAAAAACACGTTTAAAAATTGTAGGGGCAATCTTCATCCCTGCCTTGTTGTTTGCAATCATACATTTTCAGTATTCGGAACTTCTTACAATAGGATTTATATTTATTGATGGAATTTTTTATGGGTTGGCCAGGCACTATTCCAAATCGGTACTCCTGGCAATACTGCTCCATGCATTTTCTAATTTAGGTGCAATTTTAGAAAGATTATTATGAGAGAGAAAAAGAAGACAGTAACGATGGCTGTCGTAGGTTTAATTATCGGAATGGCAATGAGCATCATTTTCAATAAATCTTCAAACGTCATTGCCCTAATCCCATTAACTGGAGCGTTAGGGGGTTTAATAGGAGCCTTTATTGACAAGAGAAGAAATAAAAAGACCTCTAATTAGAGTGAAAACAATTGGTTTTTTCGCCATTAATTTATTACTGGTAATTGTAATACTTTATAAATTGAAGTATTGATTATCAAAATTTTGCTGTTATCAGTAATACTCCAAAAATTGTATTTTACCGTACTAAAAAAACGCTCGATGACTAAATGTAATGGGCATATCAACCAAGAGTTTAAGGGCATTGAACGGGTTTTTTTGGAAAACTTCTTTAGATATGGGGAAATTGGCGCGAGTTTTTGTGTTTACCACAAACACCAATTGGTCGTGGATATTTGGGGGGGATACAAAAACCTAAAATCCAGGGAATTATGGCAAAGAGATACCGTTGTTCCCATATTCTCAACAACCAAAGCGGTGGCATCCCTTTGTCTGGCTATGTTGCACAGTAAAGGTTTGTTTGAATATGAAGATCCTGTTTGCAATTACTGGAAGGAATTCTCCGCAAATGGAAAAGCCTATATCACCATTGCTCAATTGTTTGGACACCGCGCAGGACTTTCAGCCATAAATACAAAACTCACAAAAGAAATTATTGACAACCCCGTTTTGCTTGATGAATTATTGGCGAACCAAAAACCCTATTGGCCCGTAAATGAATACCAGGGATACCATGTATGGACCATCGGGTGGTACCTATCGGCCTTAATCTCGAGGATCGACACGAAGCACAGAAGGCTAAGGGATTTTTTTGAAGAAGAGGTACTACCCAAGATAGACGGCGAAATACGTATTGGAATCAACGATGACTATGACCTCAAAAAAATTGCCATACTTAAACCTTTCTCCAAAAGGAAAGGCTTGTTTTCAATGCCCTTTAAGTTTGTGAAGGAATTTTTCAACCCTTGGTCGATAACCTATAGATCGATGCTGAACCCATCTTTCTTGAGTAACCATACTAACATGAACCAAAGGGAGCTACTTCAATTGGAAATTGGCGGTGCTGGAGGAATTGCGAATGCAAAAGGTCTTGCATCCTTTATGGATTGCCTTACCAATCCAAAGAGTGAACTGTATTTGGGGAAACCAACTCTTGAAATTTTGTACCGATTCCCGGAACCCCCTATAAAAGGGTTTGAGGACTATATTTTTAAACAGGATGCGTTTATCTTTTCTTGTGGTTTGGTAAAACCCTCCAAACATCATGCATTTGCTCCCAATAAAAAATCATTTGGCGGTTTTGGTGCCGGTGGAAGTTTTGTTAGTGTTGACCCTGAAAATGAATTAATCATTGCTTATACCATGAACAAGATGTCTCCACAAATTATGAACATGGACAGGGAAGTAAGATTACGAAAGGCTGTATACAAAATTATTAATTCCGATGTTTGAAAGATCACTGTTCAACAATTTGCTTCATTTCGGTGAACCATTATCAGGACTAATATGAGGTGTACAAATACCCCCTTGAGTCTTTAAAATTGAGAAAAATACAGTTCGAGCCCAACAGGGGGAGCAATTTTTGAATCCAGTCGAAAGACTGGATTTTTTGTTTTGAACAGGTTGTGTCCGAACTCAACGACCCGCCCCGCGGCAGGCTGGCCCAAACGCTGAAAATAACTCATATATTTTCTTGGCAAAATGTGCGTTATATGATTCACGCCCAGTAAGTGAAAAAGCAACGCTATAAATTTTGTAAATTCCGCTTTTGTTATCCCCAACCATCAAACCATGAAACTTTTTATACTGCTTTATGAAACCATCACGCAAAAGTTTTTTTCTCCTTACCACCATTTTTTGCACTGTTTTTCTCCTTTTTTCTGGAACGCTCCATGCACAACAAGCTCAAATTACCCAAAGGGATTTCGACAGCATTGCCCGTTTGCATAGCATGTTCTATGACAATCCGTTCATTTTTTGGCATGCCCCGAAAGAGTATGGTGTGTCTCCAGAGACTTTGGAGGAACTGTTGGTCTCGAATCCACAGCTGAAAGGGTGGGATCTTTATTATTGCAGAAAAGCGGTCGTTCAGTACCTGGACAAAGAACGGGATTCAGCCCTCAACAACATCGATAAATCGATTGAGGCCTATCAGAAAATCGACCACCCCCAAGCCCTGAACAAAGATGCTCAAATGCTGGCCTATTATATTAAAGGCAAGGGCGAAGTATTCAATCGAGATTACAACGAATCAACCAAAAGCATGCAAATTGCTTTGAATATTGCCCGCGAGCAAGGCTTGTCCAATTGGTTTGGCCCCTGCCTGTTTGGGATAGGGAGGAATCATTTCAATTTAGGGAACGACAGCATCGCGCTCCAAAAGTTTATTGAGGCCACCAAGGATTCGGTTCAAATGTCGCATGCAAGGCCCAATGTTGCCATAAACAGTCTCATTGCTTCTTTGTACGAGAAACTGGGAAACATCCAACGCTCCAAGGAATATGCCTTTAAAGCCATTTATGTTTCGGATACCAGCGATTTTAAAGCGAATTTGTTCCCATTGTATGGCCTCTTGGCCGATGTTTACAAAACGGAAAACAATGAGGATTCCTTAAGGTATTTTTACAAAAAGGCCATCGACCGCTATGAACAAGTTGAAATACACAATCCAAATGCCCTACGGGATTGGGATTTAAGGTATTCCATATACAAATCTTATCTCGACATTATAGATGGAAAGCACCCTGATGCGGTCAAAAACTTGAATGCCATCATCCACAAATTAATCACCGTGGAAAAACCGCATATCAATGACAAAGGTCTCTTATTGTTGGCGATCGAATACCTGGGAAAATCCTACGAACTACAAGGTAAATCAGGGAAATACACAGAACTGTTTAAATGGACCGCTAGCTATTTGGATCGATTTCAGGAGGTACGGATTGCTGAACAACTGGAACGCCTGGAAGTAGAATATGACGCTCGGGAAAAGGACCTGCAGATTACACAACTTGAAAGTAGTAAAAAACAACAATTGGCCATCATCTCTCAACAACGGGTCATAAATTTTGCCTTGCTGGGCCTCCTCTTGCTGTCCCTTGGAATCGTATTTTTGTACTTACGCCAAAAAAAACTGAAATCCCTAGTTGAAAAACAATTCATGGAACAACGCCTACTTCGGGCTCAGATGAATCCACATTTTACGTTTAACACGCTAGCGGTAATCCAAAATATGATTACCTCACAGCCGGAAAAAGCCAAAACCTATCTGGTTAAATTTTCCCGATTGTTGGTCTCCATTTTTGAAAGTTCTACGCAATCCTATCTCTCCGTTCAAGAGGAACTGAATTCTTTAAAACAATACCTAGAGTTGCAAAAACTAAGAAATCCCAATCAATTCAGTTATGAGATACGAACCCCTGGCTTGGACACTGATACCCTTCAAATTCCGGGAATGTTGTTACAGCCCATTGTGGAGAATTGCATCCTTCACGGATTTGCTGAAATAGCCTACGAAGGTAAAATAGAAATTGTCCTGAAAAGAGCCGATAAGTTGATCTTTTGCCACATCGAGGACAATGGCAGTGGATTACATAAAACGAAATCCAATGGGAGAAAAACCTCATCCATCGATCTTATTGCGAGTTTTTTAGAGAAAATCACTAAAAAAAAGTTTTCCATGACGGACAAAGTGCACTTGGGTAAGGGTAACGGAGTTCTAACAGAATTTTACATACCATTCAAAAACCATTCACATGCTTAGGGCCTTTATAGTAGACGACGAACCCCTTTTGGTAGAGGATATCAGAGGGCGTCTGGAACGTCACTTCAAGGGCGAGGTCCAAGTGGTTGGGGTTGCTACAACCCTTGAGGAAGCCCAAAAGCGAATTGATCGCCTATGCCCAAACCTTCTTTTTCTTGACGTGCATTTGGATCAGGGAACTGCATTCGATCTTTTGGAGGCACTGGAACATGATGCCTTTGAAATTATTTTTGTTACTGCCTACGACAACAATGCCATTAGAGCCATTAAAGTTGGAGCCTTGGATTACATTTTAAAGCCCATTGACGACGATGAGTTCCATGTGGCAGTCCAAAAGGTTTTGACCCTTGAAAACCCCAAGGGCCCGGTAAAAGATTTGGGTCCTGTTGCCGATGCTTTTTTCAATCGTCGGGAGATTAAGAAACTGGTATTCAAAACAGTAGATGACGTTTTCATTTTGGATAAGGATGCTATTTTGTATTGTGAATCGGAAGGCAACTATTCCACGATCCATACTTTGGAGCAAAACAAAATTATGGTGTCAAAGAATCTCAAAAAGCTGGAAGAAGAGTTGCCCGCCGAAACGTTTATCCGGTGCCACCAATCGTATATTGTCAATAAAACCCACGTTCGCAAATACAGCAACAGGGGCTTTCTGGAACTTGTCAATAACAGCAAGGTTCCTGTTTCTGTCCGCAAACGGGAGGAAACGTTGAAACAACTTTTTGGAGCCTAAGATGGATAGCCTTCACAAAGCGATTCCATTCCAAATCCCCACGAATTTGAAATGAACCCCATCGCTTCCCATGAATAGTTTCCTTTTCTGTTTTTCCAAACTACTTTTCCAATGATCTTAAAAACCACGCCCATTCTTTTTTGGTTGGGATTGGTAGTATTCACTTAAAAACCTTGTATCATGAAAAAGTATTATTTATTGTTCGTATTAATTGCGGGTTCCCTGTACGCTCAGGTTCCCACGCCCACGTTTGTGCATGGCCTAGAGACGGATGCCATTAACGGAGGTGTTTATCTTTCAGCCACAGCGAGCGAACTGGACAGTGAGGGAAATTTGATTGTCCTGGGCAAGTTTAATGGGGAGGTCGATGTAGATCCCAACCTCACTACCTATTTACTGACCAAGGATCCCAATTCGCCAGAGTATTGGTATACCGATTTCTTTCTTGCTAAGTACAACAGCAATGGGGGACTTATCTGGGCCATGAATATTGGCGACCAAGGGCATATTACCCCTATGTCACTAGCTATTGACCAAGGAGATAATATTTCTGTTGCCGGACTGGTTAATGGAACCGTAGACTTTGATCCAAGTGATGCGCAACAAATAATAGAGACCAACGGTAAAACCAATGGATTTGTCGTTTTGTATTCAAGCATTGGTAATTTCAAATGGCTTAAATCCATCAATACCAATGGTTCTTTACTAAGTAATTTGAAGCATGTTCATAATACCTCCACGACCAACAACTGGACGATGGTTTCAGGAAATTTCCTTGGACAAATTACCTTTGTAAATTCCTTTCCCAACCCTTCAACTACCATTAGTTCAACTGCTAATAATCAATTTGAAAAGAATTCATTTCTTGCAGTGATTGATTCACAGGCCCTTTGGAGCACGATTACTCCACTTTTGGATACTGACTCCATGACCATCGAGACCTTGGATTTAAAAATTAATGAGGCTGTTTTGGCTACTATTGGATTGGGGGATGGGACCATGGCCGGCATTCACGATTTTGAAATACGGAGGTTTGACTTGTCTCCACTAGGATCAGAAATCATTTCGCTTACCACCACAGGGACTTCCAAAATTATAGTAAACGATGTGGACTTGGATGCCAACGACAACGTTTACATTACGGGTTATTATAAGGGAACAGTGACCGACAACGGTACCATAGTGCTTAATGACCTTTCACTACCCTTACAATACAATGGATTTATGATCAAGACCGATCCACTGGGTAGCGTCCTTTGGGCCCGCACCTTCGAATCAGTAACCTCATCAAGTTCATGTGTACCACAGGGCATTGTAGCCGAAAACAACAATGTTTATCTGTTTGGAGGTTTCAGCGGGAAGGTCGACCTCATTAATTATGGGGGACAACATTATTATTTGGAAAACTACGGACCAACTAATTCATTTATGGTTCGCTTTGACGATACGGCCACGTTTGATTGGGCACATCGTTTTGAAAGTACTACTCTTGCACCAATTAGTAGCCTGAATGTTTCCGGAAGCAATTTTTATCTTTTTGGATGCCTAAGGAGTCTGACCGAGTTCAATCCCAATCCTATGCAATCCACGACATTGGATATTACCAATGGGAGCAAAGATTTCTTTATTGCAAAATATGGTGATATCCCTGCTCCAATTGGTCCTCCACCGTTTACGAGAGCCAATAATCCATTAAAGCTTCCGAATACCTTGGAGGTTTATGGATCAGGATCGGCCTATACCCTCCACTATCAATCTGGAGACCTCCAAACCGAAAGTCACTATCAGATTTTCAGCAATTCTGGACAGGTAATCACAACCGGAATTTTGAACGCAACAGGCACTGCTTTTCAAAAGTATCTGGATTTGAGTTCCTTATCCAGTGGTGTTTATGTGGTGAGGGTCATACAGGGCGGATCTGTTCAATCCAAAAGAATTCTTGTTGCAAATTGAGGTAATTGGATTGCATTCCGTTTTCATGGTTATGAATTAATAGGGAGTGCGAAAGTAATGAGAAGCCATCCACGAAAGTGGGTGGCTTTTTTCTTAGAGAAAAAACTGGGCGAAAAAGATTTCCAAAGTAAACCGAAAAAGGCGAGCCCACGCATAGGCGTAGGCTTTTTCATAGAAGGATTTGGGTGGACAGGATTAAAAATCCCATCAATTGGAAACGTTTTTCTCCAATAGCTCCAAACGAAGTTTTAATGCTTCATTCTGAGCTTTAAGAGAAGCCATTTCTTTTTGGGTTTCGATAAGGTAGAGGAACAATTCTTCAATTTTCTCAAGGTTAGAAAGGACATTTTGTGAAACGTTCCATCCTTCTTTTTCCACATCGTCCCTACTTTGGACTCCAGGCAAATGATGGTGTTCTTTCAAAAAGGCCGTGATTTCGTTTAAGTCTTTTAGCTTGTAATCGGGCTTATAGGAAGAACCTCCACTAAAATAGCTTTCAAAAACATAATCCGGAAAATTGTATGCCCCGCCTGTTTGTCGAATATTTCCAGACGTATTAATATCGCCAACCACATCCAAGGCATACCCCGGTATTAGGGTCCCAATTCCCACGCGATTAGCGCTGGCATCTACCATTAGAGTGGTATCATCTACGCGAAGGTCTCCTACATTGTCATGTTGTAGGAATAGGGTATTCCCTGTGTTGGTAATGATTTCATTATTATCAATCCTTAGGTTCGATCCAATTTCCAGTACCCCACTCCCGGAACTGGGAGTAGCGTCTGTATTGGTTACAAACTCAGCTCTTCCTGCAGTCATTAACAAATTCCCGTTGAAATAAGCAGCATAACCATTAGCGATGGGTACATTGGTGTAAATCCCAAAATGCGTCCCCCCTGTAGCACCCGATAAATCGGCAAAATAACCTGTTTTGTTTCCTGCACCTGTTCCACTTAAAACAGTATACGATCCATAATGCGGGGCATCTCCCGTAATAGCAATTTCATTGTAAGTAGCATATTTAGAACCTATTCCAAAAGAATCACTTCCATTCAACCTATTATAAGTGCCAAAGCGTTGACCACTTGAATTATTGTTCAAATTGTTATAAACACCATATTGATCTTGGAACCCCGTATTATTAATTAGCTGGTAGCTGCCGTATTGAATTCCATTGCCGCTTCCACCCATTGCATTATACGTACCAAAATGTTCACCATCACTCGTGCCAGTATGCGAATTATAGGTGCCATAATGCGCCCCAGTACCTGAGCCACTCAAGATATTTTGAGTCCCCATATGAACAGAGTTCGAGGAATTATCAATACTATTAAGAGCACCCCATTTATCCCCGGAACCATTCCCGCTTATTACATTATACATCCCATAATGAAAAGCAATATCTCCAGAAATATCAATTTCATTATAAGAGCCAATCTTTGAGCCAATTCCGGCAGTGTCAGTTCCCGAAATGAATGTATATAAACCATAACGTGACCCACTGGAATTATTATCAAGTTGGTTAAAGCTCCCGTACTGATCTTGTATACCGGAATTAAGAATATCAATATAGCTCCCGTAATTCTTCCCATTACCAGTGCCATTTAATTGAACATACGATCCATAATTTGTTCCAGTGCCCGAATTGGTTACCCCTTGATAATTCCCATATTGCGCCAAAGCACTTGCCGAAACAACTTCAGAATAAGAGCCATACTGTGTATTACCCCCCGTTGAACTTACCGATTGAAAAGTACCATATTGAACTCCAGTGCCATTTCCATCAAGGATATTTAAGGTTCCGTAATGAAGTCCTGAATCTCCATTGACACTAATAGTATTATAGGCTCCTGCTTTGGTTCCAATACCTCCCGAATCGGTACCCGAAATAACAGAATAGGTCCCATATCTTGTCCCTTGTGAGGAATTGTCTAAAAGATTGACAGTACCGTATTGATTCCCTACACCGGTACCTAAAAGGTTATTATAAGCCCCAAAATGCATGCCATTGCCAGCTCCAGAAATACTATTTTGAATACCAAAGGTATTGCTGTTATTTCCCGATTGGGCCGTAATCATATTATTCACACCATACTGAATGACATCGCTGGAAGTTTGCACCGTGTTCTCCATCCCGGTTTGACTTCCAGTGGCTGTCCCTTGGATACTGTTATTCACCCCAACTTTTGAACTTCCACTGCCTGAAATAGTATTTCTTACCCCTGTTTTGGAACCTGTGGAAGTGGCATTGGTTAAATCGTTACGAACTCCATTGATGATCCCTGTTCCTCCCCGTGAAATATTATTAAAGATCCCATCTGAATTTCCGCTGGACCCTGAACCCAATAAATCGTTTCTAATTCCTAAATGCCATCCTGTACCTGTTCCAGTAAGATAATTAATGGTTCCTGTGTGCAAGCCATCCCCACTATTGTTTAGGGCGGCATAAAAACCTGTTTGAGTTCCTGTCGATGAACCGGTTAGGGAGCTATACACTCCAATATGGTCGCCACTTGCCGTATTGGCGTTTTCTAAGTAGGCACCATAGATAGTGCCCGTTTGTGTTCCACTCATAGATAGGTTGAGACCCCGGAATCCGGTATCAAAAACATCCAATCGATACACGGCATCGGTTTTGCCTATGGCCACATTGCCCATGGTATAGATATCATCTGAAATAGCAGTTGGCGGCGTCGTTAGGTTTTCTACAAACCAATCTGAATCGGAGGTTGCACCAGTCGCAATAGGAATCCAACTAGTGGCTCCATTGTCCCAATAATAAAAGCCGCTTGAGACACTCCCAGACCCCGTAGCATAGACCAACATTCCATCTTGAGAAGCGGTGGGTGGGGTAAGTGGATATTCATCTATTTTCGGAACCAAAATTCCATCGGTATTGGCAGGTGTCGCTTGGTTGGTCGACCGTATATCCAACTGTGCGTTCGGGGTTACGGTCCCTATCCCTACTTGAGCCAACAAGATTCCTTGAAGTAAAAGGAACCCCAAGGCGAAGCTTATTTTCAACTTTTTCATGGCAGTTCTTTTCAGCAATTCACTTTATATAGCTGAAAGTACTTTGGAATTAGACACCTTTCAATTACATGTTTGTGTAATTATTGAATGATATTATTCCTAAGGGCGATGGCAACTGCTTGGGAACCACAGTTAACGTGCAATTTGGTATAGATATTTTGAAGATGTTTCCGAACCGTGTCTATACTAATATGTAACTCTAATGCCATGTTCTTATAGGTTTTCCCATGGGAAAGCAATTGTAGGATCTCTACCTCACGTTCGGTCAAATTAAATTTGGAATCATCACGGGTATGCTTATCGAACGTTTTCAGCACCTTCTTGGCTATGGAAGGGCTTAACGGAGCGCCCCCATTATATACGTCCCTTATGGCTGCAATTAATTTCTGTGGAGCACTCTTTTTAAGTAAGTAGCCATTGGCCCCAGCACACAATGCCTCAAACAGCTGTTTATCGTCCTCAAACACCGTGAACATTAATATCAGTACTTGAGGGAAGACCTTCTTGCAGATTTTCACACCATCCACGCCATTGATGCCTGGCATATTAATATCCATGATGATGACATCGGGACGGTTTTGCCTAGTGTTTTCCAAAATATTAAGACAGTCAAAGTAGGCGCCGCTTACGGAAAGATCATTTGAAGCATTAATCAATAACCTTAAAGAAGTAGAAAGGTTCTTATTATCTTCATAGATGTCCACTGTAATGGCCATAGTCCAGATCGATTAATGCTAAGATAGCAACAATATGCCACACCCTTATTTACATTATGATGTGATTTTACAGGGGAACTTTTAGATGAATACGGGTTCCTTCTTTTAGGGTAGACAATACCTTCAAGCTAGCATTTAGTTGGGTAGCCCTTTTGTTCATGGAGTCGATTCCATTCGACTGATAATTCCCTACCGTATCATATCCTATCCCGTCATCCTGTATCAAAATGGACAGGGAATTTGACAAATTGCTGATTTCTATGGAACAATGCTCACATTTTGAATGTTTGGCAAGATTGTTTACCGCTTCCTTGAAAAACAAATACAATTGCTTTCTTTTTTCAGCATCGATTAGGGTATTCCCTTCTTTTAATACAATATTCCATTGGCAATCAATTTGTGCATTTTCCAATAACTCATTTGCGTATTGCTGCATCCGCGCGATGACATTTTCCAGCGTATCATTTTTGGGATTCACATTCCAAATAATTTCTTCAAGAACATCCGAAATATGCCCACTTTGCTCACGAATGGATTGAATTATTTCTATATCTTTTGAATTTACCAAGTTTTCAGCAGCCAATATATCACTCAATATCCGGACACTGCTTATAGAGGATCCAATATCGTCGTGCAAGTCCATCGATATTTGTTGCCGTATGGATTCTATCTTTTTAAGGTTTCGGATTCTTAGCGTGTAGAAGTGCCTAGTAACTAAAACCGCAAGCACCATCATCCCAAGGAAAAACCAAATGGATTTCCAAAAAGGAGGACGAATGTGAAAATTGAGAGGGGCTTCGGTATAACAATCCGATCCATTGATGCAAGTCATTAACTGTAATTGGTAGTTGCCGGGGGCCAATCCGTTTAACACAAGGTTCCCTTTCGTCTTAAGTTCCACCCATGCAGTATCCAATTGAGACATTTTATAGTAATAGGTATTGCTTCTGCCCTGTTGATGGTTTATGATCCCAAAGGTCACGGTTATATTGTTCTGCTTGTAATTTAAGGGCATCCGTTGCCCAAATTCCATGGGCTTTGCAGTCCCGTTTACCAGTATGGGCTCCAGATACAAGGTCGCTTGGGTTTGACTTAAATCCACATCATCAACATCAATTAGGCAAAACCCATTGGTGGCCCCCACAAACACCTTTTTACCACTGGCATCCCAAGCTTTAATGTTCAATATTCTGCTACCGGGAAGTCCTTGATTTTTGTCAAGATTCAGGAACTTTTTCCTATGTGGCTCAAAAATGCTCAAGCCATTGGTTGTGCCTATCCAAACACGATCGTACGCATCGAAGTATAATTTCGTGATGTAATCGTCGATAAGGCCATCATTTACTGTGAACTCATCAAAGGTGCTTGTAGTGGTATCGTAGCGAAATAAGCCATGCCTTGTCCCTATCCATAAGGAATTGTCTTGCCCCACTACTAGCGAACGAATACGATCGTTAGTAAAATTGCTTTCAACACTTATTTTGATTTTGGTAAAAACGTCCTTATTCCGATCCCAATATATCAAGCCTCCCCCATTTTCATACCCCATCCATAAATTGCCATTGCGATCTTCGGCGATTGCGGTTGCCGTTCTTAAAGGGAAGTGGTTTTTATCGTATAAATAATGACGCACCATAGCTCGTTCAGGATCATAAGCAAGCAAGCCATTGCCATAGCCCAAACCCATCCAAAGGATACCGTGGCTATCTTCAAACTGAATTGTAATAGGGACTTCATTAATTTTAGGAGGCACTCCTTTCTTTTCCCACCTACTTATGGCCCCTGAAGAAGTATTGAAAACAAACAAGCCATTTTGGGTCCCTATCCATAGAGAATCCTTGTCTTGGAGCCTTAAGTTCCACACAAGGCCAGAAGCAATACCGGGCATGCATATGTTTTCGATGGTATGGCTTAGGGAGTCATAACGGTAGAGGTGCTGATTATGAGTAGCTATGTACAATTGTTTCCCTTTTTTAAGAAAATCGGAGACACCATCATTAAATTCGATAGTACTGAAATAATTATCAAGGGCCTCGGGCTTAGTAATTGTTAAGGTATTGGGGGTGAGCCGGAACAGCCCTTCGGAATTCCCCACATACACAATTCCATTTTTCATTTTATGATAACGACTATACGGACTGAAATTCCAATATTCTTCCGTGATCCTTTTAAGGGTGGTATCGTAAAAAAATCCTTTTTTGAATCTAAAGAAGGTAATTCCCGTAGCTGAGGGATCCAACGCATGTTGTTTTGAGGAAACCCATTCCATGGAAGGGTCGTATTCCATTAATTTTGTTAAATCGCGGTTGGCATAAGCATAATGATAGAAGGATTGCGGATGGCCTGGCCTTTCTCGGGAAACCATAATAACACTAGCAGGGTCTACCTGAAAGCAGGTCCCCATTTCCAGAGGTGCTAATTCGTCCAAATCAATCACCTCCCGAGTCCCTTTGCGAATGTCAATACACCACCAAATATCTCCTAAGGAATCATTTGCCCCTTCAAAAGCTTTCATGATTATTCGGGATTCGTCCATCGGAAAACAGATTGGGGTGGTAGGATTTGCCGATTGGATATCGGGATGTTTTTTGAACGTAAAGGAACCCTTCGATTTCAAGTTTCCGTCAAGGAGGTGAACAGAGGTTTTTGTAAATATCCAGTAGGTATTGCCTTTACCGTTTATAATCCACCGAATGAAATTGTCTTCTAGGTAATATTCTTCATTTTGAGAAGTGAAGAAATGGATATCTACACGAAATGATTTTGAATTAATGATGCCCATTCCGTGTGTCGTGGCTATCAATAAAGAATCCTCATTGATTGGATTTATTTGTCTTACGACACCCAAAGATTTTGACAGCTTTATATAGGTAAATCGATCACCATCGAATCGGTAAAGTCCGGACTGCTCTGCAATCCACAAAAATCCGTCGTCATCTTCAGCGAGGCTGTATACATGATCTATCTTCGAATTGACATTAATCTGAAGCCTTTCGAATTGACTGGAATGGTAAATGACGGGGTTCTGCCCCAATAAGTTTACCGTTACCAAGAATAATAAATAGAAAGCAAAGCGCATGATTACCATTAAAGATAACGATTCTACCTTGTTCTTTGATGTCACATCCTAATTTCAATTATCCTATTGAAAAAATCAAGTACACAAACATGTTATTTTACTATGCTGTTAATTTGATAACTAGTGGAATACAGTTTGACATTTTCATAAGCAGGGGAGCAAAACAAAGACAGGCCTCTCACGAATGTGGGTGCTTTTTATTGTAAATAAATAAGTTGACCAAATGGCCTCTTAATTTATCCATGTGTTCTCTTTTCTGTATAAGTGGGTTTTTTTGAATGATAAGTGGGAAGCATCCCGCTTTCCATTCAGATTAGAAATTCTATATTTAGGAGGATGAAATTTTGGCTGCTTTTTGCGTCGATGTTATTATTTGCCAGTTTAAAGGGGCTAGGCCAAGATCCTTATTCGGTTAAGTACAGCATTGAAGAGGGTTTGCCTACCTTAAATGTGTACAGTGTGCTGGAGGACTCCAAAGGGTATTTGTGGTTCGCTACCGATGTGGGGGTCCTAAAGTACGATGGCTACCAGTTCCTTCATTTCAATACGGATAACGGACTGGGAGACAACGAGATCTTTAAAATTCGTGAAGACCATCAGGGAAGACTCTGGTTTTTGAGTTTGAACGGGAAACTGTCCTTCTACAAGGACGGTGTTTTTTACAATGCACAAAACCTGGAAATGATAGGCGATGTCTCGCACACAGTGATGTCCATCGATTTTTTTGAAGATGAAAACAAGACCCTCCATTTTTTATTCATGGATGGCCATATTTCTTCGTTAACCACAAAAAACGAAATCACTACCATGGAATTTGAGGGCGCTACCCGTCTCAATTCATTTTGGAGGCACGGGGACAAAACCTATATCATGACTGAGTCTAAAATTTCCACGCTCGATCGCACACTCGTCCTTCCTTTGGAAACCAATTTTGAAGGAGAATCTGCCTTTCGCTACGTGTACCAATCTTCTGAAGGGTATTACTTTTCATTCAAGAACATCATTTTTGTTTACCGCTACGGGACACACATCGAAGAATTTATGACCATCCCCGAAGCGAGCGAAATTATCTTCATCAATTACCTCGACGGTCATTTTTGGATAGGCACCCGTAACGGTCTTTTTGTTCAGGAGGGTTCTGGATTGAAACACTATTTTAAGAACGATCAGGTTTCCAGTATCATCAAAGACCGGCAAGGGAGTTACTGGGTCACTACCCTTACCAACGGTATCAAATACCTCCCCAATCTATCGGTGACCACTTACCACCTCAAAAAAAACAAAACCAAAATCAATGCGCTTCAAAAAGATTCCCTCAACCAACTTTGGATTGGAACCACAGAGGGGGTATTGGTAAAACCAGTTGGCAAACAACCCATCAAAAGTTATCTTGAAGGACTTTCCGAAGAAGAATCAAAAGTGAAAAGAATCCGCCCATTGGGGAAGTCCATGACCGTCATCACCAAAAGTATTTTTCTCATACAAAACGATCGTATCAAAGAGTTCAATTTTAGTGTCAATGACCTCATTGCCTACGACGAAAATTTAGTGTTCGCGGGGTCCAACCACATTGGCACCATTACTTTTAAAAATTTCAAGACCCTCGAAAATGCGGAACCTTACGAAACCACCCAATTGATTTCACAGAATAAGTTGTTGGGAAAGCGGTCGAACGTGATGCAAAGGGTGGGCCGCAAAATCTATATTGGCACTTCTACAGGGCTTTATGTTTTTGAAGAAGGAAAAATAACCCAGGCCAAAGTAGCCAATGACGAGCTCAGCACCTCCATTTTGGACCTCAAATACCGTGAAAAAAGTGAGGAGTTATGGATTGCCACCAATTCCAAGGGAGTAATCGTGCTCGCCGCAGATACCGTAAAACGAAAATACAATACCCTTAAGGGATTGAAAAGCAACACCTGCTATAGCCTCGAGCCCTGGAGGGAAAAAGGGATGTTTGTAGGAAATAATAAAGGCATCGACTTTATCCCTTTCTCTCCTGATGAAGCAAAGATTATTTCGTATGGAACCCTCCTAAACCTTCGAAACGAAAAAGTGAATGACCTTGAACTTTTGAATGATCAATTGTATGTGGCCAGCGACAGCGGATTGTATTCTTTCCTGCCCGAAAAGGTAACGGAAAAACACTACACTCCTATATTGGAAATCGACGAAATTACCGTGAATGGTGAAAAAAAGAGGGAACTAGATCAATTGAAGTATTGGGAAAACAACATCACGGTAAGCTATACCGGGATTTCTCCTATAGATTTTGGTGAAGTTCAATACGAATACAAACTAAACAACGATACCGATTGGAACAGTGCCATTGGAAGGCAATTGGAGTTCAAAAAACTGAATTACGGCCGCTACGAGTTGCAAATTAGGGCCAAAGGACACAACGGTCTCTATGGCAATGTGTCTGCGATAGGTTTTACCATTACGCCTCCCTTTTGGAAAACGGCTCCTTTTTATATCGGAACCGCAACCTTACTCTCGCTACTGTTGTTTTGGATTGGCCAAAGGGCCTTTCGAAGGATGCGCCAAAAATACGATCGGGAAAACAAACGGCTCCATACAGAGCAGGAAAAGGTAATGCTGGAGAAAAAAATGATTGAATTGGAACAAAAGGCCCTGCGCCTGCAAATGAACCCCCATTTTATATTCAACACCCTAAATACGATTAAGGGCTACTACTCTGGCGGGGACATCAAGGATGCCAACCTATACATCAGTAGGTTTTCGAAATTGCTTCGAATGATCCTTGAAAACGACGAGCATTTGGTGCCCTTGGACAAGGAAATTGAAATGATGGGGCTATACATCCAATTAATCCAATTGCGTTATGCCAATACGTTTGAATATCATGTAGCGATAGACCCCAACATCAGTAAGGAAGAAATAGGGATCCCTCCTTTGCTGCTGCAACCATTGGTAGAAAACTCCATCATCCATGGCCTTGCCCCATTGGATCGCAAAGGGCATTTGGAAGTTTCTTTTCAGCTTGAAGCGGAAAATTTGGTTTGTCGTGTAAGGGACAACGGGGTAGGATTTGAAAATTCAAAGAAAGAAAAAGCCGAGGGCTATCAATCGAAAGCACTGAAAATAACTCGGGACCGTGTGCGGTTTATCAATCACTCCGAAGCTCCTGGGCAGTTTGAAATCAAAACCCTGCCTTTGGGGGGAGGCACAGAAGTAGTGGTTAAAATTCCTTTAATAAAATTATGGTAAATGAAAGCAGTCATTGTTGAAGACGAAGCACAAGCTGTCATGGCTTTGAAACAGGAAATCCAATCCAATTGTCCTCAATTGGTCCTGTGTGGCAACGCATCAAACGTTGAGGACGCCTATACGCTGATCATGAAAGAACGTCCAGACCTTATTTTTCTGGACATTCAACTGAAAAAGGGAAACGGATTCGACCTCTTATCCAAATTGGACAATTACGGCTTCAAGGTTATTTTTACAACAGCCTACAGTCAATATGCACTTCAGGCCATCAAGATAAGTGCCTTGGATTACCTGCTGAAGCCTGTAGATTCTGAAGAACTGGTTAAGGCCGTTGCAAAGGCCATGAATAGCTCTCAGGACCACATGCAGTTACAGTTAAGGAATTTTATTCAAAACCAGCACCTCAATCCCTTGCTCAAAAAAATTGCACTGCAAACTTCCAAGGGCATCTTTTTGTACGAATTGGAGGCACTGGTTCGCTTGGAGGCGACCGGAAACTATACCACTATCTACCTCAAAGACGATAAAAAGCTTACGGTGGCCAAAACCATGCGCGATTTTGAGGAGATGCTTCACAGTATGGGTTTTGTAAGGATCCACCATTCACACATCATCAACCTCAGTCACCTGCAAAGTTACATCAACAAGGATGGCGGGTATGTTATTATGGACAACCGGACAACCTTGCCGGTTTCCAAGCGAAAAAGGGCCGAATTACTTGCCCTTCTTAATAACCTTCACAAGGCTTCTGAAAATTAGTCCGTATACTACTTAAAAACAAACGGGAGCCTGTGAAAGCTCCCGTTTTTGTTTGTCTATAGTATAAACAATAAACCTCTCATTCTAGAATGAATTTCTTATAGACAAACCCTTCCCCCGAATCAATACGCAAAATGTAAATCCCTCTTGCAAGGCTCGAAACATCGAGTGGAATAGCATTGTTGGATTCTTCGGCAACCACCAAACGATTCAAAAGCCGTTGCCCACTAAGTGTAAAAACTTCAATGGAATAAGTCCCCTTGGCTTGAATAAGGTTGACGTTGATCCGATCTTTCGCAGGATTAGGAGAAAGTATGACCTTTTCGGGAGTTAATTCTTTGGAATTGCCCCCAACCAGATTGTCGATTCCGGGATCATGGAATGGATCGGCCTGCAATTGACAGCCTTTTATTTCAACATCATCAATATATACCCAATCATTGTTGGCAGAGGCATCGCAACGAAAACGTAGCCGGGTGTTGGCACTGAAAGGCCCCTGAATGGTCACCGCATCAAATTCCCTTGAATTGTTGACAAACTCGTCATTAAGGTTCCATTCCTCAACAGTCGTATAGCCACCGCCCGATGAAATCTGCAACCAAAAATCCTCGTTCGCATTGTCCATGCTATTTGTGATGTAGGTAAATGAAACGGTTATTTCCTCAAAATCGCTCAAATCCAAGGCGTCGGTCGTCATTACCGACGTACTTGTATTGTCCTGCAAGCGGATACAATAATTGCCACTATAGGCGTAAGGCGCATCATTGGAGCTGCGTCTACAATCCGATCCCCCATCGTTCCAGATACCCCAGTTACTGTCAAAATTATTGAAATTGACTACTACTTCCGAGCAGGTTGGAACCACCGTTCCTTGACAGTTGCAAAAACCATCCTCTACATCATTAATGGTATTGGGGTTGTTATCATCGCAAGAAGTTCCTGCCAAGGGGCAAGGGGTCCCAGAGCAGTTGCAGTTTCCATCCTCCACATCGTTGTAGGTACTTGGGTCATTGTCGTCGCAAGCAGTCCCGTTGGGGGGGCAACTTACCACATTATCATCCCACACGTTGATGGCATCGATGGCCATATCCCCTACATCGCCTGTAAGTGTTACCGCAGCAATTCTAAACTGCACCAAGGGTTCGTTGGCATAACTGGAAAGGTCTACCTCGTCCAGGTTCCATTGGTCGCCCCTGTCGGACATGTAATTCAGCAATGGGGTAGACCAAGTAAATCCACCATCAACACTGGCTTGTATTACTAGTTGTCCTACATCGGGTCCAAATTGATGGGTTTGGATTGAGATTTTGGGAAGGAGCACGTTGGTAAAATTAAAGCAGGGGCTTTTCAAAAAAGCAGCTTGGTAAGGAATGTGACCCGTAGCTTCGGCCAACACGTAAGTAGTCCCTTCCGCAGCAACGGATGGACCTGTATTGGGAGTCGGTGTACCGCCACTGTTCAATACAAAATCAAATTGGACATAGCCGTATTCCGCAGCATAAGCATCGGTATAGTTTTGCCACGAACCCCAACCGTTTTCAAAACTTTCAAAATAAGGATTGTTCAATATGGCAACCTCCGTAGCACAAGCTGGTTGTGTTCCACAGCCTAGATAGGGACGATCGTTCAAGGCACTGAAGGCCATGCGGTTTTCCTGCCCAGTGGAGAGCGATGTCCTACAGTAGCCAGGCGCATAGGACATGATGTTGGATACATCGGGGGTATACACCTGCCCGTTGATATCGGTTTGTCCTGCCACATAAGTACAGCCCGAGGTATTTTGCCATAAGTTGGGATCTGCAGGGGTGTCGCACACGTCATCTCCCGCTACAGCACAATTGGAGCCATTGACTAACTCATCGGTTGTGCCGCTATTGGTTTTTCCATGGGTATGGTACAGGGTAAAAGCGTGTCCCCATTCGTGGATAAAGGTAGAATTGTCGTAGGTACAGGAATTGGCCACAACCAGGTGATCGGGGCCTCCCGGAAAGAATGCATACCCACAAAGTCCGCCGCCATTGTATGCAATAGAGCCAGTGAAGTATACATTCATCACATTGGATACGTCGTATTGGGTAGAGAGCACCGAGTCGTGCTGGTCGTAATCAAAATTGAACAAAGTGTCCGAGGCAATGTAAACCGGGTTGGAGCAATAGTAGAATTGAATGTTTGCCGACCGGAATTCGAGGTTGAGTGCCCCCATAAGGTGATCAATGTTGTACACAGATAAAGCCCCGCCTCCACTACTTTGGGTAATGACATGCACCTGTACGGGAATCCAGGTGGTAAACCCGTTCATTTGAAACTGTTGGCGTATTTCGCGGGTTTCGTCTAGGTACCTTAGTTGTTCGGGCGTTGCAATGGTCCCACAGGGTGCCAGATCCTGGGCCATGAGGCTACCCCCCAATAAAAGGAGCAGCCACAAAAGCTTGGTTTTAAATAGCGCTTTCATCATTGAAATTAATTTAATTGTTAGTTTGAGGTCTAAAGTACCCTTATTGTATGCCCCTCATAAAGAAAAAATGATAAGGGAGGGCATTGGTTTATCGGGTGGTTCGTGTGGGCGTATAACTGTTTTAAGCTCGAACTTTTCAGGAGCAGCACATCCATAGATACTTTCTGCCCCCAAACCCCGTTATTAAAGCACCGGCTCCCTTTTCCCGGGGGCGCTCGGGCCTTGCACTAAACTTCCGTATGCCGTGTTTATGCCGTATATATACCGTATGTATGTCGGGTATATGCCGAGTATATGCCGTGGGTACTCCCTAGATACCCCGTGGATACCCCGTAGGTTCCCCAAGCCGTAGCCGTACCAGTCCCGTTGGTAAGGTTTCCTTACATCTAGTCCTAAGGCATTTACTTTCAATGGCAGGAGAACCTCCTCAAAATTCCGTAGAATCAATTCCTTTGCTATCTTTGCACCTCCCTTGGCCTCGTAGTTCAACGGATAGAATAGAAGTTTCCTAAACTTTAGATCCAGGTTCGATTCCTGGCGAGGCTACTTAAAGCACCAAGCCCCGCTCGCAAGAGCGGTTTTTTTATGGAGCCCTTGGAGGAAGCTTGCTTTCAACAACGGGCAGAATAAAAAAGTTCGGGCCAAAGCCCGTGGGGTTGTATTTTCAGGAGAAAGCTCCAAGAATATTGCACCGCAACAGTAGATTTCAAGAAAATGGGATTCATTAGGTTCTGGTGTGCTCGTTACAGTTCGATAATGAATTAACAAGGAGTAGAAAAAGCCCTATATTTGAGGGGTTTTAATTTTAGTTTATTCAACTTCAACAATGAGAAACAACAGCTACTTTCTTCTCTTTTTAATTGTATTGGGTGTGTCTTGCAGCAAAGACAAATCCAATGAAGAAAATAAATCGATAATTAAACCAGAAGTATCTTTAGACCAAGTAGAAATTATTGCATCAACTGCGGTAAGGGTTAATGCTACAATAACAAATGCAGGCGATTCGCCTATTTCGGCAAAAGGGTTTTGCTGGAATACATCCCCAAACCCAACAATTGATGATAATAGCTCGAACCAAGGCAATGGTAGTTCGAGCTTCACAAATATCATATCAACCATAATCCCTGGTACGCTGTACTATGTACGAGCCTATGCTACCAATGATTCTGGAACAGCCTATAGCAGTGAATCTACATTTGAAACAGCGACTCCTTGTGATCAAAATACCTATACGGAACAAGTAATTTTAACAACTCAACAAGAGGTAAATGACTTTGGTGATTTAAGTATTTGTAAATTAACAAGCGACCTTTTTATCCGTGCTCCTCAAGGAGGTACCTTAAACCCAATTGTTGACCTAAGTCCGCTTTCAAGTTTAGAAATTATTGAAGGAGGTCTATACCTTAAAGATCTTACAGAACTTGAGAGCTTACAAGGTCTCGAAAATTTACAGCAAGTAAGGAAAGCTTTATATGTGGACCATACAAGTAAATTGGAAAATCTTGATGCACTATCCAATCTAACAGGAGAAATTACAGAACTGGTGGTTTCTCAAAACCAGGTATTAAAAAATATTGACGGACTAAGTGGTCTTACCTCTTTTGTTGATGGGGAATTTGGCCAAGACCCCCAAATCGCTTTTTCTTTCAACCCACTATTGGAAAACATTAATGGAATTGCTAATGTTACCTCTTTAGGCGATGGAGACGGTTCAACATTTGGTTTGTTGAGTAATCCCAAAATTTATGAAATTGATGCCGTTTCAGGATTTAGTCAGGATATAGATAGAGTAATTATATCCTTTAATAACCATTTATGGAGTTTAAACGGCTTACAAGGATTGTCCATTTGTAAAGAATTTTATTTAGGCTATAATGTTATTTCTGATTACTCGGGGTTACAAAACTTGAGTTCCATAACTTTAAACATGGAAATTAGCGGAACTGGGACAACTACCCTAGACTTTCTTGAAAATTTGGAGTTTGTTGGAGGAAACTTAAAATTTGCTGACAATCCAACTTTGTTTGATTATTGCGGATTACAAAATTTGATCGACTTAAATGGCTTACATGGCAGTTTTATTACTGAAAATAACTTTTACAACCCAACTTATCAAGACATGTTGGATGGGAATTGCAGCTTTTAGTTTCAATGGGAAACCCCAGAGCTGCGTGTTTAGCTTAATACTTCTCCTTAAGGTTTTTTAGCATAATCTGTGTCATTTCATCCAACGAAACCTTGGCCTTCCAGCCCCAGTCTTTTTGTGCTTCGGTATCGTCTATGCTTTCCGGCCACGAGTCCGCAATGGCCTGTCGGAAATCGGGCTGATAGGAAATTTTAAAGTCTGGGAGGTAGTGTTGGATGCGCTGTGCAATCTCCTCGGGATTAAAACTCATTGCGGCCAAATTGTAGGAGCTTCGTGTTTTGATTTTCGATGCCGGCACATCCATAATCTTGATAGTGGCGTCAATGGCATCGTCCATAAACATCATGGGCAGTGTGGTTTCGGCCTTTAAAAAACAAATGTACTTAGTGTGTTTTAATGCCTTGTGGTAAATGTCCACGGCATAGTCTGTGGTCCCTCCTCCCGGTAACGTCTTGTAGCTAATAAGCCCCGGATACCGGACGCTTCGCACGTCTACCCCATATTTTTGGAAATAGTATTCGCACCAACGTTCTCCTGTTTGTTTGCTAATTCCATAGACCGTACTTGGTTCCATAATGGTTTGTTGGGGGGTCTGCCTTTTTGGGGTTGAAGGTCCAAATACCGCAATGCTCGAGGGCCAAAACACTTTGTCTATTTTTCCGTCCTTGGCCAAGTTAAGCACATTGAACAAAGAGTTCATATTGAGGTGCCAGGCTTTCATGGGAAATTTTTCCCCTGTGGCCGAAAGCATGGCCGCCATAAGATAGACCTCTGTAATTTCATGCCGAATTACTACATCTTCAATGGCACTGTAATCTGTGGCGTCCAAAATCTCAAAAGGCCCGCTTTGCATGAGTGCCTCATCCCCTTCACGGATATCGCTGGCAATAACTTTATGGGAAGGATATAACTGGCGCAGGCGCGCTGTTAATTCGGTGCCAATTTGTCCACAGGCACCAATGATGAGTATTCTTTTTTTCATCAACCAAGGAATTCAATAGGTAAATATAGGGATTCCTTTATGCCTTTTTAAATAATTTTAAGACAACTTAATTTACAAGGATTTATATTTGCGTGTTGGTTGCAAATTTCAAAATAGCTGTTTTACTGGTGCTTCCCATTTTGGGGTGGTTGGCTTGTGGGGATGAAGCCCCCAGTGCAGACGAATTGGCCTTGCAGGAAATGGAAAAGGATACAACCCTTTACAGGACGCAGCAAATACATCGAATTTCTCTGAACCCAAAAGCTCGCGAATTTGTAGAGGATTGGCCTATTTTTCAGGATTTCGAAACCGAATTGTCCTCACTGGACCGCAGTCGTTTGGATGCATTAAAAACAAAGTCGGAAAAACTGTTGGCCCATTCCGACTCTTTGGCAAAGCACATCCCCGACACCCTTTTTTCCAATGCCATTCAGTCTAGGCTCACCATTGTTCGAACTCAAATTCACTTGTTGCAGCAAGAGGTCAACAAAGGAAATCCCAATACCGAAAACATTGAAAGATCTTTGAATAACACCTTGAAGTCGGTCAACAATTTCATCCAACAGATCAACGAAAAAATACAGAAAGATCAAATTGACCTGCAACGCCGGGATAACGAAAAAAAAGAACTGGAAAAGCAAAAAAAGGCCATGGATTCTATTTATCAATTAGAACTACAAGATCAAAATTAAAGCTAAAAAATCGTAACAATAACTCCCTATAACCCGTCTAATACATATTAAACCTAGAATAATGAAACCAATCCAAGCACTTCTTTCTTTTGGAGTAGTACTCTCTACCTTAGTTTCTTGTGGCGAAAAAGACGCCCAAGTTGCTAAAAATGAACCCCACGGAATCATCCTGGCCAACATGGACACCTTAGTCAATCCCAAAGACGACTTTTACAGCTACGTTAATGGAAGCTGGATGAAGACTACCGAAATCCCCGACGATGAAGTTCGTTGGGGAGGCTTCAATGTCTTACGTGAAAAAACCGACCAGGACATGCTCAAAATCCTAGACAAAGCCAAGGAAAGTAACAGCTATGCCGCCAGTACCGATCAGGCCAAGGCCATCATGATCTTTGAATCCGAATTGGATACCGTAGCCAGGAATGAGGCGGGCATCAAACCGCTTCAACCCTATCTGGATAAAATTGCAGGCATTGCCTCCTTTGCCGATTTTCAAAAAGTTGTAACCGAAAATGCGGCCATCATCAATCAACCATTTTTTGGTATTGCCGCCTTTTCCAACCCTAACAACAGTGCCATGAACTCCTGCTACATTACTCCCGGAGGACTTGGATTGCCTGAAAGGGATTATTATACCAACACCGACGCCAAATCCGTTGAAATCCGTCAACAATATGTAGATCATATCACCCGAATGCTACAATTTTTGGGAGATTCAGAAAGTGACGCCAGAAAGCAAGCAGAAGTGATCTTGGCTTTTGAAACGAAGTTGGCCGAACCCAGATTGGACAAAGTAGCCCGACGGGATTTCCGCAACTTCAACAACCCCCGTTCCATGGATCAGGTTCAGGCCATGGTCCCTTCCATAAAATGGGATCAGGTTTTTCAAACTATGGGCGTAACCAAAAAAATCGATACGGTTCTGGTTATGCAGCCCAACTACATGGAGGTAGTTCAAAATACCTTTAACGAGGAGAATCTTAATACATGGAAAACGGTCATCCGCTGGGCAACCCTGAACAATGCTGCTGGAATGCTTACTACTGAAATTGAAAAAGCCAACTGGGATTTCTACAGTAAAACCTTGCGTGGGGCACAAAAACAAAAACCCGCTGACGAACGCGCCCTTGCAACAGTAAACGGAACGGTTGGCGAAGCTGTAGGGAAGCTTTATGTAGATGAAATGTTCCCACCCGAAGCCAAGAAAAAAGCCGAAGACATGATTGCCAATGTCATTGATGCCTTCAAGGAGCGCATCCATAAACTGGATTGGATGAGTGATACCACCAAGTTGAAGGCGATTGAGAAGTTGGACAAATTTACTGTGAAAATTGGATATCCAGATAAGTGGAAAGACTTTTCCACCATGAACGTAATTCCTTCCAACGGATACTTTGAGAATATGATAGCCGTTTCTGAATGGCAACTGCAAGACAACCTTAAACGCATCAACGAACCTGTGGACCGTACCGAATGGGGCATGTCGCCACAAACGGTCAATGCTTATTTCAATCCTTTCAACAATGAAATTGTTTTCCCAGCAGCCATTCTACAGCCCCCATTTTATGATTACCTTGCTGATGAAGCCGTTAATTATGGCGGAATTGGAGCCGTAATTGGTCATGAAATTTCACATGCTTTCGATGACAGTGGTGCCCGATTTGATGCCAATGGTAATTTGATAAACTGGTGGAGCGATAGCGATTTGGAGCAGTTTACCACAAGAGGAAACCGTTTGGCAGATCAATACAGCAGCATCGAAGTATTGGACAGCTTGTATATTAATGGTAAATTTACCCTAGGTGAAAACATTGGTGACTTAGGAGGTTTACTAGGTGCCTATGATGGTTTACAGAAGTTTATGAAAGAAAACGGTCGCCCCGAAAACATCGACGGGTTCACCCCCGAGCAACGATTTTTCATGAGCTGGGCCACCGTATGGCGCACCAAGCAACGGGAAGAAGCCTTGAGAACACAAATACAAACCGATCCGCACTCTCCTGGAAGGTATCGTGCAACCCAACCCTTATTGAATATTGATGCCTTTTACGAAGCTTTCAATATCGAGCCTGGGGATAGCATGTATCTAAAACCTGAAGACAGGGTAAGGATTTGGTAACACATCAAGGGAGCATAACCGCTCCCTTTTTTTATGATACAAGTTCGCTCCGCACCGCCTTATTCAAATAATAGCCGGTCAAAAGTGTAGAAAGCACATCGGCTATGGGAAATGCAATCCAAACTCCAAGAATACCAATCATTGGAGGTAAGATAAACAATAGGGGAATCAGGAAAAATCCTTGCTTGGTCAAACTTAGCAAGAGTGCTGGGGTTGCCCTTCCTATTGCCTGAAAATAGGAAGCCCCTATCAATTGGATTACAATAACGGGGGTGGCTGCAAACACCCATCGCAAGGCCGTTGGGGTTCTTTCCAGGATTTCGGCATTGTTGGCCAAAGTAGCAGCATCCATGCCATCCGAATTGCTGATAAAAATGGAAACTATTTCCGATGGAAAGGCCATGATAATGATAAAAATAAGCAAGGCCAATGCTCCCGAATATTTAATGGAAGTATTGATAGATTCCCGAACCCTATCAAATTTGCGTGCTCCATAATTGTATCCCGCAATCGGTAAAAATCCCTGATTGACACCAATTACCGGAAACAAGGCAAACATCAACATTCGGCTGATAATCCCGTAACTTGCTACATCCAAGGCATCGCCATGGGTAATCAACACGTTGTTCAACAATACGGTAAGTACAGCAATGGTTCCTTGGCGTGCAAGCGTTACAAAACTCAGGGCATTGATTTCCTTTACCAGGTTTCGGTTCAGAAAAAACGATTGTAAGGTGAGCCGCAATTCACTCTTCACCATAAAAAACCAAAAGATGAACGCAAAACACACGGCATAACTGATAAAAGTAGCCCATGCCGCCCCTTCCATGCCCATATCAAAAACCTTAATCAATATCCAGTCCATGAAGATGTTGCCGATGGCCGGAAGCATCATGGCATACATGGCAAATTTGGGTTTCCCCTCGGCACGAATTACGTTGTTTCCCATCATGCACATCGCCAGCATAACAATGCCGTACAAAACAATTCGGTAATAGGTAAGTGCCAATTCCTTGAACGATTCGTCCGCACCAAAAAATTCGATTAGTTGGTGCTGAAAAATCAATCCAATGCATGCGAGCAATCCCGAGCTAAGCAATGTAAGTGTAATCTGGTTCCCGAACACTTTTAGCGCTTTGTCGTGGTCATCGGCTCCAAGGGCCCTGGACAAAACCGAGGTGCCTCCAATTCCCACGGCAAGACCAATGGCCCCAATGAAAAACGTAACCGGGATAACGACAGTTATGGCCGAAATAGCTAAGGGCCCTAACCAACGCCCTACAAAAATGGTATCCACGATCATGTTCAGCGACATGACCAAAATGCCAATGGAAGCAGGGACCGCTTGTTGGATGAGCAGTTTGCTAATGGATTCAGTCCCCAATGAAACAGAATGCTTTGCCATTTATGCGATTGCAGTTTTAAGATCTTTGATTTGCCAGTGTTCAATCCATTTGGAAAGTAATGAAGCAAAAGCATCACTATCGTTCAAGCATGGAACGGTGATAAATTCGGTACCGCCCATTTCGAGAAAAATTTCTTTTCCCTCCATGGCGATTTCTTCCAAGGTTTCCAGGCAGTCACTCACAAAAGCGGGAGTAACGATTGCCATGCTTTTGATCCCCATTTTTCCAAAACGCTCAATGGTGCGGTCGGTATAAGGCTGCAACCATGGATCAAATCCCAAACGCGATTGAAAAGAGGTAGAATAGGAACCTTTTGGTAATTGCAGTTTTTCGGCCACCAACCGGGTGGTTTCCAAGCATTGATGCCGGTAACAAAACCGATGGGCTTCGGAAGGCGTTTTGCAACAAACCTCGTCTAAGGCGCAGTGTCCTTTGGTAACATCGCTTTTTCGAATGTGTCGCTCAGGGACCCCGTGGTAACTGAAAAGTAAGTGCTCCACTTTTTTATCCTGAATGGATGCCGCAATGCTTTGGGACAAGACATCAATGTATTCTTCGTCGTTGTAAAAAGCTGGTAAAAAAGTGAGTTCCATTGTTGGAAACTTATTTTTTTGAATCTCCAACAACTTCACCTGAATCGTTTCAGTAGTGGCCATGGCAAACTGTGGGTATAGTGGAATGACCAATACTTGGTTTACGCCTTGTTGATGTAGTGTTTCCAAGCCTTTTTCAAGACTCATGCTTCCATACCTCATGGCCAATCCCACTGGAACTGTTGTTTTTTCTTGGACCTTTTCCTGCAATTTCTTTGAAATGACAATCAAAGGAGAACCCTCTTTCCACCAAATTTTTTGATAGGCTTCCGCCGATTTTTTTGGGCGTGTATTTAGGATAATTCCTTTTACTAATAAGGTTCTTGCCCATTTTGGTAGGTCGATCACACGGGGATCCATCAAAAATTCTTCAAGGTATTTTCTAACGTCCTTGGGATTGGTACTGTCTGGAGAGCCCAAGTTAACAAGCAGCACGCCTTTCTTCATAATGTCTACAAATTCAATACAAAAATACAGGCTAAGGGGGCAAAATTTCTTAAAAAAGCATCAAAGTTGCGCATTTCGCTATCGGGTTTCATGATGAAAACGATTCCATGATAAATTTTTTAGGAGTAATTCCATATTTTTTCTTGAACGCGGCAATAAAATGACTTGCCGTACTATACCCTATTTTAAGTCCAACTTCATTAACATTATGGCTGCCAGAAATCAAAAGTTGTCTTGCACGCTCCATTTTGTAATCGAACAAAAAACTGAATACAGGCTCCCCATAAACCTCTTTAAAACCCTCTTTCAATTTATTGATGGGGAGTGCAACCTCTTTAGAAAGCTCTTGCAAAGTCGGGGGTTCTGCCATTCTTGAAATGATGATGTCTTTTGCCATTTTTATTTTGGTCATATTTTCTTCATCGACCAGAAAAGGGCATTTTTCTACATCCCTTTGTTGCGGGGTGAAGTAAAGGCTCAATAATTCCAAGGTCTTTGCCTTAAGATAAAGTGATTGTACCATGGGGTGGAAACTGCCCTGAAGCATTTGGTTGAGCACAATAGCCATCGAGGGAGAGATCGTTTCATCCTTATAATACCTGCGTTGTTTATTTTCTTTACTGAGAAATGGAATGTGATTGGCTTCACTTGAAAACAGTTCATGCAAGGCTTGAATCGAGATCAACAGGGAAATCCCCCAACTCTTGGGATTCAATTGCAACGCAATAGGCAAATCTTGGTTGGGATTGTACAACAACAGCGAATGGTCTTCCAGCATAGGTAATTGATAACTTCCATCGTTGTACGAAAATTGGCCTTGTCCCTTAACCCCAAAATGAAACTGCACAACATGATGTGCAACATTTTTGTAATACTGTTGCATTTCCGAGCTTTCGTTAATCCATTTTAAAACGGAAATGCCACGGTCATTCAATAATTCAAGAAAAATGCCTTCAGCGATATTTTTAGGATGATTCAATGAAAATATTATTTAGAATTATTCTAGATTAATTCAATTGAATTATAATTTGAACCCTCAAATTTAAAGGAAAAAGCTGATGCTCGTCATACTTTTAGCAAAATTAACTTCCTTCGTTATTATTCGTGCCGTTAACGTTATTTTTTAAAATACCATTCTTCTACTTTTGCAGCATCATGCTATGAAAAAAACCTTGAGGCAATATTTTGATAAGGACCTTCCTGAAACATTTTTTGTAATTGGGATCAACTACACCAAAGCAGATGCAGAAACCCGAGGTCTTTACAGCCTTTCGGAAACCACACAACAACATTTGCTACTTGATACCAAAAAGCAGACTTACAATGCTTTAAGCGTTCTCTCTACCTGCAATCGGACCGAAGTGTATGGTTTTGCAAAAGATCCCGAACAGCTTATTCAACTCTTGTGCACTTACACGCGAGGCTCGACCAAAGTGTTTCACAAAATGGCGTATGTCTACAAAGGCCATGAAGCTGTATCACACGTGTTTAAAGTGGGCACCGGTCTGGACAGCCAAATTTTGGGAGATTTTGAGATCATCAGCCAACTGCGAAACAGCTTCAAGCGTTCGAAGGACCTTGGGCTCTTAAATGCCTACATGGAACGCCTCATCAACGTGGTGGTTCAAACGAGTAAGCGTATCAAAAATGAAACCCAAATTTCCAACGGTGCAACTTCGGTAAGTTTTGCTGCCGTGCAGTACATCTTGGCAAGGATTCCATTTGTTGCACAAAAGAACATCCTGTTGTTTGGGCTTGGGAAAATAGGAAGGAACACTTGTGAAAACCTCGTCAAACATACCCGAAACAAACAGATAACCCTTATCAATCGCTCCAAACCCAAAGCCGAAGCATTAGCGGGAAAATTTCAGCTTACCGTTAAGGACTATGCCGAGATCCAAAGTGAAATAATACAAACGGATGTACTCGTGGTGGCCACTGGAGCCTCAAACCCCACCATCAGTAAAGAACTGCTTTTTCTTAAAAAGCCCTTGCTGATCCTGGACTTATCTATCCCTAAAAATGTCGATTCAAATGTGGTCGAAAACCCATTGGTAAGTTTGGTTCATTTGGATGAACTTTCAAAAATGACTGACCAAACCCTGCACAACAGAAAAGCAGAATTGCCACTTGCCCTTGCCATTTTGGAGGAAGCCAAAGACGAATTTCACGAATGGGCTGCTCACAGAAAATATGCTCCCTTTATTAGATCCTTTAAAGAAAAGCTGAGTGAAATTAAAGATGGGGAAATCGCATTTCAGAGAAAAAAAACAGAAGGATTCCAAGAAGATCATGCCGCCTTGCTTGCCGATCGATTGATCCATAAATTGACGACACAGGTAGTCAATCATTTAAAAACCGCAAATGGATCGGCAGAACAAAGCCTGGAAATCATTCAAAAAATGTTTGAACTTGAAACCCAAAAGGATTGAAAAAGGCATTGCGCATTGGCACTAGAAACAGCCCCTTGGCCTTATGGCAGGCCCAGCAGGTGAAAACAAGATTGCAGGACCTAGGGTTTGAGACCGTATTGGTCCCTGTCACTTCAGACGGCGATCTCAATCTTCAAAAGCCCTTATATGAATTGGGAATTACGGGTATTTTTACCAAAACATTGGACTTGGCCCTTTTGAATGGAGAAATTGACATAGCCGTTCATAGCCTGAAGGATGTACCTACATTACTTCCCAAAGGCCTTGTGGAAACTGCGGTTTTGGAACGCGGCTCCCATAGTGATGTCTTAGTCCCAAAAGAGGGACTGGACCTTGGGGGGCCTTGTACCATAGCCACAGGAAGTCTGCGTAGAAAAGCACAATGGCTATACCGCTATCCCCACCACAAAGTGGTGGGTTTACGTGGTAACGTAAACACGAGGCTGCAACGCCTCGAGGATAGCGACTGGCAGGGAGCAGTTTTTGCAAAAGCGGGATTGGAACGCATCGACCTGCTCCCAAAAAATGCAATGGAATTGGAATGGATGATTCCCGCACCAGCACAAGGGGCTATGGTTATTGTCGCAAATGAAAATGACGTGTTTGCTAAAGAAGCATCCGCGCTCTTAAATCATGTTAATTCCCGAATTTGTACCTATGTTGAACGTGAATTCCTAAGGATATTGGAGGGGGGGTGTACCGCACCTATAGGAGCCTTGGCCAAGATTGAGCGCGGATGGATTCATTTCCATGGGATGTTGTTGGCAATAGATGGAACTGCTATGGTACAGGTGCAGAAAAAAACTGAGATCAATTCCTTCATAGGTTTCGGCAAATCCTGCGCCGAAGCGCTTCTTGGCAAGGGCGGAAAACCCATCATGGAACAAATTAAAAAGACCCATTCCCATTGAAAACAGTCCTGAGCACTAAAATCCTCAACCTTAATCAAAAGGAATTGTTGTTAAACGCTGGACTTCACTTGGTAGAATACAATGCCATTCAAATCGAGTTTTTGAAATTTGATGTGCCGAAAAAAATCGAAAACGCTGTATTTACAAGTCAAAATTCCGTACACGCTATCACCGGAAAAGACCTTCAGATTGAAAACGTGTTTTGTGTTGGACAAAAAACCAAACGCCTTTTAGAGACATTTGGGGAAAAAATCATAAAAACGTCTAAAAATGCTGCAGAATTGGCCAATTTCATTCAAAAATACCACAAAAATGATGTTTTTTATTATTTTTCGGGTGCCATAAGGAGGAATGAAATTGCGGATTCCTTTACTAAAAATTCGATAACCTTTTCCGAAATAACTACCTACAAAACAATCCTCAACCCCAAAAAATTCGATCAAAACTGGGACGCCATCCTCTTTTACAGCCCCAGTGGCGTGGAAAGCTACACACAAATCAATAGTTTGGATTCCCAACTCGCGATTTGTATTGGCGAAACTACTGCTTCCGAAACCTTAAAACATACCCCACGGGTCCATAGGGCAAATAGTCCTACCGTTGAAAGTGTAATTGCCAAAGCCGTTAACGTACTGCGATGATTAAAAACGATCTATTTTTACGTGCCCTAAAGGGTGAAACCGTAGAACGCCCTCCCGTTTGGTTGATGCGGCAAGCTGGACGCTACTTGCCTGAATTTCAAGAAATAAAAACGAAATACGATTTTTTTACGCGATGCCAAACGCCCGAACTGGCCAGTGAAATTACCCTACAGCCCATTCGTCGTTTTGGCATGGATGCTGCCATCCTGTTTAGTGATATTTTGGTGGTCCCACAAGCCATGAACATTCCTGTTGAAATGAAAGCCGAAATTGGACCTTGGTTGCCAAAACCCATTCATTCGGCTAGAGCCCTGGCAGAAGTATATGTCCCAGATATTGATGAAACCCTTGGCTACGTTATGGAAGCCATAAAAATGACCAAGGAAAAACTCCAAAACGAGATTCCATTGATCGGTTTTGCCGGTAGCCCATGGACCATTTTTTGTTACTGTACGGAAGGACAGGGCTCCAAAACCTTTGCCAAAGCCAAGGAGTTGTGTTACACCAACCCTCAGTTAGCACACCAATTACTTCAAAAAATCACTGATACAACCATTGCCTATTTGAAGAAAAAAGTAGGGGCTGGGGTAGACGCCGTACAACTATTTGATAGCTGGGGGGGCTTGCTCTCTCCTCACGATTATCAAGAATTCAGCTGGAAGTACCTGCAACAAATTATTGATGCACTGAAGCCATTGATTCCGGTTATCATCTTTGGAAAAGGGTGCTGGTTTGCCCTTGAAACCATGTCCAAAAGTGGTGCCGCTGCCCTAGGGATTGATTGGACCTGCCCAGCGGAAACAGCGCGAAAACTTACTGGCGGAATCATTACTTTACAAGGAAATTTTGACCCTTCCCGTCTATTGAGTTCCCCCAAGGTAATCGCCAACATGGTTACTGAGATGATTGATTCCTTTGGTAAAGATCGATACATTGTGAATCTGGGACATGGTATTTTGCCAAACATCCCATTGGAACATGTTAAGGTATTTGTTGAAACGGTTAAAGCCTATAGATAGGAATGAATTTGTGGGAAAAAATTAGACACATTCGCCCTACTCGATTGATTCAATTTGGGATAATATTCCTAAAAAGACCGTTATTGTTAGTTCCTGTGTGGAAAGCTACCAAAGGTACCTTAAAGGTGTGCGATCGATTGTATGGTAATCTGCACCATGGGACAGGAAAAGCAAATGCTTTTCGGCACGCTTTCTGGAACTACCAATTATGCCAAAAAACACTAAAAATTACCAGAGATAAGCAAAAAAGTGTCAATTTTACGCAAAAATTAGTTGATTTTTATGAAAAAGCCGCTAAAACCAAATGGTTAGATCAGGCCATGGATTTGCATAACAATGCTATTGGAAGAGCTTACTTTTTACTACATTTTGATAAAAATGATCGGGAAATCACCTATTTAATGCAAAAATTGGCTGAAAATGCTAAAAAAGTGGGTAAAATCGAAGAAATTCAAACTTACCATAATGCCCTTGTATATCTAAATGATGAACCATGTTAAAAGGTTATTTTAGAGGAATCAAAGCGTATGCCGGTACTTTCGGCATTATCTATAAATTGGGATTGTGGCGCTATTTTTTTGTGCCTATCATCCTAAGTGTTTTCATAGCCTTCCTCATTGGTTTTTCTGCTTGGGGTTTGTCGGACAACCTAGGCGGTTGGATTGCTCAAATCTGGCCATGGGAATGGGGCTCCCATACGTTTAGGACCGTTAGCGATGTTTTAGGAGGTTTGGCAATCATTACCCTGGGGCTTATTGCCTATAAACACATCGTAATGGCATTAAGTGCCCCCTTCATGGGCGCTGTCTCCGAAAAAATTGAAGCCCACTTCCATGAGGACACATCCAACAAATCCCAATCGAGTTTTATTCAATTGCTTTGGAGGGGAATTCGTGTCAACCTAAGAAACTTACTTATGGAACTTTTGCTTTCCATTCCCATCCTCATCATAGGCTTTATCCCATTCGTTGGCTTCATTTCCACCCCGCTATTATTTTTGGTGCAAGCGTACTATGCAGGATTTGGCAATATGGATTACACTCTGGAACGGCATCTGGACTACGCCAGAAGCATCCCTTTCGTAAAGTCCAACCGCGGCATTGCTATGGGCAATGGCACCATATTCATGCTACTGTTGTTGGTTCCGGTCTTAGGGCTGATCCTAGTCCTCCCACTTTCTGTTACAGCTGCATCCGTAAGTACTTTGGAGCTACTTCATCCTAAAAAAACGCCTTCAGTATGAAAGAAGCATTTGTAGATTACATCCACAATTTGCAAAACGGTATTACCACGGCTTTGGAAGCAATGGATGGTGTAGCCAAATTCAAGGAAGACCTTTGGGAACGCAAAGCTGGTGGCGGTGGAAAGACCAGGGTCATCGAAAATGGAGGCCTCTTCGAAAAAGGAGGTGTCAATACTAGTGTCGTACACGGAACCCTTCCCGAATCGCTTCAGCATTATTTTGAAACAGCGGATGCCGATTTTTTTGCAGCGGGGTTGAGCTTGGTCCTGCATCCCAAAAATCCCTTCGTCCCAACCGTTCACGCTAATTGGCGCTATTTTGAAATCTACGATCGCAATGGAACCCTTATGGATGCTTGGTTTGGTGGCGGACAAGACCTTACTCCTTATTACCTTTTTGAGGAAGATGCCAAACACTTTCACCAAGTGTGCAAATCGGTTTGTGATGCCCATGGAACTAATTTTTATGACGACTTTAAACAACAATGCGACGCGTATTTCTACAATACCCATCGCGGTGAAGCCCGAGGGATTGGTGGGTTGTTCTTCGATCGCTTGAAGGCCAATTCCGAGAGGGCAATGGAAGACTGGTATCATTTTGTTACTTCCGTTGGAAATAGTTTTTTGGATGCCTATTTGCCCATTGTTTCCGCCAGAAAGGCCATTCCCTATGGCGAGAGAGAACGCCAATGGCAAGAAATCCGCCGAGGACGCTATGTGGAATTCAATTTAGTGCACGATAAAGGCACTTTATTTGGGCTTAAAACCCAAGGGCGAATTGAAAGTATTTTAATGAGCCTTCCGCCCACCGTACAATGGCGTTACGATCACCATCCTGAAATGGGAAGTGCTGAAGCCAAATTGATTGAAGTATTAAAACATCCCATATCTTGGGTTTAAAATAGGTGTATGTATCCATTAAGAAGAAACCGAAGGTTACGAAAAAATGATGCCATCCGAAGCTTGGTTAGGGAAACCACAATTACGCCGAATGATTTTTTGGTTCCGTTATTTGTTGTGGAAGGAAAAGGGGTTAAATCGGAAATTGCGTCCATGCCCAATTACCACCGCCTAAGTTTGGATTTGTTGGCGCATGAAGTTAAAGAACTTTGGGCCATGGGACTAAAAAGCGTTTTGCTTTTTGCTAAAGTTCCAGACTCGCTTAAGGACAATAAAGGCAAGGAAGCTGTAACCCCAAATGGATTAATGCAACGTGCCATAAAAACGGTAAAAGAAGCCTGTCCCGAAATGTTGGTCATGAGCGATGTGGCGATGGACCCTTATTCTATTTACGGACACGATGGAATAGTTGCAAACGGCACCATCCTTAATGATGAAACTTGCTCAGTACTGGCTGCCATGAGTCTTTCCCATGTACAAGCAGGAGCCGATTTTGTGGCACCAAGCGATATGATGGATGGCCGCATTCGCTCCATTAGGGAAGCCTTGGATGCCAATGGATTTAAGGACGCTGGAATTATGAGCTACAGCGCCAAGTATGCTTCCGCGTTTTATGGCCCTTTTCGTGACGCTTTGGACAGCGCACCCGTAGCTATGGAAAACATTCCCAAGGATAAAAAAACCTATCAGATGGACCCTGCCAACCGCATCGAGGCCTTGCGGGAAACTTTGATGGACGTGGATGAAGGGGCAGACCTAGTGATGGTAAAACCTGGACTTTGCTATTTGGACATTGTCCGGGAAGTTCGGAATACAGTAGACGTCCCCTTAGCTGTTTATCAGGTTAGTGGTGAATACGCCATGATTAAAGCTGCTGCCGAAAAAGGCTGGCTAGATCATGATGCCGTTATGATGGAACAACTGATTGCCATGAAACGCGCCGGGGCCGATATCATTGCGAGTTATTTCGCGAAGGAAGCGGTACAATTAATTTCTTAACACACTATACCTGTTTGGTATAAACAGGGTTTAAATTCCGTAAGATCGTATTCAAAAATTGCGATACATCGTAGGGTTTCAAAATAATGTCGTTCATTCCTGCTTCCATAATTTTTTTTCGCATTTCATCAATTTCAACTGCAGTAAGGGCAATGATAGGCGTAACTTTATCAAACGTACGAATGTGCTGCGTGGCCTGAATCCCATCCATTCCGGGCATGTGAATGTCCATAAGTATGACATCGAAACGCTGCAACTTTACTTTTTGGATTGCTTCTTCCCCATTGTCGGCCAAGGAACAATTGAAAAGTCGTTGCTCCAAAATTTTCTGGGTAATTTTTTGATTGATCCTGTTGTCATCTACCACGAGAATGTGAATGTTCTCGAAAGTATTCTCGTATTGAAAAATATCCTTGAAAGGGGATGCCAATTCGGGCGCTTGGTAAGTATTCTCAGAAACTTCATAAGTCAATTCAAAACTAAAGGTTGCTCCTTTCCCAAGTTCACTATCTAGATGAATTTCACTGCCGTGGAGTGCCAATAATTTTTTCACTATGGGCAACCCCAGTCCGGTTCCCTGATAACTGTAATTCTTGTTTTCAACTTGGGAAAATTCTTCAAAAATAGTGGCTTGGTTCTCTTTCGGAATCCCAATTCCGTCATCCCTTACCATAAAGCGCAAACTGTAATGGGTACGGTCCATAGAGCAATCCAATGATTCAATGGCAATCCAAATGGTGCCTCCCTCATTAAATTTCACCGCATTGCCCACCAAATTCATCAAAATCTGCGAAAGTCGGACGGAATCCCCAACCAACTGATCTGGGATTGCTTCATCAATGGATAATTCTATCTGATTGTTGTTTTGTTCCAAACTAAAACTGAAGGTCCTTACGATATTGTTTAACAAACGCCTAAGGGAAAAGGGGGTGCGCTCCAGTTTCACCCCGTTGGCATCCATTTTGTTAAGTGTAAGTACATCATTGATCAAGGCCAACAAATAATCTGCTGAAAACTTCAGGGATTTCAAGTCGTCCTGATGCTCCTTAAGTTTTTGGTCCTCCATCAAAATTGAAGAAATTCCGATAACCCCGTAAAGCGGTGTTCGAAGTTCATGACTAATGGTCGAGAAAAACTGGGTTTTAAGCGTAGAAAGCTTCTCGGCCTCTTCCTTGGCCTGGGTTAACTCCAGGTTTTTGTGAAACAACCGATTGATGTACCTTTTCCTAGTTTTCGATAAGCGGTAAATGACAATGAAGGCAAAGAGCAATCCCACAAAAGACCCTATGAAAATATAGGCCAAAAATCTTGATTTTTCTGCAATAGCGGCATTGTATTCCCGTTCCTTTTGTGCTATTTCGAGATCGCTTTGGTATTGCTGTAGGACAAATTTGGCGCTGGCTTCCTCTAGAGCACTCACTTTATCTTTATCGAACACCCTCTTGTCGTAGGCAATCTGCTTTAGCAAACTTTCGTTGGCGTTTCTATAATCTCCTTCCAATTTGTAGGCTTCAGCAAGGTAACGGTTGGCTTCAGCGGCTTGTATCACGAAATCGCGCTCTTCCGAAACGGTTGCCACCTCTTTTAATTCCTTGATGGCCAAATTGTTTTTCCCTTTAAGCAAGTAATACCTCCCAAAGAGAACTTGCAGATTTAGGTGCAGCAGTATGCTTTGTTTCTCAACTTGGGCCAATTGTTTTGTCTTTATGAGGTACGGATACGCCTTATCGGGTTCTTTCAAATCGATGTAGGTCCATCCAATGTTCATATACTCCACCAAGTTCTTCACTTCGCCTTTTGGGCTTTTTTCGTTGATGGCGATACTCTTTTTGTAGTATGTTATCGCTTTATCATAATAAACCCCAGTTTCAGCATACAAATTGCCAAAGGCGCTGTAGGCCCAGGCAATGAGACTATCGGTTCCCGAAAGCTGGGCTTGTTTTAGCGCATTTTCATAGTTAATGCGCCCTTTAATACTGTCTTTTAGTACATAGCTGTAAGTATGGCCCAATTCAATATAAGCCCGAAAAGCATAATAAGGATTTTTAGCCCTTTTGGCTTCGTCGATAAGCTGGGTATTGGCTTGAATGGAATTAACGTAATCGTAACGGTAATAATAGTCCCTGGAAGTTTCAAGCAATGTAGCAAGGCTGTCCGTAGAAATAGCTGGTATTTCCTGTGCCCAAAGGGTAGGGTAAAAGCATAGCATCCAAAGGACAAAACACAGATAATGTCGCATCGTTCAGGGATTTGGGTGGCGTAAATCTAATTATAAAGTTGATTTTTGCAAAAAAAAAGTGGTTTTTTGAATTTCATAACCCCATAAAAAACAGGAAAATACCCTAATTTAGGAGCATGGAATTTGCCACTATTGATACCCCTTTGGGCCCGCTTTCCGTTGAAGGCAATAGCGAGGGTATTTCAAAAGTTTTTTTCAACCCGGAAGCGTCGACCAATGAACCCGTCCCTGCTGTTTTGGAGGAAGCTGTTGCCCAATTAAAAGCCTATTTTAAAGGTACCCTAACATCATTTCAACTGCATTTGAAACCGGAAGGAACTCCATTTCAGAAAAAAGTATGGAAACAGTTGCAAGAAATCCCATTTGGAAAAACCACCACCTACCTCAATATTGCCAATCGGTTGGGAGATCCCAAAGTAATTAGGGCTGCAGCATCTGCCAATGGGAAAAACCCTATTGCCATCATCATTCCTTGCCACCGCGTTATTGGAAGTGATGGCTCCCTCATTGGCTATGCCGGGGGATTGCATAAAAAAAAGTGGCTTTTGGAACACGAAAGCCCCATTAAACAGGGTTCATTATTTTAATAACACACTATGAAACGTCTCAAAAAATTCTTCAAATGGCTTTTGATCCTTTCAATCTTGGTCATCGCAGTTTTATACCTAACCGATACCGATTACTTAATCAAAGCGGTACGGACCATCTACCTGAAAGGGCATACTACCGCTTATCTAGAAGATTATCAACAGTTTGACAACGATACTTTGCGCACCGGTACTCCACAGCCCTGGGCATTGCATCGCAACTACAATACTTCCACTGAAACCGAAAAATTAACGCAGTGGAACAACGACCTTGGTACGGTGGCATTCTTGATCTTCAAAAATGACAGCATTTGGTTCGAAAAATATTACGATGGGTATGATAAGGCTTCGAAAAGCAATTCTTTCTCCATGGTTAAAAGCATGGTATCGGCTATGTTGGGCAAAGCCATCATGGAAGGACACATTAAAGGATTGGACCAGCCTGTAAGTGATTTCTACCCTGAGTTCAGTGAAGGAATGGCAAAACAGATGACTGTAGGTGATTTATCTTCCATGGCTTCAGGTACCAATTGGGATGAAGCTTATTATTCTCCCTTTTCCATCACAACCAGGGCTTATTTTGATGACGATTTGCGAAAAGTCATTTTGGGTTTGAAAGTGGTGAACCCGCCTGGAAAATCATTCAAATATGCCAGTGGCGATACCGAATTATTGGCCATGGTTTTGGAAAAGGCAACCGGAAAACGATTGGTTGAGTATTTAAGTGAAGTGTTTTGGGAGCCCATGGGTGCCGAACACGAAGCCTTGTGGCAAGTGGATAGCAAGGAAAGCGACATGGTGAAAGCTTTTTGCTGCTTGGCGAGCAATGCCCGCGATTTTGCACGCTTCGGTAAGTTGTACAAAGACCATGGTAGGTGGAACGGCAAACAATTGTTGGATAGCTCCTTCATAGCCAAATCGGTTACCCCCAGGTTTCCGGAAAGCCCCCAATACGGATACGGGTGGTGGCTTTATAAAACCGAAAAACACTCGTTTTTTATGATGCGAGGCCACTTGGGGCAGTACGTTATTGTGGAACCTAATGACAACATTATGATTGTTCGTTTGGGTCATCGAAAAAGTCCTGACGCTGGTGTTGGGAAGTTCACGGAAGACATCCGGGTTTACTTAGAGGAAGCTTACCGCATGCTGGAAATTGAATTTCCTTAAAAAATTGTAATTTTACCAATCTCCCCTGCAATTCAAAGCAGCAACACATGTTACATCGCATTTCCTTGGAACATATCCTTTTTCTGGATATTGAAACCGTACCACAGTTTGAATCTTTTGAATTGTTGGACCCCCTGGCACAACAATTATGGGAACAAAAAACGGAATACCAACGAAAGGAGGAATTTACTCCTTCCGAATTTTATGATCGTGCAGGAATTTGGGCAGAGTTCGGTAAAATTATTTGTATCTCCGTGGGTTATTTTGTTCGCTCCAATAACCAAAGACAATTTAGGGTTACTAGTATTTCCGGTGAAGAGCACCACATTTTAACAAATTTCAACAAGCTTCTTCAAACGCACTTCAACAAAGCACAGGATCTTTTATGTGCCCACAATGGCAAGGAATTTGATTTTCCTTACATCGCCCGCCGCATGATCATTCATGGCCTTCCACTGCCAAACAAACTCAATCTTTTTGGAAAAAAACCGTGGGAAATCCCCCATTTGGATACCATGGAATTGTGGAAGTTTGGAGATTATAAAACATATACCTCACTGAAACTTATGGCCTATACCTTGGGCATTCCTTCGCCTAAGGACGATATCGACGGAAGTCAGGTGCGCGATGTTTTTTACGTAGAAAAAGACCTGGAGCGTATTGTTCACTATTGCGAAAAAGACACCATTACCGTTGCACAGATCTTTTTAAAGCTACGCAACGAAACCTTATTGGAAGATCACGAAATTATTGTAGTATAACAGAATCGATGGTATCTTTGAAGCAATGGAATCCAAACCAATATTAAGTGTAGAAAACCTTAGCATTTCTTTTAAGGAGAAATCCTCGACGAAGGCCGTTTCAGGGGTTTCCTTTTCTGTAAACGAAAATGAAATCCTAGGTATTGTTGGGGAATCTGGTTCGGGCAAATCGGTAACCTCGATGGCCATTATGGGATTATTACCCAAAAATGCCCTCTTGGAAGGTCAAATCCTTTTTAGTGAAATCCCTTTGGTAGGAACCAACAAGCAGTCCATAAAACCCCTTTTGGGGAAGGAAATGGCCATGATCTTTCAAGAGCCCATGAGCGCCCTAAATCCTTCTCTGACCTGCGGCGCGCAAGTTTCGGAAATGTTACGCCTTCACTTTAAAATGACTCCTTCTGGAGCAAAAAAAGAAACCCTGTCCCTGTTCGAAAAGGTGAAACTTCCCCGGCCCAAAGAAATTTACAAAAGTTACCCACACCAAATCAGTGGGGGCCAAATGCAACGGGTGATGATTGCTATGGCTATTTCATGCAAACCCAAATTACTGATTGCAGATGAACCCACAACAGCATTGGATGTAACGGTACAACGCGAAATCATCAATCTACTTAAATTCCTTCAAAAAGAAACAGGCATGAGCCTTATTTTCATTTCACATGACCTAGCACTCGTTTCCGAAATTGCCGATCGCGTCCTAGTCATGAAACAGGGCAAAGTGGTAGAAGAAGGTACTGCCTACCAAATTTTCAAACTCCCAAGAGCTGCCTACACCAAAGCATTATTGGCCTCAAGGCCCCCATTGGATAAACGGCTTCAAAAATTGCCGACCATCGCCTTGCTGGAGGAAGAACATTTCAAGATACAAACCGTTACTCCACAGCAACGTGCGTTGAAACACAAAAAAATGTACTTGCAAAAACCACTTTTGGAAGTCATCAATCTTGAAAAAGAGTACTTAAAAAAAACCTTTTTGTTTCGCAAAAAAGAAGGGTTGAAGGCGGTTGATGGCGTTTCATTTTCCATTTTTGAAGGGGAAACGGTTGGTTTGGTGGGAGAATCGGGTTGCGGAAAATCGACCCTCGGAAAAACCTTGATGCATTTGGAAAAAGCAACGGCGGGCTCCATTTTTTTCCGCGGAAAAGACATCACTTCCATTTCCCAAAAGCAAATCCGTGAACTACGGAAAGCTATTCAGCTGATATTCCAAGATCCCTACGCCTCCCTAAATCCGAGATTGTTAATAGGGAAAGCCATTGAAGAACCCATGCAGGTGCACGGGATAGCGGCTTCTGCAACAATGCTCAAAAATAAAGCCATCGAGCTTTTGGAAAAAGTAGGACTCGATGCCAGTTTTTACCAACGCTATCCCCACGAGCTTTCCGGCGGTCAAAGACAACGGGTTGGTATTGCCCGTGCCATTGCATTGGAACCAAAATTGATAATTTGCGACGAATCAGTAAGTGCTTTGGACATCTCGGTTCAGGCCCAGGTTCTTAATTTACTGAACGAATTGAAGGAAACCTTTGGGTTTACCTATTTATTTATCTCGCACGACTTAGCCGTAGTAAAGTTTATGGCCGATCAATTGATTGTAATGAACAAGGGCCGAATTGAAGAATTGGGAGATGCTGATGAAATTTACGAAAATCCAAAAACAACCTATACACAGCATTTAATTGAAGCCATCCCAAAAGGAATGTAACGGTGAAAAAAAAAGCCCGCTCTAACCTCACAAAGAACGGGCCTACCTTTATCTGAATCGTTGCAGATTTGGGGAAAAAGGGTTTTTTCAATACGTTACATCAACAGGAACACTTTTTTGGCAACATAGGTAATACTTTTCAGTAATTGCGCGGTGTTTTTCATCCAGTTGGTTACACTCTTCATAGTATAAGTTGGTTAAGTTTGTTAGTCAGATTTGGGACGACTAAAGTGTGAAAAAAAATATTATTAAAACGACTAAAAACACAAAAATTCGATGAAATGCATTATTTTTTAACATTTAATCGAATTTTAGCCCCTAAAAATGTAGGAATGGACCTAAAACTGCATCTCTGGAATACTTCCTTCCACAACCAAATCGCCTTCGGTAGCTGCTTTAATTTCTTCAACAGTAACTCCAGGAGCGCGTTCGAGTAAGTAAAATTGATAGTCTTTAATTTCCAGTACCGCTAAATCGGTAACAATCTTTTTGACACACTGAACCCCTGTGAGTGGCAAGGTACATTGGTGCAACAATTTGGATTCCCCAGCCTTATTGGTATGCATCATGGCCACTATGATGTTTTCGGCTGAAGCGACCAAATCCATGGCACCACCCATTCCTTTCACCATTTTCCCGGGGATTTTCCAATTGGCAATATCTCCGTTTTGAGCGACTTCCATGGCCCCTAAGATGGTAAGGTCTACATGTTGCCCACGGATCATGGAAAAACTCATGGCCGAATCGAAAAATGAAGCTCCGGGAAGCGCGGTGATGGTCTGTTTTCCTGCATTAATGAGGTCTGGGTCTTCTTCTCCTTCATAAGGGAAGGGGCCCATTCCTAAGATGCCATTTTCACTTTGGAACTCTACTTCGATATCGTTGCGCACAAAATTGGCTACTAAAGTGGGAATCCCAATTCCAAGATTAACGTAATACCCATTTTTTACTTCCTTGGCAATTCGTTGTGCTATTTGGTTTTTGTCCAGTGCCATTAGCCTTTTTTTCTTGTTGTTAATTGTTCAATCCGTTTTTCATAATGGATCCCTTGAAAAATACGCTGTACAAATATCCCAGGAATATGAATTTCATTGGGATCCAAATCCCCTGTAGGAACCAATTCTTCAACTTCTACTACGGTAATCTTGGCAGCGCCACACATGTTAGGATTGAAATTACGGGCAGTCCCCTTGAAGATTAAGTTGCCGGCCGTGTCTCCCTTCCAGGCTTTGATGAAGGCAAAGTCGGCTTTGAAGGCGTGCTCCATGACATGCATCTTCCCATTGAATTCGCGCGATTCTTTTCCTTCCGCTACTTCCGTCCCGTACCCTGCTGGTGTATAAAAGGCAGGGATTCCACTTTGTGCAGCTTGACAGCGTTGGGCCAAGGTCCCTTGCGGGATCAGTTCTACCTCCAATTCCCCGCTTAACATTTGACGTTCAAATTCTGCATTTTCACCCACATAGGATGAAACCATTTTTCTGATTTGCTTCTTTTGCAACAATAAGCCCAATCCAAAATCGTCTACCCCAGCGTTGTTAGAGATGCAGGTTACGTCCTTGATATTCCTCCTCACCAATTCGGTAATGCAATTTTCGGGGATGCCGCAAAGACCAAAGCCCCCCAGCATCAACGTCATTCCATCCTGTATTCCATGGCAAGCTTCCTGTGCGTTCGAAACTGTTTTTGTTATCATTCAGTTCAATTTTAATTCCTCTCTAAGTTACAAAATTAGCCCTACAAAAAAACCCGAATGCTCGGGTTTTAAGTCAGTATTTAGGGATTGAGGTCAAATTCATCGTCGGGAATTTCCGGATCGCCTCCCTCTTCCCCATATTTTGAACAATCGGTTTCAATGGATAGTTTTTGGGGCTTGCTGAAATTGTTCTTCGAAATGTCCAAAGAAGAGTCTTCATAACATTTTCGCATATAGATAGCCCAAATAGGAAGTGCCATGGTAGCTCCTTGTCCATAGGCCGTGCGGGAAAAATGGGTAGAGCGGTCTTCTCCGCCAACCCAAACGCCTGTAGCCAAATTGGGAACCATGCCCATAAACCACCCATCGCTGTTATTTTGGGTCGTCCCTGTTTTTCCTGCAATAGGATTAGTAAACTCGTAGGGATACCCCGTAACGACACTTTTGTACACTGCATTGGTGCTAGCCCAGGAATGGCGCAGCCGTTGTCCAGAACCCGATTCGGTGACCCCTTGCATCAAACTGATCGTGACATAAGCCGATTCTTTACTAATTACATCCCTGGTTTCGGGCACGTATTGATATAAAATAGTTCCATTCTTGTCTTCAATACGTTGTACCAAAACCGGTTTTACATAAACCCCTTCATTGGCAAACGTACTGTAGGCTCCTACCATTTCGAACAAGCTCACATCGGCGGTTCCAAGTGCTATAGAAGGAGCCTCCGGAATATCACTGGCGTCTACCCCCATTTTTTCAACCAAATCAATTACGGGTCGGGGACCTACGCGATCAATCAGACGCGCCGTAATGGTATTGATGGAATTGGCCAGGGCATTCTTGAGGGTTTTCATCCCCCCATAACTTCCATCACTGTTCTTAGGGCACCATTCCTTAAGCAACCCGTACTTGCCTGCTGGAATACAAAATGGGGTATTGGGCAGGGTGTCGCAAGGCGACATGTGCATTTGATCGATGGCTGTGGCATAAACAAAGGGTTTGAAGGTAGAGCCTATTTGGCGCTCCCCCGTTTTTACCATGTCGTACTTGAAGTGTTTGTAATCAATCCCCCCGACCCAAGCTTTAATCTCTCCAGTTTGTGGGGTCATGGACATCATCGAGGCCCTTAAAAACGATTTGTAATAACGGATGGAATCCTTGGGTGTCATCAATGTATCAATACTGCCTCCCCATGAAAAAATGGTCATTTGGGTCTTTTTGTCAAAACTTTCAATGATTTCCTTTTCGGATTTCCCTTGTTTTTTCAATTCGCGCCAACGATCGCTCCTACGCATGGCTGCATTCATGATGTTGCGCTCTTCTTCTTCGGTAATGTCCCTGAATGGGGCCGTTTTGTTCTTTTCATTTTGAAGCGAAAACTCCTTTTGAAGATTGGCCATATGTGCATCAATCGCTTCTTCTGCAAATTTCTGCATCTTGGAATCCAGGGAGGTATAAATCTTTAGCCCGTCACTATTGATATCGTAAATACTGCCATCGGGCTTGGGGTTATCTTTAGCCCATTGTTTCATATACCCCCTAATGTACTCCCGAACATAAGTACCAATACCCTCGTCATGATTTTGAGGCGTAAACTTAACCCCAAGTGGAAGTTGTTGAAGGGAATCCTGTTGCGCCGCTGAAATAAAACCATATTTTTCCATCTGGGAAAGTACCACATTGCGGCGGTTCATAACCCCCTCAGGGTTTCTTTTGGGGTTGTAGAGGGAAGAGTTTTTAAACATCCCAACCAACATGGCCGATTCCTCTATTTTGAGTTCTTGAGGGGGTTTGTCAAAGTAAATATTAGCAGCAGATTCGATGCCGATGGCTAAATTGAGGAAATCATACACGTTAAAATACATGGTAATGATTTCTTCTTTGGTATAGCGTCGCTCCAAACGGGTGGCGATGATCATTTCTTTCACCTTCTGAAGAGCCCTTTCCAACTTGCTCTGTGCTACCTTCTCCGTAAAAAATTGTTTGGCCAACTGTTGGGAAATGGTACTGGCCCCACCGCGTGAACCTAAAAATACAAAGGCCCGTAAAGTCCCTTTTCCATCAATCCCAGAATGTTCCTTGAAACGAGCATCCTCCGTTGCGATGAGTGCATTGACCAAATGCTCGGGAAGGTCTTCGTATTGAATTGGGGTTCGATTTTCTTTAAAAAACTTTCCGATTACTTGCCCATCTGAAGAAATGATCTGGGTAGCCAGGTCCTTTTCAGGATTTTCCAAACTGGTTTCGTCGGGAAGTTTTCCAAAAATGCCCCATGAAGCCAAAAGAAAAATTAGCAATACCAATAACACAAAACCAGCAAATAGCTTCCAAAACGTCTTGATATGCCGTTTTAAATCCGAGGTTTCCTGTTTTGTTTGTTTTGTTTTGTTTGCCATATCATTCAGGAACTTTTTCAATACTGTAGCCTACTTCGGTAATTCCCTTAAGTTGAGAAACGCCCCCGGCCTCTCCATTATTGCGTACTGCTTGTGAAACCTTCAAGGTGTAATTTCCATCTTCAAAAAAACGCACTCCTTCCTTGAACCATAATTTACTTTCCTTAACAGGACCCAAACCTGTTCCCAACCAACTGCCATCGGGTGCTGCCATTCTATATTCCAGGGTATCCGTAATGGTCTTGCCATGCGGAAACTGCATGCTAGCGATAAGGAAAATGTTGTTGTAGGGATATTCATTCGTGTTCCTTAAATGTAAGAATACGTTATAAGTGGTAAGAGAATCCAACGGAGGAATTGTAAATACTATTTCTTCCTTTTGGTCCCAACCCCCGGTTAATGATTTCATTTCGCCCACAACCACATCGGCATTGCAGGAAACAAGTAGCAACACCAAGAGTCCCCATACACTAATTTTTGGCATTTCGTTTTGGATTGTTCTTGCGGTTTCGATTACGGTTCTTGTGTTTTCTGTGTTTCTTGTTGGGGCGGTCAAAACGGGTAAGGCTGTCCTGCCCTACCACATTATTGAAAAGATTTTGCTCTTCAACGGGTTTCTCTTCCATAAACTCCTCTAATGCTGAAACTTTTTTTCCTTTTTTATTGATGGCAATAATTTCATTGACCTTGTCAACCGAAAGTTCGAGCCATGTCATCCCCTCGCTTTCATAGGAAAACCACATCAATCCCTTAAATATATCCACTTTTTGACAATGGGCCCTCCCTTTTTCGGTCAAGAGTTTAACATCCATCTTTGGAAAGCTTTCCAGTGCTTCCATGTAGGTATCCAATTCGTAATTGAGGCAACACTTCAATTTACCGCATTGTCCCGCCAGTTTTTGTGGGTTTAACGAAAGTTGTTGGTACCTGGCAGCAGAAGTGTTGACCGAACGGAAATCGGTTAGCCAGGTAGAACAGCACAATTCCCTTCCACAAGAACCTATCCCTCCCAGCCGAGCGGCTTCCTGTCGGAACCCAACTTGCTTCATTTCGATGCGGGTACTGAAAGCGCGCGCAAAATCCTTGATGAGTTGGCGAAAATCTACCCGATCCTCTGCGGTGTAGTAAAAAGTAACTTTAGAGCCATCTCCTTGATATTCCACGTCACTGATCTTCATTTTAAGGCCAAGTGCCATGGCAATCTCCCGGGATCTTTTTTGTACTTCCGGCTCTTTTTCACGCACTTTCTGCCAAATATCAATGTCCTTTTGATTGGCTTTGCGGTAAATTTTTGGAAGTTCTTCCAACTTCACAGAAACTTTTTTGCGTTTCATCTGCACTTTTACCAATTCCCCGGTCAGGGTCACAATCCCGACGTCATGACCCGGAGAAGTTTCCGTAGCCACAATATCGCCTATTGTAAGAGGCATATTTTCGGGATTTCTGAAGAAATCCTTCCTTCCATTTTTAAACCGAACCTCTAAAGCATTGAAGGGCTCCATGTTCCCTGGCAAGGACATGTTCGAAAGCCAATCGAAAACGGTTAGTTTGTTGCAACCATCGGTACCACAGGTCCCATTGTTTTTACAACCCTTGGGAGTTCCGCTTGTGTTGGTTGCGCAGCTAGTGCAGCCCATAATGTCTTTATATCAAGCTCTATTTCAATTGAAAAGAGACGAAGATGAAACTTTTTTTTAAAAAGTAAAGATACCTTATTTCTTACAAAACGCGGAATCTTATTTTGTTTAAATTTAGATGCAACAACTTCCCGCCCATTCAACAATTTTTTTTGTGAAAATTTTATCAAAAAAAGAGGTTGGGAAAGCGTTAGCATACCGTGAGTCGATTCAAAACTTTATACAAATCCCCTTTAATCAAAAAGATTGGGAAGCGCCGCTGGAAGCTGCTATTGCTAATAGTGGTTTTTACAGCTTGGTGGTTTTGTTTGCCCAAGCCGTTATTCAATGATGCCCATTCCACCGTGGTTGAAAGCAAGGAAGGCTATTTGATGGGGGCTCGTATTGCAGACGATGGGCAATGGCGATTTCCAGAGATGGATTCGGTTCCAAGTCGTTTTGAAAAAGCCATTATTTACTTTGAGGACGAACATTTTTACAACCATCCTGGGTTCAATCCTGTTTCGATGTCCAAAGCCTTGTGGCAAAATTTGACGACCAAAAATCGTCGAGGCGGAAGTACCCTTACCCAACAAGTAATTCGTTTGTCTAGGAAAAATCGTAGCAGAAGCTATTTCGAAAAAGGAATTGAACTTTTTATGGCCACCCGCCTAGAAGTACGTTACTCGAAAAAGGACATTTTAAGACTTTATGCTTCACATGCTCCATTTGGAGGTAATGTGGTAGGCCTTGAAACAGCATCTTGGCGTTATTTTGGAATCCCTTCTTATCGTTTAAGCTGGGGGCAAACTGCGGCCCTAGCCGTATTGCCCAATGCCCCCTCCCTGATTTTTCCCGGGAAAAACGAGGTGATTTTCAAAAATAAAAGGGACCGCCTGTTAAAAAAACTTTTTGAAAACGAAGTCATCGACGAAACCACTTACCAACTTGCCATCGAAGAGCCGCTTCCGGGCAAGCCAATGCCATTGCCTGATACTGCACCCCATCTCACGGAGAAAGTGCGCAGGGAATTTCCCGGTCAAAGATTGGTTTCTTCTCTGGAGTTTTCACTACAAAAACGGGTGAACCAAATTGTGAAAGAACACCACCACTTGCTCAGTCAAAATGAAATTAATAATCTGGCCGTACTAGTCTTGGATGTGGACTCCCGTAAAGTGTTAGCTTATGTTGGTAATGCTCCCAGCGATGGAGAACACAACCCATTTGTAGACATTATCGACAAATCCCGCAGTACCGGAAGCATCCTTAAGCCTTTTTTGTATGCCGCAGCGATGGACAGCGGGGAATTACTCCCCGAGATGCTTGTTGCGGACGTGCCAACTGTCATTAATGGATACAGTCCCGAGAATTTTGACAATCAATTTAACGGAGCCGTTCCGGCCAATGTTGCGCTTTCAAGATCACTTAATGTCCCAGCGGTTCGCTTATTGCGAAGTTATGGCTTGGATCGTTTTTACAACCGGCTCAAAGAATTGCATTTCACCACCATCAATCAACCCGCAAACCATTATGGATTGAGTCTGATTCTTGGTGGAGCCGAAAGCTCGCTCTGGGAAATCACCAATACCTATGCTGGTTTGGCTGCTACCCTCAATTTTTTCAATAATTCTTCCAGTGAATACCCCTCCAATGCCTTTCGTAAGCCGTCCATCACCATTTCTTCAAAGGCTGATTTTATTGAAAAAACCTCAAATCCTCCAGTTTTTGATGCAGGTTCCATTTACAAAACTTTCGAAGCCCTGCGTGAAGTAAACCGGCCACAAGGTGAAGAAAATTGGGCCTTTTTCAGCAATTCCCAACCCATAGCCTGGAAAACAGGTACCAGCTTTGGTTTTAAGGATGCTTGGGCGGTAGGCGTTACGCCAAAATATGCCATTGGGGTATGGGTTGGCAATGCCGATGGGGAGGGTCGCCCAGGACTTACAGGTGTGCAGGCCGCGGCTCCTGTACTTTTCGACGTACTTCGTGCGTTACCCTCCAGTGGATGGTTTGGCATTCCGTACGATGCCTTAGTAGAAGCCGATGTTTGTGTAAAGAGTGGTCATTTGGCTGGGCCTTATTGCGACCCCATTCGGAAGGAATGGATCCCAAAGGAGGGGTTAAAATCAACTACATGCCCTTATCATCAAACTGTTTTCTTGAATACTGAGAGAACACTAAGAGTGAATAGTTCCTGTTATTCCCTATCTGAAATGAAACAGGAATCGTGGTTTTCCTTGCCTCCTGTCATGGAATACTATTACGGTCAAAAACATCCAGAATACCAAGCCCTGCCTCCATACCAATTGGATTGTTTGAAGGACAACGAACTGCCAATGGAGTTTATTTTTCCGAAAATGGGAGAGGCAATTGTGCTGCCTAGAAATTTGGACGAAACGCTAAACGAAGTGGTCTTTTCCTTAGCCCACCATCATCCAGATAGCACCGTTTATTGGTATCTGGACGATCAGTTTATTGGGGCCACACACACTTTTCACGAATTGGGATATCAGCCCAAACCAGGTACCTACATGCTTATAGCTGTTGACAATCTTGGAAATGAAATCAAAGAATCCATCACCATTACCCTAGCTTCTCCTTAATTGCGTATTTTAGATACAAATTTTAGGTATGCGGTTAGTTCGCTTTTTGGTCTTTTTAGTGTTGCTTTCCTGTTCTGGCCCCAAGGAAAAAATCGCTTCCCAGTCGATGGCGTTGATTCCCAAACCACAGGAAATTACGGTTAGCGAAGGTGCTTTTAGTTGGAATGCCCAACTTTCCTTCCATTCGGACGAAACATTCGGGATTGCCAAAAATTTCATGGTTGATTACCTTTCGAAAAGTGGGTATTCGTTGGTCGATGCCTCTCTGGAAGGAGCCAAATTCAAAATAATCCGGGACTCGCTCATCCCTTCAGAGGGTTATTCGTTGTCTGTCACCAAAAAAAGCATTGTCCTAAAAGCTGCTGATGCTTCTGGAGCATTTTATGGCATCCAAACCTTACGGCAGCTAATGCCCACAGATTTGGAACACTCCAATTCGTTTCCAAACCCCGCTATGGAACTTCCATTGGTACAAATTTCGGATTATCCCAAATTTTCCTATCGGGGAATGCATTTGGACGTTGGTCGCCATTTTTTTGATAAGGAATGCATCAAAAGGTACCTTTCCTATCTTGCACTGCTTAAGATGAATTATTTCCATTGGCACCTAACAGAAGATCAGGGTTGGCGCATTGAAATCAAAAAATATCCAAAACTCATTGCTCACGCGGCTTACCGCGATGAAACCCTAGTGGGACATTACAACAACTCCCCGGCGCAATACGATGGACAGCGTTATGGCGGATTTTATACCCAAGAGGATATTAAGGAAATTGTTGAATATGCCCAAAAACTCAATATCACCATCATCCCAGAAATTGAAATGCCAGGGCATGCACAAGCGGCCATCAGTGCTTATCCCGAATTGGGTTGCACCGGGGACCTGGTTCCCGTAGCCAAAACTTGGGGGGTTTTTGAAGAAATTTATTGCCCTAAGGAAAGTACGTTTCAGTTTTTGGAAGATGTACTATCGGAAGTCATTGCCCTTTTCCCCGGGGAATACATCCACATTGGTGGTGATGAAGCCCCAAAAAATCATTGGAAAAATTGCTCCCATTGCCAAGATTTGATCAGAAATGAAGGGTTAAAAGACGAGCACGAACTGCAAAGCTATTTCATTAAGCGCATTGAAACTTTCTTGAATAGTAAGGGGAAAAAAATCATTGGTTGGGATGAAATCCTTGAGGGCGGATTGGCTCCAAATGCAACAGTCATGTCCTGGCGTGGGGCCGAAGGAGGCATTGCAGCCGCAAAGCAGCAACATTCTGTAATTATGACGCCCACCTCTTATTGTTACTTTGATTATTACCAAAGTGAACGCCCCGAAGAGCCGCTCGCCATTGGCGGATTTTTACCTTTGGAAAAAGTATTTGACTTCAATCCAATTCCCGAGGAGCTTACTGCGTCAGAATCCAAATTTATTTTGGGTGCTCAAGGAAATCTGTGGACAGAGTATATCCCAAATGAAAAACAGCTTGAGTACATGGTTTTTCCACGGATACTGGCCATGAGCGAAGTGGTTTGGAGCGGTCCCACAGCCGATTTTCAGAACGACTATCCCCAATTTGCCAACCGTACCGAAAAATTTTTTAAACGACTGGATGCTTTAGGGGTAAACTATGCAAATCATTTGTATGAAATTCAAAGTACCATCCTCAAAGATCGAGGGAAGGTGTGGTACCAGCTCTCAACTATGACCGAAGGTAAGGAAATTCGGTACTCCCATAACAACTCGGAATCACAAGTGTATACCTCCCCTATTCCCATTGGCGAAACGACTACAGTGGAATCCCAACTTTACCTCAATGACAAACCCATTGGATTTCCTTTGAAGGATTCCGTGGTGTTCCACAAAGCGGTCACAGGAAACATCTCTCTAAATATCCAACCCCATCCAAGCTATGGCTCAGGCGGCAAAGAAGCACTCATCAATGGAAAATTAGGCAGTGAAAACCGATATGGCGATAGCGAATGGTTGGGATTTTGGGGCGAAGATCTTGAAATTGAATTAACCCTGGATGCCCCCACTGAAATCCACGCAGTCAATCTTCGCTTTTTCCATGCCCCCGGACAGTGGATCCATGCCCCTCAGCATTTTGCCGTGCGGGTTTTCCTTGAAGATGGCAAAATTGTTACGAACAAATTTTTTTTGAAAGTTGATCCAGAAAACCCAATGGTTACTCTAAATGGAACCTTAGCTGCAAAAGAGCCCATCATCACAAAAAAAATAGTGCTGCTCATTCCTAATTATGGAACCATTCCTGAAGGGCAACAGGGAGCAGGCAACAAAGCATGGACATTTATTGACGAAATTGTTGTGGAATGATCCTAGAGGTATGTGCCAATAGTTATGAAAGTGCCTTAGCTGCTGAAAAAGCAGGGGCACACCGAATTGAATTGTGTGCCGAACTTTCGGTGGGAGGGTTGACCCCATCGTACGGACTTATTAAAAAAGTACTATCAAACCTCAACATCCCAACCTACGTTTTGATTCGCCCTCGATCGGGCAATTTTACTTATTCCAAAAGTGAAGTGGCGGTAATGCTTACCGACATTGCCCAATGCAAAAAATTAGGCGTTTCAGGGATTGTGGGCGGTGCATTGACGATCGATCAGAAAATCGATCAAACAATCACCAAGCAATTGTTGATGGCTTCAGAAGGAATGGATTTTACCTTCCATCGCGCTTTTGACTGGACCCCCAATCCTAAAATTGCGCTGCAAACGCTTCGAGCATTGGGAGTGAAAAGAATCCTCTCGTCAGGGCAAGAACCTAGTGCCCTTGTGGGAATTTCCTTGCTCAAGGAGCTAAAAACCCTTTCCGAAGGAAGCCTTGAAATTATGCCAGGAGGTGGTGTCAATGTTTCGAACATCCAAACTTTCAAAGAAGCTGGATTTAAAGAGTTTCATGCATCGGCTTCCGAAAAAATCCAAAGCCTCAAAATAGCTCCCAAAATTCGCATCAACAATACAACGGAAGAAGGAGTTATTACCGTTTCTTCTGAAGAAAAAATACGGGAATTGTTAAAGAAACTAGCGTAGAGGAAACCCTTTGGCAGCCCACCAAGGGTGGATTTCAATCATCAAACGTCCAGCTTTCACCATGGGATCCATGTTGGCTAAACTATCGGCCATTTGCAGAGTAGGCACGTTGTAAATGGTGATACCACGAATCTCCCCATCATCCCCAAAAGGTCCCGAAATATCTGCAAAACCCTCTTCATACATCCTCCCAAGGTGAGCCATATGGAGTGCTTGAAGACTATCGGCTTCTTCCTTGCTTTGGGAGCGTTTGGGGCCCTTTTTGAGAAAGGCAATAAAATACTGTTGCATCAGGACTGTGTCTCCCGTTTTTTGATTTACATAATCAAAAAGTTGAAATCCTTTTTCCGTAAGACTTGCCTTTATTTGTGCCGTTGATGGCCCTATTTTTTGGGGCAAGCTAGCTGTGGTCCCCGTATTTGCTTCTTCCGATGGGTTGTTTTTGCTGTTACAACTTCCAAAAGCTACGACCATTAAAAAGATTGAAAAGGCTGAGAATAACTTCATTTTACCAAATATTAAAAGGGTTCTTACTTAATTGCGAATTATAATATTTATTTTGGCCCGTAACTTCTTCTCCAAGCCAATCAGGAGTATCAAATTTTTGCGTTACATCCTTCAATTCTACTTCCGCAAGGACCAATCCTTCATTAGCGCCCAAAAATTCGTCCACTTCAAAAATATGATTCCCAAACGGAATTTCATACCGTTGTTTTTCAATAATGCCCTCCTCACACAATTGCAACAATTGCTTTGCTTCATCCATCGAAATGGCTGTTTCCCATTCAAAGCGAGTAGTGCCATCCTCGGAGGATTTCCCTTTTACAGTAAGCATTCCCTGATTATCCTTGATACGTACCCGAACCGTTCTTTCAGGATCTAAATTCAAAAAGCCTTGCACAATATAGCCCTTTGACGTTGCATCATTTTTATAGGCTTCGGAAAGCACCAAAAATTTTCGTTCGATTTCGATCATTTGAACAACCGCCACGGCGGACTTTTACGATTTTCTCCAGCATGGAAAAGAATGAGTTGGTTCCCATCGGGGTCTTTCAATCGGGCTTCGTCCCAGAGCCACGGCTGTGCTTCGGCTTCGGTTTCGAAAACGATCCCTTTTTCTTTTAATTCGGTAACCTTTTCAGCAACGTTAGCAACTTCAAAATAAACCCAAACACGTTCTCCAACTGTTTTGCTTTCCGTTTGATGAAGGGAAAACGTGTTATCCCCATCAGGACATTCAAAACGAGCGTAATAATCGTGGGTATGCACAATCAATCGCAGTCCCAACTGTTTGTAAAATTCAATGGCCCTTGAAATGTCCTTGCAAGGGACCGTTACCTGATTCAAGTTCATTAAAACGCATTGCTTTTCACGAAGATATTATAATTTTATGGGATGGACTTCGGCTTTCCCATTAAGAAAATCATTCACGTGGACATGGACGCTTTTTATGCCTCTGTCGAACAACTGGACAACCCAGATTTGAAGGGAAAACCCATTGCCGTTGGGGGGAGTTCCAAACGCGGTGTGGTGAGTGCAGCAAGTTACGAGGCCCGAAAATTTGGGGTGCGCAGTGCTATGAGCGGTGTTTTGGCACGAAAACTTTGCCCCGAATTGATTTTTGTGCGCCCCCGCTTTGACCGGTATTCGGAAATCTCCAAAAAAATTAGGAAGATTTTTTTCGAATACACCGATTTGGTGGAACCCCTGTCTTTGGACGAAGCCTATTTGGATGTCACTGAAAATAAAAAAGGGAACCCAAGCGCTACTTTAATTGCTGCGGATATTCGAAAAAAAATCAAGGAGAAAACAGGATTGAATGCTTCGGCCGGGATTTCCATCAACAAATTTATTGCAAAAGTAGCTAGCGATATCAACAAGCCCAACGGACAAAAAACCGTCCCTCCTGAAGAGGTCATCGCTTTTCTGGAAACCTTGGACATTAAAAAATTTTACGGGGTAGGCAAGGTGATGAAAGAAAAAATGTATTTACATGGCATTTTCACCGGAAAAGACCTCAAGGAAAAATCGTTGGAATATCTTGAAGAACACTTTGGCAAGAGCGGGGCCTACTATTACTACATCGTTCGGGGGATTCAGCACAGCAAGGTAAAACCTTTTCACACCCGAAAATCCTTAGCTGCTGAAAGGACCTTTAATGAAAACATCACTTCGGAAATCTTTATGATGGAACGCTTGGAGGACATTGCTTCGGAAGTGGAACGCCGTCTCAAAAAAAGCAAGGTGGCGGGAAAAACCATCACCCTTAAAATCAAATACAGCGATTTTACGTTGCAAACCCGAAGCAAGACCTTGCCGCTTTACATTGCGAGTAAGGAATTGATCCTTGAAAACGTTAAAGATTTGTTATTTCAATCGCCCATGAAAGATTCGGTACGCTTGTTGGGTATTAGCATGTCGAACCTCAACAATGAGGAATCCAAAAAAGAATCCAAACCGCCTCCCGAGGCACACATCGAAGTACAACTTAAATTAGAATTTTAGCCTGTGATGCAAGACTACGCTTTTCAAAATTGATTATTAACTTTAAATCTATCCATTATGAAAAAAGTAGTTTTGTTACTCGCTTCCGTAGCGATTCCGTTTGCCCTCTTTTCCTGCAAAGAAGCTCCCTCAAATTCAGCTCCTCAAACTGAAACCCAGGTAGACAACAGTGAAATTCCCGAACAGACCCTTGCGATGAATGACCCCAACGTCATTTATACCGAAACTGGTGTCGAATACCGTTACGTCATTGCCCCAAGTGGATTGACTCTACGTGCCTACAACAACCTGCAAAGTGAAAAACTCGGGAAAATGCCCTACGGTACCAAGGTAAAGGTATTGACTCCTGAAGGAAAAGTGACCATGACGGTTTCCGGAGTTGCGGGCGGTATGGACGAAGTGGAATTCAACCACAAAACCGGTTTTGCTTTCAACGGATTTCTTTCCAGATACTTCCCACCGGAACGGGACATTTCAGTGAAAGGCTATGCAAGTGAACTTCAGAAACAATTCCCTGAGGTGTTGTATTCCGAAAGTGTTAAAGGCTCTGCCAGTAAACCCATCAATATTGAAAGCTTAGTGCTTCCCAAAGCAACATGGAACGAAGCCTATACCATTGCACAGCGATTGTTCGATTTTCCAAGTGAGTTTGAATTCCCAAAACCCAAAGGAAAGGATGCCGAAACCATTTTTGATGGAAAACCCAAAAAAGGAATATGGATTAGCCAACTGGAAGTATCGCGGAAGGACAACGAACTTCAAAAAATTGAATACGTGTATTCTTCAGAAAAATTCAACAGCAAGGTCACCGTTGAACAGGATGGAGACGCCATGAAACTTACCCGAACTGAGGAGGTTCGGTAAAAAAGGAAGCCGGGTTTTGCCCGGTTTTTTTATGCCTGCGAAACCCGCAAGGTATTCACCATCCCTTTGTCTACAATAGGCATAGCCGCTAAGTTGATGAGGTAATCACCTTTCTCCACAAAGCCCTTTTCAAAAGCAATCCGGTTGACATCCTCCACGGTTTCGTCGGTACTTACATACTTGTCGTAATAAAAAGCCTTTACGCCCCAAAGCAAGCTAAGGCGCGACAAAATGCGACGGTTGGAGGTAAACACCAAAATGTGCGAATCGGGTCGCCAAGCCGATATTTGAAACGCTGTGTATCCACTATTCGTCAAGGTACAGATGGCTTTGGCTTCAATCTCGTCGGCCATTTTTGCTGCGTGGTAGCATACCGATTTGGTGATGTAACGATTGGTACGCACATGCGGCGGGTTGTGGGGAACTCTGATCAGGTCACTATTTTCCACACGACTACAGATACTAGCCATACGCTGGATGACTTCCACCGGATATTTCCCAACGGAAGTTTCCCCAGAAAGCATCACGGCATCAGCCCCATCCATAACACTATTGGCCACATCGTTTACCTCGGCACGCGTAGGTGTAAGGGATGTAATCATGGTTTCCATCATTTGGGTTGCAATGATAATGGGAATTCGAGCCTTTTTGGCAATGAGCACCAATTCCTTTTGAATCAAGGGAACTTCTGCGGCAGGAACTTCCACTCCTAAATCGCCCCGAGCCACCATCAAGCCATCACAATAGGGAATGATTTTCTCGATGTTTTGCACCGCTTCGGGCTTTTCTATTTTGGCAATGATGGGAATCTTGTATTCACTGTGGGCTTCAATCAAAGCTTGTAATTCTTTTAAATCCTCCGCATGTCTTACAAACGAAAGTGCCATCCAATCTACCTCAAGTTCCACAGCAAAAATGGCGTCTTTCTTGTCTTTTGAAGTCAATGCAGGCAAGGAAATACTGGTATTGGGCAAGTTTACCCCTTTTTTGGAACGAAGGGGCCCACCTTGAATGACCTTTGTGGTGACCTTATCTTTACCATTGGTTTTGAGCACTTCAAATATCAATTTACCGTCGTCCAGCAGGATGCGCTCCCCCGCTTTTACATCGGCAGGAAACTGCTCGTAGTTCATGAAAACTTTGGTATGGGAGCCTTCAAACTCTTGCCCCGTACAAAAATCGATTTGATCGCCTGGGTGAACGACCACTTCTTCTTTCATGGTTCCTACACGCAGTTTGGGGCCCTGTAAATCGGCCAGGATGGCACTACTGGTTCCCAGCTCTTCGTCTAGATTACGGATCATTTTTACCCGTTCCCTTACTTCCTCGTAGTCGGCATGGGAAAAATTGATCCTGAAAACGTTTGCCCCTTCCAAAATCATGGCTTTGAGCACTTTTTTATCGCTGGTTGCCGGTCCTAATGTGGCAACAATTTTGGTTTTCTTCTGAATGGGCATTAGTGGAATATTAGGTTTTTCTTGGATTTGATGTGTTCTGACTCTACAACATATGCCGAAATTACTTCCTTGATTTCTTGTACTTGTGAAAGGGTTTTTCGGATGGGAGTATTTTCAAAATCGGTTTCTATTTTAATAAGATAATCAACTTTTTTGAATTCGGGCAACAAATAGGTGGTTACATTCTTCGTCGTAGTTTCCTCCGAAAAAAGCCCTGCAGCACTCCCCAGGTGGGCTTGCCTGGAGTGGCATTTGTTGCTTACCAAATAATACGTGCTGTAGAGTTGTTCATTTTCAAACCTAAAAATAGGAAAGGTCACCTCTAGGCCATCTTGGGTAAAATCCAAGTCCAGCCTCCTGCGTTGCAGCCTTAATTGTAGTTTATGGTTTAATAAAAATGCCATTTTGTAAGCCTCCTCGCTGCAATGAATGGCTATGAGGGAATAGTCCTCTTCTAGGTCATCATCCAAAACCAGCTTATGATGTGCCATAACGTAAATTTGACTAAAAATAGTAATTGTTTTGTTGAAGTGGGGGCGGACGGGGTTATTTTTAGGTAAATGGATTCCGAAATCGTTTTTGGAATGGAGCAAGCTCAGTGCCCCTGAATCTGCATGGATTTTTGAAGTTTGTAGAAAGCCCTTTTGGCCGCTCGTTCCTCGGCCTTTTTTTTGGAAGTGCCACGTGCCTTGGCTACGGTATCTTGCTCTAATTGAAGTTTTACCGCAAAATGCTTTAAAGGGTCTTTCCCATTGTCTTCATAAACATTGAATTTGAAGGTTTTCTTGTTTTTTTGACACCATTCAATGAAAAGACTTTTGTAGCTAATGATTTTTCCCTCCAATTTTTGGATGTCCACATAGGGCTTAATGACTCTACGATGGATAAACTTTTCAACGTCTTTGTAGCCGCGGTCAAGGTATATTGCACCTATAAGTGCTTCGAATACATTCCCGTGAATGTTTTCGCCAAACTGTTGCGTAGGGACGGCCGTTTTTACCAAACTGATGAGATTGAGGTCTCTCCCCAACTCGTTGAGGTGTTCCCTGCTTACGACTTTGGATCGCATTTTTGTGAGGTATCCTTCATTTCCGTGAGGAACCTTTTTAAACAAATGGGATGCAATGACCGACCCCAACATGGCATCCCCTAGAAACTCCAATCTTTCATAGTTCTTCTGGATTCCCTCAGCCGAATTCATGGAGCGGTGCGTAAAAGCTTCCTGGTAAAAAGAGAGCTCTTGGGGTTTGAACCCTAATATCTTCTTGACCGCATAATAAAATTCCTCTTCCTTTTCGTTTCGAGAGGAAAATATGTTTTTTAAGGATGCCATGAAATAATTAGGCGTCTAATTTCTTGAAGAGGATACACGCATTATGGCCCCCAAAGCCAAATGTATTGCTCATGGCAACGTTAATGGTTTTTTTCTGCGCTTTATTTAAAGTAAGGTTTAATGAGGGATCAATGGTTTCATCAACCGTAGTGTGGTTGATGGTAGGTGGAACCAAACTGTGCTGCATGGCCAAGATTGAGGCAATCGCTTCTATAGCTCCTGCGGCTCCCAGTAAATGGCCCGTCATGGATTTAGTTGAGTTGATGTTAATGTCTGTAGCATGTTTGCCAAAAACATTGGAAATGGCCTTCAATTCGGCTACATCCCCTAAAGGAGTGGAAGTCCCGTGGGTATTGATGGCATCAACATCATCAGGATTCATCCCCGCATCCTTAAGGCAATTAATCATTACACGTTCTACCCCAATCCCATCTGGATGGGGTGCTGTCATGTGATAGGCATCACTAGACATTCCTCCACCTACAACTTCAGCATAAATTTTGGCGCCGCGCTTCTTGGCGTGTTCATACTCCTCCAAGATAAGGGCTCCAGCACCTTCCCCTAATACAAATCCGTCGCGGGTAGCATCAAAAGGGCGGGACGCCGTTTCGGGGCTTTCATTACGAGTGGAGAGTGCGTGCATGGCATTAAAGCCGCCCATACCCGCTTGAGTCACTGCAGCTTCACTACCACCAGTTACGATGATATCGCAATGTCCAAGGCGAATGTAGTTTAAGGCATCAATAATGGCATTGGCAGAGGAGGCGCAAGCAGAGACCGTAGTATAGTTAGGTCCCATGAAGCCGTGCTTAATAGAGATATTGCCCGGAGCAATGTCTGCGATCATTTTAGGAATAAAGAAGGGGTTGAAACGTGGCGTTCCATCCCCTTGTGCAAAATTTATCACTTCATCTTGAAAGGTTTCCAGCCCGCCTATGCCAGCACCCCAGATGACCCCAACGCGGAATTTATCGATCTCGTTGAGATTGATATTGGCATCGGCGATGGCTTCATCAGAAGAAACCAAAGCATATTGGGCAAAACGGTCTAGCTTTCGGGCTTCTTTCCTGTCAAAATAATTTATAGGATCATAATTTTTAAGCTCACAAGCGAATTTTGTTTTGAACTTTTCAGTATCAAAATAGGTAATAGGAGCACAGCCACTCTTTCCATTTTTTAGTCCATCCCAGTATTCCGGGACGTTGTTACCAATAGGAGTGAGTGCACCAAGACCTGTTACAACAACTCGCTTCAATTCCATATGGAAGTAGGATTATTTTGCTGCTTCGATGTAAGAAATGGCTTGTCCTACAGTAGCAATGTTTTCAGCTTGATCGTCTGGAATCTGAATGTCGAATTCTTTTTCAAATTCCATAATAAGCTCTACCGTATCCAAGGAGTCGGCCCCTAAGTCGTTTGTGAAACTAGCTTCGTTAACAACTTCGTTTTCGTCAACACCCAATTTGTCTACGATAATCGCTTTTACTCTTGATGCAATGTCTGACATAATTCTTGATTTTAAGATTTAATTACAAGGGGCAAAAATAAACTATTTTGAAATAAAACACCATTTTGCCCCAAAAATGTGAAACCAATTTAAGCAATTTTAGGCGAAGTAAAACCCTATTGCCTTACTTTTGTTTTTTTATATTCTATAACTTTTAATTTTTCAAGGTTCCCATGCAGAAACGTATCGTTATTTTTGCTTCTGGCAATGGTACCAATGCCCAAAACATCATTCGGTATTTTCTGCACCATCCCCAGGTAAAGGTCGTGCGCGTGCTGTCTAACAAGAAGGATGCCAAAGTTTTGGAGCGTTCCAAAACCCTTGGGATAAAGGCACAATCCTTTACAAAAGAAGCTTTTTTGGATCCAGGGGGAGTTCTAAAGATTTTAAAGAGAGACCGTCCCAATCTTATAGTTTTGGCAGGTTTTTTATGGAAGTTTCCATCGCTTCTCCTAAATGAGTTCCACAACAAAGTCATCAACATTCATCCGGCACTCCTCCCAAAATATGGTGGAAAGGGTATGTATGGAAATTTTGTCCATGAGGCCATTGTGGCAAATAAAGAACCTGAAACCGGCATTACCATTCACTATGTCAATGAAGCCTATGATGAAGGGGCCATCATTTTTCAGGCACGGGTGGCCCTTGAGGCAGATGACACTCCTGAAGTAGTGGCTGGAAAAGTCCATAAATTAGAGTATGAGCATCTCCCCAAGGTAATAGAAACATTGCTCCTTAAAAAATCCTAATTTTGGCTAAAAAGCAAAAATATTATGTGGTTTGGTTTGGGAATCCCGCAGGGATTTATCGCTCTTGGGAAGCTTGCAAGGAGGCCATTGAGGGAATTTCAGGGGCCCAGTACAAATCGTTTGAAACTTTGGAAGAAGCTAAAATCGCTTTCGACAAGGAATATGAAGACTACAAAGGAACCACAAGAAAAAAAAGAAGCCCTTTAACCGAACAAGAGCGAAAAAAATATGGTGAGCCCAATTTGTATTCCATTGCGGTAGATGCAGCCTCCAGTGGTAATCCCGGTATCATGGAATACCGTGGGGTCGATACACAAACCCACCAAGAACTGTTTAGACAAGGCCCCTTCAGGGAAGGCACCAACAACATTGGTGAATTTTTGGCCATTGTTCATGGATTGGCCCTGCTGAAAAAGCAAAAAAGCGACCGCCTTATTTATTCGGACAGTAAAATTGCCATGGGTTGGGTGCTCCGGAAAAAGTGCAACACCAAATTGAAGCCTTCCCATAAGAATCAAGCGTTATTCGATCTAATAGCCCGCGCTGAAAATTGGTTGAAACAAAACTACTACACCACTCCCATCCTTAAATGGGAAACCAAAGCTTGGGGGGAGATCCCAGCCGATTTTGGTCGAAAATAATGCTAAAATCCCCATTAGTTTTTCTGTAACCAAAACCGTATCTTTGCCACTTCACACATCGTGCATTTATGAGTAAACTCGTAATCGTAGGCTCTGTAGCCTTCGACGCCATCGAAACCCCCTTTGGAAAGACGGATAAAATCTTGGGCGGTGCTGCGACCTATATTGGTCTGGCGGCTTCGCAATTTGGTGTGGATAGCGCCATTGTTTCCATTGTAGGTGGAGATTTCCCAACGGAATACCTAGACATGCTCAAAATTCGGGGCATCGATCTGTCGGCATTGGAAGTTGTAAAAGACGGGAAAACCTTTTTTTGGAGTGGGAAGTACCACAACGATATGAATTCCAGGGACACCCTTACCACCGAATTGAATGTCTTGGCCGATTTTGAACCTGTGATTCCAGAACACTACCGTGATGCAGCAGTAGTCATGTTGGGAAACCTGCATCCTCTGGTTCAATTGAGTGTTATAGAACAAATGAAAGCTCCTAAAATGATTGTTCTCGACACCATGAACTTTTGGATGAACCATACCTGGGACGAACTGATGCAGGTCATTTCCAAAGTCAATGTAATGACCATCAATGACGAGGAAGCGCGCCAGTTGACCAAGGAATATTCCTTGGTAGTGGCAGCACAAAAAATCATGAAAATGGGTCCCGAGTTTGTGGTTATCAAAAAAGGAGAGCATGGAGCCTTATTGTTTCATAAGGAAGATATCTTTTTTGCGCCCGCACTCCCCTTGGAAGAAGTATTTGATCCCACGGGTGCTGGCGATACTTTTGCAGGAGGTTTTACCGGGTATTTGACCAAAACGGGAGACTTTTCTTTTGAAAATATGAAAAGTGCCATTATTAATGGGTCTGCATTGGCATCCTTTTGTGTGGAAAAGTTTGGGGCAGAAAAGCTTTTGGAATTAAATCGGGAGGCGCTTCAAAGGCGCTTGCAGCAGTTCAAAAATTTAACTCAGTTCAACATAGAATTAGTATCAAATATGCCCTGAAATTTCGGGGCTTTTTTCTGAAGTCATGAGTGATGAACTTAAACATGAATGCGGTATTGCAGTAATCAGGCTGCTTAAGCCCCTTGAATATTACAAGGAAAAGTACGGCACCGCTTTTTATGGGGTAAACAAGATGTACCTCATGATGGAAAAACAGCACAACCGTGGGCAAGACGGAGCTGGTTTTGCTGGCATCAAAATGAATATGATGCCCGGTGAGCGCTACATTAGCAGGATCCGGTCCAATTCGCCGCAACCCATTCAAGATATCTTTTCGCAAATCAACGAGCGCATCAACAAAGAATTCCAAGAACAGCCTGAAATCAAAGACGACTTGGACCTCCAGAAAAAGAAGATTCCTTATTTGGGTGAATTGTACCTGGGGCATGTGCGCTACGGTACCTTTGGCGGGAACAGTATTGAAACTGTTCACCCCTTTCTTCGACAGAACAATTGGATGCACCGTAATCTTATCATTGCCGGAAATTTCAACATGACCAATACTACGGAGTTGTTTAACAACCTTATCAAATTGGGGATGCACCCTAAGGAAAAGGCCGATACCATTACGGTGATGGAAAAAATCGGTCATTTCCTAGACGATGCCGTTCGAAAACTCTACAAGAAAGCCAAGGCGGATGGCATGAACAAAAAAGAAGCTTCCCCTTATATTGTTGAACATCTCAATATTGGAAAAATCCTGAAGAAGTCTGCCAAAAATTGGGACGGAGGCTATGCAATGGCCGGGCTTTTGGGCCATGGAGATGCCTTTGTATTGCGCGATCCGGCTGGAATCCGCCCCGCCTACTACTATAAGGATGAAGAGGTGGTGGTTATTGCTTCAGAACGTCCAGTAATCCAGACGGTTTTCAACGTGCCTTTTGAATCGGTATCAGAGGTTCCTCCGGGGCATGCGGTAATCATAAAAAAGGATGGTCGGTTCAATGTTACACAAATTCAGAAACCTCTTGAAAAAAAGGCCTGCTCCTTTGAACGTATCTATTTTTCCAGAGGCAGTGACGCAGAAATCTATCAAGAGAGGAAGCAGTTGGGGCGCTTATTGATGCCTAAAGTGTTGAAGGCTATTGACAACAACACCAAACATACCGTTTTTTCTTTCATCCCGAATACCGCAGAAACTTCATTTTATGGAATGATGGAAGCCGCCCAAGATGTGTTGAACGAACAAAAAAACAAGACCATTCTCAAGGAGAAAGACTCCCTAACACCTCAGCGCCTTCAAGAAATACAAGCCGATAAGATACGTACCGAAAAATTAGCCATCAAGGATGTGAAACTTCGGACCTTCATAACGGAAGATCGCAGCCGAGACGATTTGGTAGCACATGTGTATGACGTTACCTACGGGGTGGTAAACCCAACAGACAATCTAGTAGTGATAGACGACAGCATTGTAAGGGGAACCACTTTAAAGAAAAGCATCCTTAAAATGTTGGATCGGCTGCATCCCAAAAAGATTATTGTAGTTTCTTCAGCGCCACAAATTCGCTATCCCGATTGTTATGGAATAGACATGGCGAGACTGGAACACCTCATTGCTTTCAATGCTGCTTTGGAGCTTCACAAAGATCGCAACACCTACGAAATCGTCGAGACCATCTACAAGAAGTGCAAAGCCAGTTTTGCGACCGAAGTGCAGGATCACGAGGTTTTGAATCATGTCAAAGAACTCTATGCACCTTTTACGGATGAAGAAATCTCCAATAAAATTGCCCAGATAATAACAGATAAAACCATACAGGCAGAAGTAGCGATCATCTTTCAGTCTGTGGAAGATTTGCACCAAGCTTGTCCCAAAAACCTTGGGGATTGGTATTTTACAGGAAACTATCCCACCCCTGGGGGAATGCGGGTAGTCAATAGAGCTTTCATTAACTTTTATGAAGGCAATCCAGAGCGGGCATATTAGCGGTTTTTATCACGATTTGTGCTTTTAATCGAGAATTAGTTGCGTTTTATCCAAAAGTAGGAAAAATCTGTATTGCGTTTAATTTTTTTAGCATACATTTGTCTCATACCATAGCATAAGTAGGTTAAGTTCATGGTAAGATTTGGGGCAAAAAAGGTAAACACTTGTTTACCTTTTTTTTTGTCTCCTATCTTAGGTAGCGAGCAAATAGCCAGCACAAAGCGTTTCCTTATCTTTAGTCCTCTTTTATCTTATTTATTCCAAAACCAAAAGGCTAATTTGGGGATTGAATCCATCCTTTCAAGCTCTCACCCTCCATATCAAAAGGTCCTTTGGCACCAAGTGGTTTTGGGCTGGTATTCCAATAAAATGGAGGCTCTTCTGATGAAAAAATAGGCCTTTCAACGAAAAAAAGGGTTATTGGTCTAAAAATGAATGGGGCATTCCCTTAATCTTCTATATTTGACCCATACCATAGCATAAGTAGGTTAAGTTCATGGTAGATTTGGGGCAAAAAAAGGTAAACGCTTGTTTACCTTTTTTTATTTCTCTCAAAGCCTTAAGTAGCGAGCACTTCTTTATGGTATTCCACAAAAAAACCACCCGAAGGTGGTTTAAAATTATGAGGGCCAATTGCCATTTTTTATTTGTTGGCTTCAAAGCGTTTTGCCACTTCATTCCAATTGATAACATTGAAAAATGCAGTCACATAGTCGGGCCTTCTATTCTGATAATTCAAGTAATAGGCGTGTTCCCACACATCAATTCCAAGTATGGGGGTCCCTCCACATCCAACTCCCGGCATTAAGGGATTGTCTTGGTTTGGGGTAGCACACACATCCAATTTTCCTCCCTTGTGTACGCAAAGCCAGGCCCAACCGGAACCAAATTGGGTTTTGGCTGCATTCGAAAAACGCTCCTTAAAGGCGTCAAAACTTCCAAATGATTCATTAATGGCAGTAGCCAAAGCAGCTGAAGGAGCCCCTCCGCCGTTTGGCGACATTACTTCCCAAAAAAGGCTGTGGTTGTAATACCCCCCGCCATTATTCCTTACCGCTTTGTTGTTCATGTCCAAATTGGAAAGAATGGCACCAATGGATTGTCCTTCCATAGGAGTTTTTTCAATAGCAGCGTTAAGGTTATTGGTGTATCCTGCATGATGTTTCCCATGATGTATCTCCATGGTTCGGGCGTCTATGTGTGGCTCTAAGGCGTCGTATGCATAAGGCAAGCTTGGCAATTCAAAAGACATAATAGTTGTTTTTTTGGTTATTAACTGATTAATAAGTCCAAAGTTAACTATTCCTTGACGGAATTAATGTTATAGAATTTATAAGTTTTTTATATAAGTATAGAGATTCTTAATAGTATCTTTAAACAGCAAAAGAGAGAAACAGGCTATTTGGAAACACATCCTTCTTTTTTGGTTTACAATGCTTCGGCAGGAAGCGGCAAGACCTTCACCCTGGTTGTTTCCTTTCTTTCGAGGGCACTCTCGAATCCACAGCCAGATGCCTACAAAACTATTTTGGCGATTACGTTTACCAATAAAGCGGTAAGTGAAATGAAGTCGCGCATATTGGAGGGCTTAAGGACCCTATCGACCCACAAGGAAAATGAGGGGGACCCAATCCTGCTTTCCGAAGTAATCAAAAAAACCCATCTCCCCGCGGCGGTCATTCAGCAAAGGGCCCAAAAGGTATTGAAACACCTGCTCAACCATTATGCCCTGTTTAGCGTGGAGACTATTGACCATTTCAACCACCGGCTAATCCGCACTTTTGCCAAGGACCTGAAGCTTTCCTCCAACTTTGAAGTGAGCTTGGACACCCCTTTACTTATTGCCGAAGCGGTGGATCGCTTGCTGGATTTGGCTGGAAATGATTCTGAAATCACAGCATTTCTGTTGCGCTTTGCCCTTCAAAAAACAGACGAGGATAAATCTTGGGATATTGCCTACGACCTTAGAAATGCTGCTCAACTACTGACTCAGGAAAACGATGCGGCAGCCCTCGAAAAATACAGGGGAAAATCGTTGGCCGACTTTTCCAAACTACAGGCCAAACTTATAAGTGGTGCTTCCGAACTAGAAAACAAGATCCATAACCGTGCCTCCCACATGCTACAATTATTTGCCGAAAACCATCTCGAGCGTTCCCATTTTTCTGGTGGCTATGTTTTTGATTTTTTTCAAAAAATGGGTCGTGGGGATTTCAATCAGAATTTTGAAACTGCCTGGCAAGCCACATTGGGAGAAAAACCACTTTACCCAAGCCGAATAAAAGGTGTGGAAGCCGAGATTATGGATGCTTTGCTCCCACAGGTTGTAGATGCTTTTCAGGAAATAAAAGGGTGGGTTTTTCAATGGTTTTTGAAAAAAAACATCTTAAAAAATTTGGTCCCCGTGGCAAGCGTTCATTTAGTTGACGAAGAACTCCAGAAAATAAAGCAACAGGACAACGTACTCCCCATAGGTGAATTTAACCGGTTAATCCATGAAGTAATCAAGAATCAACCTGCACCTTTTATTTATGAACGTCTGGGAGAGCGCTACCGTCACTTTTTTGTGGATGAATTTCAGGATACTTCACTGATGCAGTGGCAAAATCTCGTCCCACTTATCGATAATGCACTTTCGCAAAACGACCCAAACGGACAACCCGGAAGTCTTATGATTGTGGGCGATGCCAAACAATCCATATACCGGTGGAGGGGTGGTTTGCCAGAACAATTCATGAACCTTTATGAAAATGCAAATCCATTCCCCTACATTGAAAAAAAGGTAAAAAACCTCGAGATCAATTATCGGAGCTGTAGCGAAATTGTAGGGTTCAATAATGCATTCTTTAAGCACCTGGCTTCCTTTTTTGGAAATCCAGGGCACTCCCACCTATACGAACTGGGCAGTTCGCAACATTGGTCTCAAGAAGATTTTGGTTATGTGAACCTAAAATTTGTCTCGTACGATACAAAGGAAGAAGCCTACGGCCTTTATCCCGAACAAGTTTGGGAATGCGTCCAGGATTTACTTGATAGGGGATACACCTACAAGGACCTTTGTGTTCTAACTCGAAAAAAAGACGAAGGAATTGCAGTAAGCGAATACTTGTCACTGCAAAGGGTGCCCGTTGCCTCAGAGGAGACCCTATTGCTATCACATTCCAAGGCCGTCACGCTTTTGATAAATCTTTTGAAGTTAAGTTTGATGCCCCAAAACGATGAAGCTAAAATCGAGGTTTTAGCTGCTTTCCATAACGCATTGAACCTCGACATCGAAAAACATACTTTTTTTGCAGATCAATTGGCAGCCTCCTTGCCTTCCATGACCAACTGGTTGAAAAAGCTCGGAATTCATTTGGATTTTGCCGAAACCAATCCCATGAGTCTCTACGAGACGTTTGAATATTTTATAAGTGCCTTGCCATGGATCAAGGAGGAGGACGCTTACGTGATGCATTTTATGGACGAAGTCTTTCGCGCCTCCAGCAAAAAATCCTTTGGGAAACTTCTGTTCCTGGATTATTGGGAACTTGAACAGGAAAAAATGAACGTTTCGGGCAATCCCGCCATGAATGCTGTTACAGTCATGACCATTCACAAGTCCAAGGGTTTGGAATTTCCTGTGGTACTATTCCCTTTTGCCGACGTCGAATTGTACCGCGAAATAGATCCTAAAATCTGGTATCCGATGGAAATGGAGGGTTTCGAAGAGTTTTTGATACATTACAGTAAAGAAATCTGCTACTACGGAGAAATGGGATCCAAACTCTATCAACAACGTCAAGAAACCTTGGAAATGGACCAGATGAACCTTCTCTATGTGGCTTGCACCCGCCCACAAAGGGAGTTACATGTTTTTACAAAGCTCGATGCGCCCAAAGAGGTTCCAAAAACGTATCAGGATCTTTTCCGTTCTTTTCTGGAACATAAAGGCCAGTGGGAAGCTCAAAAAGATGTGTACTCATTTGGCGTGAAAGGCAACGCTGTCAAAATTTCGGAGCCCCAGACAAACGCAGTTAAAATCCCTTATGTGGTAACTGCCCCCAAAGAAGGCCTACTAAAATGGTTAGCCCCAGAATTACCAACCAAGCCAGAGCCCGAAATAGCAGCAAGGACATTTGGTTCCCTGTTTCACGAAATTATGGCGCAACTTAAAACCAAGAAAGACGTAGCCTCTGTTTTAGAGCTGTTTCAAGAGCAGCCCTCCGTGGATAAAGCACAGTTTAAAGCTATTTCCAAAAGGATCCATCTGTTGGTTTCTCACCCCAAACTAGCACATTTGTTCGACGACACGGCCACTGTTTTCAACGAAAGGGAAATTTTAACCCCCTCCGGGATTTTGCGTCCAGACCGTATAAATATTGAAGCCGGCAAAAAAATTACCCTTATTGACTATAAAACCGGACGGCAGGAGCCATCCCACATCACCCAAATCAACTCCTATGCAAAGGCACTTGGGGAAATGGGATTTTCCATTAAAGAAAAACTTCTGGTTTATCTGGAAGATGAAGGAATTGTCGTGAATAAGGCTTAATTTTGAAATCGAAATAATTGCACCATGTACGGAAAAATCAAGGAACACCTGGAAAAAGAACTTCAAGATATTAAAGACCAAGGCCTTTACAAAAAGGAACGCATCATAACTTCCCCTCAGGGAGCAGTAATTAAGATAGCCTCAGGAGAGGAAGTAATTAACTTCTGTGCAAACAACTATTTGGGCCTTTCTTCCCACCCCGAAGTCATCCAAGCGGCCAAAGATGCCATGGATACTCATGGTTATGGGATGTCGTCTGTTCGGTTTATCTGTGGAACCCAAGACATTCACAAAGAACTGGAGCAAAAAATCGCCGATTTCTATCACACCGAGGACACCATACTCTACGCAGCTGCTTTTGACGCCAACGGCGGTGTTTTTGAACCGCTTTTTGGTCCTGAAGATGCTATCATTTCCGATTCGCTGAACCATGCTTCCATTATTGACGGGGTAAGGCTCTGTAAAGCTGCCCGTTATCGCTATGAAAACAGCAATATGGCAGATCTTGAAAACCAATTGATCGCTGCAAACAATAACAATGCACGTTTCAAGATTATTGTTACGGACGGGGTATTTTCCATGGATGGCTTGGTAGCTCCCCTGGATACCATCTGTGACCTTGCCGAAAAATACGACGCCTTAGTGATGATTGACGAATGTCATGCCGCTGGGTTTATAGGAGAAACCGGAAGGGGTACCCTTGAGGAAAAAGGGGTAATGGGGCGTATCGACATCATTACAGGAACCCTTGGGAAAGCACTAGGGGGTGCCATGGGAGGTTATACGACTGGCAAAAAAGAAATCATTGAACTTTTGCGGCAACGTTCGCGACCTTATTTGTTTTCCAATTCCTTGGCCCCTGCCATTGTTGGCGCGTCTATAAAAGTCTTCGAAATGCTTGAAAAAGACACTTCCTTAAGGGACCGTCTAGCACAAAACACGGACTATTTCAAAAAAGGCATGAAGGAAGCTGGGTTCGACATCATAGAAGGCGATTCAGCGATAGTCCCCGTGATGCTTTATGATGCCAAGCTCTCACAAAATATGGCAGACCTGTTATTGGAAGAAGGGATTTATGTAATTGGCTTCTTTTATCCTGTGGTACCAAAGGGAAAGGCTAGAATAAGGGTACAATTGTCCGCCGCACATACCAAAGCACATTTGGATGCGGCAATACAAGCCTTTATCAAAGTGAAGCAAAAACTCAAAGTTTAGTCGAAGTCAAGGTATTATTTAGCGTACGATAGCAGATTATTTACAAAATTTTTAATAGATTTGCTTTTGTTAATAAAATTTAACAACTTACTTTTGCTCTATTAACACTTAAAAAATTAAACAATCGAATATGAAACATCTTAACAGTATTTTAGTTGCTGCCCTTGCGCTTCTCGTCTTTGGAGTGGCAAATGCACAAGATCAAAACAATCCTTGGGCTGTTGAAATTGGCATCAATGCGGTTGATGTTTATCCCGTTGGGACTAACGACACCGGAAGATTGCCAGTTAAAATGGGCGATGTTGATATTAAAGGAGACTTGTTTGATGAATACTTCAATGTCACCGATCACTGGAGCATCTTGCCTTCTATTTCCAAAGTTTCTGTAGGCAGATATCTAGGTGATGGCTTTACGTTTGCTGCTGTAGGTACCATCAACAAAATAGACAAAATTGGTGATGCCAAAGTAGACGACTTTACTTATTATGGTGCAGACGGGGAAATCAAATACAGCTTCCGTAACCTCATTGGAGCCAACAGCTGGTTCGATCCAACCCTTGGTGTTGGTGGTGGTTATACCTGGGTAGACGATGTAGGTTTTGGAACCGCCAATGCCTTAGCAAGTGTTCGTTTTTGGTTTACAGAAACCCTTGCCATCAATTTCCAAAGTACTTACAAGCATTCCTTTGAAGAGGATTATGGAATTTCCCACTTCCAACACTCCGTAGGCATTGCCTTCAAGTTTGGTGGAAAAGATACCGATGGAGATGGTATTTATGACAAGGATGACGAATGTCCAGAAACTCCTGGTCTGCCAGAATTCAATGGTTGCCCCGATACTGACGGAGATGGAATAGAAGATCGTAATGATGCTTGTCCAGATGTTGCTGGTCTTGCTGAATTCAATGGTTGTCCCGATACGGATGGTGATGGTATTCCTGATCCACAAGATGCTTGTCCTACCGTACCTGGACTGGCTTCAATGAACGGTTGTCCTGATGCTGACGGCGATGGTATTACCGATGCAGAAGATCAGTGTCCAAATGAAGCAGGCCCAGCTGCCAATAATGGTTGCCCTTGGCCAGATCGTGATGGTGATGGTGTTCTTGACAAAGACGACCAGTGTCCAGATGTACCTGGAACCGTGGCCAACAAAGGCTGTCCAGAAGTTACTATCGAAATCATCAACCAATTGAACGAGTACTCTAAAACGATTTTGTTCGATACTGGTAAATCTACCATCCGTAAAGAGTCTTATGCTGTACTTCAGAGTATCGTAGACATCATGAAAGAATATCCAAATACCTCTTTCGTGATCGAAGGCCATACAGATAGCGTTGGTAGTGATTCCAACAACCAAAAACTTTCTGATGCCCGTGCTGCATCTGTAAGGGATTACTTAACTACTATCGGAATGGATGCTAGTCGCCTTTCATCAATAGGATACGGTGAGTCTAGGCCAATCGCTTCCAACAATACCAAAGCTGGAAGACAACAAAACCGACGTGTAGAAATTTCTTTGAAGAAGTAATTTTTAACCACAATAATTTTAAAAACGCCTTCCTTTTGAAGGCGTTTTTTTATTTTTAGAAATGCAATCATTTCTAGAAGAGACCGTTCAAAAGCTCACGCAAGATTATCCCAATCTTCCGGATTGCACGATCGTCTTACCTAGTAAAAGAGCTGGAAACTTTCTGAAGCACTTGCTGCAAAAGCAGCTTAACCGCCCACAATTTTCTCCGAAAATACTCAGTATTGAAGCATTTGTTGAAGAACTTTCCGGATTACGAATCATCTCCAAAACCACATTGCTTGTAGAAAGTTACCGCATCTATTCTTCAATGGAAGAGAAGCCCTTCGACAGTTTTATAACATGGGCTGAACCCATACTTAATGATTTCAATGAAATTGATCGCCATTTAGTACCTCAAAAGTCATTTTTTGATTACTTGGCGAGCATCAAAGCAATGGACCGATGGGGAGTGTCTGATGCCATCACCCCGCTGATCGAAAATTACCTCGATTTTTGGAACTCCCTCCACAAGTTTTATTTGACCCTCAACGAGAATTTGCTTCATCAGCATCAAGGCTATCAGGGAATGGTCTATCGGAAAGCTGCTGAGGATATAGAATATTACCTCCAAGCCCACCAAGAGACGCCCCATATTTTTATTGGTTTCAATGCCCTTAGCCCCGCTGAAGAAGCTATTATACAAGAATTACTGGAAAATGGCGCTGCTGAAATCTACTGGGACATTGATGCCCATTTCGCGGATGATGATTCCCATAGTGCCTCCTTCTTTTTTAGGAGGCATCTGGAAAACTGGAAATACTATAAACAAAAAAAGCCCCCCAAACTTCCAAATCATTTTAAGGGTTCAAAAACATTCCAATTCATAGAAACCCAAACCGAAATTGAACAGGTAAAGTATGTAGGAGCCTTTTTAAGCACGCAATCTCCAGAGGTGTTGAACAAAACTGCCCTTGTTTTGGCGAATGAGTCCCTCTTAATTCCACTGCTCTACTCCTTGCCATCAAACATTGGTGAGGTAAATATTACCATGGGTATTCCCCTGCAAACACTTCCTGCGGTATTTTTTTTCTCGCAACTGCTCGACCTCCATTGTCAACCAACAAAAACGTTCTACCATAAAAAATTACAGCCAATCCTTAACCACCCTGTAGGACAATACCTCGTTAAGGATGCGCAGGAAATATGGTCAAAAATCGTAAAGGATAACTTAAGCTATATTTCTTTGGAAAAACTTTTGTCCTTAGGGAAAGACCGTACAAGCTTAAGCTTATTGTTTGGTCCATGGGAAGCCTCATCCCGTATTTGTTTTACGGCCATTAAGCGACTTTTGGATATTTTGAGCGAACAACAGGAACCCCATGTTTGGGAGCATGTTGTGTTTCAAAAAATACGCACTGTTTTTGATGCCATCGAAGCGGCTATAGAATCCTTTCCAAAACTTCAGAATTGTCGTGAAATTGCAGAATTGTTCAAACATTTCATCACATCCGAAAAATTGAACCTTCAAGGGAACCCTTTCTCGGGATTGCAAGTTATGGGGGTTCTTGAAACGCGGGTCTTGGACTTCGAACAGGTTATCATGATTTCCGTAAACGAAGGAATCCTTCCAACCGGTAAGAGCCAATCGTCCTATTTAACTTTCGACCTCAAGGCCCAATTTGGGCTTCCCCTGCATACAGAAAAGGATGCCGTTTATGCCTATCATTTTTTTAGATTGCTGCAGCGTGCCAAAACAGCTACATTTTTATACAGTAATGCTACTAAAGGGCTCAATACTGGGGAGAAAAGCCGTTTTTTGATTCAATTGGAAGTAGAGAAGCTCCCTCAGCATACCCATTCTTTTCAGCATACCTTTCAGGAGGTTCACATTCCGGTCAAGGAAATCGCTTCGGTTCCAAAGAATGAAGCCGTCATGCAACGTATTAAAAATATTGCTTTCAAAGGGTTTTCGCCTTCTGCACTAACAGCCTACATTCAAAATCCGATGCAATTTTACTTGCAGCGCATTTTAAAAATCAACGAATCAGAAGCCTTGGAGGAAACCGTTGCCTATAACACCCTAGGAACCATAGTCCACGAAACCCTGGAGCTGCTTTACAGCCCTTTTAAAAATGCCTTGCTCGATCCTGCAAGACTTGAACGGTCCAAAAAAGAGGTGCCCTCTTTGGTCTCCCAGCAATTCGAAAAACACTTTAAACTTGGCGATTATTCCCAAGGGAAAAACCTCATTGTTTTTGAAGTAGCCAAACGGTATGTGGAAAACCTAATCGATTTGGACATTTCTTATTTAAAAAAAGGAAATAAAATTGAATTGTTGGGATTGGAACTTCCCTTGCGCATCCCAATAATCATTCCCGAACTGGACTTTCCGGTGTTTTTGAATGGCACAGTCGATCGATTGGATAGCTTCAATGGGCAACCGCGCATTATTGACTACAAGACAGGGCGTGTAGTACAGGGAGAACTGGAAATCGTGGACTGGGATTCCCTTATTGAAGACGGTAAATACAGTAAAGCTTTTCAAGTACTGACCTATGCCTACATGCAGCAAAAAACCGCTCCTATTACAAACATGACTGCGGGTGTTCTATCTTTTAAAAACCTAAATGAAGGCTTTTTGAAATTCGGGAAAAAAGAAGCCCCTAGAGCTTCAACAAAAGTTCATGAAATTACTTCGGAAATCCTAATGGCATTCGAAACCCAATTGAAAAAGTTGATTTTGGAAATCTGTAATCCCGAAATCCCCTTTGTAGAGAGGGAAATAAAAAAAGCCGCTCATTTCTGAGCGGACTTCCTGCTTGATGTGGAGAAGATGGGACTCGAACCCACGACCTCTTGCATGCCATGCAAGCGCTCTAGCCAGCTGAGCTACATCCCCAATTGAGAATGCGAAAATACTAAATTTTTTTAATCATTCCCCTGTAAAACCAATAAAGGTTTTGTAGTGTGGAAATCCCTTTTTATGATGGCATTCTTTTCCCAGAGCTTTTCAAAAAACCCTCTTTTCCTTCTGAAAACACACAAAATGTCTGGATGGTTCGACTGAAAGTGTTCCAATATACCTTGAAAAATAGTAGCGTTTTGGGTTTCGGTCAAGGATGATTTTAATTCAAGCAGCGCTGGGTCAATGTACTGCGCTGCATGAGCCACATCGGGAGTTTTTACAAAAAGTAAATTGATTTTTGCGCTGAAATAATGCGCCAATTGCTTTAAGGGTTCCAATACTGATGGATCCTCTAAGTGGCCATTTTTAAAGGCCAATAAGATAACCTCGGCCTTTCTGAAAATATAATCCTTGGGAACTATCAAAATAGGAATGTCGGTTTGTTTTACGATTTTCCCCGTAATGTTTCCCAAATAAATTTCATCGGCTATTTCAATGCTTTGTGGCGATAAGATAATCAAATCGATCTCCAATTGGTGGGAAACCCGGATGATCCCTTCAAAAGGATCCCCCTTTATGGATATGGGCATCACCTCTACCCCCTTGGTATCTACTTGGGCCACTACCCTGTCTAGTAGTTCCTCGCTGTCTTCAATGATTAACTGGTTGACTTTCGTTAGATTCCCAACTTTGGAAAACTCCTTGTAGGTATTCACCAGATAGACCTTGGCCCCACTCATGGAAGCTAGGTTTACAGCGTACCTTAGGTTTGTGAGTCCCGTGGAAATGGCATTGACAGGCACCAAAATATTCTTCATAAGAAAGCGTATCTTTATTTGACTGCAAAAATACTCTTTATTTATGATTCGAAAGGCCTACCCTTCGGAAATTCAGAAAATTATGTCCATCACCAAAGCCTGCGCTGTACAGATGATATCTGAAGGAATATTTCAATGGAATGAACATTATCCCCATGCCCAAGCCTTTGAAACCGATTGTGAAAGAGGAGAGCTTTATGTGTTGTTAAAAGCCAACATTTTGGTAGGCTGCATTACTATTTCTTACCTAAAAGATGCCGAATACCAAACTGTGCAATGGCTTACAAAAGATGGAAAAAACGCTTACATCCACCGATTGGCCATCCATCCCAATTTTCAACGTCAAGGATTGGCAAAGGAATTGATGGATTTTGCCGAAAACCTTGCCATGGAGGAAAAGGCGCTTTCGGTACGGTTGGATACCTTTAGCCAGAACAAAAGAAACCAACGCTTCTATGAAGCCCGAGGCTATCAGCGCTTAGGCACTATTTTCTTTCCGAAGCAAAGTGAACAGCCCTTTTATTGCTATGAAAAACTTTTCAGCGAACCAATGAAAAATGCCCTATAAAAACCTCCCCGTCAACCGTAAGGGCTTTATACCAATACCCCCCAGCAGGCATAGGATTGTTGTTATAGCGCCCGTTCCACCCTTCGCTGTCGGGACTGAAATTGGCCAAGATTTTACCGTAACGATCGTAAATGTAGATGGTGGTGAGAGGTAAGGGATCCAGAATGGGCTTTACGTATTGCCAATAATCGTTGATGCCGTCCCCGTTAGGCGAAAAATAAGGGGGAAAGCCCGTAGGTGGGTAGGCTAGCTTAACAGGGCGTTCCACTACACCACAACCCTTTTTATCCCGCACATAAAGAACATACTGTCCTGCAGGGAGCCCTTCAAAAAAAGGTTCGTCTTGATACGTAACCCCATCCAGGGAAAACTCATACTCCCCAATTCCTGAAACCGCCACCGTAAACTCAAACAATAAATTTACCTCGGCAATGTTTACGGCTTCAATGGTTGCAACGGAAGAAGCTACTACCTCAAAATCTTGTGAAAAAGTACATTCAATACTTGACCCTGCATCTTCAATGAGGTTATACACTTCATAACGGTACATTCCCGTTTCTGATATTTCGACAGTACTTTCTTCTGAGAGCAAAAGCTCGTCCCCATTATCGAACAATTGAAACCATCGGTACCCGTTGCCTACATCGGGAGATTGAATAACCGTGGGTAAACTGTTTTCGCAGATCCCCACAACCTCCGGAAAACTACTTTCCGGGTAAAAAGAGATCAGTTCCCCCGTATCGGGATCGTAAAAAGGGCCGCATCCTAAAATTGTAGAAAAAGATTCTTGCTCACAGGAAACTGCTTGGCCTGCTTCGTTGAAAGGAATAATCCGTACATAATATGTATTATTCGATTCAAAATTAAGTACATAGGTGGATGTAGTTGTGAATATAGCGCCATCCAATACATCATTGATAAAAGGCGTTCTACCAATAAAAACAATATACCCCAGTGCATCGGGTACTGGAGCCCATTCCAAAAAGGGCGAAAGCGAAACATTGATTGCGCCATTTTCGGGGGTAATAAGATAGGTACATCCTGGCGGGTTTCCCAATGATGCCGTTACAAAATACTCCTCAGTGCAACTCAACGCCAAACCATTCTCATTATAAGGTTGCAGCAATACATATATTTCAGTATCTGGTGGGAAATTGCTGATGGGATCATAAGAAAGGACATTCCCAACGTCCAACTGATTTGCGATATCACCTGCCCCAGGCAACGTCCCAATCGTTATCCAGTAGCCCGTGGCCCTTGGAGCATACCCCCAGCGTAGGTTGGTAGCCACATTAACTCCAGTGGCGCCATTTTCTGGATTTAACAGTTGGGTACACTCGGGAACCGTCACAACATTTTCAGTGGTAAACGATTGGCTGGCGCATACAATATCATCCTGATCAAAGAAAAACAAGGTGATGGTTACATAGATGGTACTCGACTCTGGAAGCCCCAAGGGGGGCGTAAAATTGGGGTCGTTCCCAACCGGTTGATCGTTCACGATTTCGCTACCCCCAGGAGTTGTCCCCAATGAAATGATGTATCCTGTAACGCCAACGACCGTTTCCCATGAAATGGAAGTATCCACAGGAACATTTGTCGCTCCCTGCAATGGGTTCAACAAATCCGGACAATCTTGCGCCATCAAGAACGGCCCTGAAAGGATTACCCAAATCCAAATGCGCTTTTTGCCTAGTATGTCTAGAAGTGAACGGATAGCTTTTTGTTTTAAAGATACAAAAAACGGTTTGTTATGGTCTTAAGGGTTTAGAATAACTAACGGTAAATTGATACTTTTGCAACTTGAGCAACTCCCAAAACCATACCTCTTTCAAACGCATTCAGCAATTGGCCATTCCCGCCATTATTGCTGGAGTAGCTGAACCCATTCTATCCAGTACCGATGCCGCCATTGTAGGTAACATTCCACAATTTGGAGCCGAATCATTAGCTGCAGTAGGTGTGGTAGGGTCTTTTTTATCCATGCTCATTTGGATCTTGGCGCAAACCCGAAGCGCTATCGCTGCCATTGTTTCCCAAAACCTTGGGGCTGGAACGCTGGAAGATTTGAAACGTTTTCCTGCCCAAGCCATTTACTTCAATGTAATACTCAGTTTTATTGTTCTGGGAATTACCTATGCCTTTGTTGGGGAAATCTTCCAATTCCTCAATGCCAAAGGGCTTATCCTTCAGTATAGTATTGACTATTATAATATAAGGGTTTGGGGGTTCCCATTAACCTTGTTCACTTTTGCCGTATTCGGTATTTTCCGTGGCCTTCAAAATACGTTTTGGCCCATGATCGTAGCCATAACAGGTACTCTTATTAACATTCTACTGGATTTTCTTTTGGTGTACGGCTATCAAGAATTGATTCCGCCCATGGGGATTAAAGGGGCCGCATGGGCCAGCTTAATCTCCCAACTAATCATGGGGCTCTTATCCTTGGGGTTGCTTTTGAAAAAAACAACCCTACCCCTTGCTTTCAAATTTCCGCTTCATCCTGAATTGAAGCGATTGGTACAGATGAGCTTCAACCTCTTTATTCGCACTTTGGCACTAAATGCCGCTCTAATGTTGGCTGTTCGGGAAGCAACAGCACTTGGCACTCCTTACATTGCGGCCCACGCCATTGCCATCAACCTTTGGTTGTTTACTGCTTTTTTTATTGATGGGTACGGCGCTGCCGGAAATATTTTAGGCGGAAAGCTACTGGGTGCAAAAGACTATGGGGCACTTTGGCAACTGACCAAAAAAGTGAACCGCTACAACTTGGGTGTTGCCGTTCTTCTTATGTTGGCCTGTACTATTTTTTATCACCCTTTAGGAAGACTTTTCAATAAGGAAGCTGCGGTATTGGAAGTGTTCTACGGAATGTTCTTTATGGTCATCCTTAGTCAGCCGCTCAATGCCTTGGCATTTACCTACGACGCTATATTTAAGGGATTGGGTGAAATGGCATTTTTGCGAAATGTCCTGTTAGGCGCTACACTACTAGGATTTATTCCTGTGCTTTACGCTTCCAAATATTTGGAAGGAGGCTTAGTAGGCATTTGGGTCGCCCTACTTTTTTGGATTGCCTTTAGGGCCATTGCATTGGTGATTAAATTTCGGAGGAAATATGTGGTGTTGGCCAAAACCCATTAACGCGTTTTAAGCCAACCTGTAATACTCAACCGCTCTGAAGCGAGTATCTTCTTCACTTCATGTTCGACCAAGCGACTTTCAAAAATCACGACACGTCCAGGTAAAGGGAGAATTTCGAGCGTTTTGCCTTCCAAATATAAAGTGAGTTCCCCGCCATTTTCTTTGGGCCAATTGGCTTCGTTCAAATAACAAACAACGGAAAGTTTCCGGCGGTCGTCATTCTGGAAGGTATCTACATGCTTCCTATAAAAGGTCCCCGTAGGATACAGGGCATAGTGAAATTCCTTTTGAAGGATCCCCAAAAAACAAGTCTTATTCAAGTAATGAACCAAATCATTGATTTTTGCAAAAAATAGCTGCTCTACCGCATCCGCTTTGAATTCGTCCATCCAAAGGATGAAATCACCGCGGATGGCTTTGTCAATTTCTTCGTTGGTGTAGTTGCCAATAGCCGATTTTTTGAAGCGATCGGCCTCGTATTTGGCCAACAGGTTGTGTCGAAGTTGTTCCACTTCCTGGAGGGTAAAAAAACCGTCCACTACTGTGTATTGCAGTTGCATCAGGTCTTCGATAATTGCTTCAAACAAGGGATTTTCAACGAAATCCAATTGTTCAAACAATTCTTCACTCATGGTTGTGCTAAAAAGTCCGCAAATATACTCGCAAAACCAATTGGTTTTTGAAAATTCTTTTCCGTGGAAATCCTGTATCTTTGAAGCATGGAAACCATCCGAATTACCAAACAGTTTTCCTTTGAAACCGGCCATGCCCTCTATGGCTACGATGGAAAGTGCCGCAACGTTCATGGTCATAGCTACAAGCTTTCCGTTACCGTGATTGGAAAGCCCATCAACGACAAAAACCATGTGAAATATGGAATGGTTATCGATTTCGGAGACCTCAAAAAAATCGTGAAGGAGGAAATCGTGGACGTGTTCGACCATGCAACAGTGTTCAATAAAAACACACCTCATATTGAACTTGCCAAAGAGTTGGAACAGCGCGGGCATCATGTGCTTTTGGTCGATTACCAACCCACTAGCGAAATGATGGTGTGCGATTTTGCACAAAAAATTAAAAAACGATTACCCCATACTATTGCATTGCATTCGCTAAGGCTTCAGGAAACCGATACCAGTTTAGCCGAATGGTTTGCCAGTGATAACTAATACCAAACTACACAACCGACTTTTTAGCTATCTTTGATTCATGCAAATCCCGGCAGGAAAAAAAATATATTTCTCCAGCGACAACCACTTAGGGGCCCCCAGTCCTTCAGAAAGCCTCCCGCGTGAAAAAAAATTTGTGGCTTGGCTGGATGCTGCCAAGCAAGATGCAGCCGCAATTTTTTTGCTTGGAGATCTTTTCGATTTTTGGTTTGAATACAAAACGGTAGTCCCGAAAGGGTTTGTACGAGTGCTGGGAAAATTGGCTGAAATTAGTGACAGCGGTATCCCTATCTATTTTTTTGTAGGCAATCACGACCTTTGGATGCGTGATTATTTTGAAAAGGAATTAAACATACCTGTGTACTACGATGTTAAGGAATTTCAATTCAACGATAAAACCTTTCTAATTGGCCATGGAGATGGTAAAGGTCCCGGGGATAAAGGCTATAAGCGAATGAAACGCGTGTTCATTAACCCCTTTTCAAAATGGCTCTACCGTTGGCTGCATCCAGATTGGGGCATGCGCTTGGCACAATACCTTTCCGTAAAAAATAAGTTGATTTCCGGAGACGAGGATCGTGCCTTTTTGGGGGAAGAAAAAGAATGGTTGGCGCTTTATGCCCAACGTAAGCTCCAAGAAAGGCATTACGATTATTTTGTGTTCGGGCACAGACACCTCCCCATGGAAATCAAAGTGGGCGAAAACGCAACCTACTTCAACCTAGGCGATTGGATTTCTCACTTTACCTATGGCATTTTTGACGGTAATTCCTTTGAGCTGAAAACATTTACTCCTTGATATCCTTGATTCGTAACTGAAGGCTTACCTGTCCCTGCCATTCATTTTCATCAACCGTGTAGGCCATTTTGAAAGGGTTCCCATTACAGGCCATGGCTTCTTTGTGGGCCAAACCAAAACCAATTCCTGTGAACCGATTAGAATTTCCCTGTTGAACAACCAATCGCAAATGACTTTTGTCCTCCCCTACGGTTTTTCCAAAGCCTGTGTCTTTCACATTTCGGCTCATAAATACGGGGGTCATGTTCCCAGGGCCGAAAGGAGCAAACTGCTTTAGGATGCGATACAGCTTGGGGGTAATGTCCTTTAAGTCGATTTCGGCATCGATTTTCAACTCGGGTGTCAGTAATTGAGGATTGATGGTTTCCGATACCACATTTTCAAACGCTTGTTTGAAAGCTTGGTAATCCTTTTCCTGAAGCGTAAGTCCCGCAGCATACTTGTGCCCTCCAAATTGTTCGATAAATTCTGAACAGGCCTCTAAAGCTTCATAGACGTCAAAACCACTCACCGATCTGGCCGATGCCGCTAATTTTTCGCCATTCTTGGTAAAAACCAAGGTCGGACGGTAATACGTTTCCGTAAGCCGGGACGCCACAATGCCTATTACCCCCTTGTGCCATCCTTCTTGAAATACCACCGTGGTCATTCTATCTTCTTCACCATGCTCAAGAATCTGGGCAAGGGCTTCCTCTGTAATTTGTTGATCGGTTGCCCTTCTTTCGGTATTGTATGCTTCTATATCTGACGCAAACGCAAGGGCTTCATCAAGGTCTGTTTCCGTCAAAAGACTTACAGCATGGTTGCCGTGCTTCATCCTACCAGCAGCATTGATCCTTGGTGCAATAATGAAAACCACATCCGTAATGGTTAAGGTTTGTTTTTTTACTTGTTGCAACAAAGCCTTGAAGCCAATTCTAGGGTTGGAATTGATGACTTTGAGTCCGTAGTATGCCAAAATTCTATTTTCGCCAGTCATGGGAACAATATCGGCAGCAATTGCGGTAGCCACCAAATCGAGATAAAGTACTAGATCGTCGAGCGTTTGTCCTCGTCGTTCGGCTAGTGCCTGTAGCAACTTAAAGCCAACGCCACAACCACAGAGTTCCTTGTAGGGATAGTTGCAGTCGTTCCGTTTTGGGTCAAGCACAGCCACCGCTTTCGGGATTTCAAAGCCTGGGCGATGGTGGTCACAAATAATGAAATCGATTCCCTTTTCCTTTGCATAATCTACTTTTTCAATAGCTTTTATGCCACAATCTAGCGCGATAATGAGTTTAAAATCGTTATCGGAGGCAAAATCAATTCCCTGATAGGAAATACCGTATCCTTCCTCATAGCGATCTGGAATGTAGGTCGCTATAGAGGAATAGTAGGTTTTAAGATATGATGAAACCAAGGCCACCGCAGTGGTGCCATCAACGTCGTAATCCCCATAAATTAAAATAGGCTCCTCTTCGGCCATGGCTTTTTCAATTCGCAAAACGGCCGCTTCCATATCTTTCATCAAGAATGGGTCGTGCAGCTCGTCCAGGCTTGGACGGAAAAACTTTTTGGCCTCCTCAAATGTGGTGATGCCCCTTTGAATCAGTAATTGAGCAATGATGGGAGGCACTCCAAGCGCATCAGAAAGCGTCGTGACGAGTTGTCTTTCCGGTTTTGGTGCTAAGGTCCAACGCATAAAATTCCTGAAATTAACTTTTTGGGAAGCTACTAGGTAAAGATACAAATTCCCTTGTTGAATCTGTATTTTCCCCTTTTGTAAAAGTAGGGATTTTCCTGCTTCACCTAATACATTATCCTCATGGAATTTATAAAAACACCTGATTAAATCTTTTTTTTAACTAATTAAATATCAGTTATTTAACTCTTTTGTGGAATCCTATTAGGTGATACCTTGCCGCCCTGAACAAACTACAAATTTTAATGTTATGGATTATTTGATTAAAGGTAGGTTGTATGCTACAATCTGCGACGAAAGTAAAAGACCATTAATTGACACCAAAGTTAGGGTGTACAAACTGGAAGTGAATGACACTGCCCTAGCGGCACTAGCTTCGGCTCAAAGTAAAGAGTTAAGCAATGTCTATGAAGAGAAGGACATCAAGGTCCGCAAAAATAATTTGCTTGCCGAAACAACCACCGATATGAATGGGGAATATTCCTTTCAGATCGACGGGGAAAAGAAAAAATACGACGGAGGTCCTGTAGCCATTGTAGCTTTTTATGATGAAGTGCCAGATTACGGACAAGGAAGTACCAAACCTCCCAAAGGTTTTACCCATTTTGAAGTACTCCTTGATGTCATTCAGCCCAAATGGAGAGAAAGGGAAAACGGATTGACAGCGGGTTGGAATTATACCTTGCTTACAAGGGTTTGGTGTTACATCCTAAAACGATTGGACCTATGGGTCATTTGCGGTACCGTAATCAATTGCGAATCGCAACAGCCCATCAACGGTATTGAGGTTATTGCCATGGATGACGACATCATTACAGACGATTTATTGGGCAGTGCGCTGACCGATGAAAATGGACGCTTTTGCATATATTACCGCTCTATCGATTTCAAAAAAACGTTCCTGTCGCCATTCATCAATGTGGAAACGACTCCCATTTTTAGTTTTGACAATGGGCCCGACATTTACTTCAAATTTGCTGCAGGCGGATCGATCTTTTTTGAAGAAAGCCCTTCTGAAGCCCAGAAACCCAGTCGAAAAAATGTGGGCAACTGCCTCTGTGTTCGGCTGTGCCTAAAAGAAGCCCCTGAAGTGACACAGGATCCACCAGCGGCCTTCTATCAAATTGGATATGCCCGAAAATACCATCCCGTACTCAACATCGATCCCGCCACGGGAAGAACCACAGGGAAGGCCCAAGCCTCTTGGAATGAACAAGCGTTCTACAGTACCTTGGATTTAAGGGGTTCCCTTTCCAAAAAGTTCAATGGGCAGCCCGTAGAATACAAATTTGAATATGCTGAGGTCTCCAGCCCAAGTGTGGATGTATCGACAATTCCTACCTCTAGTTGGAACGATGTACAGGAGAGTGACATGGCCGAAAACGAAATTGGAACACGTATTACAGCACTTTTCCCGGTCATCAAATACAATTCGTATGTGATTCGCGGCACCAATGCTGTGACCCCCTTTGGTAATGAAGTAAAAGTTGAATTTGATGGAAATTGGGTGAAAGTGCCCCAAGATTCCGGAATTTTTGATATTGCATTCAACGGGTCACTCATTAAGTTGGTATCCAGTAAGTTGGCCAGTGGCAATGTAAACAAATCGGGATTGGTGCAAGGAAACAGTTCCGCCCCTTTGGAACACAACCGCTATTTTGCCCTGCGAATGTGGAAACGCGAACAAGGGAATGATGCTACCAAGGTGATGGCAGGATTTTCAAGGCCGTTAGCCATTTTCAATACCCTCTACGATAATGTACCACAAGGAGGATCGTGGCTGCCAAGTTCTTCCAGTGAATTGGGAATTGCCAGTGTGGACCTTCAAGAACTTATTGGTGGAGGATGTAACAAAATTACCAACGCCATCCGCGTGAAGTACACGGCAGCAAACCCCAATTTGGGTAATGTTTCCATCAGTTTCTCAGGACAAGGAGCTACTAACAACTTCCAACCCATTGTATTCCCAACACCTGGGGAAGAAGCGTTTGGTACTTCCAGCTATCTGGGCGATTTCAATTTGCTTAAGCCTTGTGCCTATGAAATTCGCCTCAACGTCGAACTGAACCTCACCAATGGAGAAGTCCAACACCAAGGTATTTGGGACCGGGTACTTTTCTGTAGGTAAGACTTCTAAGCTTTGCAATTTTATGGCCGGAAAGGATACTCTTTTCGGCCGTTTTCATTATTTTGTGGCAAGAAAAAAAAGTAAATGCCATTAGTTCCACCTCTTTCCCCCAACTACGACCGAGAAACCAAACAACTGGCTGAGTTTTTCAACGAAACCTTGGGCTTCTGCCCCAACAGTGTGTTGACCATGCAGCGGCGGCCAGCCATCAGCAAGGCGTTCATCAACCTCAACAAAGCGGTGATGGCCAACGAAGGGCGTGTTACCTCTGCCTTGAAGCGCATGATTGCTTGGGTAAGTAGCAATGCTGCAGGATGCAGGTACTGCCAAGCTCACGCCATTCGGGCGGCCGAACGCTACGGTAGCGAACAGGAAAAGTTGGACAACATTTGGGAATACCGTACCCATCCTGCCTTTACGGAAGCGGAACGTGTGGCGTTGGATTTTTCGTTGGCCGCTTCACAAATTCCCAACCAAGTGGATGATACCATCAAGCAGCGATTGTATGAATATTGGGATGAAGGGGAAATTGTAGAAATGCTGGGAGTAATTTCCTTGTTTGGCTACTTGAACCGGTGGAACGATTCCATGGCAACCTCCATTGAACCTGGAGCCGTGGAAAGTGGTGAGAAATACCTTGGCAAACATGGATGGAAACCCGCTAAACATGCTTAAAATGATAAAATATAAAGCTTTTGTGTTAATCCTGCTCGTCGTGAGCCTTTCCGCATGCAATGACCTTGTGAACGAGGTGAAAAAAATGAAAATCCAAACCATCACCCCCAATGACTATCACTATGTGCTCGATTCCAAAAACAGGCGGGGGTTTGTGGACCAAAAAAACCAACCCATGACAGGACACTACATTGTGGTCAAAGACAGCCTCCCTATCGAGGAATTCGAACTGGAAGATGGTTACCTCAATGGGGAATACCTATTTTATAATCTTACAGGGACTATTGTCTCCAGGGAAAGCTATATAAACAGTATCAAACACGGCATGCAGTACACCTATCACAATTCGGGGGATGTGGCCAGCGAAGTTAATTTCAGCCATGGAGTCCGTGATGGGGATGAGGTGCATTATGCTCCAAATCATGATATCACGTTCCGAAAAACAACCCAAGCGGGGGTGGAGTACGCCTACCGCTATGAAAACGGTAAATTAATAACCGCTGAATTTGACAAGAACTTTGATGGAGCCATTTTTGAAATGTTCGTGAAATACGATCATTTTGAAAATGTTGAAATTATATTTGGAAAGCTGAAGGATGAAGCGGGCAGGGCCTTCAACGTCTATGACCGGGACTATAATTTAATAGAGCGAATAGATCCCGAAATCAATCCGGAAAGGGCCTTCTATTACGCCCAATATTTTAGGTAGCAGTCCCTGAAACTACTAGCACAAATTCTCCCTTGGGCGACTTTTTTTCAAAGTAGTCCAACACTTCTTTAAGGGTGCCACGAACTGTTTCTTCGTGTAGCTTAGTCAGTTCCCTCGAGACCGAAACCCTTCTTTCTGAACCAAAATAGACAACAAATTGGCTTAAAGTTTTCAGCAGCTTATGGGGCGATTCATAAAAGACCATGGTTCGGGTTTCTTCGGCTAATTGTTCCAATCGGGTTTGCCTTCCTTTTTTTAAGGGCAAAAATCCTTCAAAAACAAACCGGTCGTTAGGTAGGCCACTATTCACCAATGCGGGAACAAATGCTGTGGCTCCAGGAAGGCACTCCACTTCAATTCCTGCTTCCAAACAAGCCCGTGTCAACAAAAAACCGGGGTCGCTGATCGCAGGGGTCCCTGCATCCGAAATCAGGGCTATGTCTTGGCCCGAGGCCATTTTCATTACCAAATGGGCCACGGTTTGATGTTCGTTATGCATATGATGGGATTGCATTGGGGTGGCAATTGCAAAATGTTTCAACAGTTTTCCACTGGTTCGTGTATCTTCTGCCAGCACCAATTCCACAGTCTTCAATACTTCTATGGCGCGAAAGGTCATGTCGTTCAAGTTGCCAATGGGCGTGGGAACAAGGTAGAGTTTCCCCATGGAAGTTAGTTGAAGCGTTTTTCGACCAAATTCATGAACCGTTCTGCGTATTCTTCCTTTTGAAGCCAGTAATTATAATCGGGCTTTACTTTGGCTTTGATAAAAGTAGCGGCCTGTTCAAAGCTTTCAAGAGTGCTGATTTGCGAGAGCACCCGGGTATAGTCTTCCGCATTCCCGTCAAAGAGGTGTTTGATAAAAGCCAACCGATCGTTCAAACCGATATTTAGTCCAGAGTTTAAGGATTCGTTCAAGGATTTGGGACGGTTCCCTTCATGGGTTTTTTGCAGTTCCTTTGCGGGGACTTCTTTCAAAGTTTCCGGAGCGGTCTTTGTGGGGGTTATGGAAGTGTCCTTCCGTTCAAAAACCGGCATTTGCTGGTAATGGCTTGCAAATTCCTCCAAATCATTTTTTTGATAAGCTTTAGGCGGTATCACGTCTTTCAGGTAGTCGTCAATTTCTTGTGATTCCTCTGGCATTTGGGCTACTATATCCTTTATTTTTTCGGTTGCTGGTTCGACTAACTCTTCCTTGTTTTCCGGTTCTGGAACCGGTTTTGGGTCCTGAAACCAATTTTGTTCCCTGTAACTTTTGGAATCCATCGATTCTTCCATTTTTTGCGGAACCTCTTCCTCCATGATCTGGGATTCCAGGTATTCCAATACCGACAGTTTTTCGTACAATTCCCTAGCCTCCAGTTTCATGGTAGAAACGGCCTCATCTGGTTCCTGTTTTAAAATACGCGCTGCGAGTTCCTTCAATTGGGATTGCAGTTTCTTCTTCATAACTTTTCGTATTAATCGATCGTGCTATATTTTGTTTTGTTAAATTTACGCATCCTTAGTGTAAACGTCAAGGAATTCTTTTTTATTCTGATTACGGCTTATGTTTCTCGAAAATACGGTAAATCAAAAAGAGCAGTTTGGATGGATTGAAGTGATATGCGGCTCCATGTTTTCGGGAAAAACCGAAGAATTGATTCGTCGCCTGAAACGCGCGAAATTTGCCCGCCAAAAAGTCGAGATCTTCAAACCCGCCTTGGACAAACGTTATGACGACGACAAGGTCGTTTCGCATGATAGCAACGAAATCCGTTCCACTCCCGTACCCGCAGCTGCCAACATTCCAATCCTTGCCGATGGCTGCGATGTGATAGGTATTGACGAAGCCCAGTTTTTTGATGCTGAAATCGTGAAAGTCTGTAACGATTTGGCCAACCAGGGCATGCGAGTTATCGTCGCAGGCTTGGATATGGATTACAAAGGCAACCCTTTTGGTCCCATGCCCGCCCTTATGGCCACTGCCGAGTATGTTACCAAAGTACATGCGGTTTGCACTCGCACCGGAAATTTGGCTCATTACAGCTACCGCAAAGCCCAAAGTGACGATTTGGTATTGCTTGGCGAAACCGAAGAATACGAACCATTAAGCCGCGCAGCTTTCTATAAAGCCATGTTGCGGGATAAGGTAAAAAAAATGGAAGTGCGGGATCCCGAACAGCTTCCGGGGAAAAAACAAGCATAACATCATGGGAAAGACCCAAGGGCATACTGAGGAAACCGTATTGGAAATCGATATGGGTGCATTGGCTCATAACTACCAATACCTCCGTTCAAAATTAAAGCCCGATACCAAGTTGATGGGGGTAGTTAAAGCCTATGGTTATGGAAGTGACGCTACCGAAGTTGCCAAGGAATTGGCTGTGCTCGGAATCGACTATTTGGCGGTTGCTTATTCCAAAGAAGGGGAAGTTTTGCGAAATGAAGGCATTGCCACTCCCATATTGGTACTGCATCCCTTATCAAGTAATTTTGAAGTAATTATCGACCGTTGCTTGGAGCCCAATATCTATTCCGTCAAAATTCTTGAGGCTTTTATTTCACATGCCGAAGCAACCCAACAAAGACACTATCCCATCCACATTAAATTCAATACGGGCCTCAACCGACTGGGGTTTCAAAAACAGGACATTCCAACTATTGTGTCGTTGCTGTCCCAAACTGAAAGTGTACGCATAAAGTCTATTTTTTCGCACCTAGCAGCGAGTGAGGATCCTAACGAGAAATCGTTTACCCTTTCGCAGATTGCTGCATTTAAAACCATGGCGGATCTATTGACTGTTCAACTTGGATACCGATCCCTCTTTCATGTCCTCAACACTTCAGGAATCCTCAATTTCCCAGAAGCCCAATTCAATATGGTGCGCAGCGGCATTGGGTTGTATGGTTTTGGAAACGATTCCAATTTTGACAAGGATTTAAAGCCCATCGCTACCCTAAAGACCATCATTTCACAAATCCATCAACTCAAAGAAGGAGAATCATTAGGCTATAACAGGGGGTTTGTTGCTTCTGGAGAAATAAGGACCGCTACACTCCCACTGGGCCATGCCGATGGCATTTCCAGGATTTATGGCAAGGGAGCAGGGTGGGTTAGCATTCGCGGAAAAAAAGCGCCCATTCTCGGAAATGTTTGCATGGATATGATTATGGTAGACGTAAGTACCATCGATTGTAGAGAAGGTGACGAGGTTATTGTTTTTGGGCCCCACAACACCGCTCATGAGTTGGCAACCCATGCCAATACCATTTCTTATGAATTGGTTACGGCCATCTCACAAAGGGTAAAAAGGGTTTTTATAAAATCTAGTAGTAAATAGGTTACCAAATAAAAACGGAATCCTTTTTTTTGTAACTTAGGTACTTATTAACTCATAAACCAATCAATCATGTTTAAAGAATTCAAGGAATTTATCATGACCGGCAATGTCATCGATTTGGCAGTGGCCGTGATTTTGGCTGGGGCCATCGGCGGTGTGGTTTCGGGATTTACCAATGACATCATGATGCCTATCGTTGGGCATTTTACCGGTGGTATGGATTTTTCTGAACTCAAGGTAGTGCTTTCCGAAGCCGTTGTTGATGCCGAAGGAAACGTTACGAGCCCGGAAAATGCAATCCTTTGGGGAAAATGGGTCAACACCCTCATTAACTTGGTCATTGTTGGATTTGTGCTTTTCATGATTGTTAAGGCGTATAATAAATTCCGCAAGAAAAAAGAAGAGGCTCCAGCACCCCCTCCAGGACCTTCCGAAATCGATTTGCTTACCGAAATCCGGGATGCATTGAAAAAGTAAACGCGTAGCGACCGCTACACTGCATATCAATCCTTAAACCCCTCAAATCCTGAGGGGTCTTTTTTTGCATTTTATTTTGAATAGTTTGATTGTCTTATTCTATTTTTGAAACAAAATAGACGATATGAAGATTGCGGTTGTTGGTGCTACAGGTATGGTAGGTGAAGTAATGCTGAAGGTTTTGGAGGAGCGGAACTTCCCAATTTCTGAACTGATTGTGGTGGCTTCAGAGAAGTCCGTTGGCAAACTGGTAAATTTCAAGGGGAATCTTTATCCCATTGTTTCAATGGAAACTGCCATTGATAAAAAACCGCAGATTGCCATCTTCTCTGCAGGAGGCGGAACCTCCTTGGAGTGGGCCCCAAAATTTGCCGCAGTTGGAACAACGGTGATTGATAATTCTTCGGCATGGCGCATGGATCCTACCAAAAAACTGATTGTCCCCGAAATCAATGCTTCGGTACTGACCAAAAACGATAAAATTATTGCCAATCCTAATTGTTCCACCATCCAATTGGTAATGGCCTTGGCTCCCTTGCACCAAAAATACCGTATGAAGCGTGTTGTGGTTTCTACCTACCAATCCGTTTCGGGAACGGGTGTTAAAGCGGTTCAGCAATTGGAAAATGAAATCGCGGGCATGGAAGGAGAAATGGCGTACCCATACCCCATTTTCAAAAATGCCCTACCGCAGTGCGATGTCTTTGAAAGCAATGGCTATACCAAAGAAGAAATGAAACTCGCCCGCGAACCCCAAAAAATATTAGACGACCGCACGTTCTCCGTAACTGCTACGGCCGTTAGGATTCCTACAGCGGGCGGGCATAGTGAATCCGTGAATGTCGAATTCCACCACGATTTTGTGCTTTCGGAAGTTAGAGCGCTATTGCACCAAACCTCTGGAGTGGTGGTACAGGACAATCCCGATACCCATACCTATCCCATGCCCTTGCATGCCCATCAAAAAGACGAGGTATTTGTGGGCAGGATTCGGCGGGACGAAACCCAGCCCAATAGTTTGAATTTATGGATTGTAAGTGATAACCTGCGCAAAGGGGCTGCTACCAATGCCATCCAGATTGCAGAATATTTGGTTGCAAAACAATTGGTGTAGTTTGTAAGTTTTAGTGGAGCCTGCGTCTAAAGGCAAATAACCACTAAAAAATTAGGCATATGAAACTCTTTCACACCATTCTCTACATAGGTCTTGGCCTTATGTTATTGCTTTTTGGCTTCAACAAGTTTATTTGGTTTTTGCAGGATTTTGATTTTTCCGGTTATCCCGAAGCCGAACACCTCTTTAAGACCCTGCGTTATTCCAGCCATGATGAAGGCCCTAAAGGCTATCTCATGCATTTTGTGGGCGGCACCGAAATTTTGGTAGGGCTTCTATTGGTTTTGCGCAAATGGGTCCCCTTTGCACTGGTCGTATTGGTCCCCATCTCCCTTAATTTGGTAGCATTTCATCTTTTCGTAAACCTCCCTAACATTGGCCCAGCTTTGTTGGTCGCCCTTGTAAATGGATACTTGATCTACAAAAACTGGAATGCCTACAAACCCCTATTTCGGCAAAAAACCTAGAAACAAAGCGATTATAGCGTCTCGATTAAAAGTTTTTCTTACATTTAGAAGGTTTTTTTAAAACCGAAAAATTGCTTAAGAAATAATTTTACAATGAAAATCTATTTGCGAGGAATTGCTTTTATATCCTTACTTCTATTGCTGAATGCTTGTAAAACAGATGATTATGTTGGAATCAATATCATAGCAATCCACGATGAAGGCGAAGTGTTTCAGGACAAATTTTTGTTTATTGAACTATTCGCGAACGACCAAAACATCCCTTCCGATGGTTCGTTGGAGGTTGAATCACCTGAGTCGGGTTCCATAGAAATTTTGGATCCCCAAGGAACGCCCAACAACATTTTGGATGATGTGGTTAAATACACTCCCTCTTCCAGCTATGTTGAAACCGATACTTTTAGTTACACGGTTTGTGATGCTGCAGGACAGAGCTGTGGAGGTGCTGACGTGTCCTTAAAAATTTACCAGCCGCTCAGCATTAATGTAGAGAGCTTGCCTTATCCAAAACTTTCAGATTACCATTTTTTCTATACAGAATTGTCAAAACATATCCCTGTGCCCGGGGTACTGCCCTATGAGCCCATTAATTCGCTATTTGCCGATTATGCCCATAAGAAAAGGTTTGTATGGATGCCAGAGGGTACCCAAGCTACCTACGATGGCGATGGGAAAATTTTTGACTTTCCACAGGGAACCATTTTGGTTAAAACATTTTTCTACGAAAATGTGCTTCCCGCCAATGATACCCAAATTATTGAAACGCGGATTTTATTCAAAAGAAATGGCGAATGGCATTTTGCTGATTATGTCTGGAATGAAGAACAAGATGAGGCGCTTTTGGATACGGCCAATACCGGTCATAATATCCCTATTGAATGGATGCAGAATGGTGAAACCTTGAGCACCATTTATCGTATCCCCTCAGAAACCCAATGCTTCATTTGTCATAAAAACAGTAAGATAAGAATCCCCATTGGGCCTAAACCCCAAAATTTGAATAAAGATTTTACTTATGCTGATGGAACTGCCAATCAACTCCAAAAATGGATTGATACGGGCTATTTGGATAGCAGCAGTATGCCCCCCAACATCACTACGGTAATAAATTGGGAAGATCCAGCACAGGACCTGGAACTTAGGGTTCGATCCTATTTCGATATAAATTGTGCCCATTGCCATGTAGACGGTGGTCATTGTGGCGCCCGTGAATTAAGATTTCCCTTCTCCGAAAATGCCAATCATAACAATGTAGGGATTTGTACTATTCCAGATGAGCCCATACCCAATTTAGATGACACTACCTTAGTAGTGCCGGGGGATGCCGAAAGTTCTATCCTGTTCTATAGAGTGTCTACAACCTTAGAAGAATATAGGATGCCATTAGTTGGAAGAACTTTGGTGCATGCTGAATTTGCAGGACTTCTTGAAGAATGGATCAATTCGTTAACAGATATCTGTGATTAACCAATTAAAATCGATTATTATGAAAAAACTAACTTTACTCGCGTGCCTATCCTTGGGAATGATTTCCTTTGGTCAGGTTTCCTTCTCTTCGGTGCCTATCGGGACAACGCATTCCGACAGGGCTGCCGTTGATATGAACGGTGATTTTTTGGATGACATCGTTTCGGTTGCCACTAGCAGCATTCAAATTTTCTACCAACAAAACGATGGTACTTTTGTGGAAACCACCATTTTTACGAGCCCTGCCGATAATACTCCCTCTTGGAGCATGGCGGTAGGGGATTACGATGGAAACGGCTTTAACGACCTACTTTACGGAGGTGGAAATGGTGTTACCTTCATGAGGGCCAATTCCAGCGGTACAGCTTATACCGAAGTTTCTTTTCCAGAGTTTGTTTTTTCGCAGCGATCTAACTTTGTAGACATCAACAATGACGGTGCTTTGGATGCCTTTGTTTGCCACGATGTGGAACCCAATGTGTATTACATCAACGATGGGGATGGAAATCTTACCTTCCATCAAGGGGGTATCGGCGATTATCCAACCGGAGGTCATTATGGCTCTGTTTGGATCGACTACGATAACGATGGCGACATGGATATGTTTAATGCCAAATGCAATGTTGGAGGCGACCTCAACGAAAGAAGTGAAAACGAGCTTCACAACAACGATGGTACCGGAGTCTTTACAGAAGTTGGTGCTGAGGCTGGCTTGGAAGATCAAATGCAAACCTGGTCTTCTGCATGGGCCGATTACGACAATGATGGCGATATGGATGTTTTTGTGGGAAGCAGTACCAATGGTGCGCCTCACAAACTAAATATCAATAATGGGGATGGTACTTTTACCGATATTAGTGCTTCCACAGGAATCAATGCCATGGCCGCCACCGGTATCGAAAATTGTACCTACGATTTCAATAATGATGGCTATGCCGACATTGCCTCGAACGGAAATATTTTATTGAATAATGGTGATCTAACTTTTACCTTGCTAAACAATGTGCTGCCAAGCAATAATGGATGCTTCGGCGATTTGAACAACGACGGGTTTCTTGATTCCTTCACTGGAAGTCATATCTATTACAATGATGCAAACACCAACCACTGGATAACCATTAATACCATAGGAGTAGAAAGCAACCGAAATGGTATTGGCGCCCGAATTGAAGCAACCTCTGCCTTAGGTACTCAAATTAGGGAAGTACGAAGCGGGGAAGGATTCCGATTGATGAGTACCCTCAATACCCATTTTGGTTTTGGAGAAGACACGGTCATTACCTCCATTGTCATCAAATGGCCTTCCGGGACTGTGGACACCTTGGAAGATGTTGCCGTGGACCAAGTAATTTCGGTTGAAGAAGGTTCTACCATCCTAGGCCTGGAAGACCACTTGGTGGATACCCTCATTCTTTATCCCAATCCAACCGATAGCGTTCTTAACCTTTCGAGCCTTTCGGGTTTTGACACGCCGCAATTTGCAGTTTTTGACCTTCAAGGAAGAAAAGTCATTAACAATTCAAAAGCCTCCAAAAGTATTGATGTTTCAACGCTTTCCCAAGGCACCTATATTTTGAAACTTTTTGATGCTTCCAAAACCCAAACCCAAAAATTTGTCAAGCGTTAATTGGCCCGTTTGATCATTGTGACCCTATTAAAACACCACCTCAACAAGGTGGTGTTTTTTTTAGTATCTTTAAATAGACACTTAAAACACTACCGGCCATGAACGCAACCTTTACCAAAATCCTTAGTTTCGTATTAGCCTTGATTCTTATTTTCTTCGGATTGAATAAATTCATTCAATTCGATTTCATCCCCCTTCCCCAAATCCCTGAGGAGGCTTCAAGCTTTATGAGCTCTCTCTCAGCCACTGGATACGTGCTTCCCATTGTAGGCGCTTTCGAAATTTTTATTGGGATGTTATTACTGCTTAGGAAGTGGGTCCCTTTTGCACTTTTGTTATTGGCCCCAATCTCCCTTAATGTTTTGCTATTTCACATATTTCTGAATCTTTCGGGCATTTTACCCGCAATCATTACCATTGCCATCAACACCGTCCTTATTTACAAATACTGGAAAGCCTACAAGCCTTTATTTCAGTAAGTTTAAAGAGCTTATAATTATTCCAATCGGCTTGATTTTATTACATTTGTTAGAGAAAACCATGCAAATGAAATACATCCTCCTTGCCCCGATTGCAGGACTGCTTTTAGGCTGTAACCAGCAACCAGAAAAAACCGCGATTCCTTTGAATTATCCCGTTACCAAAAAAGTAGACACCACAGACACATACTTTGGTGTTGACGTCCCAGATCCATACCGTTGGCTTGAAGACGACCAAAGTGAAGAAACCAAAGCCTGGGTAAAGGCTGAAAATAAAGTAACCTTCGGATATTTGGATTCCATCCCCTATCGCAACCAATTGAAGGAGCGGCTCAGCGCCATCTGGAACTATGAAAAAGTTGGTGCTCCTTTCAAAGAGGGCCCTTATACTTATTTTTACAAAAATGATGGCCTACAGAACCAATTTGTTGTTTACCGATATAAAACAGGGGAAGGCCCTTCAACTGCAGAAGTTTTTTTAGATCCCAACAAATTTAAGGATGATGGGACCATCTCACTGGGGGGGCTTACCTTCTCAAAAAACGGGTCATTGGCTTGTTACAGCATCTCCGAAGGGGGTAGCGATTGGAGAAAAGTGCTTGTCATGAATGCCGAGACCAAGGAAATCATAGAAGATACCTTGATCGATGTAAAATTTAGTGGCCTATCTTGGAAAGGTAACGAAGGGTTTTATTATTCCAGCTATGACAAACCGGAAGGAAGCGAACTTTCTTCGAAGACCGATCAGCACAAACTTTACTTCCACAAACTGGGAACCCCACAAAAGAATGATGCTTTGGTGTTTGGCGGTACTTCTGACCAAAAACACCGGTATGTTGGGGGCTATGTTACCGAAGATGATAAATACCTCTTGGTCACGGCAAGTGTTTCTACTACGGGCAACAAACTGTTTATTAAAGACTTGGAAAACCCCGATGGTGCTTTTGTAACCATCCTAGACGATACGGATAGCGATACTTATGTCATTGAAAATGAAGGTTCCACATTGTTTCTCACGACCAATAGGAATGCCCCAAACCGAAAAATCGTAAAAGTTGATGCCGCTGATCCGCGTCCCGAAAATTGGGTTGATCTGATTCCTGAAACGGAACACGTTTTAACTCCTTCCAGTGGTGGTAAATATCTATTTGCTGAATATATGGTAGATGCTATCTCCAAAGTGTTTCAATACGATTTTAATGGAAAATTAATTCGTGAAATCGAGCTTCCAGGTGTGGGGAGTGTAGGAGGATTTGGTGCTAAAAAGGATGAATCGGAAACCTATTATTCCTTTACCAATTATATTACTCCCGGAAGTATTTATCATTACGATATGGAAACTGGGAAATCTACGCTCTATAGAAAACCAAAAATCGATTTCAACCCAGACAACTACGAAAGCAACCAGGTATTTTATACCTCTAAGGATGGCACCAAAGTACCAATGATCATCACACACAAAAAAGGGTTGAAGTTGGATGGGAAAAATCCAACCATTCTTTATGGTTACGGTGGGTTCAACATTAGCCTCACGCCCAGTTTTAGCATTACGAATGCTGTTTGGATGGAACAGGGCGGTATTTATGCCGTACCTAATTTGCGTGGAGGTGGCGAATATGGTGAGGAATGGCACAAAGCTGGAACGAAAATGGATAAACAAAATGTGTTTGACGACTTCATTGCGGCTGCAGAATACCTAATTGACAACCATTACACTTCCAAAGAATATCTTGCACTGCGCGGAGGGTCTAACGGAGGATTGTTGGTGGGTGCTGTTATGACACAACGCCCCGATTTGATGCAAGTGGTCCTTCCTGCCGTGGGCGTTATGGACATGCTTCGATACCATACCTTCACGGCCGGTGCAGGCTGGGGGTATGATTATGGAACTGCCGAAGACAGCAAGGAAATGTTTGAATACCTAAAAGGGTACTCTCCGGTTCACAATGTAAAGGCGGGAATCTCTTATCCTGCCACGCTAATTACCACGGGCGATCATGATGACCGAGTGGTTCCTGCACATAGCTTTAAATTTGCTGCAGAACTCCAAGAAAAGCAAGCCGGAAGCAACCCTGTTTTGATACGCATTGAGACTGATGCTGGCCATGGGGCAGGAACTCCTGTAAGTAAGACCATTGAACAATATGCCGATATTTTTGGATTTACCCTCTTCAATATGGGTTACAAAGTTCTTCCCAAGAAAATCCATGAGGGGGTCAAAGATTAAAACGGAATAACTATCATACCCAAATACAATCGCATTTTTGAGCCTTTCCATTTTTTGATTTTATTAGATGTTACGAGTACGTATTGATTCCTTTTCCTACACCGATGCGAAAATCCTCCAAAACATCCATTTTCAATTAAATAAGGGAGAGCATCTAGCCGTACTGGGGGAAAGCGGTTGCGGAAAATCAACCTTATTGCACCTTATTTATGGCCTGTTGGATCTAACGGAGGGTACTTTGTTTTGGGAAAATAGACAGTTATTAGGCCCAAAACACAACCTAGTGCCCGGAGAAGATTTCATGAAGCTGGTCGCTCAGGAATTCAATATAATGCCCTACACCACAGTTGCTGAAAACATTGCCACATACCTTCCTCGTTTAAACACAAAGAAGGACAAGGAAAGGATAGAGGAATTACTGGATGTGGTAGACCTGAATGCCTTTGCCCACATTAAAGTGAAAGACCTAAGTGGAGGCCAGAAGCAAAGGGTGGCACTTGCAAAAGCGCTGGCCAAAGAGCCCGAATTATTGCTTTTGGATGAGCCCTTCAGTCACATTGATACCTTTCGGAAAAACAAACTCCGCCGCACGCTTTATAAATACCTAAAAGAAAGGAACATTGCTTGTATTACTGCAACACATGATGCGGAAGAAGCTCTTGCTTTCTCTGATTTGATGTTGATACTAAACCAAGGTAAAATAGAAAAACTAGGGAGGCCAGCAGCTGTGTTTAGCCATTTGGAAACTCAATACCAAGCTAGTTTTTTTGGGGATGTATCATTCATTCCAAGTGGAGTCATTGATGCTAAAACTCACTATTTACTGCCACACCAACTGAAAATAACAGAAATAGCAACTCCTTTAAATGTTACGGTCGTAAGGAGCTATTTCAAGGGCAGTCATTATTTAATTGAAGCCACATTGGGGTCGCATCCTGTGTTTTTCAATCATTCAAAAGCCTTATCTTCGGGCTATTCTTATTTCCTTACATTCAGCTTTTAATGACTTTAAAAAAATTACATCCCCTTGCTCCCTCACGATTGGTTTTTGCCATAGTACTCACTCTCCTTTCCGTATATTTATTTTTTTCGGGGACGCTCTTTGGGGTTGTTTTGCTGGGAGCAGCTTTAAAGCTGGCCCTACAGGATGGAATTGAAATCGATTTGGATGGAAAAAGATATCGCAAGTTATACGCCATCTTTGAAATTCCCTTCGGAACCTGGAAGCCGATGCCTCAGATAGAATACCTTTCCGTATTTAAAACCAAAAAGAAAAGCCGTTCTAGGGTTATTGCTGCTGAAGCCAGTCTCGACTTCACAGTATATAAATTAAACCTCTTTTATGACACCAACAAACACATTGAGGCCTATGTAGCCGATTCGAAAGAGGACGCTTTTGAAAAGGCAAAACACATTGCTACCGTTTTGGATGTCGAAATTCACGATGCAACGGAATAATAGATCCTACAACCAACGGAGTTCTTTATTGGCCCTGTAAAATCTGGTTATTGCAGATTAAAATTCTTAACTTTATTAGTCGTTTTTTAAGTCCACTCATTATGAAGAAACTTTTTTTGCTAATGCTAATTTTGGGCATCGGCTGCACCCCTAAAGATCCCCAAGTCATGCACTCATCCAACAACAACCCTTACGCTAAGAAAGTAGATTCCCTGCTTGCTTTGATGACACTGGAAGAAAAAATAGGGCAAATGAACCAGTACAATGGCTTTTGGGACGTAACGGGGCCTTCCCCAAACGAAGGAGATGCGGCAAAAAAATACGATAACTTACGAAAAGGGTGGGTGGGCTCCATGCTCAACGTACGTGGTGTCGCAGAGGTGCGCAAAGTGCAGAAAATTGCTGTGGAAGAGTCCCGGCTAGGCATACCCCTTATCTTTGGTTATGATGTGATCCATGGCTATAAAACCATCAGCCCCATTCCTCTGGCCGAAACAGCCAGTTGGGATTTGGAGGCCATTCAAAATTCTGCCCAAGTAGCCGCAACCGAAGCTGCCGCTGCAGGTATCAATTGGACTTTTGCACCAATGGTAGATGTTACTCGGGATGCTCGTTGGGGGCGCGTTATGGAAGGTGCTGGTGAAGATCCTTATTTGGGAAGCCTTGTTGCTAAAGCTCGTGTTAAAGGATTTCAGGGCGATGATCTCTCAGCAACCAATACCATCGCCGCCTGTGCCAAACATTTTGCCGGCTATGGTTTCTCTGAAGCTGGAAAGGATTACAATACCGTCGATATTGGTACCAATACCCTCTACAATATGGTATTCCCTCCTTTTGAAGCATGTGTAGAGGCCGATGTAAAAACGTTTATGAACAGCTTTAACCAACTAAACGGTGTGCCGGCAACTGGAAATCTGTTCTTGCAAAGGGATATCCTAAAAGAACTCTGGGATTTCCAGGGGTTTGTCGTATCCGACTGGGGTTCTATTGGCGAGATGATCTCCCACGGATTTGCTTCAGACGGTTCAGAAGCAGCTCGTTTGGCCGTTTTGGCAGGTTCCGATATGGACATGGAGTCCTATCTGTATATAAAACACTTGAAAGATTTGGTCGATTCCAAAGCCGTCTCCGAATCGCTAATTGACGATGCCGTTAGACGGATACTTTTGGTGAAATATGAATTGGGTTTGTTTGAGGATCCCTACCGCTATTGTGACGAAGTATTGGAAGCAACTGTAATCGATTCGAAAGCGCATCATGAGACTGTCTTGGACATGGCCAAAAAATCCATTGTTTTATTGAAAAACGACCGTCAAATGCTTCCCCTAGCAAAAGACGGACAAAAAATTGCGCTTATAGGGGCACTTGCTGCCGATAAAGACAGCCCCTTGGGCAGTTGGAGAATTGCTGGGGAGGCCAATACTGCCGTTTCGGTTTTGGAAGGGTTGCAAGTCTATACCGGAAACAAACTAACTTATGCAAAAGGAGCCGATGTAACCGTTGGGGAAACCTCCTTTGTGATGGAATCAAAAATCAATACCAGCGATACCAGTGGCTTTGCAGAGGCCATCAAAGCAGCCCGTAACGCCGATAAAGTGGTGTTGGTGTTGGGAGAAAATGGATTTCAAACAGGAGAAGGTCGTAGCAGAACCCGCCTTGATCTGCCCGGGGTGCAACAACAATTATTGGAGGCCGTTTTTAATGTCAATCCCAACGTAATATTGGTACTCAACAATGGGCGTCCTCTTGCCATTCCGTGGGCAGCTGAGCACATCCCAGCGATTGTCGAAGCTTGGCAATTAGGAAGTGAAGCTGGCCATGCCATCGCACAGGTTTTATATGGCGATTACAATCCAAGCGGAAAATTGCCAATGAGTTTTCCAAGAAACGTGGGGCAGGTTCCTATTTATTACAACCACCAAATGACGGGCAGGAACACCGAACCGGTACCTGGTTTGGTTTTTTGGACCCACTACAGCGATGAAGCCAATACTCCCCTTTTTCCATTTGGCCATGGATTAAGCTATACTACTTTTGAATACAGCCCTATCACTTTGTTAGATGACTTTGCTTCTAAAGGATCCATCACCCTTCAAACAACTGTAACTAACATTGGAAATTATGATGGAAAAGAAATCGTACAGCTTTATATTCACGATTTGTTTGGAAGTGTTGCAAGACCGGTTAAGGAACTTAAAGGCATGCAGCTGATTGCGCTTCCAAAAGGAGTGAGTAAAACGGTCACATTTCAATTAACCCATAAGGAATTGGGATACTACACCAACGAAGGGAAATGGTTGGTAGAAAAGGGCGCTTTTGATTTTTATGTGGGTGGAAGCTCGGCTACGACCAATAAGATCACATACGAATTAAAGTAGGCATCAATCGACGGCCTTCACCAAATGCTTCTTTTCATTGAAATGAAAGTGCGCTCCTTTCTTCAATCCCCGAAGGGTTTGCCCAATAGGAGAGTTTAATGCCACACACAAGTAGGTTTTGCCCCCCACTTCGACCGGGCCAATGGATAAACAAATAAAATAGGTAGCCTGCTCTGTTTCGACCAAACTTCCCAAACGAACATAATCTGCCTCAGACTTTAGCTCCATTCTATTGAGGATATCCTTTAATACGTTGACTTCGCTTAATTGTTTCATCGCATTTTCCTTGTCTATTTGCAACATTGCGCGACTGTTGTCAAAATCATCCTCTCCCGACGATGACGTAGTTTCAGCAAGAGATTCGTCAATATCGGCAATCGTTTGTTTTATTTTTAGATAGCGGGTATCTACCTTTTCCAGGCATACCAGATACAAGGCCTCTTTAATTTCCGGTACCGTCATGGGTTTTTGGTTTTAGGGTAAATGTACCATAATATCGCATTTGTTGTATCACCCATTGCTTTCTATTTTCCAAATAGTTGCTTCGTGGCGTGGCTGTATATTTTCGGGGGTTCGGGAGGATTACCGCCAGCGAAGCCGCTTCATACCTGTTAAGATTTTTTGCCTTTTTGTGAAACCAGTACTGTGCAGCGGCTTCTGCCCCGAATACGCCATTGCCCATTTCAATACTGTTTAAGTATACCTCCAAAATTCGCTCCTTAGGCCAAAGCAACTCTATCAAAAAGGTAAAGTAAGTCTCTAAACCCTTTCTGAACCAGCTTCGCCCTGGCCATAAAAAAATATTTTTTGCAGTTTGTTGGGAAATGGTGCTTCCGCCTTTTAGGCGATTCCCCTTTTTATTGTTTTTGTATGCTTTTTCAATGGCATTGAAGTCGAAACCATGATGATTCACAAAATTTTGATCTTCCGAACATATAACCGCCAACTGTAGTTCTTTGGAGATGGCATCCAAAGCGACCCAATCGTGCTTATTTTCATAATTCTTGTCCGATTCAAAATAACGAATTGCCATAAGCGGCGTATAGGGCACAGGCAACCAGCGGTATAAAAGTACCCAAACAATACTGAGGGCGAAAAACCAAATCGCGCATTTGATGAAAAACCGAAGTGTTTTACGAATCATGTTAAAGGCTCGCTAAATCTGCCAATTCCTTACCTACCAAGCTCCCAATGGCGACACCCATCCCGCCCAGACGTACCCCGCAATATACATTTCGGGTCAACTCCTTTACAATGGGGCTTTTTTGATTTCCAACACCCATGATCCCACTCCACCGTTGTTCGATGGTGAATGTTTTATTGGGAAGAATCGTAGTGCGGAGCAACGCTTCTAATTGTTCCTGGATGTGCTGGGTTACTTGCATTTGCGTGGTGGTTTCTCCAGAAAAATCAAGATTACGTCCCCCTCCCAACAAAATTCGATTGCCTACATTCCGAAAATAATAATAACCCCTGTCTAAGTGAAACGTTCCCTTGATGGAGGCATTTTCGATGGGGCTCGTGATCAAAACTTGAGCCCTGGCAGGGACTATATTTTCTTTGGAGATAAGATCGTTTGCAAACCCGTTGGTTGCAATCAACAGTTTTTGCGTATAAATTTCACCAAAATTGACAAAATTTAACTGAATTTGATTGTTTTTAGGTAAATATGACTCTATTTTAAAGGAATTTAGGATAAAAATGTTCGATTTTAGACATTTTTGAATGAGGCTTTGCATCATTTTTCCTGTGTCCAATTGTCCTTCAAATTGATTAAAAATGACTTGTTTTCGTATGTTTTTGAATGAAAATGGATCGTTTTTAATTAAAAATGGCGATTTTCCATTAAAAATCGTTTCTTTCAACAAATTATTTACACCTTCCAACTTTTCCATACATTCTTCAAACAACGCTTCATCATTCAGTGGAAACAATTCGTAGCCACCGTTTTCCTGATAATCGATGGTATGATCCCCCAAAATTTCACGAAGTAATTTCAGTCCAAAAACTCTTTTTCGAACCAATTCGATTACTGCTTCTTCACTATGGGATTTCAAATCGTCCAAGATTTCCGAAACACTCCCAAAGCATGCAAAACCGGCATTTTTGGTACTTGCTCCATTGGGCAATAGACCCCTTTCAAAAATTACGATCTTCGAATTTGGAAAACGGTTACGAAGTGACAAGGCACAGGTAAGTCCCACGATACCGCTTCCAACAATGGCAAAATCGATTTCGTTAAACCAGGTTTCCCGTTCCCAAAAGGATAAGTTCATTTTGTGCAAATTAAAAACCCATTTCAAAGATAATTTGAAATGGGCCTAATCCATATAATTTTAGGTCGTAAATATCTTTTTATTCCTCTTCAGGTGCTTTCATCTCCCAGGTATTCATGAACGCTGTGGTATAATTTCCTGCTACGTAGGCTGGGTCGTCCATTAGCTGTCTGTGGAAAGGAATCGTGGTTTTAATGCCTTCAATAACGAACTCATCCAGTGCCCGTTTCATTTTGTTGATGGCCTCATCCCTGGTCTGCGCCGTGGTGATAAGTTTAGCAATCATAGAATCGTAGTTGGGAGGAATCACATAACCGGCATACACATGAGTGTCCAGTCTAACCCCATGTCCGCCCGGGGCATGGAGTGTAGTGATTTTCCCTGGTGATGGCCGGAACCCATTATAGGGATCCTCAGCATTAATCCGACACTCGATGGAATGTAATTGTGGCAAATAGTTTTTACCGGAAATTGGGACCCCTGCAGCTACTAAAATTTGCTCACGGATTAAATCGTGGTCCACAACCTGTTCCGTAATAGGATGCTCTACTTGAATCCGGGTATTCATCTCCATAAAGTAGAAATTGCGGTCTTTGTCGACCAAAAATTCTACGGTTCCTGCCCCTTCATAGCTGATGAATTCGGCAGCCTTCACCGCAGCTTTCCCCATATCTTCCCGTAATTTCTTGGTCATGAATGGGCTGGGGGTTTCCTCCGTAAGTTTTTGATGCCGGCGTTGAATGGAACAATCGCGTTCACTTAAATGACAGGCTTTTCCAGTATTGTCTCCCACAATTTGAATTTCAATATGCCTTGGTTCTTCGATGAGTTTTTCCATGTACATATCGTCATTCCCAAAAGCCGCTTTGCTTTCCTTTCTTGCCGATTCCCATGCAGCTTCAAGATCCACTTCCTTCCAAACGGCCCGCATTCCTTTTCCGCCGCCACCTGCACTGGCTTTTAACATTACTGGATATCCTACTTCCTTGGCAAGTTTTTTACACGTTTCAAAATCTGGGATTACGCCCTCACTGCCTGGCACACAGGGTACACCAGCTGCTTTCATTGTTGCTTTTGCGGTGGCCTTATCCCCCATTTTTTCGATCATTTCGGCAGAAGCCCCTATAAACTTTATGCCATGCTCTTCACAAATTTTTGAGAACTTGGCATTTTCGGAGAGGAATCCATAGCCAGGATGTATTGCATCGGCGTTAGTGATCTCAGCAGCTGCAATGATGTTGGACATTTTCAAATAACTCTCACTGCTAGCTGGTGGGCCAATACAAACTGCTTCATCGGCAAAACGCACATGGAGGCTTTCGGCATCTGCTGTGGAATAGACTGCAACAGTTTTGATTCCCATCTCTTTGCAGGTTCGAATAACCCGCAAAGCAATCTCTCCTCGATTGGCTATCAATATCTTTTTGAACATAATTTAGTACAATTAAGATTTATAAGTGTTTCTTCCGAAGGATTCCCTAAGAGGGGTCAATTAAGAAAAGTGGTTGGTCAAACTCAACCGGCGAAGAGTCGTCCAACAAGACCTTGACTATCTTTCCGGAAACCTCACTTTCAATCTCATTGAAAAGTTTCATGGCCTCGATAACACATAATACGTCTCCAGCAGATACAGAATCACCTACTTCAACAAAAGCAGCTTTGTCTGGAGAAGGTTTTCTGTAAAAAGTTCCAATGATAGGAGACTTAACGGTTATGTATTTTGAACTGTCATCAGCAGGAGCAGCAGTGGTTTCCTTGGCTGATGGAGCCACAGGGGCGTCGGTTGGAGGTTGGGAAACAACTTGTTGTGTCGCTACTGGCATAGCTGGCAATTGTTGAATGTATGTGGTTTCACTTTTTTCGTGATCGGAACCGGTTTTAATAGTGATCTTCACGTCCTCTGTTTCCAGTTTTACTTCACTGGCGCCAGATTTCGCAACAAACTTGATGAGATTTTGAATGTCCTTTAAGTCCATAATTGCATGTCGTTTTAGTGGTCGTTAATTAGAATTATATGCCCATTTAAGGTAGACGGCCCCCCAGGTGAATCCACCTCCAAAAGCGGCAAAAACGAGATTGTCCCCTTTTTTGAGCTGCTGCTCGTAATCTGCCAGGCAAAGCGGTAAGGTGGCTGAGGTGGTATTTCCGTATTTGTGGATGTTCATCATCACTTTTTCATCGGGCAAACCCATTCTGTTAGCCGCGGCATCTATGATTCGTTTGTTGGCTTGATGTGGAACCAACCATGCTACATCTTCACTGGTAAGATGGTTTTGGTCCATTACTTTGGCACACACATCGGCCATATTGGAAACCGCAAATTTAAAAACCGTCTTTCCGTCTTGGAAAACATAGTGCTGTTTGTTCGCAACGGTTTCCTGAGATGCTGGAAGCAACGAGCCTCCTGCATCGATTTTTAGGTGTTCACGGCCTATCCCGTCTGATCGGAGGTACTCGTCCAGGACACCATACCCTTCTTCACTGGGTTCGAAAAGCACCGCTCCGCCACCATCTCCAAAAATAATGCAGGTAGTCCGGTCTTCGTAATCGATGATCGACGACATTTTATCTGCGCCTAATAACAGTACTTTCTTGTATTTACCCGATTCAATATAGCGCGCAGCCGTAGACATGCCATAAAGAAAGCTTGAGCATGCGGCTACAAGATCGAAGGAAAATGCATTGGTGGCGCCAATCTTACTTGCAACATAAACTCCTGTTGCGGCAACGGGCATATCGGGAGTGGCCGTGGCCATGATGACCATGTCTATTTCCTTAGGATCTAAGTTTCTTTTACGGATTAAATCTTCGGCGGCTTTGATAGCAAGAAAAGAAGTTCCCTTGTCCTTATCTTTCAAGATTCGTCGTTCTTTAATACCAGTTCGGGCGGTAATCCATTCATCATTGGTGTCTACCATGGTTTCCAGAATCTGGTTGGTGAGGACATAGTCTGGAACATATCCTCCCACAGCGGTGATAGCTGCTGTGATTTTTGTCATAAGAAGTTGAATTTAAATTCGCCAATTGGCGCAAAACCTTCAAATAGGAGTGAAAAGTACTAATTTTTCGTCAAAATTTGACTAAAACCCGCTTGTTTTTGCGTTTTTGGGCAAAAAACAAAAAACCCTCACATCAAACCTGAAATGAGAGTTTTTAAAACTTTATGGAGGAAAATTATGCCTCTACTTCTTCGGGTGCATCAATGACCACCTGGCCTTTGTAATACAATTTTCCTTCATGCCAGTGGGCCCTGTGGTACAAGTGGGCTTCACCAGTTGTAGGATCGGTTGCGATTTGAGGGACCGTCGCTTTGTAATGGGTTCTGCGTTTGTCCCTTCTAGTTTTTGATACTTTGCGTTTAGGATGTGCCATGGCTCATTCTTGTTTATCCGTTAATAGTTTTTTTAAGTTATCCCAACGGGGATCGATTTCATCTTCATCAGATTTTACAGATTCCTTGGGTTTCAGTTCTTCAAGTTTCTTGAGTATGTCCGATTTTAGGCTGCCATCCAATACCCCCGGATGCACCCTTTTGGCCGGCATGGCCAAAACTATGGATTCATAGACGTATTGCTGGATATTTACTTGGTGACTTCCGTGGGGAAGAATCAGCAAGTCTTCATTCTCATCATTATAATCTTCCCCAAATTTTACAACAAAATCATAACTTCCCTTTACCGGTTGGTCGTAGGGTTCGTTGGTTAGATCACAATTTATGTTGATGGTCCCGGAGAAATTCAATGAAAATTCCAACATGGTTGTTTTCTTATTCAAAACGACTTCCAGTTTTACGTGGACATCATTGAACTCATCATACTCAAAATGTTCAAAGAACGGTTTTTCTATTTCAAAATCATAGATGTGTTCTCCTAATTTCAATCCCGAAAAAGAGATTGTGTATGCTTTCAATTCCTTCATGATCACATCAATATTTCAGATAGTGCCTTTAAAAAAAGGCGGTGGCAAAGATAAGAAATTATTTTATTTGCCCGAGCTTATTGTGAATTCTTTTTAAACCCACCCTTCCTATGGGAAACAGCCAATGGATTTTGGGCGTATTCTAGGTAGGTGCTTCTGTTCCTAAAAATATTCAATGCTGCAAATACTGCTTCTTTAAAAGAGGCTTCACTGGCTTTATTTTTGCCTGCAACTTCATATGCCGTTCCGTGGTCGGGGGAAGTCCTGATTTTGCCAAGCCCTGCCGTATAATTGACTCCTTGTCCAAATGCCAAAGTCTTAAATGGAATAAGGCCTTGGTCGTGATAGGATGCAATGACGGCATCGAAGTTTTTGTAGTTTTCCGAACCAAAAAAACTATCGGCCGAATAAGGGCCATAAACCAATTTCCCATTGCTTCGGATCGTGTCCAGGGCTGGCCGCAACACCGTATCGTCTTCGTCCCCAATAACTCCATTGTCTCCGGTATGGGGATTGATTCCCAATACCGCAATTTTTGGCCTTATGATTTCGAAGTCCTGAACCAAGGTTTTGTGAATGGTATTGATTTTCTTCTCGATAAGCTCCCTTGTTATTTTACTTGGAACATCTTTTACGGGAACATGGTCCGTGAGGAGTCCTACTTTCAATTCTTCTGATAGCATCAACATTAAACTATCCCCTTGGAGTTCTTTGGCCAAATAGTCGGTATGGCCTGGGAAATTAAATGTTTTGGATTGAACATTGCTTTTATTGATAGGCGCGGTTACCAAAACGTCAATTTCATCCTTCTTGAGTGCTTCAACAGCCGCTTTGAGCGATTTGATGGCATATTCGCCGGCAAGGGGTTCTTCTTTGCCAAAATGTACTTCGACGGGTTCTTTCCAAACATTCAACACGTTTATCTTTTTGTGCACAACATCCTTTAAGTGGTCAATTCCCTGAAAGCTAAGGTCCATTTCAAACTCCTTCTTATAAAACGACATCAATTTTACGTTCGAAAAAATAACGGGGGTACAAAACTCCAACATCCTGCTATCTTCAAAAGTCCTCAAAATGACTTCGCTTCCAATGCCGTTAAGGTCTCCAATGGAAATACCCAGAATTATTTTTTCATTTTTGCTCATATGCAAATGCTCCTTGTTACTTTTGTTTTACAAATGTAATTAATTGCGTTATGTTTACAGGCATTGTTGAAACGATTGGTGAAATTGTTTCGCTTACCAACGAAGAAGGGAATGTGCATCTTACCATAAAGGCGGATTTTGCTGATGAGCTTCAGGTGGATCAGAGTATTTCGCACAATGGTGTTTGTTTGACCGTGGTCGATGTTGGCCGAAAAACCTATACGGTTACCGCCATATCCGAAACATTGAAAAAAAGCAACTTAGGTACCCTTGAAGTTGGGGACTCGGTAAATCTGGAACGCGGAATGAAGTTGGGCGATCGCTTGGATGGGCATATCGTACAGGGGCATGTAGATCAAACGGGGGTTTGTGAGCAGGTAACCAAAAAAGATGGGAGCTGGGAATATTTATTTCACTTTGATCCCAACTTGGGCAATATAACCGTAGAAAAGGGCTCAATCACCGTCAACGGAGTAAGCCTCACTGTAGTCCAATCTCAGAAAGGAATTTTCAGTGTGGCCATTATTCCGTATACGTATGAGCACACTAATTTTCATTCCATTGAAAAAGGAACGCTGGTAAACTTGGAATTTGATGTGATTGGAAAATACGTAAGGCGACTTACTGAAGGGTACTTTTAGCCCGTTTGTTTTTAAGCACCACATAGATACCCAGCAAAATACCGGCTACAATCAAAATATAAATATTTGTATCGATGGGCAATTGAGGTGTCCTTTGGGGTGGAGGGGGTGGGCCTGATTTAGCAGAACTGGACTGCCCAAGCATATAAAAGCTATTCAATAAGAATAGCATTATGGTTAATATCTTCACGATTTGGGGTCGCATATATAGGGGGCTAAAATATAAATTTTTTTTAAACAACTTGCAAAAAAGCGAAATATCAGCAACTTATTAACCGAAATTTAACCCAAAAATTGTTTCCAGAGCCAAAAAACGGTGTTCTAAATCGATTCCCACATATTCAACAAAAATATCAAAATGAATCCAATGGGCTCCACCCATCGCGATTTTAACACTCTTGTGGTCCCACTTGGGCTCGAACCAAGGACCCCCTGATTATGAGTCAGGTGCTCTAACCAGCTGAGCTATGGGACCCAAAACAAGGTGCAAATGTAAAACACATATTTAACAGTGCAAAACATTTTACTTGTTGTTTCGCTCCTGACAAAGCTCTACAAGAACGCCAGAGGTATGCTTCGGGTGTAAAAAAGCAACCCATTTGTTATCGGCTCCTTCTTTGGGCGTCTCATTTAAAATCACAAACCCATTGGCTTTTAGTCTTTCTAATTCCGCTTTGATATCGGCTACGGCAAAAGCAATGTGGTGGATCCCTTCACCCCTTTTCTCTATAAACTTTGCTATAGGGCTATCGGGCCGTGTGGCTTCCAGGAGTTCTATTTTACTTTCCCCACACTGGAAAAAGCTAGTGGCAACCCCTTCTCCTTCAACTAGTTCTGTTTTATAGGGAGCAACTCCCAACAAGCGTTCATAGATGGCGTTTGCCCGTGACAATTCATTTACTGCGATTCCGATGTGTTCTATTTTGTTCATTTACGATGCTCTTTGTTCAAAAATAACAAATTAACGTGCCTCAACCCGAAATATCTTACTTTTGTGTCATGGAAGAAAGCAATAGACAGAAAAAAATTTCAGGAGTACTCCAAAAGGATTTAGCGCTTTTGTTGCAAGAGTTGCTCAGAAACAACGGGCAAACAGGGATTCTAATTTCGGTTTCCAAGGTTTTGACCACCGTAGACCTTTCGTTGGCCAAAGTTTACGTGAGTGTTTTCCCTTCGGAAAAAGCCAATACAATGGTTTCTGAACTGAATCTTTTAAAACCTAAAATAAAACATCAAATTGCCCAGCTTACAAAGAATCAATTACGCAAAATGCCCGATTTGGCGTTCTACAATGATGATTCGCTAGAATACATCGATCAAATCGAAAAGGCCGCTAAAGGCGAAGACAATCCCATCAAAAATCCCGAACTGCTCGATAAAAGAAAGAAAAGCTAAGCTATGGGGTTCCCGCTTTACATCGCCAAGCGTTACCTTTTTTCAAAAAGCAACAAAAATGCAGTCAATATCATTTCCAGCGTAGCTGTTGCTGCGGTTATCCTGGGGGCCACAGCCTTGTTTATTGTATTGTCCGGATTTTCTGGACTCAAGGAATTTGCCTTGGAATACACCAACATCTTTGACAGTGACCTGCAAATTACCCCCGCTCAAGGAAAGACCTTGATCTTATCGGAGGCGCAATTCCAAAAAATACAAAACATTGAAGGAGTGCTTGCCGCTTCCAAAGTACTTGAGGAGCGAATTTTTATTCGTTACCAAGGAAAAAACCTCGTTGCCTTCATCAAAGGAGTGGATGAAAATTATGCCAAGGTGACCCCCGTTGACAGCCTTCTTTTTTTAGGCGAATGGTTTACACCACACCAAGACGAGGTGGTTATGGGATTTGACATTTCCTCGAAACTTTCAATTTCTGTGAGGGATTACGGAAACTTGATCGAAATCTTTGTGCCCAAGCCTGGGGTGGGACAAATCAACGAATTGGATCCTTCTTCGGCCTTTAGATCGGAAAAGGTGGTGGCCTCGGGCATCTATGAAATCAATGACGAATTGAACGGAAAGTACCTGTTTTCAGACCTTGAACTTGCTCGAAATCTGTTGGGCGTGGACAGTACCCAAGTATCGCAACTAGTGTTCAAGCTTGCCCCAGGCGCTTCGGAAGAAGCAACTGTGGCCTCCTTAAAGCAATTGCTCCCAGAGGAAATTGTGGTCAAAAATCGAATCCAACAAAATGACGCCCTCTACAAAATGCTCAATTCGGAGAATCTTTTTGTTTATTTCTTTGTAAGCCTAATTGCCGCTATAGCCATTTTTAACCTTGCCGGAACCATTATTATGATCATCCTTGAAAAGAGGGGCAACATCAACACGCTATATTTTTTGGGTGTTTCCTTGAAGGAAATTCGGAAGATCTTTTTTTACAACGGCATCTTAATGACACTTATTGGTTTATTTATTGGCCTACTTTTGGGGAGTATCGCGGTGTTGTTGCAAATGAAGTATGGGTTTATTCCTATAACCCCCACCTTGCCTTATCCTGTAAAATTTAAGCTGGAAAATCTATTGCTGGTGTTGGCAACCATATTGACCTTAGGAGCGATTGCTTCTAAAATGGCCTCCCTTCGGGTTACTGAAAAACTAATTTCCTAGACAAACTCAAAGTCTCCAAATTGCTCCAAAACCTCTTCAAATGCTTCAAAAACTAATGAAGAGTCATCACTGGAGACCATTTTGGTTCGGTACTCCTTAAAATTTGGAATCCCCTTGAAGTAATTCGTGTAGTGCCTCCTGGTTTCAAACACACCCAACTTTTCACCTTTCCATTCTATCGCCATTTGAAGGTGCCTTTTTGCAGCTTCCACCCGTTCTTTCAAGCTTGGGGGAGGTAAATGGCTCCCGGTATTAAAAAAGTGTTTTACTTCCCTGAAAAACCACGGATATCCTATACTGGCCCTACCAATCATGGCTCCATCCAAACCGTATTTGTCCCGCATTTCCATGGCTCTTTCTGGTGTATTCACATCGCCATTGCCAAAAACGGGGATGTGCATACGCGAATTGTTTTTTACTTCCGCAATCGGGGCCCAGTCCGCCTCGCCCTTATACATTTGTGCACGGGTCCTCCCATGAATGGAAATGGCCTGACAGCCCACATCTTGGAGCCTCTCGGCAACTTCTACAATTTTAATCGAGTCGTGGTCCCATCCTAAGCGGGTCTTCACCGTAATGGGCAGTTTGGTGTGTTTAACCATGGCTTCGGTAAGGGAAACCATTAAATCAATATCTTTTAAGATTCCTGCCCCGGCACCTTTGGAAACCACTTTCTTGACCGGGCAGCCAAAATTGATGTCAATGATGTCTGGGCCCGAGGCTTCCACAATCTCAACACTTCGTAACATCGAATCCAGCACCGCGCCAAAAATCTGAATTCCTACGGGGCGTTCCTTTTCGTAAATGTCCAATTTCATAACACTTTTAGCTGCGTCACGAATAAGTCCTTCACTGGAAATAAATTCGGTGAATACGAGGTCGGCACCCTGTTCCTTGCAAAGCGCCCGAAAAGGTGGATCGCTAACGTCCTCCATGGGAGCCAGCAACAGCGGAAAATCTCCTAAGTCTATAGTTCCAATCTTCGCCATGGGGCAAAATTAATGAAATTATAAACGTGTTATTGCAGTCGGTCCCCTTCTACGGTTTTTATGGTGTTTTTATTTTCTCTTAAGGTATAGTTCCCTAAATTGTATTGAAAGCCAACATAGAAGAAACGGGATTCGGGCATGGCAAAGTAAGAATTGTCTTGGTTCAAGTAACGGGAGACCACCACCACGTTGTTGGTATCGAAAAGATCTTCCACTCCACAATTGATTCGAGCCCTGCGGTTCCAGAGCATTTTTTGCAACGATACTGAAAATTTGAATATATTGTTGTAGTCCAAGGATCCGGAAATCAGGTTAGAAATATAAAGCAAGGTGACATCCGATGTAAGGGTACCGTCCTTGGAGAGGGTAAATTGGTTATAGCTTTGCCCAAAAAAACCGTAGGTTGAATTACTGTAGCGCTCTTGATTGCTTTCCACTGCGAAGAATTCGTTTTCCATATAAAAAGAGGAAGTCACCAAATTGGTGTACCACCAATCGTTCAAAGGGGCTGTGTAAACAATATCGAGGCTGTACTGAAAATTACGGGGGATGTTGGTATCCAACTGCCGCAACGTGAAAGCAGCATTATCCTGCAAATTGAGGATCTCCAATGAATTTGTGACGTTTTCATAGTAACATTCCACAAACCATTTGTTATTGTGGGCATACGAAAGGGTTACTTTATCCTCAATAGCTGGCACGAGATTGGGGTTGCCTTCATTGAAGTTGTTTTCGTTTAAAAAATACCTGAAAGGATTGAGGCTCTGGTAACGGGGCCTTTGAATGTTTCGGGCGTAAGCAATGCCCCAGTTATTTTTATCGTCCCATTGGTGTTCGAGAGTCACTGACGGGAAAAGCTTGAAGTACTCTTGGGTATTGACAGAGCCCAACCGGTTGGAAGTCCCCTCTACCTTGGTATATTCACTTCTTAGGCCAATCTTAAAATTCCATGTTGAGAACCCCCTTTCAAAATTAAAATAGCTGGCAGCAATCCGCTCCACATAATCAAAATCGTCCGAAAGTAATGGGTTTGGTTGTGTTTCATTGTTGCCGATGTCAAAAAAGTCCAAGCTGGATTGGGTATCGATAGTCGAATACTTGGCTCCCAAATCTAATTGACCGTTGGCGAGTATAGTGGAAATGTCCAGGTTGACGGTTATGATATCCGTTTCTTGATTGGAGTTGGTTTGAAACTGCACTACCCTGAATTGTTCCATAGATGGGAAGGAATAGACACTGCGCAATTCCTGAAATTGATCATTTTTATAGGCAATATAATTCGCCCCCAAGCGCAGGGTATTCTCATCTTTTCCCCATTGCGTCTCGTATTCGGTTCCAAAAACGAGGTTTTGGGTGTCCACATTCAAGTTGCTTTTGGTTACAAAAGTCGAATCTAATTGATTTTGAGCATTAACTATCTCTGTGTCCTGAAGGTTATCGAAGGTTTTATTGGGGGTAATGAATATACTGGATGTAACATTTAGTTTATTCTTTGGGTCCAGTTGAAAATCCATGGTGAGGTTGCCTTGATGTCCAACGCTCTTTGTGATTCTTCTAAAATCGCTTTCCCAAACTGATGCCGTACTTACCCCGTCTTCTTCAAAAAAACGAATGTAAGAGTGCTGATCTTTATTTTCCGTGCGTGGACTGTAACTATAACTGCCATACAGATTCAGCCATCGATTCTTGAAAAAATGGGAGGTTCCCAATTGGTATTTTGGAAATATCGCCTGCTCGTAAGTGCTGCTGAGCGAACCTTTGTATCCGGGGTATGTGGCTGAAGTTGTGATGATATTCAATACGGTTCCCGACTCTGCATCAAACTCGGCAGAAGGGTTCGTTATCACCTCAACCGATTGAATGGTAGAGGCGTCCAAGGTTTTTAGGTACGCAGTGATTTCGTTGGAAGCCAAGTACATCCGTCTACCGTTTATGTAGAGGGTAGTGGGCCGGTTTTTGATGGTTATCTTATCGCCCATTACCAGTACCCCAGGGGTTTTGGAAAGCAAATTATAGGTATTTCCTACTGAAAGAGACGTGTTTTGAACCTGAAAAACGAGCTTACCGGCCGTTTTGTTAATTACCGGTTTTTTTGCAATTACCGTAACCTCCGTCAAGGTTTCCGATTCGGTCCTTAAGGTAATAATTCCCAAATGGATATTTTTGTCAAGCTCTATTGAAAGGGCTTGGGTTTCGTAACCAATCATCGAAATTTCTACCGAAACCTTTCCTTGCTGCACCCCAGAAACTAAAAAACTTCCGTTATCGTCCGTAATAGCGCCCATCAATATACTCCCAGAGCCGTCCTCTTTTACCAGCACGGTAGCGTATGAAATGGGGGCGTCGGTTTCATCCACCACTTTGGCACTAATTTGATAGCCTTGGCTAAAGGCTACTGACCAAAGCAATAAAAAAAATGTGAAAAGTCTGTAACGCATCATGCTTTTTTGCCATCCACCGCTGGATGTGCCCAACTAAATTTTAAGGAAAGTCACACTACTCCAACAAATATCTACTTTTTCCTTCAATCGAAAAATTCTTACAAGTAAAATTTTAGAGTTCCTACATTCAAGATGCTCAAAAACTTTGTTTTTCGTCTATATTTGCAAATTCAAATGACTGTCGAACACTGTATATGAAGAACATCCGAAATTTTTGCATCATTGCACATATCGACCACGGCAAAAGCACCTTGGCCGATCGCTTATTGGATGCCACAGGCTCTGTTACCGATCGCGAAAAACAGGATCAGTTGCTCGACAACATGGACTTAGAGCGCGAAAGGGGAATTACCATTAAAAGCCATGCCATTCAAATGGACTATGTGCATGAAGGTGTGCCTTATATTCTAAATCTAATCGATACTCCGGGCCACGTGGATTTTTCTTACGAAGTGTCGCGGTCCATTGCCGCCTGTGAAGGGGCGCTTTTGGTAGTAGATGCTGCACAAAGCATACAGGCCCAGACCATTTCAAACCTCTACTTGGCTTTAGAAAATGACTTGGAAATTATCCCGATACTTAACAAAGTAGATCTTCCATCGGCCAAACCCGAAGAGGTTACGGACGATATTGTTGACCTTCTAGGCTGCAAGCCAGAGGAAATCATCCCTGCCAGTGCAAAAACCGGAATTGGGATCGATCAAATACTCCATGCCATTGTAGAACGAATCCCTGCGCCCAAAGGAAATCCTGATGAACCTTTGCAGGCTTTAATTTTCGATTCTGTTTACAATCCTTTTCGTGGAGTAGAAACCTACTTCAGGATTTTTAATGGAGAAATCAAAAAGGGGCAGCAAATAAAATTCATGGCCACAGGAAAATCCTATTTTGCAGATGAAGTGGGAACCCTTAAACTTAAGCAATGGCCAAAAGCCTCCGTTAAGACTGGGGACGTGGGTTACCTAATTACGGGGATTAAGGATGCCCGTGAAGTTAAGGTTGGGGACACCATTACGGACGCCAAAACACCCACGACCAACATGATTGAAGGATTTGAGGACGTTAAACCCATGGTTTTTGCGGGTATTTATCCGGTTGATACGGAAGACTACGAAGAGCTGCGCGGCTCCATGGAAAAACTCCAACTCAACGATGCCTCCCTAGTGTTTCAACCTGAAAGTTCAGCAGCATTGGGCTTTGGATTTCGATGTGGTTTTTTGGGCATGTTGCATCTGGAAATCATTCAAGAGCGCTTAGAGCGAGAATTCGACATGACTGTGATTACCACGGTGCCCAACGTATCCTATCACGCATATACCACAAAGGATCCTGAAACCCCTATTTTGGTTAACAATCCAAGTGATTTGCCCGACCCTTCCACCCTTAACCGGGTAGAAGAACCATACATCAAAGCAAGTATCATCACCAAAGCCGATTTTGTGGGTCCTGTAATGTCGCTTTGTATCGAAAAAAGAGGACAAATTACCAATCAGACCTATTTAACTGAAAATAGGGTTGAACTAAATTTCGACATGCCCCTGGCAGAGATTGTATTTGATTTTTATGATCGGCTTAAAACCGTTTCCAAAGGCTATGCTTCCTTTGACTACTCGCCCATTGGGATGCGCCAATCCAAACTGGTTAAAGTAGATGTACTCCTTAATGGCAACACTGTTGATGCGCTTTCGGCCCTTTTACATCAGGACAATGCGTACGATATTGGAAAAAAAATGTGTGAAAAACTTCGGGAACTCATCCCAAGGCAACAATTCGACATTCCTATCCAAGCGGCCATCGGAGCCAAAATCATTGCCCGCGAAACCGTTAAGGCTTTGCGAAAGGATGTTACTGCTAAATGTTACGGAGGGGATATTTCCCGAAAAAGAAAGTTGCTGGAGAAGCAAAAGAAAGGTAAAAAGCGAATGCGCGCAGTTGGAAATGTCGAAATTCCACAAGAAGCCTTCATGGCGGTTTTGAAGCTTAACGACTAACGCCGCCGCAAGTAGCCCCCGCGTCTTCAAGTCCGGATATGTAGACATCGTAATCAGTGCCCGTGTCCTGTCCATTTACGGAAGCGTTTCCATTACTTTCCCTGCATATCTCAAAGGCTGCCGTCTCTGGGGAACTACACGTAGTACACGAACGGGAGTCGTCCTTTTTACAGGAAACAACCATCATGATACCGATTAAGAATAGTGCTTTTTTCATAAATACAGTTTGTTGAAAAACGTTGCTTTGGAAGCTTTATTTCAAGATTTCCCTGATTTTCTGTCACGGGTTACCTGGTTCAATTCCTCAATATCCAACGGTTTGCCAAGATACACCAACAGGCACCCATCCCTTACCTCCATTTCCTTTGGGTTGGCAATGATTTCCAAAAAGCCATTCGGCATTTTCAGAAAAAGGGCAATAGTGTCGTTATCCTTTTCAATTATAGAAAGCATTTTAAGAAATTGTGGGGAAGATTTTACGGGAATTTCCTGAATGGAAGGATAGGTTCTTGCTACTTCCTCTAGGGATACATAATCGTGTGTTGTCGAGAAAAGTTCTTTTTGGTTCAATTCTTCCCCCAACTCCTTTTCTTCAGAAGACATCAAACGGAAAGTTCCCGTTTCGCCAAAAATCTTTCCAAACCTATTGATTGCCTGACGGTTTACCTCTTGACTACCGGTAAGTGCCAAAAGGTAGCCCACGTCGCTCAATTCAATGTCGGCCGCCAAATCTTCAGCATAGATATTTGCCGTAATCGCTTCCAGGTTCAGCTCTTGCGCCTGTGCAACATTGGCTTGGTTGGAATCGACCAAGACCACATGCCTGCCGTTTTTTTGGAGGTAACTGGCAATAAGCCTAGACACTTTTGATGCCCCAACAATAAGGATTCCTTCCGAAGTTTTCAAAAAGACACCCACCACCGAAGCAAAGAGTCGTGCTGTTGTGGCATTCAAAAGTACGGTAACCAGCACCACTGCAAAGACCAATGGAGTAATGTACTGGGCCCCGTCAAAACCGAGCTGTACCAACTTGGTTCCAAAAAGGGACGCAATTCCTGCTGCCACAATCCCCCTTGGGCCTACCCAACTAATAAAGAGCTTCTCGTTGAACTTGAGCGAAGAATTGACGGTACTTGCAAACACGGAAAGTGGACGCAACACAAAAATAACGACCGCCAATAAAAGGGCTGCTTTCCAATTATAAACCAGCAGGGCATCATCGACGGCAATGTTGGCCGCCAAAAGAATAAACAATATCGAAATTAGCAATACACTTAGCGATTCTTTGAAGTAGAGGAGTTCCTTGAGGCTTGGGAGGTCGCTATTGCCCAAAAACATCCCCATGACCACTACTGAAAGCAGGCCAGATTCATGGGCAAAATAATCGCTTATCACAAAAACCATCAATACTACCGAAAGTGCCACGACATTCATCAAGTAATGTGGGATCAATCGTTTTTTTATGGCAAAATACAGTGCATATCCGCCCGAGATTCCAAAGGCAAAACCAATGAGGACAATCTTCCCAAATTCAATAAGCGCTTGTTTGGAATAGCCCGCATCCCCCTCTATACTTATAAATTCAAATACCAATACCGCAACCAACGCCCCAATAGGGTCGATGAGAATACCTTCCCATTTTAAAACTGCGGAAACGTCCTTTTTAAGCGGAATATTTCTTAAAATGGGTGAAATAACCGTGGGTCCAGTAACGATGATCAACGAAGAAAAAAGAAACGAAATGCGCCAGTTGAGGCCAAAAATATAATGTGCGGCCAAGCCTCCGCCCAAAAACGTAATGGCTGCGCCTAAACTGATCAATTTCCCAATTACTGGTCCCACTTTGGTAACTTCACCGCGCTTTAAGGTAAGTCCGCCTTCAAACAGGATGATGCCAATGGCAAGCGAAACAAAGTAAAAAAGGTTTTCCCCCGGAAATAACCCCCTATGGCCATCCCAAATGGGTTGTATCCATGGATGGCCGTCTTCCGAAATGAACGTTGCGACCGGACCCACCAACAAGCCAATCAAAATTAAAGGCAAAATAGCTGGTATCTTGAATTTCCAAGCAAACCATTGGGCCAAAATCCCTAAAATAATAATCCCTGCAAGTTCAAGCATCGTTTCAATTTTGCCTAAAAATACTAAGAAATGTGGATTATGTTGCAGAATTAACCTTAATCATCTTTCATGGTTAAACGCAATACCGAGCAGGCAGACTTTTCGGTAAAGCGATCTTTTCCTGTTCCAAACAGTACCCGAATCCAATTGTCTTTTTGAGGTGTACCAAGGATTAGTAAGTCAAATCCGGCCGAAAGGTTGGAAATCGTAGCGATGGAATCGTCGTTTTTTTGAATAAGCACATGGCAAGGGGACACTACTTTTCGTAATAAGAACACTGAGGATTCTTGCATTTTTTCAATGGTTTCGTCCGAAGTGTTTTCAGGAACCACTTGCAAAAGAGTAAGCGAAGCTCCGTAGAATTGGCAAATCCTATCGGCCACCGCAACAAAATTCTTGTCCTTTCGCCCCGGACGAAGTGCCAACAAAACTTTGGTAATGTAGCGTACCCCATTGTCCTTGAACAAGGCAAAATCGGAATCAATATGCGTTAACAGCCAACCAACAGGATTGCTTACCAAAATACCACTGTGCGCTTTGCCGTTCCAGCCCATCACCAACCAGTCACATTCTGTTTGGTTGCTCAATTCGTGTATGGTATTGGAGACTTCGTGGGTAACGACCGCTTCAAAATCCAGATCAATAGTTCGTGAAGCGGCCAAGGCAGAGATTCGGCGTTCCAGCGAAGTAACTTTTGGGTCCTCATCCAAAAATGCCTCTAAAAAAGCTTGGTTGGGAACTTCGGTAATATTAACGGTTTGAAGTTTTTCTTTTTTATTAATGGCGGCTCCTATTTCGACCAACATTTCGGGAGAGTTTTCATTGCCGAGCAACGGAACCACCACGCCCGCTTTGGAGGCTAGTTTGCCATCAAAATTATCAGGGTGTAATTGACGGCGTTCTTTTTTTGACATTTCCTTAAGGTACCTTTTTTTGTAGAAAAGATAAAGCGCTGGCCGGTGGCCATAATTTCGCAAAACGCCTGTGCGCATGGCATTCTTTCCAAAAAAATAATAGATGAGAATACCGAAAGCCGTTACGGCTACAATTGAAAGGAACGGCATCAAGCCCAATAAGATAAGCAGTACAATACCGCTCAAAATACCAAAAAGTTGCACAAACGGATACGCAGGGGATCGATACGGCGGATTGTACCATTGTGCTGACGTCTCCCGTAAAATGATGACACATGCATTCACCAAAATAAACATCATTACCATGAAGGCACTGGCCAGTTTTGCAATTTTTTCAACATTTAAAAAAAGGATTACCAAGCCCATGACCAAACACGTAAGCACTATGGTAACCACGGGGGTAAGGTGTGTCGCATGAAGGCGGCTCATGTTCTTGGGCAACAATCGATCCCTGGACATGGCAAAAGGAAAACGGGAAGAGGCCAAAACCCCCGAATTGGCCATGGACAATAGTGTAATGACCCCAACAAAAGCCGCGACCATACCAATATACCTCCCGCCTAAGGTATGGGCTATGGTATAAATGGGTTTTAGATCGGATTTTAAGTTCTCCAAGGGGATATTTCCAACCAATACAAAGGCAACAAAAACATAGATAACCGTCATGATTAGCAGTGATAGTATCATGGCGCGAGGTAGGTTTTTATTTGGTTTTTTTATTTCTCCAGCAATCGCAGCCACCTTGGTTACGCCAGCATAGGAAATGTATACAAACGCAACCGTTGAAATAAGCCCCATTTTCCCATGATTCAAGAAGGGGTGTAGCAAATTGGTGTCTACGTTGGGCAATCCAAAGGTAGTGACAAGCGTAAGGCTTATGATGCTGATGGAAACAATGATAACCTGAACCTTTCCTACTTTTTTTACTCCCAATATGTTTAAAAGTAAAATGAGGGTCAAAAACACCAAGGCAATGTATTTGGTGTATCCCAAATCGGTATGGGCCAAAACTGAAAAATAGGCACCAAAGCCCACCAGTGCAAAAGAACTTTTCAAAAGTAGTGAAAGCCACAGCCCAATCCCGGAAATGGTGCCGAATATGGGGCCGAAAGCTCTTTCGATGTATACATAGGTCCCACCGGACGTGGGCATAGCTGTGGCCAATTCAGACTTGGAAAGCGATGCTGGAAGAATGCACAATGCCGCCAGTAAATAGGCAAGCCAAACGGACGATCCGGTTTTTGCAGCTGCAACTCCAGGAAGTACAAAAATACCACTTCCAAGCATCCCACCTATGCTGATGGCAACTGCTGAAGTTAAAGAAAGGCTTCGTTCTAACTTTTTGAGGGACATTTGGTGCTTTAGTTATTTTTTAAATGTAACATAATTTATTTAGAACATCCTTTTAGGCTTTTTCTCGCTTTGGAAGGGCGGAGTGAAGAATTTGATTTTTTCAAAAAATCCTGTCAATACTTCTAACAATTTGTTAAATAAATGAAAATTAGTGGCAACTCTAATATCCAATGTGTTTCTCTTTTGCTAATTTGCGCTTCCAATGAAATTAATCCCCATAGAAGCTGGAAATTTTAAACTTGATGGAGGGGCCATGTTTGGGGTTGTCCCCAAATCCCTTTGGTCACGAACCAATCCTGCCGACTCCAACAACATGATCGATATGGCCGCTCGCTGTTTGCTCATCGAAAATGGGAACCGCCTAACGCTTATCGATAATGGCATGGGACAAAAACAGGATGAAAAGTTTTTTGGATATTATTATTTGTGGGGCGATTTTTCCTTGGACCGCTCCCTTGAAAAGGCCGGTTACCATCGCGATGAAATAACCGATGTTTTTCTTACGCACCTGCACTTCGACCACTGTGGTGGAAGCATCCAATGGAACAAGAACCGAACTGGTTATGAACCAGCATTCAAAAATGCCCGTTATTGGAGCAATGCCAAACACTGGAAATGGGCAACCGAGCCTAATCAACGAGAAAAAGCCTCGTTTTTGAAGGAAAATATTTTGCCGATCCAAGAGAGTGGACAACTTCACTTTGTGCAAGAATCTTCTACAGGTTTTTTAGAGGCCAATGAATTGGATTTCGGCATTTTGTTCGTGGATGGCCATACAGAAAAACAGATGATCCCGCACTTGGAGTACCAAGGAAAAACCCTTGTTTTTATGGCCGATTTACTCCCAACTTCCGGTCATGTCCCTTTGCCCTATGTAATGGGATACGACACGCGCCCGCTGCTTACACTTAACGAAAAAGGAGCCTTTTTGAATGTTGCGGCAACGAAAGGTTACTATTTGTTGTTGGAGCACGATGCGCACCATCAGGTTATTACCGTAAAACACACCGAAAAAGGTGTTCGAATAGATCAAGAATTTATGTTTAATGAACTTTTTAATTAATCCCTTAAAACAATGAAACTACTTAAAATCTCCATTTTGGCCACGGCTTCTGCTTGGTTTATGAGCTCTTGTGGCGGAGTGTCTCCCATTGTATCAACCCCAATTGAAAATATTGACACCCTCCCCTTAAAAATTACACCCCTCACCGATTCCGAATTAAAAACCTGGGGGGCCAAAGATTTGCTTATGGACACCATACCCGGAATGAGTGTTGATAGGGCTTATGCCGAAATTCTTGCTGGCAAAAAAGGCAAGAAAGTTATTGTTGGAGTGGTTGACAGTGGTGTAGATATCGATCACGAAGACCTCAAAAAGGTCATTTGGACCAACCCACATGAAATCGCAGGCAATGGCATAGATGATGACAAAAATGGGTATATCGACGACATCCACGGCTGGAATTTCCTTGGAAATATCGTAGGCGAGAATATGGAATATGTTCGCTACCTAAAAAAATTGGGGCCAAAGTATGACGGCAAATCAGAATCGTCCATCAGCGCTGCCGATCGTGCCGAATATGAGTTGTATAAAAAAGCCAAGGCCGAATATGAAAAGGAATTTGGGGAAACCCAAGCAAACAAGGCCCGATACGAACAAATTCTTGGTCAGGTTGAACCTGCCCATCGGGCCATCGCTGCAAAGCTAGGCAAGGAAGATTATACCGTAGCCGATTTGAATGCGCTAAAAAATCCGACAACCACCGAACAACAACAGATTGGCCTTCTTTCCCAAATGCTAAATTACGCCGACACGGTTCCAGAGGTGATGGAAGAACTGAATAATGGCATCACTTATTTTTCAAACAGGATCGAAACCCATTTCAACCTCAGTAAAGATTTCCGCAAGGAAAACTTGGGCGATGATCCTGATAATTTTTCTATAAAGTTTTACGGAAACAACGATGTGGATGGCCCAGACCCTAAAAAAGAAGATGCAGAACACGGAACCCACGTGGCTGGAATTATTGCTGCAGTTAGGAATAATGGAATTGGAATGAATGGCGTTGCTGATAACGTTGAAATTTTGGTGGTAAGGGCAGTTCCTGATGGGGATGAATATGACAAAGATATTGCCTTGGGCATTCGTTATGCCGTAGACAATGGAGCCAAGGTTATCAACACCAGTTTTGGAAAATACTATTCTCCACACCCCGAATGGGTTTGGGATGCCATTAAATATGCTTCAGACCACGATGTCCTTATTGTGAATGCTGCCGGAAATGAAGGATTGGATCTCGACAAGGTCCAAGTCTATCCCAACGATCAAAAGGTGGGTGAAATGAATGAAATGGGCGACACCTTCATCACTATTGGCGCTTTGAATTACAAATATGGAAGTGAACTGGTCGCAAATTTCAGCAATTACGGAAAGCACAATGTGGATGTTTTTGCCCCAGGAGTAAAAATCTGGTCTACCACGCCTTTGAGTACCTACGAATTCCTACAAGGAACCTCTATGGCCTCACCTGCCGTGGCAGGGGTTGCTGCGGTAATTCGTTCTTATTTTCCAACCTTGACTGCCAAAGAAGTAAAGCACATTTTAATGGACAGTGGTTTGGCGTCCAGCGCCACCGTTATTTTGGACGGGGACCCTTCCAATACGGATCAATTTAGAAATATTTCCGTTTCCGGAAAAATGGTCAATTTGTACAATGCCTTGATCATGGCTGATAAAATGTCTAGAAAATGAAATTAATGAATTGTTTTTGGGCCTTGTTGTTCGCATTGACCTCACTGGCTCAAAACAACACAGGATATTGGCAACAGGAAGTACAATACACCATGTCCGTGGAGATGGACGTGCAAACTTGGCAATATAAAGGATCCCAGGAGCTTCGCTATACCAACAATTCCCCGGACACGCTGAATCATGTTTTTTACCATATGTATTTCAATGCCTTTCAGCCCGGAAGTGAAATGGATGTGCGCTCCCGAACTATCGCCGATCCCGATACTAGGGTAGGTGATCGTATTGCGTCTCTTTCTCCTTCTGAGGTAGGATATATTAGACCTACGTTGCTACAACAAGAAGGCGAGTCTATTTCTTTTGAAATGTTAGGGACTGTCCTTAAAGTAATGTTACAGAAACCCATTCTGCCAGGAGAAACCACTACCCTACAAATGGAATGGGAGGCTCAAGTCCCTATTCAGGTAAGGAGGAGTGGCCGCAACAATGATGAGGGCGTAGCACTATCCATGACGCAATGGTATCCAAAACTTGCAGAATATGATTTTCAAGGCTGGCATGCCGATCCTTACATTGGAAGGGAATTCTACGGTGTTTGGGGTAATTTTGATGTTACCTTGAAGATAGATAAATCCTATGTGGTTGGAGGAACCGGTTATTTGCAAGGAGAACCTCAGCTTCAAAAAAATGCCAAAACTTGGCACTTTGTTGCACCTAAAGTGCATGATTTTACTTGGGCTGCCGACCCAGACTTTATTCATGATACCTATCCTGGGCCCGATGGGGTAACCCTTAATTTCTACTATCAAAACAACCCAAGCATTATTGAGAACTGGAAAAACCTTCAGCCCAAAACGGCTGAGTTAATGGCTTATTACAACGAACATGTTGGCCTGTACCCGTACAAACAGTATTCTGTGATACAGGGGGGTGATGGGGGTATGGAATACGGGATGTGTACGTTAATTACCGGAGAACGTAAGTTTGAAAGTTTGGTAGGCGTTACAGCCCACGAAATGGCCCATTCCTGGTTCCAGTTTGTTTTGGCAACAAATGAGAGTCTACACGAATGGATGGATGAGGGTTTTACATCCTATATTTCGGCTAGGGCAGAGAATGAAATCATGCAAGAAGGTCTCGAAAATCCGTTTTTAGGATCTTACCGCGGTTACCGCTTTATAGCTTTGAGTGGTCAGGAACAACCTTTAACCACACATGCCGATCGCTACGCAACCAATCGAGGATATGGCATTGCAGCCTACAGTAAGGGGTGCGTCTTTTTGTCACAATTAGGTTATGTCATTGGACAGGATAACCTTGACAAAACGCTAAAACGCTACTTCAAAGAATGGGCCTTCAAACATCCAACCCCAAATGACTTTATCCGTGTTGCGGAAAAAGTGACCGGTTTTGAACTGGACTGGTACCTTCAAGATTGGTGTCAGACCACCAATACCATCGATTACGGAATAAAGGCCGTTAGCGATCTTGAAAATGGGCTATTGGTAACCTTAGAGCGTATAGGTCTCATGCCAATGCCAATGGATGTGTACGTTACCTACGAAGACGGAACCGAAACGTCCCTCTACATACCGCTCCAAATGATGTGGGGAATAAAAGCCAATCCTTTTCCATCCCTCCAAAGAAAGGTTTTGAATCCATGGACATGGGCAGATCCTACCTATTCGCTAGAAATTCCAAATGGAAAAAAAGTAAAATCCATTACCTTAGACAAAACGCAATTGATGGCCGATATCAATCTTGAAAATAACAGTTATACCCATCAATAAGGCCCTTCATTTTTACAAGAACAAAAGCCCTTTGAAACAACTTCAAAAGGGCTTTTTTGTTTTCTTATCTTTAGGGCATGAATCTGGGTTTCCATAAAAAAGAAAAACTAAAGAGCCGCAAGCTCATTGAACAGCTATTTGCTGAAGGCGCTGCATTAAAAAAATTTCCGATCAAGGTGGTTTTTATGGTGGAAAAAGAAGCCCAAGGGCACCAAGCTGCTTTCTCGGTACCCAAGCGTAGTTTTAAACTTTCCGTTTCGAGAAACCGCATCAAACGCCAGATGCGCGAAGCATACAGGCTTCACAAACATTTGTTAACGAACGAAAGCGGCAGGAAATTTGTAATGATCTTTATCTATCTCGATAAAAAAAAACCGCAGTATGCCCAAATTGACTCCTCCATAAAAGCGCTGCTTAAACAACTTCATTTATGAAAACAATCAGTCTATTTTTGTTTGGCTTCCTTCTGGCCTGTTCCAATGGGGGAAATGGCAATTACCAACTTTCAAAATCGGAAACTTCGGCAGATTACGATTATCAAGACGAGCCCCTTTCAGAAGAAATTTATGTGGAGGACGATGGCATTTCCGAGAAGCCTCTTGAAGCTCAAGATCAAAAAATTATTAAAACTGCCCAACTTCGTTTTGAATCTTCCAAACCCGATGAAACCCACCAACGCATCATCCAGCTTACCCAGCAATACAAAGGATTTGTTCAGGGCGACAATGCCGGAAAACAATACAACCGGATCTACCGAAACATGGTAATCCGCATTCCCACAGACAATTTTCAATCCTTTATCGATGGCATTTCCGAAGGAGTCCCTTATTTTGAACAGAAGGACATTTCCCGCCAAGACGTGTCTGAAGAATTTGTAGACCTCGAAGCCCGGCTAAAGGCAAAACACGAACTGGAAAAACGGTATCTGGAATTGCTAAAACAGGCAAAAAATGTGAAAGAAATGCTCGAGATTGAACGAGAGCTGGCCAATATCCGGGAAGAAATCGAAGCGAAGCAGGGTCGTTTGAATTACCTCCAAAACAAGGTATCCCTGAGTACGGTTAACATCGAGTTTTACAAACAAACCGCCGAAACTGGTGTAACCCTATCCTACGGACAAAAAATGGTCAATGCCCTTAAGGGCGGTTGGGACGGCATTTCCATGTTCTTTATTGGCCTACTATACCTTTGGCCTTTGTTTATCGTTGTTCTAATTGGTATCTTGTTGCTTCGTAGATACATCAAGAGAAGCCGAAAAAAAACTTCCAAATAAATTGCTGAAGCCATGAATAAGAAATGGATCATTTCCTTTTTAGCGATAGGAATCCTTTTAACTACCGCTAGTTTTAAGAACGATTTTTTCGAAATTGCCAAACAAATCGAAATCTTCACCACACTTTTCAAAGAACTTAACATGAATTATGTGGACGAAACCACTCCTGCAACCCTGATGGATAAGGCCATAAAGGGCATGTTGGAAGACTTAGATCCCTACACGGTCTATTGGAATGAACAGGAGGTGGAAGATGCGCGAATTAAAAATTCTGGAACGTATACAGGAATTGGTGCTTCTGTACGCACTCTCAAGGATAAAATTCTAATCATGGAGCCTTTTAAGGGGTATCCTGCGGATGAGGCCGGTTTAAAAGCGGGTGATGAAATCATCAAAATTGGTGACATCTCGCTATCCGATTTTGATGATGATGCGGGCGAGCTGTTGAAAGGGGCTCCCGGGACCAATGTAAATCTTACATACCTCCGTCAGGGAAAGGCATTAACCACAACTTTATCCCGCAAAAAAGTAGAGGTTCATGCAGTCCCTTATTACCAATTGATCCATGGGGATATTGGCTACATTGTGCTTCAAAAATTCAGTCAAAAGACCACACTGGAAACCAAAGCGGCATTGGAAGATTTAAAAGCCCAAGGTGCCAAAAAAATCATTTTGGACCTCCGTGGAAATCCAGGGGGTTTATTGCATGAAGCAGTTAACGTAGTAAACTTATTTGTGCCTAAAGGCGAGGTTGTGGTCACCACAAAATCGGTCATTGAAAAATACAACCAAACCTACAAAACGTCCAAAGAGCCCTTAGATACCGAAATCCCATTGGTGGTGCTGGTTAATGGACGAAGTGCTTCGGCAAGCGAAATTGTTTCTGGAAGCCTTCAAGACTTGGATCGGGCAGTGATAATAGGTGCCAGAAGTTTTGGAAAAGGCTTGGTTCAGCGCCCAAAAAAACTGACTTATGGCACGCAGTTGAAAGTTACTATTTCCAGGTATTATACTCCAAGTGGGCGTTGCATACAAGCTTTGGATTATTGGAATCGTGATGAAAATGGCGATCCAGTTAGGGTAGATCCAAAAAATTACAATGTATTTAAAACCAAGGGTGGGCGTAAAGTGTATGACGGTGGTGGGATTTTGCCCGACATCGAACTCGAATCGTCAAAATTTAGCCCCATTACCACAGCATTACTAAAGGACAATGCCATTTTCGATTATGCTACACATTATTACTTTAACCACCCATTAAACGATTGGAAAGGGTTTAAAATCTCTGAATCGGATTTTAGCGATTTCATGCAATACCTTCAGAAGAAAAACTTCCACTACGAAACCGATACCGAGAAAGAACTTGCCGAAGTGATGCGTCGTGCGGAGGACGATCATTTAAAAAAGGGTATAGAGCCTGCCTACAATCAACTGATTGCCGCCATCAATCAAGCGAAGCAAAAGGACTTATTGGATAAAAAAGTAGAAATTGAATCCCTTCTCTCTGATGAAATTTTAAAACGCTATTTTTACGCTGAAGGGCTTTACGAGTACCAAGTTTTGCACAATCCCGAAATACTGGAGGCCGTATCTGTACTTAACGATTCGAATAAATACAAACGCATTCTAAACTGATGGAATCGTTTTTGAATTTTTTTGAGTTCATGCCCGTTTGGCAAAAATTGGGCTGGATTGTTTTTTGCATCGCGTTTTTTTGGGTTCTGGAAGGATACTATCGCTTCTATTCCTTGCCCTATAAAAAAATGAGGCATGCAAAGGTAAATTTTGTTTTGTTGTCTTTTGTGATTATTATCAACGTGGTGTTTGGATTGGCAACAGCCGCAGTATTTGTTTGGCTCGAAAAATCTGGCTTTGGCCTACTGCACCTTTTTGAGTCCCCTATTTGGATTAAACTCATTGTATCGCTGTTGGCATTGGACCTAATAGCACAATACGGGGTCCATTTTTTGCTTCACAAGGTACGTTGGATGTGGAGGCTTCATATTGTGCACCACAGCGACAAATATGTGGATGTTACAACGGGAACAAGACACCACCCTTTTGATTTTGTGTTGCGTGAAATTTTTGCGCTTATTACCGTTATCATCATGGGTATGCCGGTCTCTTTCTATTTTTTCTACCGAATGTTGAGCGTATTGTTTACCTATTGGACCCATGCCAATATTAAATTCCCCTTGTGGTTGGATAAATCGCTTAGCTACATTATTGTAACCCCTAACCTGCATAAATTTCACCACCATTACCAGCTTCCCTGGACCGATACCAATTACGGAAACATATTATCTATTTGGGATCGCCTTTTTGGAACCTTTGTCTATGACAATCCTGAAAAAATTGTATATGGTTTGGATATTTCCGATCATACAGATGATTCAAACATTGCCACTCAACTTGGGATTCCTTTCAATAAAACAGTAAAGAGCAAAAGGCAATAGATTCATTATCAATTATTAACAGAAAATTAATTGCTTTTTACAGGATTTTTTAGTATCATGACAATTATGGTACAAGTAGATAAAATAGAAAACGAAGCTATTTTGAAGGATACTGTGGCGTATCTGGAAAAAAAAGGGTTTGAGAACATTAAGGCTGACTTGGAGGGCTATGAAACTCCTAAATCCTACAACAAAAAAGGGTCCGATATTTCCATCACCCCAGATATTGTGGCAGAAAGGGCTGGAATTAAGCACTATTTTGAAGTGAGCCTGAAAAGTGAAGCCCCTCACTTGCTTAAATCAAAATGGCGGTTTTTGGATGTTTTAACCCGCATGAAAAATCATCGCTTCAAAATTGTGACCCGCAGAGGACATTATAAATTTACGCACGATATGTTAAGGGATTTAAATTTGGAAAAAAAACCTATAAAGCTCTAATCTCCCACATTTTCGCCGTGCTGAGAAAGGTCCAATCCACGATATTCTTGGTCTTCCCTTACGCGCATTGACAGCAGCATGTCAGTGATTTTGTAAAGAATGTAACTCCCAATAAAGGTGAAAACTGCCACAATAATCAATGCCAATAGGTGGTAGAAAAAGGTTTTGGTTTCTCCATAGATCAATCCTACATCTTTTGCCAAAACCCCAGTAAGAATCATTCCAACGATTCCTCCAACCCCATGGCTTGGAAACACATCTAAGGTGTCATCGATTTCTGTCCTTTTGTTCAAACGAATTGCAAAATTACTTACAATCGCAGCAATAAATCCTATGAAGATGCTTTGGCCAATTGTCACAAACCCAGCCGCTGGTGTGATGGCTACCAAACCAACAATCGCCCCAATACATGCGCCCAACGAGGACATTTTCCTATTCTGGAAGCGATCCAGGAAAATCCAAGTCATCATACTGGCAGCAGATGCAAGGTTGGTATTCGCAAAGGCAATAACCGCATCGCCATTTGCACCCAAAGCAGAGCCTGCATTAAATCCAAACCATCCAAACCACAACAACCCTGTTCCCAAAATTACAAAGGGGATGTTTGCGGGGCGTTCTATTTTTTCTTTTCGCTTTCCCAAATAGATGGCACCTGCCAAGGCAGCAATTCCTGCCGACATGTGTACTACGGTTCCACCCGCAAAATCCAAGACCCCCCACTTTCGCAATAAGCCCTCTGGATGCCAAGTCATGTGCGCAAGTGGTGCATAAATAAACAATGAAAAAAGCACCATAAAGAGAATATAGCTTCTAAACCGAATGCGTTCCGCAAAGCTACCCGTAATTAATGCAGGGGTAATGATGGCGAATTTTAGCTGAAAAAGCGCAAAGAGAAGAAAGGGAATGGTTGAGGAAAACTCGGGATTGGGCGAGACCGTTACATCCCTAAAACTAAAATACGTTGCCGGGTTTCCAAAAAGGCCATAAACACTATCACCAAAAGCCAAGCTAAATCCAACAACCACCCACAAGATGCTAATTACGCCCAGCGCCACAAAACTTTGCAACATTGTGGAAATGATGCTTTTTTTACTCACCATTCCACCATAAAAAAAGGCCAATCCAGGAGTCATTAAAAGTACGAAGGCACTTGCCACAATCATCCAGGCAGTATCGCCTTTGTCAATACTTCCCGCTTGATCTATAAACTGATATTCGGTTCCAAAAACCAAACACACCAATACTAAAACCGAAAGGAAAATAAAATTTAGCCTTCTTCCCATGCCCTTAAATTTAAAGGTTAATAACGGCTAAATTTAAAAAAGTTAATTCATACCCCCTAAAAAATAGGGGTTAAGTATCAATAATTATAAATATAAAAATAAGTTTCCCCTAAAATTGATAAATCAATAAAAAAATCAAGCTCTTTTTACCATTTCGATATGAGGAATTCCATCCTCAAGATATTCTTCCCCCATGGATTCAAATCCGTGTGATTCATAAAAAGGAATCAAATAAGTTTGTGCAGAAAGTTTAATGGTTTTAGTCTTGAATTTTTTATCAATGGCCTGCATGGAAGCTTTCATAATTTGGTGCCCATATCCTCCACTTCTGTGAGCTTGATTTACCGATACACGACCAATGGCAGCTTCCTCAAAATACTCCCCAGGAGGAAAGCAACGCGTGTAGGCCACAAGAGCATTGCCAATGGTACCCATAACATGAAGCGCCTTTTGGTCCTTTCCGTCAATATCCAAATAAACACAATTTTGCTCGACAACGAAGATTTCGGAACGAAGCTTTAACAGGTCGTGAAGCTCATTGATGGAGAGTTCCTCAAAGGATTTAACGGTTATTTCCATAGTCAATCTTGTACAATAATGTCTTTAGCATCATCCTTCTGATATTCGGGCTGGATGTTTACATGGTTGATGCCAAATCGGTCGAAGAGCACCTTTTCGACTTCATTAAGAATTTTATCAAATTCAGATAAGGTAATGTCCTCATAAAAATCGATGTGGGCTTCTAGGTGATTTTCTTTCTCGTTAAGCTGCCAAATATGAATGTGGTGTATGTTCTTGATGCCCGGAAATTCCGAAATAGCGGTGCGCAACTCCCTTAGGTCCACATCTTCTGGACTAAAAAGCATCAGCACCCTAAAAGCGCTTTTCCACAAACCAAAACCCATCACCAACAGATAGGCTGCAATTAAAACCGTGAGGATGCTGTCTACCCAAAACCATTGAAAATACTTCATCAAAACACCTCCCACCAGTACTGCAATAGACGCCGCCATGTCGGTAAAAAGATGAAGGTAAGCAGAACGCAGGTTCATGTTATCCTTCGAACCCTTCCTGAGAAGCAAAACCGAAAAGCCGTTAACCAAAATACCCAGCAATGCCAACCAAATTACCAACCCACTTTCGATTGTTTTTGGTTGAAAAAATCGGATAATTGCCTCGTATATCAAGTACACAGCCACAATGATGAGTGAAGAGGCGTTGACGAAAGCCGCAATAATTTCGGCCCTTTTGTACCCAAAGGTCTTATCGAAAGAGGCCCTTCTTTTTGAATAACGGTTGGCCACATAACTGACTGCCAATGACACTACATCACTGAAATTATGGAGGGCATCGGATATTAAGGACAGGCTTCCTGAAAAAAATCCTCCAATAATTTGGGATAAAGTGATTAGACTATTGAGAATGATGGACCAAAGCAGGTTCCTTCCCTGTGTATCGTGATGGTGGTGATGGTGTGGGTGGGAATGTTCCATCACAACACAATTAGGAACAGGCTATTTTATCGACCCTACGTTGGTGGCGCCCACCTTCAAAAGAAGTTTTTAAAAACACATCGACCATGCCTACTGCCTGGGGCTCGCTTGTAAAGCGGGCAGGAATACTTATGATGTTGGCATCATTATGCTCTCGTGCCAAAACGGCAATTTCCTTAGTCCAACACAATGCAGCCCTAATTTTTTGGTGTTTGTTGGCCGTCATGGATACTCCATTTCCACTTCCACATATCAAAACACCAAATGCAGCAGCTCCATTGGAAACTGCCTCAGCAACAGGATGTACAAAATCGGGGTAGTCTACACTGTCTAAAGCGTCGGTTCCAAAATTGATAACTTCATAACCTTGCCCTTTAAGGTAGGCAACTATGGCATTTTTATAATCAGTGCCGGCATGGTCATTCCCTATGGCAATTTTCATTTCTATAAAATATTTAATGGCGTTCCATCTTCCACGCCCTTATTTTCCTTCTTCGTTGGGTTTGCAAATAGTGCTAATGGGCATTTCATAAATTCTGTTTTTACAAAGATACGTTTAAAACCTATTGTTGTGGTTGTTTTCTGATCCTTTAGCGGCCAGCAATTTAAGTTTTCTTAACCTTTAGCTGATAATTAAGTTAACAAACTTGTTCATATTTGTTGATGTAAATTCCATAAAAATATTTGCTTCTGAAAAAGGGATTTTTATATGGCATTTTTTAGGAATTAAACAAACAAATTAGCCTTCTTTTGTTATAAAATTTTCCGCTGTCTTCCAGTACTTAAAAACATTCATCTTCCTTTTATTTATCAAAAACTTGTTGTTTAAATAAGTTTTCTACAGTTGTCAATTAAAAAATAGATTCCGTTATGAATCAATACTTTTCCCCGCTAATATCCTGTTCATAATTTTCTGGAAAAAAAGTTTAACCAAAAATCATAGGAAAATACCATAAAGTTATACCTGCTATTAACAAGCTATAATATACATCAATTTTAAATTTCAAATGAAAGAAAAGAATGGTAGCTGTATCTTCTTATGTTGATAACTAAACAATACGGAGGTGGGAACCCTTACTCAAATTTTCGATGATGCTCATGGCTTCCGAACAATCCTCTGGATGTACCTTCAAACGGATACCTCCAATAGCGTTGGACTGAAACGGTAGCATGCTTACCATGGTTTCGTTCTGGAAAAAGAAACGTATCTGCTCTTGCTCCAAAAGCAATCGGAGCACAGCGTATTCGCTTGGAAATGTAAAAGAGGCAATGGTTACAAAATGTTCCATATCCTACTAAAATACGAATTCTTAATCATTTGTTTAGCCCTATTGATTGAATAAATGTACTTTTACTGAATTAATTTACTACCCATGCGGAAAAGGAAGAAAAGAGGGAAAAAACAGCAGCAGGAACAATTTACGGAGCAGATTCTATCCATTTTCAGAAAAGATCACAGTCAACCACTCAACTACAAACAAATTGCGGCCAAATTGGGATTGAACGATCCCAATAGTCGAAACCAAATTGTTAAAAGCCTTCAAAAATTGAAGTCGAGTGGAACCATCCAAGAAATCGAGAGGGGAAAATACCAATTAAAACCTTCGGAGAACTACCTTACCGGTGTTATGGATATTTCATCCAGGGGCAAGGGATTTGTTATTGTTGAAGGGAGGGAAGATGATATTGTTGTAAAAAACAAGCACCTCAATAAATCCTTAAATGGCGATGTGGTTGAAGTTTATGTTTTCAAAAGAAAAAAAGGCGGAAGAACTGAAGGTGAGGTAACTAAAATATTGCAACGCAAACGCACCGAGTTTGTAGGGACCATCCAAGTGTCTGATACGTTTGCTTTTGTAGAATGCCCTGGTTATGGATTATACACCGATATTTTTATTCCAAAAAGTAAAATCAACAAAGCACAGACCGGCGACAAAGTGTTGGTGAAGATGGAGGGTTGGGAAGCGCATAGCGATTCGCCCATTGGATCGGTTTTGAAAGTATTGGGCAAGGCCGGCGATCACCAAACTGAAATCCACGCCATCTTAGCGCAATATGGACTGCCTTATGAATTTCCTTCGGAAGTAGAACGATTTGCAAACCAATTGGATACTTCCATTCAGCCTGCAGAGATCAAAAAGAGAAGAGATCTGCGCGACGTGTTGACATTTACCATCGACCCAAAAGACGCCAAAGATTTTGACGATGCCCTTTCTTTCAAAAAGCTTGATGGGGGTGATTATGAAATAGGAATTCACATAGCCGATGTATCGCACTATGTGAAACCTGGAACTTTACTGGATGATGAAGCGTATGAACGGGCAACATCGGTCTATTTGGTGGATCGCGTGGTCCCAATGTTGCCCGAAATATTGAGCAACAATGCCTGTTCGTTACGCCCTAAAGAAGAAAAATACACTTTTTCGGCCATCTTCAAAATGAATGATAAAGCAGAAGTACTCAACAAATGGTTTGGTAGGACGGTCATTTACAGTGATGCCCGATTTGCGTATGAAGAAGCACAAGAAATTATCGAATCACAAAAAAATACCATCCCAGGTAACATTTCCCTCACAGGTAAAACCTATCAGGTAAGCAATGATTTGGTAACAGCAGTCTTGGAATTGGATCGTCTGGCCAAAATACTCCGAAAAAAGCGAATGCACCACGGGGCGATTTCCTTCGATAAAGTTGAAGTAAAGTTTGTATTGGATCAAAATAACAATCCAGAAGGAGTTTATTTCAAGGAAAGCAAAGACGCCAATAAGCTTATCGAAGAATTTATGCTCTTGGCCAACCGAAGTGTGGCAGAATACATAGGAAAACAAAAAGACAAAAAAACCTTTGTTTACAGGGTTCATGATGAACCCGATGATGAAAAAATAGCCCAGCTGGAAAACATCATCAAGCGTTTTGGGTATAAGTTGAATACCCGTGACCGAAAAAGTACCTCACAATCCCTCAATAAATTGTTATCGGACGTGGTTGGCAAAAAGGAACAAAACCTGGTCGATACTTTGGCCATACGAAGCATGAGTAAAGCGGTCTATACGACAAACAACATTGGTCATTATGGGCTTGCGTTCGACTACTACACGCACTTTACATCGCCCATAAGGCGCTATCCAGATATCATGGTTCATAGGTTGTTACAGCAGTATTTGGATGGGGGGAAAAGCGCGCCGCAAGAGAAATTTGAAGAGCAGTGTGCCCATTCCAGCGATATGGAACAATTGGCTGCCAATGCAGAGCGCGACAGTATCAAGTACATGCAGGTTAAATACATGATGGATCATAAGGACCAAGAATTTTTGGGTGTTATTTCAGGCGTAACAGAGTGGGGAGTTTATGTGGAAATAATTTCAAATAAATGTGAAGGAATGGTGCGGCTAGCCGACCTTAAAGACGACCACTATGTTTTTGACAAAGATGAGTTTGCTGTAATTGGCAAAAGCACTCACAATATCTATCGTTTAGGGGACGAGGTTTATGTTAAGGTTAAAAATGCGGACTTGGTGAAAAAACACCTAGATTTTTTGATGTTGGGACACCGGGAGGATTTTTGAAAGCTAAAACTGTAACACTTTCAAAGAGGGGTGGTCTTTATTAAAACAAAACCAAGATATCATGAAATTCTTCTTTTCCTTTCTTTTATCAATACTAACCCTTCCAATTTTTGCTCAAAAAATCATTACCAAAGAAGTAGGCGATTTCAACGAGTTGAAAGTGTACGATTTAATCGAAGTCAATTTAATTCAATCCAACGATAACAAAGTGGTCATTAAAGGCGATGACACGCAAGATGTGGTCATTGTAAACAAGGATGGCAAACTGAAAATAAGGATGGAGGCTGACAAAGTATTTCAAGGCGATGATACCTACATCGAGGTTTACTTTAAGAATGTTGAGGTCTTGGATGCCAACGAAGGTGCGTTTATCGTAGGTAACCAAATGATTTCTCAAAATTCCATTGAATTGAGGGCACAGGAAGGGGGCAAAATCAAAGTGGGGATGCAAGTCGATTTTGCTAAAATCAAAACAGTAACCGGAGGTATCGTTGAAGCATCAGGATTGGCTACCACTCAAGAAATTTACATTACTACAGGAGGGATTTTTGAAGGGAAGGATCTCAAAACCAAAGAAACGGCTATTGGAATTACTGCTGCAGGCGAAGCCGACATCTATGCCACAGAAAAGGCAGATATTAAAATAACGGCTGGTGGCGATGTATACGTTTATGGGCATCCAAAAACCGTCAATGAAAAGAAATTTGCTGGCGGGCGCATCAAGTTGATGGATTGATGGCAAAAAATTAGCTACCCCGAAAGACCATCAAAACCCCTCCAAAAATAAGCACTCCGGGCAATAGTTTTTGAAAAGCAATTAAGTCCCTAAATTCTTTCGGTAGACGTTTTAGGATTTTGTACTTTTAAGACATGTTTGATGGTTTGCTTTACGCCGCCCTTTATGGTTTTATCTTGGCTTTTGCCATTGGCCCTGTTTTTTTTACCTTGATAGAGACCAGCATCACCAAAGGTTTTAGGGCCGGAGTATTTTTTGACTTAGGCGCCATCTTTGCCGACATTGTTTTCATTCTCATCGCTTATTTCAGTACCAGCAAAATTCTGGAGCGCATCAAAGACGAGCCCGGAGTGCTTATTTTTGGAGGGGTTATATTGATTGCCTACGGAATTATTTCGTACATACGAACTTCAAAATCATTCATCAAAATTGTCCGCGAACATTATGCCGTTCACACCAAAAAAAATTTGGGCGGACTCTTTTTAAAGGGCTTTTTGCTGAATTTTGTCAATTTTGGAGTCCTGGCAGGATGGATCGGAACCATCATTATGGCCAACGCATTGACTGAATCTGAAAATGGGGTGTTTTTATTTTTGGTAACGGTTTTAGCCGCCTTCTTTCTCACCGACCTTTTTAAAATATCCTTGGCCAAGCGGCTGAAGAGCAAAATGACGCCTCGCTTTATTTTCAAAACCAAAAAATGGGTCAGCATTTTGATCATCATCTTTGGGGTGGCACTGCTATTGCAAGGCCTATTCCCTAATGAAGTAAAAAAAGGACTGGACCGCATCCCGAGGCCATCTGATAAAATTGAGGACATGGCGCCATAAAAAAACCCCCACGATTTCATGGAGGTTTTGAGGCGTCTAGCGGATTCGAACCGCTGTAAAAGGTTTTGCAGACCTCTGCCTAGCCACTCGGCCAAGACGCCAAACTAGAGGGCAAATATAAAAAGAATCCCTTGAATGAAAAGTGATTTCCCGTTTGTTTTATTGTAAATGAACTATCGTTGGGATTTCATGGTAACACTAACTTCAGCTACGTCGCCACCAATAGGGGGGTTTACTTTGGCCACGGTTACTTTTACCTTCGTCACCAAAGGAACTTCTTGAAAAATAGCGTCAATGATCCGCTTCCCAACATGTTCCAACAATTTTGACCGTATGGCCATCTGCTCTTTTACAATTTTGTTTAGAAGCACATAATCCACAGTATCGCAAAGCAAATCGGTTTCGGCAGCCTGAACCAAGTTGGCTTTCACCCTTAGGTTAACGATGTAATCACTGCCAATCTTCTCCTCCTCGGTCAAACAGCCATGGTTGGCAAAAAGGCGGATATTTTTTAGGTGTATCGTGCTCATTTAAAATGTTTTTGCAAAGATACTTTTTTATGTGCTTTTGGTATCTTTGCAGTCTTAAATTAAGGTATGAGCGAAGAAAGGAGCCTCAATTTTATTGAGCACATCATCGAAGAAGATTTAAAACAAGGGTATTCCAAAAGCGATCTTTGCTTTCGGTTTCCACCAGAGCCCAACGGTTATTTGCATATTGGTCACGCCTCATCAATTTGCCTTAATTTTGGATTGGGCCTAAAATACCAAGCACCTGTAAACCTGCGCTTTGATGATACCAATCCTTCAAAAGAAGAACAGGAATTTGTGGATGCGATTAAAGCAGACATTTCTTGGCTCGGCTTCAATTGGGCCAACGAATGCTATGCTTCCGATTATTTCCAGCAGCTATACGATTGGGCAGTTGAAATGATTACTGAAGGAAAAGCCTACGTCGATTCCCAGTCGTCCGAAACCATTGCCAACCAAAAGGGAACACCCAATTCTCCAGGAGTAGAAAGCCCTTTCCGAAACCGCCCCATCGCTGAAAGCTTGGCGCTTTTCCAAAAAATGAAGGAGGGTAAAGTTCCAGAAGGGCAGCATGTGCTTAGGGCCAAGATTGATATGGCTTCGCCCAATATGTTGATGCGCGACCCGGTTATGTACCGCGTCATGCACAAACACCACCACCGAACGGGAACCGATTGGAAGATTTTTCCTATGTATGACTGGACCCATGGGGAAAGTGATTACCTCGAGCAAGTATCCCACTCGTTCTGTACCTTAGAGTTTTTGCCCCATAGGGAACTTTACGATTGGTTTTTGGACCAGGTGTACGACCCAAAAAAGTTGCGTCCCAAACAAAGGGAATTTGCCCGGAGAAACCTGAGTCACACGGTGGTAAGCAAAAGAAAATTGTTGAAACTGGTACAGGATAAAGTGGTAAAGGGATGGGACGACCCTCGAATGCCCACCATTTCTGGACTTAGAAGAAGAGGCTATACACCCAATTCCATCCGGAATTTTGCCGACAGTATTGGGGTTGGAAAACGGGAAAACCTTATTGACGTTTCCCATTTGGAATTCTGTGCCCGAGAGGATTTGAACCAAAAAGCTCCTCGTGTCATGGTGGTTTTGGACCCCGTAAAGTTGGTTATTACCAATTATCCTGTTGGGAAGACCGAATGGCTGGAAGCCGAAAACAATCCCGAGGATGAAAATGCGGGATACCGAAAAGTCCCCTTTTCAAAAGAACTATACATAGAGCGCGATGATTTTATGGAGGAAGCCAACAGAAAGTTTTTTAGACTGTCACTGGGCAAGGAAGTGCGCTTGAAAAATGCGTACATTATTCAAGGAGAACGTTTGGTAAAAGACGAAGAAGGCAACATTCTCGAAATTCATTGTACCTATGACGCTGACAGCAAAAGCGGCAGCGGCACGGAAGCTTCCCTTCGAAAAGTAAAAGGAACACTTCATTGGGTTTCTGTTAAGGAAGCACTTTCAGTGGAAGTGCGGATGTACGATCGCTTGTTCACAGAACCATCTCCCGACACTCACAAAGAGAAAGATTTTATGGAATTCATCAATCCCAATTCCTTGGAGGTAATTACGGGGTACGCCGAACCCAGTCTTGAGGGCGCAGCCCCAGGAGATCATTTTCAGTTTCAACGACTGGGATATTTTGTGGTCGATAGCGACAGCACAGCGGGCCATAAAGTCTTTAACAGAACGGTACCCCTTAGGGATTCGTGGGCAAAAATTTCTGAAGAGTAAAAATTAAAAGCCCTCAATTTGAGGGCTTTTTTTAATACGCAACATCGTTGTCAGTTTGTGCGGGAGGCGTCCTTTTCTTGTTGGCCGAACCTCCTAGTCCTGAAGCGCGATTCTGTTTTTTCATTTCTTCCCCAATCTGGTTGCTGGCTACAAAAGAGGCAATCATGTTGTTGAGCATGTCGCTTCCCGCTTGCGGTGAATTGGGCAACAGGATGAGATTGGTATTGGTCTCTTCACCAATAGACTGAAGGGTATCGTAGTGCTGGGTTACAACAATAAGTGCTGAAGCCTCTTGGGAATTGATCCCCACATTGTTCAACACTTCCACCGATTCTTCCAAACCACGGGCAATTTCCCTTCGCTGGTCTGCAATACCTTGACCTTGTAGTCGCTTACTTTCTGCTTCTGCCCGGGCCTTGGCAACAATCTTGATGCGTTCGGCTTCTGCCTCATACTCGGCGGCCACTTTTTCGCGTTCGGCCGCATTGATACGGTTCATGGCCGCTTTCACCTGTTGGTCTGGGTCGATGTCGGTGACCAGGGTTTTAATAATGTCGTAGCCATAATCCACCATGGCATCGTTAAGTTCTGCCTTCACGGCGATGGCGATGTCGTCTTTACGCTCAAAAACATCATCCAGCTTCATTTTTGGCACTTCAGCGCGCACTACATCGAAAACATAAGAAGTAATCTGGTCATGCGGGCTTTCCAACTTATAGAATGCCTCATATACTTTGTCTTTGATTACCTGAAATTGGACCGAGATTTTCAATCGAACAAAAACATCGTCCTTAGTCTTTGTTTCCACGATGACATCCAACTGTTGGATTTTCAAGTTGATGCGACCAACAATGCGGTCGACCATTGGAATTTTAAAACGCAAGCCCGAACTCCGGATGCTTTCAAACCTTCCAAACCGTTCTATAATTGCTGCTGTTTGCTGCTTTACAGTGAAAATAAACATCAGTAGTACAAAAAATGCAGCCACTACGAATACAATAGGTAACATTCCGCCCATAGTTTTAAATATTTAAGTGAATTTATCGTTTGAAGATACAAAATTAAGGCTACTTTTAGCCCCTAAATGAATTACTTTATGAGTCTAAAAAACCTCTTCTTAGTTACGTTATTCCTCGCTTTTTTTAATACCACAAACGCCCAACATGTAAGGGAAGATTACAACTTGCTGGGCCTTCAGGGTGGCGTAACACTGTTCAATATTGAAACCAATCATTTCAACACCAAACAGGGAACAGGGTTTGCACTTGGATTTGTTACCCGTGGCGATTTTTACAATAACTTCGACTTGGAGTACGGGATTACTTTTTTCCAAAATGAATTGGGAATCCTTGGCAGGGATTTTACCAGCCCCATCAACGGATTTGACGAGCGCTACATCGACTATACCCTTTCGAGTGTGCAGGTGAAGTTTTTGGGGAGCTACAACCTGGTTGGGCATTACCTTTCACTAGATTTTGGCCCCATCCTGAATGTAAATGGCAAATTGAAGCCAAACCAGGAAGCCCAAGAAAACTATGTTTTGGATGGTTACGAGACACTCAAGGCTTCAGACATTGAAAACATTTCCCGCGTGCATCTGCATGTGGCTGGTGGAATTACAGTTGGGCTCACACACTTTCGACTAAATGTGCAATACCAGTATGGAGTGACCAATGTATTCAACCGTTTTAACGATTCCGAAGCGTTGGCAACTGCCAAGCCCGAAGGTGGGTTTAAAGGAAATGTTGGAATGTGGGTTTTTGGAGGGTATGTGTTTTTTTAAGGCTTTTGGACGATTAAATTTTGAATCCTTAACAAGCTTTCTTCCTTGCCCAGCACTTCAATAATCGAAAACACTTCTGGCCCCTTCATTTCGCCCACAAGGGCCAAGCGAAGCGGCATCATTACCTTTCCAAAACCAATACCGGATGCAGTAATCCAGCCTTTTATTTTTTCCGAAAGGACATCCTCGGTAAATTTCTCTGTTTCCTGGATGATTTTGGAAACCTCACCAAGGAGTTGTGGTGTATCGGCATTTACAGCTTTTTGAAAGGCCTTTTCATCATAAGACTTTGGGCCTTCAAAAAAGAAACTTCCCTGTTCCCAAAAATCGTTTATAAAAGTGGCCCGCTCTTTCAGCAATGACACAATTTTTGGCACATCATTATTCGGAAAGATATTTTTGGACGCCAAAAGATCCTTAAAACCACTAATGAGAATCTTCTCGTCCATTTCCTGCAGGTAATGGTGTTGAAACCATTTGGCCTTTTCAGGATCAAATTTGGCGCCTGCCTTGTTAACCCGCTCCAAGGAAAATACATCCACGAGTTGCTTGAGTGAAAAAAACTCTTGTTCGGTCCCTGGGTTCCAGCCCAAAAGGGCCAACATGTTAACCACCGCTTCGGGTAAATAGCCTTCTTCCCGAAAGCCCATGAACACTTCATTTTCTGTGTGCCACTCCAATGGAAAAACAGGAAACCCGCCCAATTCCCCATCACGCTTGCTCAATTTCCCCTTTCCGGAAGGCTTTAGGATAAGAGGCAAATGCGCAAACTCTGGAGCTTTCCAATCAAAGGCATCGTAGAGCAGTTGGTGTAGCGCCAGGGAGGGCAGCCATTCTTCCCCACGGATTACATGGGTAATTTCCATTAAATGGTCGTCTACGATATTGGCCAAGTGATAGGTTGGCATGCCATCACTTTTGAACAACACCTTGTCATCCAATGTGTTAGTGTCTATTTCTATATCGCCTCGGATACGGTCTTTAAGCTGAAGTGTTTTACCTTCGGGACATTTAAATCGGATGACAAAATCAGTGTGCTGCAGTCTTTTTTCAATTTCTTCCGGAGGAAGGGAAAGGGAGTTTTTTAGTTTTTTGCGGTTGTGCCAATTGTAAATAAATGTTTTGCCTTCGGCTTCATGCTGCTTTCGGTGTGCTTCAAGCTCTTCAGAAGTGTCAAAAGCATAATAGGCTTTTCCTGTAGCGATTAGTTGATCAGCATATTGTTGATACAGTGCTTTTCTTTCGCTCTGCCTGTAGGGCCCACAATGGCCTTCGTTTCCTGGACCTTCATCAAAGGGAATTTGTAGCCAATTTAGGGTTTCCACGATATAATCTTCAGCCTTTTCCACGTAACGGCTTTGATCCGTGTCCTCGATGCGCAATAAAAAGTCGCCCCCGTGCTTTTTGGCAAACAAGTAATTGTACAAAGCGGTTCTCACCCCGCCAATGTGGAGTGGGCCTGTAGGGCTCGGGGCAAAGCGGACACGGACTTTTTGTGGCATGAAATCTTATTTAGAGGGGCAAAGATACAATTCTGATGGCTCAGATAAAATGGCCATGGAAGTGTATTTAGTGCCGAGAGCCATAAATCTTTGCTAAAATGGCTTTCTTGGTGTAATTTTTGTTTTAATTTAGTGTCTTATCGCAAATTTTGAGCACATTTAAAATCATACAACAAAAGCTTGAGGAGTTCATCCGGAAGTATTATATCAATGAATTAATCAAGGGAGCAATACTTTTTTTTGCCATTGGGCTGCTTTACTTTATACTAACATTGTTAATAGAGCATTTTCTGTGGTTAGGCACTACGGGTAGGGCACTACTTTTTTGGGTTTTTGTAGCCGTGGAGGTTGCATTATTTGCAAGGTTTGTGGCACTCCCTCTGGCGAAACTCTTTAAACTTCAGGGGGGAATAGGGCATGAAGAAGCCTCGAAAATCATTGGAAGCCATTTCCCGGAAGTTAGTGATAAGCTGCTTAATGTTATTCAACTCAATCAAAACCAGCGAGAATCGGAATTGTTGGCGGCCAGCATCGATCAAAAGGCAACAGAGCTTCAGCCCATTCCATTTGTTCGGGCTATCAATTTTCGAAAGAACTTGAAGTACTTAAAATACGCCGCCTTACCGGTTTTGGTAATTGTGCTCGTTACCTTGTTTTGGGATGCCCACCTTTTTTCGAGCAGTTATGAACGTGTCGTTCATTATGACACGGCTTTTGAGCCCCCGGCCCCTTTTCGGTTTATTCTCCAGACGGATACACTTAAAGCCATCGAAAACAGAAATTTCACGATACGGGTCAAAACGGAAGGCTCTATAGCGCCAAATAATGTCACCATCCAATACAATAATGAAACGTATTATTTGGAACAGACCCGCCCCGGATTGTTTGAGTATACATTTCAGCAACCAAATGAGGATTTGGATTTCCGCTTTCACGCCAACAAAGTGGTTTCGAAGCCCTACCGCCTCGAGGTGCTAAAAACCCCTTCCATATTGGGCTTTGATATGGTTTTAGATTATCCTGCTTACACTGGGAAAAAGGACGAAACCCTGAAAAGTACTGGAAATGCATCGGTTCCTGAGGGTACTGTCATTGTTTGGAAACTTGCCACTAAAAATACAGACGTGGTACATTTTAGAACTGAAGATACGATGGTATCCTTCAAAAAGGAAGATCAAAATTTTACCTATAGAAAGGGCGTTTATCAAAAATTGGATTATACCATCACTACCTCTAACGAACAGCTTAGGGATTATGAAAACCTGTCGTTTTCATTGGCTGTGGTGAAGGATGCCTATCCAGATATTTCCGTGGAGTCCAGGCAGGATTCTCTCTCGCTTCAAACGTATTATTTCCTAGGGCAAGTTTCTGATGATTACGGTCTTACGAAGCTTCAACTTGTTTACTATCCCTTAGGCGACGAAACCCAGAGCACCAAAGTTTCCCTTCCTGTGAGCACCTCCAATTTTGATCAATTTGCATATGAATTCCCAGGGAATTTGAAATTGCAGGAGGGCGTTTCCTACGAATATTATTTTGAAGTATTTGACAACGATGCCATTCACCATCACAAATCCTCCAAGTCGGCTTTTTACACCTTTCGAAAGCTAACCAAAGAAGAACAAGAAAAAGAATGGCTCAACAAACAAGGGGAAACCATAGAGGATCTTTCCAAAACGCTTAAGAACCTCAAAGATCAAGAAAAGCGCCTCGAAGACATCAACAAGACCCAAAAGGAGAAAGAAGCGCTTAATTGGAACGACAAGAAAAAACTCGAGGAATTTTTGAAACGCCAAAAACAACAAGAAGAAATGATGCAAAAGTTCTCCAAGGAAATGAAGGAAGATTTGCAGAATTTTCAACCCGATAAAGAAGATAAAGACCCCTTTAAGGAGCAGTTGGAAGAGCGTTTGAACGAAAACGAAGAACAACTCCAGGAAAACGAGAAATTGCTTGAAGAACTGGAACGGCTTCAGGATAAAATCAACAAAGAAGAATTTTCCGAAAAGCTGGAACAGCTTGCAAAGCAAAACAAAAACCAGGAAAAGAATCTCGAGCAATTGGTAGAGCTTACCAAACGCTATTATGTAACTAAGAAAGCCGAAAAATTGGCTGAAGAACTCTTTAAACTGGGCGAAGAACAAGAAAAATTATCCCAAAAGGATTCCGAGGAGAATACCAAGGAAAAGCAAGAAGAGCTTAACGAGAAGTTTGAGGATTTTCAAAAAGAGATGAACGAACTTCAAAAAGAAAATGAGGGCTTAAAAGAACCTATGGACATACCAAAGGATTCCAAAGGAGAAGAGCAGGTGAAACAACAACAGCAAGAGGCGACCGATAAGCTGGAACAGCAGAACCAAAATGGAGCCCAGCAAAACCAGAAGAATGCCGGCCAGAAGATGAAACAAATGAGCCAACAAATGCAATCCGGGATGATGGGAGGTCAAATGGAGATGATCAATGAAGATGTTGAGATGCTTCGTCAAATATTGGACAATTTGGTTGTATTTTCTTTCGAACAGGAAGATTTGATGAAGCAGTTTAAAATGATTGATTATGGTAGTGCCGCCTTTGGAAGGAAACTTAATGAACAAAATGATTTGAAATTGAATTTCCAGCACATTGACGACAGCCTTTTTGCGCTTTCGTTGCGCCAACCGCTTATCAGTAAAGAAATCAACGAAGCTTTGACAGAGGTTTCCTTTAACCTGGACAAATCCCTTGAAAGGTTAGCCGATAACAGCTTACGAACGGGCATTTCTAGCCAGCAGTATACGGTTACGGGCGCCAATGAGCTCGCTATATTGCTTAGCGAACTTTTGGGGAATATGCAGGCTATGGCCATGGGAATGCCTGGTGCAGGACAAGGGTCTGGCCAAGGTCAAGGTAGCGGCTTTCAGCTGCCAGATATCATTCAGAAACAAAAGAGTTTGGGACAACAAATGCAAGATGGTATGTCCGAAGGGAATGAAAAAGGAACACAGGAAGGCAAACAAGGAAATGAAGGCAATTCCGGTGAGGGAGAAGGCAGTTCCGGAAAAGATGGACAAAGTGGGAAAGGAGGCAAAGGAAACAAAAACGGCAATAATGGTAACGATGGCGAATCAGAGTCCTATAGAGAGGATATGAATGGCGCTATTTATGAGATTTACAAACAGCAACAACAATTACGAAACCAATTGCAAGACAAACTTAGCAAAGAGGGCCTAGACGGGAAGGGCGGTCAAATAATCAAGGAAATGGAAGGTATTGAGCAACAATTGTTAGAGAAAGGATTTAATCAGCGTACCCTAGAACGAATTTTAAACCTACAGTACGAATTGTTGAAACTTACCGAGGCCGATTTAGAGCAAGGTAAGGAAGAGCGTCGCGAATCGCGCACTAATCTTAAAGAATTCAACAATACCCTTCGATTGGCTCCCGAAGACATTAAAAAATATTTTAATCAGGAAGAAATCCTAAACAGGGAAGCCCTACCTTTGCACTTCGAATATAAAAAGGAAGTTCAAAAGTATTTTAACGATAGGCATGATTGAGTTTTTTTCCGAAACCTCTTTTCAATTGGACCATGCCAATGCAATTTCAACTTGGTTGGCGGATGCCGCGAACGAAGAGGGTTGTACTATCGGGGACTTGGATTTTGTTTTTTGTGATGATGCTTTTTTACATCAAATTAATCTCGAATTTCTTAATCACGACACCTTTACGGATGTCATTACCTTTGATTATTCTTTAGGAAACCAATTAAACGGTGAAATTTATATATCAATCGATAGGGTTGCAGAGAACGCGTTAAATTTTAAGGCATCTTTTATGGAAGAAGTTTGTAGGGTAATGGTCCACGGTCTGCTTCATTTGTGTGGCTATCAAGATAAATCTGCTGAACAAATTTCAACAATGCGTGTTAAGGAAGACCAAAACCTAGCACGAATTTCCTTTTTATTCGCCTGATTTTAAAATATCATAATTTAAAACATTGAATATTAGACATTTAGACTATATTTGCGATTTTTGTAAAATACGTTCCACGTGAAACATTAAAAAATGTTTGCAAACGAATACGATGTGATTGTTGTGGGGGCTGGTCATGCTGGCTCAGAAGCTGCCGCTGCCGCTGCTAATCTTGGCTCTAGGACGTTGTTGGTCACAATGAATCTCCAGCATATTGCCCAGATGTCCTGTAATCCTGCTATGGGGGGTATTGCTAAAGGGCAAATTGTTAGGGAAATTGATGCTATGGGGGGGTATAGCGGCATTGTTTCAGATAAAAGCGCCATACAGTTTAAAATGTTGAATAAATCCAAGGGGCCAGCCATGTGGAGCCCTAGGGTTCAAAGTGATCGTATGCGCTTTGCTGAAACATGGCGCCTGCTCTTGGAACAAACGCCCAATCTTGATTTTTATCAGGAAATGGTCGTGGGTTTATTAGTTGAAAATGATCGTGTGGTTGGCGTTAAAACTTCATTGGGATTATCCATCAAGGGTAAATCGGTAGTTTTAACCAACGGAACCTTTTTGAATGGCCTTATTCATATTGGTGAAAAACAATTTGGAGGTGGAAGGGCTGGGGAGAAAGCTGCTACTGGTATTACGGAAGTTCTTGTTACTTTAGGGTTTGAAGCTGGAAGGATGAAGACAGGCACACCTCCTAGGGTTGATGGTAGATCGCTTGATTTTAGTAAAATGAGTATTCAGCCCGGCGATGATGAACCCCAAAAATTTTCATTTAGTGACGAAACGGCACCTCTTCTAGAGCAAAAGCCTTGCCACATGAGCCATACGAGTCCCTTGGTGCACGACCTGCTACGCGAAGGTTTTGATCGGTCTCCCATGTTTAATGGGTCCATTAAAAGTCTTGGCCCAAGGTATTGCCCTTCCATAGAAGATAAAATCAATCGTTTTGCTGATAAGGAGCGCCATCAATTATTTGTAGAGCCGGAAGGCTGGAATACCGTGGAATACTACATCAATGGTTTTTCCACTTCGCTTCCTGAAGACATCCAATACAAAGCACTCAAGGCTTGTGATGGTTTTGAAAACGTCAAGTTTTTTCGACCAGGATATGCTATAGAATACGATTACTTTCCCCCAACACAGTTGGAGCATACCCTTGAGACTAAATTGGTTTCGGGATTGTATTTTGCTGGGCAAATCAATGGAACGACCGGTTACGAGGAAGCAGCCTCGCAGGGAATGATTGCTGGCATCAACGCCCATCTGAAGGTTCACGGGAAAGCCCCATTCATTTTAAAACGGGACGAAGCATATATAGGAGTTTTGATCGATGACCTCATTACGAAAGGAACCAAAGAGCCCTACCGAATGTTCACTTCAAGAGCAGAGTATCGAACCTTACTGCGCCAGGACAATGCTGATTTTCGACTTACACCAAAATCCTTTGAAATTGGATTGGCCTCTGAAAAGCGGATGAAGGCAATGGAGCGCAAGTATTCCAAGAGTGATGGGTTTATTCAATTTTTTAAGGACTCTAGCGTAACCCCGGAAATCATCAATCCCATACTCGAATCCAAGCAATCGGCTTTGGTTAAGCAAGGGGATAAGTTGTTCAAGTTTTTTTCAAGACCCAACATCACTATGGCCGATATGTGCCAAATTAAGGAAGTAGAGCAATACGTAAATTTGCATGAACTGGATCATGAATCTTTGGAACAAACAGAAATTCAGGTTAAATACGCTGGATACATTGAAAAGGAAAAAGCCAATGCGGATAAGCTGAATCGTTTGGAAGGCATTAAAATACCCGACAATTTTGATTACACGCGGTTGAAATCACTTTCTTTTGAAGCTGTTGAAAAATTAAGCAAAATTAAGCCTAAAACCGTTTCTCAAGCTTCAAGGATTAGCGGGGTGTCCCCCAACGATATCTCGGTTTTGCTTGTTTACATGGGAAGATAAATAGTATTGTTTCACGTGGAACACCATTCAGATTTAAATAAGCAATCGGAGACTCTTTTTTTAAAAACCAAGGATTTTTTGGTTTCTGGAAAAACATTTGAACTTCATTGGAACGCAGAAAAGGACATTTTGCTAACCAGTCCTAAGCCTGCCGCTGAAGCACTTCCTTTGTATTATCAAAGCGAATCATACATTTCGCATACCGATTCCAAAAAGGGACTTTTTGACAAACTTTACCAATGGGTTAAGTCCTATAGTCTTGGGAAGAAGGTAAGGCTTATCCATAAATTCAATGGTGGATACGGTTCCGTATTGGATGTTGGAGCAGGCACTGGAGAATTTTTGAAAAGAGCTCAATCCAAGGGCTGGGAGATTGCCGGAATAGAAATAAATGAACTGGCCAGGGACATTTCTCAAAAAAAGGGGATTCCCCTTCTTTCTTCGTGGGAACATCTTCCCGAAAAGCAATTTGATGTAATTACGCTTTGGCATGTAATCGAACATCTGCCAGATTTGGATGAGGCCCTTCTTAAAATAAGTAATCATTTGAAAAGGAATGGTGTTTTAATCATTGCGGCCCCAAACTTCAACTCATATGATGCAAAACACTACAGCCAGTTTTGGGCGGCTTACGATGTTCCCAGGCATTTGTGGCATTTTTCAAAAAAAGGAATCGTGCGTTTGTTTCGAAGGGAGATGAAACTAATAGCGGTGCGACCCATGCTTTTCGATTCTTTTTATGTAAGCCTGCTTTCAGAGAAGTACAAAACAGGACGTACATTTTCACTCAAAGCTTTATGGATAGGATTGCTTTCCAACCTTTCGGGAATGCGATCAAAAGAATATTCTTCCCATACGTACCTATTCAAAAAGGTTTAGGCCCATTTAAGGCCCATACGCCCTTTTTGTTTTACTTTCTGTGGAATAAGACGCCCAAAATCAAAAAGACGCACAAATCGCCTTATTTGACTTTAATGCGCATCAACATTGCTTATCATTAAAAATGCTGTAATAGATTGCGCTTATGCCAACTCTTTTTCATGAATGAAGCGGGTAAGTTGGATGGAGAGGTCGGTAAAAATGATCTTGGCATTTCCATTGCGTTCAATATGGAAGATGGCATTTTCCAGAGCTGATAGAATTTCAAAAATGTTGTTTTGGTGTACAAAGGGTGCAAACTTCTCGATTGAAAATTTAGGATCCTTTGTTTCCAAATCGATTAGCCCTTCTGTTCGATAGTTTTTCAGTAAAGCCTGCCGAAACAATTCGATGCAATAAGAAAGGAAATTTTTTTGCACTTCCCTGCCACTTCCTGCCATCATGTCGCTCCACTGCAAGAGTTCCTGAATGGCTTTTTTATTGCCTTTAGCTTTAAAGGCCGCGCGAACCCATTGTACAAACCAACTTTCAAAAACGCCTTCATCTCCTCCTTGTTCGAGTAACTGAAGCGCCCTGTTGAAATCACCCCTGGCCTGCCGGCCAATTTTTTTCAATTCGTTTTCCGGAAGTGATGTTTTATTTTTTAAGGAAGTAACAATGGCCTGTTCCGAAAGTAATGGAATGTGTAAAATTTGGCATCTCGAGTGTATGGTATTGAGGAGTTGCCCTTCGTTTTCCGTTAAAAGCAAAAGCACGGTATTTTGTGGCGGCTCCTCGACCAACTTCAAGATTTTATTGGTGCATTCAGTATTCATCTTTTCAGCCATCCAGATAATCATTATTTTGTAACCGCCTTCGTAGGCTTTTAGGGAAAGCTTTTTTGAAATTTCTTCTGCTTCCTTTACATTGATGACTCCTTGTTTGTTTTCGATGCCCAATTGCTGATACCACTGAAAAAGCGATCCATAGGGATTTTTTAAAACAAATTTTCTCCATTCATCTGAAAATGAATCAGATACGGGATTCTTTTTAATGGTTTCGTTGCTATTGATTGGGTAGACAAAATGCAAATCGGGGTGACTTAAATGAGCTACCTTAGCGGCACATTGTGTGTAGGCACCACTTTGAGCTTTATGATTGCTGCAAAGCAATTCCTTTGCATACGCAATGGCAAGCGGTAAGAGCCCACAACCACTTTGCCCCACAAAAAGTTGGGCGTGAGCTACACGACCGGTTTTTACGGTGGTTTGCAAATGACTTTTAATGTGATCGAGGCCAATGATTTCGGAGAACTCCATAAGCAAATCTACATTTTTTTGTTCAGCAAACATGCTATAAAAATTTATATTTGTCTAACTAAAATCCCAATAATGAAAACGATAGACCAGTTTAATTTTAATCATAAAAAGGCACTAATCCGGGTAGATTTCAACGTACCGCTTAATGAGCAAATGCAGGTAACGGACACCACAAGGATTGAAGCGGCAAAACCCACCATCATTAAGGTTTTGGAAGATGGCGGATCTTGCGTTTTGATGTCTCATTTGGGTAGGCCAAAGGATAGGGAAAGTGAGTTTTCCCTGAAACATGTCGTTGGGGTTGCTTCCGATATACTAGGCGTTTCAGTAAAATTTGTTGATGATTGTGTTGGGCCGGAGGTCGCCAAAGAACTTTCTCAACTACTCCCTGGCGAGATTGTGCTTCTCGAAAACTTACGCTACCATCCGGAAGAGGAGAAGGGAGACGTCGCTTTTGCGAAAGCACTTTCCGAGTGCGGCGATATTTACGTGAATGATGCCTTTGGAACCGCGCACCGTGCCCATGCTTCAACTACGGTGGTAGCTCAATTTTTTCCCGAGACCAAATGCTTCGGTTATTTACTGGCTTCAGAAATCGAAAATGTAAACAAGGTATTGGAAGACAGCCAACCTCCTGTTACAGCTATTATTGGTGGGGCAAAAGTTTCTTCCAAAATTACCATCATTGAGAATATACTGGACAAGGTTGACCATCTTATCATTGGAGGAGGGATGGCCTTTACTTTTGTGAAAGCACAGGGAGGGAAGATTGGGAATTCCCTTGTTGAAGATGACAAACAAGAACTTGCCCTCGAAATTCTTGAAAAAGCCAAGCAAAAAAAGGTGCAGGTTCATTTACCTTCCGATAGCATTATTGCTGAAAAATTTTCGAACGACTCTAAAACAGAAGTGACCGAAATAAATCAAATCCCCGATGGTTGGATGGGCTTGGATGTAGGCCCCAAAACCATTGAATCTTTTTCGCAAGTGATTTTGGCTTCCAAGACCATTTTGTTCAATGGCCCCGTGGGTGTTTTTGAAATGCCCAATTTTGCCAAAGGCACCATTGCGGTTTGTGAAGCCATTGCCGAAGCCACCAAAAATGGGGCGTTTTCCTTGGTAGGAGGCGGCGATAGTGTTGCCGCAGTAAAGCAGTTTGATTTCGGGGATAAAGTGAGCTACGTCTCTACAGGCGGGGGCGCCATGCTCGAAATGCTGGAAGGAAAAACGCTGCCTGGCATTGCGGCCATTCTGGAATAAAATGTTAAAAATCGACGAATTTGGAGTAAATCTGTATTTTTATAGAAAATTTTTAACCTACTGCCTCGTTATATGCCTATGTTTAAGAAGGGGATCTATTGGATTGCATTATTATTTACTACAGCCCTGTTTTCGCAAACTCGTATTGCTTCCAAAGGTGATAGTACTGAACTTCCAAAAAAGAATATTCAAATAATCGATACGGTTGCGATTACACAACCAGATGGGGATTTCTCGAAGGTTCAGTATTCAATAACAGTAAAGGATACCACTGTTTATCAACTGGAAGATTTATATAGGGCTAAGAAAATAGATTCGCTGTGGCTCCACCAATTGTACAACAATGATTTGTTTGAAGAGATTTATGGTTCCGTAACCGAAATGAATTTTGAACCTACCGAGTACGAGGAGCTTCCTACTGAGGTGTTGAAAAAACGACTCAAGGAATTGGATGCCCGAACACCTTTTCACGTAGAATACAACCCTTCACTGGAAAGCGTTATCAAGGGTTACTTGAAAAACCGAAGAAAAACGATGGCTCGCCTGATGGCGCTAAGTGACTATTATTTTCCCATGTTTGAAGAGGAATTGGACCGACAAGGACTTCCATTGGAAATGAAATACCTGGCCATCGTAGAGTCTGCATTGGATCCCAAGGCAACATCTAGAGTGGGCGCCAAAGGCCTTTGGCAATTCATGTTTCAAACAGGGAAATTGTTTGGTTTGGAAGTGAGTAGTTACGTTGATGAAAGGTGCGATCCCATCATGGCCACCGAAGGAGCCGCAAAATACCTTAAGAGCCTTCACGAAAGCTTGGGGGACTGGGACCTGGCACTCGCAGCCTATAACAGTGGTCCGGGGAATGTTTCCAAGGCCATTCGAAGGTCGGGAGGGCACACCAATTATTGGAACATTCGGGACTTTCTTCCACGGGAAACGGCAGGATATGTCCCAGCTTTTTTGGCCACGATGTATATCTTTGAATATGCAGAGGAGCACGGTTTCAACAGCCACGGGCCCAAGTTTCCGTACATTGCCACCGACACCCTGAAGGTCAAAAGAATGATTACACTTGAACAGGTTGCCAAAGTAACCAATCTCGATTTGGCTGAAGTGGAATTTCTGAACCCTTCCTACAAGTTGGGAATAATCCCCGTTGTTAAGGATGAAGACTATGTGCTTCGATTGCCTGTAGATGCCATCGGGAAATTTTTGAACAATGAGGAAGCCATCTATGCCTTGGCGGATAAGGAATTTAACGATCGAGAAAAACCCCTTCCAGAATTGGTTGAGCAAAACGATAAAATTAGATACCGTGTAAAAAGTGGGGACTACCTTGGTAAAATAGCCGAAAAATATGGGGTTTCCGTAGCACAAATAAAACAATGGAATGGGCTTAGGAGTACTCGGTTGCATATAGGCCAACGGCTTACTATTTATCCCAGAAAGGTATCGGGCAGTGCTGCAAGTTCGGTAACCTCAACTGCAAAATCAACCAATCCAAAAATCTATACCGTAAAGCAAGGAGATACTTTGTGGAGCATATCCAAAAAATTTCCGGGCATTTCTATTGACGATTTGAAAAAGTGGAACGATATTAGTGGAAGTAATTTAAAACCCGGGATGACGCTAAAGGTTTCCAAAGGCTAAGTCCATCTAAATTTTAGGTTCCATGAAAATTTTTATCTATCCGCTGTTATTTTGCAGTGTGTTGTTTTTTTCCTGTAATTCCTCTACTGAAAAAAGAAATACCGTTTACCTTCCAGAATCTGTAGGAGCTATCAATGGACTGCAAATTGTGATCTCCAACGACCTTTGGAACAATCAGGTTGGGGAACGGATCCGCGAATATTTTGCAGCACCTACGGATGGACTTCCAAGACAGGAACCTCTTTTTTCCATTAACCAGATACAGCCAGAGAATTATACAGATTTTGCGAGAACCTACCGTACCTTTTTACATATAACCCTTGCCGATGTAGATTCTGTTAAAATAAAGAAAAACTCTTTTGCCAAGCCTCAAATAGGTGCTTTTATTACTGGAACAAATGAAGAGAAACTCCTGGAACTTTTGGACAGCGCCCACCAAAGCATCATACAAACATTTAAGGCCTATGAAATAAAAGAACGTCAGCGCAGGACCAATATTTCGCTTTTGAAAGTTGATTCGCTCACGGAACGATTCGGTATTAGCATGAAAATCCCATCGGCCTATAGGGTGGCTTCGGCGTGTAACGACTTTTACTGGATTCGGAAAGATTTGAAATCCAGCGGAAGTACCAACATCCTTATTTATGAAGTGCCGCTAAGCGTTATTGGGAGGGATACCACCATCATTGGGGATATTGTAAGAATGCGCGATACTATAGGCTCTGGATATTTGCCAGTAGAAGATGATGCCTTGTTTGTTACCGAAGAAGCTTATGCCCCCTACCTTTTTACAACAGAAATTGACCATAAGTTTGCTTACGAAACCAAAGGGACTTGGGAAGTAAAAGGCGCCTACATGGCCGGGCCTTTTGTGAACTACGCCATTCGAGATGAAGCCCATCAGCGCTACCTCATCATTGAGGGTTTTACGTATGCACCTTCGATGGAACAGCGGGATCTCCAATTTGAGCTGGAATCGATTATAAAATCGACAAAGTTTGAAGGGGGTTAAGCAGGAACCATAAAAAAAACCCGAAGCAAGCGCCTCGGGTTTTTTATGAAATAAATGGGGTTATTTTTTATCTTCAAGTTTGTCGGGATTGTTTTTACCGTCATCTTTCGAGGCATCTTTAAATTCTTTAATGCCGCTTCCAAGTCCGCGCATCAATTCAGGAATTTTTTTACCTCCAAATAGCAACAACACAACAACAACAATCAGTACAATTTGCCACGGGCCGATGGCGAGGGGTAAGAACAGTGCTTCCATTTTTAAAAAATTTATTCCACAAAGGTAACAAGAATTATGAACATACAACGTTTTCAGCATAAGTTTAGCATAAACCATGTACCTTTGTAGTGCCATAGCTTCATCATGGAGAAAAAAGAGAAGAGGGGGAAAAAAATAAAGAAAAAGCTCCTGCACAAATACCGCTTGGTGGTATTGAACGAGGAAACTTTTGAAGAACGCTTTTCTTTCAAACTCAATCGTTTGAATGTATTTGTATTCAGCACCATTTTTGCGCTGTTGCTGATTGCAGGGACCACACTTTTAATTGCCTTTACCCCATTGCGGGAATACATCCCCGGGTATTCTTCCACCGCCTTGAAGAAAAAAGCAACCGAACTTACCTACCAAACAGATTCCCTGCAACAGAAACTATTGGTGAACCAACAATACATCGCCTCCATCAAAAAAGTGCTTACAGGCGACGTTAAGGCAGAAACCTTAAACAAAGATTCGCTTCTGGAAAGTGTTCAGAAGGAAGTAAATCAGCAATTTTTTGAACCCTCCAAGGAAGATTCGTTGCTTAGGGAAAAAGTTCGGCAAGAAGACAAATACAATCCGCTTACTGACAACCCCGAGATTAACTTCGTACTCTTTCCCCCTGTTTCGGGGACGATTACGGAAGATTACCATCCAGAGGAAAAACATTTTGCAGTCGATTTAGTTACTGCGCCCAACAGTCCGGTGAAAGCGACTGCGGATGGTACGGTAATTTTTGCGGAATGGACCGCCGAAACGGGATATGTGATCATTATTAAGCACAATGTTAATTTGATTTCTGTTTACAAACACAATGCCTCGCTCACCAAAAGCCAGGGCGATTTGGTAAAAGCTGGGGAAGTGATTGCCATTTCAGGAAACACAGGAGAATTTACGACAGGGCCGCACCTCCATTTTGAACTTTGGAGCGATGGCTATCCCATTAATCCCAGAAACTTCATCGATTTTAATTGAAATGAGCCTTAAATCTTTCGGAGCCAAAATCTTTGCGAAAAAAATCGTTTTCCAAATTTCCAGATGGGCTTCGAAACCACTGGAAACACAGGATAGGGTTTTTTGGGAACTCATTTCCAAAGCAACGCATACCCAATTTGGAAAGGACCATGGGTTTTCAGAAATAAAAACCCACCAAGACTTTGTAAAGCGAGTCCCCATCCGGGATTATGAGGCGTTAAGGCCTTACGTTGACAAGGCTGTTGATGGCAATGAAAATGTGTTATGGCCCGGAAAACCACTGTATTTTGCAAAGACCTCAGGGACAACCTCGGGGGTAAAATACATTCCGCTTACCAAAGAATCCTTGCCCTACCACATCCGTGCTGCGCGAAATGCCATTTTGTGCTACATCCACGAGACTGGTAATACGAAAGTGGTGGATGGAAAGATGATTTTTTTACAAGGAAGCCCTATCCTTAAGGAAAAAAACGGAATTAAGCTAGGGCGTTTGTCGGGAATTGTGGCACATTACGTACCTCAATACCTTCAAAAAAACCGAATGCCCTCTTGGGAAACCAATTGCATTGAAGATTGGGAGGAAAAAGTGGATGCCATTGTAGCAGAGACCCAAGACGAAAACATGACCATCATCAGTGGGATACCCTCCTGGGTACAGATGTATTTTGAGCGCCTCAAAGCAAAAACCGGAAAGACCATTGGAGCGCTTTTCACGAATTTTGAGCTTTTCATCTATGGAGGGGTTAACTACGAACCGTACCGCAAAAAATTTGAAGACCTTATTGGCAGAAAAGTAGACAGCATTGAATTGTACCCCGCTTCAGAAGGCTTTTTTGCCTTTCAGGACTCCCAAAAAGACAAAGGACTTTTGCTGCAATTGGATGCAGGGATGTTTTATGAGTTTGTTAGAGCAGATGCCTTTTTTGATGAAAACCCCCAAAGGATTCCTTTATCAGGTGTTGAAATGGGGGTGAATTATGTAATGATTATTTCAACCAATGCCGGACTCTGGGCCTATAATTTGGGAGACACGGTGAAATTTACAAGCATTAAGCCCTACAAATTGATGGTTACTGGGCGCATTAAACACTTTATTTCAGCATTTGGGGAACACGTGATTGGGAAGGAAGTGGAACAAGCCATGCAGGAGGCCATCCAACATTTTGGATTTTCCATATCGGAGTTTACCGTTGCTCCACAAACCGAGCCCAAGGAGGGACAGCTTCCCTATCACGAATGGTTGGTAGAGTTTGCGGAACCCCCAAAAAATGTGTCCGAAATGGCGCTCTATTTGGACAAAAGCCTTCAAAAGCAAAATAGCTATTATTTCGATTTGATTGAAGGGAACGTGCTTCAGCCCCTTAAAATTACGGCACTCAAAAAGAACAGCTTTACAGAATACATGAAATCCCAAGGAAAGTTAGGAGGGCAAAACAAAGTTCCCCGATTGTCCAACGATCGGAATATTGCGGACAATCTCTTGAAGCATAAAGCTTAAAATAGTAGTATCTTTGCGCATCGAATGAAATCGGTTTCAGTACATAAACGAACACGGGCCCAGGAAAGCTCAGGAGCCATAGAGCGGCTTTACATTACCATGCGGCATTTGTTCAACAGGGGTTTCTACAAGCCCATGGGAATAAGTGGGGAATCCCTAAGGGAATCCTTGCTTATGTTAAGGCCGGAAATTTACGGATCGATTGCTGAAGAAAAAATAGAATTGCAAGGGCTGCTCTATGTTATGGATCGATTGCCATACGGTATTGAAGAGTGTCGCTACATTAACCTTACCAGTGATGAGGGTTACAAGTATTCGCATTTTAAGCCCATTGTCCCCGAAAAACGCCGAAGGAACTGCTATCGAATTGACGATGAGCAAATGAACATAGAGATTACCAGGGGCCGCAGCGAAATTTACGATATCCTTACCCATCTCACCTTTTTGTACATAGAGTCCCATAAAATCATGAAACAAGTACTAATTGACGAAAGGGGACAAGTCATCAGGGATTGGGAAAAACTGGAAGAAGCCGTTTTGCGAAAAAAAACCCTTAGCCAACAAGATAAAGAAATTGCCCTTACCCATACGGCCAATTTTTTGGGAAGGACATTTGAGGAAGTCACCGAAGCTTTTCCAAAGTTTGGCTGCAAGGAAGACGAAAACAGATTTCTTAAAATTATTTATTACTTAGGTAAAGGCGCTATCGAAGAAATTATTGAAGACAAACAGCGCCTTATTACGTTCAGCCCAGTACTTCGTGAACGATTGGGACATCACATACATGGAGAGCGTTGGGCAAGCCGCATCAAGGAGGAATTGCACAAACGCAATTGGTTTCACCGCCCTTTGCACATCATCAGTGCCAATATGCACAGTGTCATGAATTCCCTTTTTGCAGAAGAAGCCCTAACCACCGAGCGAAAAGGAAAATCGACATTACAACTCTTCGAAGCGCTTAGCAATCCCGAAAATGCAAAGCTCCGGGAAAAAGTGTCAAAAAAGGCACTTCAAAATGGAATGGTGTACTTGAATGACGAAAGTGGGACCAACATTGACGTGCAACTTTTTGATACCATGCACTTTACACCACAAAAAACAACGATTTTGGAAGCTGAAGCCCCTATCCTTTTGGTGATGGATTATGCTTTTGGGGAACAGGCCTATGAAACCATGGATGAATTGCTGAAACCATTTCACAAAAACGGAAAGAAAGAATTCATGAATGTAGTTTCTATCTCCATCATGGGCAAGGCAGGAATACTCGATGGCGGGAAAGGCGATATCATGATCCCAACTTCTCACATTTTTGAGGGTACTGCCGACAATTATCCGTTCAAGAATAAACTAAAGAAAAAACAATTCCCCGAAAATGTGGCCACCTATTCCGGTGCCATGATAACTGTGCTGGGCACGTCATTACAGAACAGGGACATCTTGAAATTTTTTCATGAATCTTCCTGGAACGTAATCGGTTTGGAAATGGAAGGAGCCCATTACCAAAAGGCCATCCAATCAGCTTCCAAAATACGAGGCAGCATCAGCCCTAAAGTGGAAGTGCGTTATGCTTACTATGCTTCCGATAATCCTCTGGAAACTGGGAGTACCCTGGCTTCAGGAGGCTTGGGTACAACGGGAGTTAAGCCCACCTATTTGATTACCGAAAAAATATTGGAACAAATACTAAAATAGAAAGTTTTGACAAAAGGCAAAGTACTGATTACCGGAGCTGCAGGGTTTATAGGCTCCAATTATGTTTCCTACCTCATGGATCATTTTGACGATGAAGTGGTGGTATTGGATAAACTTACCTATGCGGGCGATCTTAGAAATTTGGTAATGGTTTCGGACAACCCAAAATTTCAATTTGTACAAGGGGATATATGTGATGCCAAATTATTGGAACAATTGTTTGCCGAACACCAATTTCTTGAAGTGGTACATTTTGCGGCCGAATCGCATGTGGACAATTCCATTTCTGGGCCAGCCGATTTCATCGAAACCAATATTGTAGGAACCTTTCAATTGTTGCAAGCTGCTTACAAACTCTGGATGGAGGGCCCTAATCAATTCAAGGAAAAATTCAAAAATGCGCGCTTTTTGCATGTTTCTACCGATGAGGTATATGGAAGTTTGGGCGAAACGGGATTGTTTACTGAAGGTACCTGCTATGCTCCAAACAGTCCATACAGTGCCTCCAAGGCTTCTTCCGATTTTATCGTTCGCAGCTATTTTCACACCTATGGATTGCCTGTTGTAACGACTAATTGCTCCAACAATTACGGACCTCACCAGCACATGGAAAAATTAATCCCTACCATCATCCGCAAAGCCATTTCGGGAGCTCCCATCCCTATTTATGGGGACGGGCAAAACGTGCGCGATTGGTTATATGTGAAAGATCACTGTAGGGGCATCAAACTTGTTTTGGACCAAGGGAACTTGGGCGAAACGTACAATATTGGTGGGCGTAACGAACGGAAAAATCTTTACATTGCGCAAACCATTTGTGATATTTTAGACCGGCTGCAACCCAAAAAAGGGACCTATAAAGATCAGATTACCTTTGTTAAGGATCGGCCCGGGCACGATTTCCGTTATGCCATTGATGCTTCTAAAATTGAAGAGGAACTTGGATGGAGCGCTCAGGAAACTTTTGAAACGGGTATCGAAAAAACGGTTGCATGGTATTTAGAAAACAAAGAACTGCTATGAAATACGCATTAGTACCTTTTGCAAACATTCAGAAATTAGGCAATTGGGGCATTCCATCTTCTACGTTATCAAATAGTTTACACAAATGAAAGGAATCATTCTAGCTGGAGGCTCAGGAACCAGGCTGCATCCCATTACCCTGGCGGTGAGCAAACAATTGATGCCGGTTTACGATAAGCCCATGATTTACTACCCACTTTCTACCTTGATGTATTCAGGGATCCGGGAAATCCTTATCATATCTACTCCAGACGACTTGCCACTCTTTGAAAAACTTTTGGGCGATGGATCCAAATTTGGGTGTGTCTTTGAATATGCGGTGCAGGAACACCCCAATGGATTGGCCGAAGCCTTTATCATTGGGAAGGATTTTATTGGAAACGAGAAAGTAGCCCTGATACTAGGGGACAATATTTTTTATGGCTCGGGTTTGAAAGAATTGCTGCAGGCCAACAACGACCCAAAAGGGGGCATCATCTACGCCTACCATGTGCACGATCCCGAACGCTATGGGGTGGTAGAGTTTGATAAAGACGGAAAGGCACTTTCCATCGAAGAAAAGCCAAAGAATCCAAAATCAAATTATGCAGTTCCCGGGATATACTTTTATGACAACGATGTGGTTGAAATAGCCCATAACATTAAGCCCAGTGCACGGGGCGAACTTGAAATTACGGATGTCAATAACGTTTACCTTCAACGGGGAACACTAAGCGTGAGCAAATTGGATAAGGGTACTGCTTGGTTGGACACAGGTACTTTTGCTTCGTTGATGCAAGCTTCCCAATTTGTGGAAGTGATTGAAGAACGGCAAGGCTTGAAGATTGGGGCAATCGAAGAAGCAGCCTATGAAATGGGCTTCATCACCAAAAAACAACTGCACGCTTTGGCCGAACCTTTGCTTAAAAGTGGGTACGGAAAGCATTTGATACAATTGAATTAATGATGGAAATACACCCAACGCCCTTAAAAGATTGTTTTTACCTTAAAGCCCCAGAATTTAGGGACGAAAGGGGTGTTTTTATGGAAACCTTTCATGAAAAAAAGTTTAGGGACCTTACGGGCTTGCAAGCACACTTCGTTCAGGACAACCAATCCCAATCCTCGAAAGGGGTATTGCGAGGGCTTCATTTTCAAAAAGGGGCCATGGCACAGGCAAAACTGGTGCGCGTGGCTTTGGGTAAGGTATTGGATATTGTGGTTGATTTGCGCAAAGAGTCTCCTACCTTCGGGAATCATTTTTCCATAGAGCTTAGCAATGAAAATGGCATTCAATTTTTTGTTCCCAGAGGATTTGCACATGGATTCGTGACCCTTTCGGAACGATCCATTTTCTGCTACAAATGCGATAACTACTACGATAAAGCTTCCGAAAGCGGAATCATCTATAACGACGCAACCTTAAAACTCGATTGGCATCTTCCTGAGGAAGAATTGATCATTTCACCAAAAGATTTGGAACTTCCTGCCTTCGCGGAAGTTATTGCATGAAAAAAATACTCGTAACAGGAGCACAAGGGCAGCTGGGCCAATGCATTCGTGATGCAGCTTTGGAATTTTCGGAACTGGAAATTCTTTTTGAAGGCAAGGAATTCTTGGACCTTACAAATTCTCAACAGGTAACTCAATTTTTTGAAACCCATGCCATAGATTACTGCATCAATGCTGCAGCATATACCCACGTTGACAAGGCCGAAAACGAAAGGGATCTTGCTTTTGCAATTAATGGGGAAGCGGTCAAAAACCTTGCAGTAACCTGCGCCAAACACGAAACAGTTTTGATCCACGTGTCAACCGATTATGTTTTCGACGGGAAAAAAGAAACGCCTTACACCGAATCGGACCCCACGCACCCCATCAATGTGTATGGGGCGTCCAAATTGGAGGGAGAAGCCTACATCCGACATTGCTGCCCTCACCATTTTATTGTGAGAACTTCCTGGCTTTATTCTCAGTATGGGCATAATTTTTTGAAAACCATCCTCAGGTTGGCACAAGAAAAAAACCAGCTTACCATGACCACAGACCAAATAGGAGCTCCCACGAATGCAAATGATTTAGCCAACGTATTGTTACAGCTAATTGCGCAAAACAGCACAGCATATGGGACCTATCACTTTAGCAATGAAGGCGCAGTTACCTGGTATGATTTTGCCAAAGCCATCTTAGAGATTTCGGGCTTTTCAGAAAAGGTAACCGTTGCAAAAACCAATAATTATCCTACATTTGCCGAAAGGCCCAAAAACAGTGTACTGAGTAATGATAAGCTCAACAAGCTTCTAGGAATTTCCTCCAAAAACTGGAAAGAAAGTTTGGAGACACTTATACAAACTAAATGGTGATTTGACATGGCAAACACGAACGAAGAAATAGACTTATTTTACCTTGGAAAAATTTTTACAAAGAGCCTGAAAAGCATCCTAAGGCTTGGATTCAAGGTTCTTAATTTTATCAAGAAAAGCTGGATTATCCTATTAATATTGATACTGGCAGGGGTTGGATATGGGTTTTACATTGTCCAATCAGCCGGGCTAGGAAAACAAGCAAAGATTTTAGTGCGCATCAATTTTGATTCGGTTAACTATGTGTATAGCAAAGTAAATTACCTGAACGAGAAATTGGCCGAGAAAAAAGAAGGTGTCATCCCGGACGAAAACATTCCCAAACCTTTGGCCAAGCTGACGCAAATCACAATCGAACCCATCATTAACCTAACAGACATTATTGAGGACCAAAAACCCAATGATCCCAATGTTGAAGGGTTGTTGCGGTATATGGAATTTGATTTTGACGATAATGAGGAAATTACAACCATTGCCGATACTTTTACGAGTGAATACAACTATCACTACATTCAAATTTACACGAGCAGTTACGCAAAAGATCAGGTAATTGCAGAACTTATGGCGTTCCTGAATGACAACGATGACCTTCAGCATTACAAAGATGTTTACTTAGAAACCCTTTCCGAGGCCATTGAGAACAATAAAAAAACAGTGGCACAAATCGATGCCTTGGTTGCGGCCAATAATCAGGACGAGTTCAACCCCTCCAAATTGGGGGATATCTATTTCATCGACAAAAACCTTAACATTGCACAGGTACTAACCAATAAAATGGAGTTGGAGAAGGAGATCGAAACCAATAAGCGGAAATTAGCCTACTCCAAAGATATTGTTGTGAACATCAATAAGCCAACATTATATGTAGGCGAAAAGTCCCTAATGAGTAATAAAATGATTTTTTACCCATTGCTTTTAGTATTTGTATACCTATTACTGGCCGGCATTTGGGGCACATTTGTAAGCCTTAAGAAATACGCAGAAAATTAAAGCTCGATTGCTGTTTCACAGCGAGTATAGATGGGAAATAGGGTAAGGCTTCGACATAAGATTCATGAACTGCGCAATAGCCCTTTAACGGGCAAAAGTATTGGGGTCCTGTTTCTAAGGGTTTTAGGAGTGCTCCTGTTCTTTTCCCTCACGCTTTTTTTAACCAACAATTTTGATCCTGTTGAAGTTGGAAAGTACGATTTCAGCCGTTCTTTACTTATTTTTTTAGGAACCCTTGCGGTTTTTGGCATGCAGCAATCCATTATCTATTACTCCGGTTTTTTAATGGCCAAGGAGCAACTTGGCGCCATAAAAAGGGTCTACTTTAGAATGGTATCTGTAGTGTTGGGAATTTCAATTTTGTTGGTGCTTGGAACCCTGTTATTGAAAACTTCACTGATAGAAAAATGGTTGGGGTATCCCATACCCGGAATGGTGTTCAAAACCGTGTGGGCCATTTTTTTCTATGGTGTTACCATGCTCAATATTGATGCATTCCGTGCCATACACAAAATATACCTTTCGGAAGTATTCAGGAATATCTTCAGGTACCTTTTCTTTTTTATCGCGGTTATTGTATTGTTTTATGGGGAAAATTCCACTTGGCTCGTGGAAGCGTACCTTTTGAATTTTGCATTTCTTGCAATCATCTCAACCTTGGTTTTATGGCGGCAATTTGGTAAAGCTTCCCTTCAATGGCAGGAAGGGTTTTTAAGGATTTCACACAAGGAAATACTAAAACGCTCAGCGCCCATGGCCGTAAGCGCAGCTTCTTTTTTGCTGATGCAAAGTCTGGACGTTTTGATGTTGACCAGTTTTACCGATTATGAAACCGTAGCTTTTTATAGTGCCGCGGTAAAGTTAACGCTTCTTATATCCATTGTGCTTTCTTCTGTAAATGCAGTCATTGCACCTCAGATTGCTAAAGATTTTGCGAGCTCAAAACTGGAAGCTCTGAAAAAGAACATCAAACGAAGCACCCGCCTGATCTTGTTGATGACTCTCCCGCTTATACTAATTTTGGCCCTGTTTTCGTCGTTTGTTCTACACTTTTTTGGGGCATCGTATGTCTCCGCAAACACGGCACTTTTAATCCTTCTCATGGGACAGGCCGTGAATGCATTTTGCGGGTCCATAGGGGTGTACCTTAACATGACCGGGAAACAGCAAGTGTTTCAGGTCGTTCTGCTTTCGGCACTAGGGGTGAATGTGGTCCTGAATTATTTTTTAATTCCAAAGTTTGGAATGACAGGCGCTGCTATAGCAACATCCGTTTCCATGATTCTATGGAATGCGGCTGCGGTGCTATACGTGTATCAAAAAGATGGGGTTAAAACATTTCTAAGTTGAAGATGGAGCAGTTGAAGGTCGACTTTTTTGTAATAGGTGCAGCCCGAAGTGGTACCACGTCTTTGTACAATTATTTAAAGCAACACCCCATGGTGTTTCTTCCCAATATCAAAGAACTCAATTTCTTTTCGGAAGTCACTTCCAATGATCCCGAGGAGTACGAACCGCCCCATAGGGGACGGCATTACCACACGAAAATCATTCAAGCTCTAGATACGTATCAAGGCCTTTTTGAAGCTGCCGAATCCAAGCAATTGAAGGGGGACATTAGCCCGTCGTATTTGTGGGAACCCGAAACCGCCAACCGTATTTGGAAGCACAACCCCAATGCCAAAATCATTGTTACTTTAAGGAACCCCGTAAAACGTGCGTATAGCCATTACCAGATGAATTACAGTGTGGGTTATGAACGTAACAAAACCTTTGAAAAGGCGCTTAAAGCTCCTAGCGAAAGGGTTTGGAGCGGAGGAAACCTTTATTTGGAATGGAGCAGCTATTATGCCCCTCTGAAGGCGTACTATCAGAAATTCAATCGGGAAAACATATTGGTATTGGTTTTTGAAGAATGGGTTGCGCAACGGGAACAGACCATGAATCGTATTTTTGATTTTTTGGGAATACAACCCCATTCGGTCGACATTACCGAAGAGCACAATAAAAAAGTAACCTACAAGAACATAAAAGTGCTTAATGCGCTTCGAACACGGTTCATAAAAAAAATAGTGTCTTCCGTCGTATCCCAGAAAATAAAGGATCGATGGAAAGAAAGGCTTTTTGCAGCAGAAGATGTTAAGACATCCATAGATCCGTTTCTTAAAAAAGAACTGGAGGGGTTTTTCCTGGAAGAAGTTTTGAAATTAGAAGGGCTCACTCAATTGCCGTTGTCCAAACTATGGGAATTCAATAAAGCACACCATGATCAGCCATCCACATAGGACCCTATTTGTTCACATTCCAAAGGTAGCTGGACAAAGCATCGAAACCATGTTTTTGAATGCTATGGACCTTTCTTGGGAGCAACGAGCAACACTTTTGTTAAGGGAAAGGAAGCCTGGGGAAAAGGGACCTGAGCGTCTGGCACATCTCACAGCCCAGGAATATGTGGATTTGGGCTATCTGGACGAAAAATCATTTAAAGCGTATTTCAAGTTTACATTTGTTAGGAATCCTTATGCCCGAGTGTTTTCGACCTATAATTTTCTAGGTTTTTCAAGACTGGTTTCCTTCTCCTATTTTATCGAAAAAATAGTACCTTTAAAATTAAAGCAACACGATTTCTTCTTTAAGCCTGCCCATGAATACCTTTTGGACAACAATGGAAATTTGCTGGTCGATTTTGTGGGCAAACTGGAACACATAAAAGAGGATATCGAAATAGTAAAGGCAAAAACAAACTTGGAAGGGGCATCGCTTCCGCATGTCAATAAGGAGAAGGGAGGGTGGAAACGTGCCATCGGGCTGCTTGTACGCAACCCCAACATGCTTTGGCATCTTCAATTGAAGAATGCTTCCGCAATGGAAGCAGCCTATACCGAAACCACAAAAAAGAAAATTTACCAATGGTATCAAAAAGACTTTGAAATCTTCGAGTACCAGAGATAAGCCTTAACATGAGCCAAAACCTAAATCGAATAGCATTGGTGGCGATGATCCTATCGCTGTGGTTGGAGAGCTTGGAGCTTTCATTTGTTGTTGCTTCAATAGTGCTTTTTTTGAGTTTCAGGCCTCGTTTGTCACGCAACATAGCATCCATTGTGTTACTTATGTTGGTGCTTATTTTGATTGGCTTTTTGGGAATTTTTTCTGTGGAAGCCGGTGCCTATGGTTTTATAAAAGATCTTATTTACTTTCTAAGGCCCTTAACGATTATGCTGGCCACCTATTTTGTGGTAAGCAGGCTAGAAAAGAAATCCGATTTTTTCAATATCATCGTAATTTGTGGTTTTGGCTTTGCTGTTTGGCATTTACTGCACATCGGGACGGGCTTGTTGACCATGAGGCCCAACCTAGATAAATTCAGGGGAGTATTTGGCAAGTTGAATCATGTAGAATTATTGGCCCTTTTTTCCATCATCTGCATCAAGGGACTTCCCATAAAACATACCCGTTACAAAGCCATATACCAGTTCTTGGTAATCTGTTTAGGTATTTCCTTCTTGCTGTATTTTTCAAGAACCATGATTGTGGTTTTGGGCATTATGGTAATGGCGTATTATGGGTACTTAAAATTAAACCGTAGGGGGGCTATAGCTTTGGCTTTTTTGATGGTTCTTTCAGGTGCTTTCATCGTTTTCATTCGAAACTATGAACCTTCAAATACCCAAGATCCAGGGATTGGCACCATGTTTTTGGAAAAATTAAAAAATTCCTATACTGAAGCTTTCGAACCGGTGGAGTTCGATCGTTTTAAGATGGACCGTAGGGAACTTTGGCCCCGATGGCGTGCGTATGAAGCTAATTTGGTGCTCACCGAAAACGATAAGGAAAAGCTTTGGTTTACAGGACAGGGCTTTGGGTCTACCGTAGACGTTGGGTTTGAAATTATATTGGATGGCGCCTACATACAGCACTTGCCAACGACCCATAATGGGTTGGCTTATGTATACCTGAAAACAGGGATCTTAGGGCTGTTGGTGTATTTTTCCATTATAGGATTGCTATACCTTTACTATTACAAGAAGGATGCTACGGATCATCCCGTGTCCTACCACCGAGTCTTAGCCGCCTGTGCATTTTACATGCTGGCATCCAGCATGGTGGTTACTGGGATCTTCAAACAATATGAAATGATTAGCTTTTTGCTGGGAGGAACATTTGCACTAAAACAATTTGATCGTTGAGAATAGGTATACTGGGCACAAGGGGAATTCCCAATTATCATGGCGGCTTTGAGCAGTTTGCAGAGTTTTTTGCTGTCTTCTTGGCCAAAAATGGCCATGAAACCTATGTCTATACATCAAGCAAACATCCCTATCAAAAACCAGAATTCCAAGGTGTACACCTCATTCACTGTAAGGATCCTGAGTACAAAATAGGGACTGCCGGCCAATTTATTTACGATTTGAATTGCATCCTTGATGCCCGAAAAAGGAATTTTGACATCCTTCTGCAATTAGGCTACACAAGCAATTCCATTTGGCATTGGCTATTGCCAAAAAAAACCATTATCGTTACCAATATGGATGGTTTGGAATGGAAGCGGTCCAAATACAACAAATGGGTACGACGTTTTCTAAAATTTGCCGAACGATGGGCTGTCAAAAGCAGTGATTACCTTATTGCCGATTCAAAAGGAATTCAAGCCCACTTAAAAAGAACCTATCGGAAGGACTCAGAATATATTGCGTACGGGGCTTCCTGTTTCTTCAGCCCCAATCCAAAGGTGCTGGAAACTTACCAAGTAGAGCCAGAAAACTATCATTTGCTCATCGCTAGAATGGAGCCCGAAAATAACATTGAAACTATTTTGGAAGGGGCAAAAGACCATCCGGACACCCCATTTTTAGTGGTGGGTAAGCACGATGTAAACTCATTTGGTAAGTATTTGACCCAAAAATACCAGTTATTTCCACACATACGGTTCTTGGGAGGGATTTACGATTTGGAACATCTCAACAATTTGCGCTATTATTCGAAGTTATATTTTCATGGGCACAGCGTAGGAGGTACTAACCCTTCCCTCTTGGAAGCTATGGCCAGTAATGCCCTTGTTGTGGCTCATCAAAATGAATTCAATAAAGCCATCTTGGAAGAGGATGCTCTTTACTTTGAAACGATTTCAGGCGTAAGTGATGCCATAAAAAAAGTTATGCAAAAAGCGGACTATCAATCGTTTTTGAATCGAAACCAAACGAAAGTTCAGGAACTTTATTCATGGGAAAACATCAACCGAAAATATTTGGGATTTTTTAAAAGAATTTATGAAAAAGGCGATTAGATCTTTTTTGTTGTCGGAAACAACCTATTCGGTATTGATTTCAGGCTTGCTTTTATGTATCCCCCTGAGGTATGCTTTTAGTTCTATTGCCGTGATCGTCCTGACGGCAGTTTCTTTTTTTTCGGTTTTTTTTCACAAGCCAGAGTTTAAAAAAGCTTATTGGCCCCCAATCCTTTTATATGCCTTGATGCTCTTATCCCTGCTTTGGAGCGTGGAGGTTCAAAAATCGCTGCGTGGCCTGGAAAGGCAGCTCCCTTTTTTAATAATGCCTTTGGCTTTTTGGATGATGCCAAAATTAAGCAGGACAGTTTTTATGAAAATCCTATGGGCCTTTTCCGCAGGTTTGGCCCTAATGGCCCTTGTGTTGATTGGATATTCGGCATCCCTTTATGTTCAGGGAAGGACCTTTGGTGTTTTTCAGTACCATTTTTTGGTTTCCCCATTGGATTTGAACGCTATCTATGTTTCCGTTATGGTATCCTTGTCGTTCTTATTCATGATTTTTTACGGAAAACGAAAGCTACTCAACTATGGCATCATTGTGGTACTTGGCCTTTTTCTTTGGCTCTTAAGTTCCAAAAACATTATTTTGATCACTTCTGCGGCACTCTTTTTTGGTGTTTTGCTTAGGGGAAAGTACTCTAGCAAACAATTTATGGTCCTCATTACAGCTGTTGCAGTTGTAGGGGCGCTTGTTTTGTACAGCCCAGTGAAGCGCCGTTGGAATAACGAACGCCATTCGGATTTTAAGGAAGCGCTTACCGCACAATCCTTCGGCATACTTTATCCATGGACAGGAACCTCTCTAAGGGTTTTTCAGGGAAGAATGTTTTACGAGCTACTTCAGGAAAATGACACATGGCTTACAGGTTTTGGGGTTAATGCAGCACAGGATAAATTAGCCGAGCAACAAAATCGCTACAATGTGTATTGTGGGTATAATGAATACAATTTTCACAACCAATACCTCCAAACCTTTGCCGAATTGGGCATTTTTGGATTTTTGATAGTGTGCGGGATGTTACTGCTATTGTTTCAAAATTATCGCAAGCAAAAGGAACTCATGGCGTTATTTTTGGGGCTGGTTTTGTTTTCCATTTTCCTGACGGAAACCTATATTTGGAGGCAGCGAGGCATGATTCACTTTTTAGTGCTGTTTCTCTTGCTTTTCAAAATTATTCCATCCCAAAAGACCGCATTATGAAGTTATTGGTCGATGCGCATGTTTTTGATGAGGGCTTTCAGGGTTCGCGAACTTACATTAAAGGGCTGTATATTGAGATGGTGCGCTTAAAGCCAGACTGGCATTTTTTTTTGGCGGCACACAACTTGGAAAACCTTCGCCAAGAATTTGGAACGGCTCCAAACATAACCTTTCTAAAACTGCAACACCAAAACAAGTACCTTCGGCTTTTGTATGAACTGCCAAGGCTTTTGAAAAAGCATCGATTCGATTACGCGCATTTTCAATACATCACGCCCATTTCAAGGCATACAAAATACATCGTTACCACCCACGATATTTTGTTTGAAGAGAAACGGTTTGCGTCCTATTTTCCTCTGAAGTATCGCTTAATGAATGGATTCCTTTTCAAACGTTCCGCAAAAAGAGCAGAAATACTGCTCACGGTATCCAACTACTCCAAAGCACAATTGGCAAAATACTATCACATTCCTGAAAATAACATAACGGTTACCCCAAATGGCGTAACAGTTTCTGAAATTGGAGAAGACAAGGACTACATCAAAAATCGGTATGGATGTGAGAAATACCTCTTGTATGTAAGCAGGATTGAACCCAGAAAAAACCATCTGGCAGTGCTGAAAGCCTATTGCAACCTAAAACTCTATGAAAAAGGCTATCAAATTGCTTTTGTGGGATTTCGGGATATTCCTTACAAAGCATTGGACAGTTATGTGTCCTCTCACCAAGATGTTTTGAAGCACAACGTGCATTTTTTTTCAGATGTTCCAGAAAAGGATTTGCAGTATTTCTACAAAAATGCGTCTTTTTTTGTGTATCCTTCTCTTGCAGAAGGATTCGGGATTCCACCCCTGGAAGCTGCGTTGTATAAAACTCCAGTGATTTGCTCTTCAGCTACGGCCATGAAAGATTTTTCATTCTTTGAACATCTTTTTGACCCCACCAATCAGGTTGCCTTGGAAGCGGCCATTGAAAACTTGATTGATGATAATCCAGGGCCACTGGAAAAAATCAGCGAAGTTGTAAAGGATACCTACCAGTGGGAACGTTCAGCGAAAATAGTGATTGATGCCCTACAAAAAAATAGCTAGGTTGCACAGGCTTCAAATAAGTTTAACACAGTTTGGGGCTCTTAATTTCTTTACCCCATTCAGGTAATTTTTCATATCTTCCCCTATTGATTCGAAACAATTGCGGTTACTTTTTTCTTCCATATACCCCTATGTTTTTTTAATGCTCTATTTCACCATCCCTTTTGATGGCTACTTAAGGGCAATTCCCAACATCATCCTCATTGTTTTGGGGGTTTTATTCCCCTTTGTTGTGGAACGAAGACATTTTGCCAAATTTCGTAAAACACCCAGTCTTCTGTGGTTGGTTTTTTTCATGCTCATAACGGCACAGATGCTTATCTGGCAGCGTACGGCCGATGATTGGGCAATCATTCAAAAAGTATTGCTTTCCGGACTGTTGGCATTGCTCTTTATTCCTTTGGAAAAAGTCGAAAAAATCAACAAAGCCATTATATTTTCGTCTTTGGCAGCCATTGTCTTTTCTTGTGTCAAATTGGTGATTTTGGTGAATCAAGGGATAACTTTCAGTTTTCTTGAAACGGGATCGCTTATCGAAGCACTTTTGATAGACCGGGTTTATTTGGGGCTGTTGTGCGTACTGAGCATTTTGGTATCGTACAGCTCATTGACCAAAGCATACCATCCAGACAATAAGTATTACCTATTGAACATGGCAATCAATGTTCTCTTTATTTTATTGATGGTTTCCCGAATTGCCATTTTGGTTTTGGTCGTGGTATTTTTGTTGAGCCTGCTGTATAAAAACAAAAGGGGTCCCCAATTGTTGTTTGCTATCGGAACCCTTCTCTTGGCCGTACTTTTTATCTTTATTGTCAACAACGATTTAAGGAAACAACTGTTTTATTCCAATAACCATGAACACAAAGAAGGGTTGGTTGCCAACACCTTAGCTTTAGAGCCTCGGGCCGTGATTTGGGATTGTGCCTTTCAGCTTATCGAAGGAGATGATAGCGCCTGGAAGGGAATGGGCTTTGCCAATACCAATCGCAAGATGATGGAATGTTATGAAAATTCTATAACAAATCCCACAAAGAAAGCATGGTTCATGCAGCAGAAATACAATGTTCACAATCAGTTTTTGGACATCTATATTGCGTCGGGAGTTGTACTTTTGATTTGTTTTTTGATGACTTTTTTGGTGATGCTTTTAAAAAACAGAAAACAGTTCTACCCCACAGCTCTTTTGCTCACTTTCATCATGTTTTTGTTTGTTGAAAATATGTTCCACAGGCAGATTGGAGCTTATTATATGGGGTTTTTACTCCTTTCCATCTTAGTGAATCTGGACAGTACAAAAAACCAGGAGACAATTGAAGCGCCTTAGAGAGGCAAATTGTATTTTTGCATATAAATTGAATACGGTTACAAACCGATTGAAGAAGCGAAATAATGAAAATAACAGTTGTAGGAACAGGATACGTAGGGTTGGTTACCGGAACTTGCTTGTCAGAAACAGGCAATGAAGTGATTTGTGTAGACATCGATGCGCAAAAAGTGGAAAAAATGCGCAATGGGGAAGTACCTATTTATGAACCACACTTGGATGTGCTTTTTGAACGAAACATAAAAGCAGGTCGTTTAAAGTTTACCACTTCCTTGGACGAGGGCTTGGAACATGGGAGCATCATTTTTCTGGCATTGCCTACGCCAGAAGGGGAAGATGGCTCTGCCGACTTGTCCTACGTGTTGGGGGTTGCCGAAGCCATTGGTCAAAAAATCCAAACCTACAAAGTCATTGTGGACAAAAGTACCGTTCCCGTAGGAACGGCTGAAAAAGTGACCCAAGTTATCGCTAAAAATGCTATTTGTGATTTCGATGTGGTTTCCAACCCAGAGTTTTTGAGAGAAGGCTTTGCCGTGGACGACTTTTTAAAGCCAGAAAGAATCGTCATTGGTTCCAGTAGCGATCGGGCCATACAACTGATGAAAAAACTCTACGATCCCTTTGTCCGTTCTGGGAATCCCGTAATCGTGATGGACGAGAAGTCGGCAGAATTGACCAAATATGCTGCCAACGCATTCTTGGCCACCAAAATTACCTTCATGAACGAAATAGCAAATTATTGCGAACGCGTTGGTGCCGATGTTGATATGGTCCGGGTGGGCGTGGGAACCGATTCACGGATTGGGAAACGGTTTTTATTCCCAGGTATTGGCTATGGAGGCTCTTGTTTTCCAAAGGACGTAAAAGCCCTTGATAAAGCGGGAAAAGATGAATCGTATAATTTTAAAATCCTGCAAGCAGTCATTGAGATTAACCAACAACAAAAGGTAATTCAAATTCCAAAAATCCTTGCTCATTTTGACGGGAATCTCAAAAACAAAAAAATGGCCATCTGGGGATTGGCATTCAAACCGGAAACCGACGATGTTCGGGAAGCTCCAGCCATTGATGTGCTACACGCCCTTTTGGAAGAAGGGGCAAATATCTCGGTATTCGATCCAGAGGCAATGGAGAACATAAAAAAACAATTTGGGACGCAACTTACCTATGCATCCAGTATGTACGATTGCCTTGAAAACGCTGATGCCTTAATTATTTGTACCGAGTGGAGCATCTTTAGGGCTCCTGATTTTGGCAAGATGAAAAAATTGATGAACAAACCAGTAATATACGATGGCAGAAACCTGTACCGAACGGAAGATATGGAAGCGGAAGGGTTTATTTACAGCTCCATTGGAAGAAAAGAAATTCGGTGATGACAGAAAAGAAAAGAGTACTCATTACTGGGGCTGCAGGATTTCTAGGGTCCCATCTTTGCGATCGTTTCTTGAATGAAGGATTCGAGGTCATTGCCATGGACAATCTCATCACTGGGGATTTAAAGAATATTGCACATCTTTTTCAAGATCAGTATTTTCAGTTTTACCATCATGATGTTACCAAGTTTGTCCACGTTCCCGGGAAAATTGATTACATACTGCATTTTGCATCTCCCGCAAGCCCCATAGATTATCTTAAAATCCCGATACAAACACTGAAGGTGGGATCTTTGGGAACTCACAACCTTTTGGGGTTGGCCAAGGAGAAAAATGCCAGAATCCTTATTGCTTCCACTTCTGAAGTGTACGGAGACCCATTGGTACACCCTCAAACAGAGGATTATTACGGAAACGTGAATACCATAGGCCCAAGAGGAGTATATGATGAGGCCAAACGGTTTCAAGAGTCCATTACCATGGCTTATCACCGTTTTCATGGTCTGGAAACCCGCATCGCCCGTATTTTTAATACCTACGGCCCCCGAATGCGCCTCAACGATGGAAGGGTAATCCCAGCTTTTATCGGTCAAGCACTTAGGGGGGAAGATTTAACGGTATTTGGCGACGGCCTTCAAACGAGGTCCTTTTGCTATGTGGATGACCAAACAGAAGGATTGTTTCGTTTGTTGGTGTCAGACTATAGTTTGCCTGTCAATATTGGTAACCCTGAAGAAATTACCATTCTGGACTTCGCCGAGGAAATTTTAAGATTGACCAAAAGCCATCAAAAAATTGTATTCAAACCACTTCCGAAAGACGATCCCTTACAACGCCAACCAGACATTACCCTGGCGCGAAAACTTTTGGATTGGGAACCCAAGATGACCCGGCAAATTGGGATGCAAAGGACCTTCGACTATTTTAAAGGATTGACCAAAGAGGAGTTGTATAAAAGTGAACATAAAGATTTTTCGGCGCATAATAGAAAGTAACGGATGATTTTTAAAAGAGGGCGATATTCGGGGTTTTTGAGACCCATTTCGTATGCCATTGACCTGTTGATTATTAATGGGATGGCCTACCCTCTTTTCGATGACAATGTAGTGTACCTCAACTACGTAATTTTTGTCTCCCTCGCATGGATACTGATGGCATTGCGAAGTGATTTCTATGAGATTTATCGCTTTACCCGTGTGACAAACATTTTTTCCTTAATAGCAAAACAAGGAATTTTATTCTTCCTTTTGGTGTTTGCTTTTTTCGGGTTTTACAAGGATTTGGACAAGGAGCCTTGGGCTATTATAAAATATGCATCATTGGTGATTCTCTACATCACTTTGGCGAAATTAGGCGTTTACTACCTTCTGAAAAAATACCGTGTATTGTTAAAGGGAAACTTGAGGAAGGTGGTCATCATTGGATTGAACCAAAAGACCGATCAGCTTCGGAAATTTTTTGTGGAAAATCCTGAATATGGATATGTCCTCTTCAAAACATTCGATTTGGAAGGCCCAGAAGGCATCACATTGGATGAATGTCTTGAATACGTGGATGAAAAAAACATCGATGAAATTTATTCATCGGTAGCAAAACTGAATAACGAGGAACTTACCAAGCTTATAGATTATGCTGATAATAACCTTAAAATCCTCAAGTTTCTTCCAGACAACAAAGAAATTTACAGTAAAAGACTGGACTTTACCTATTATGGTTATCTCCCCATACTATCGCTTCGGAAAATTCCTATTGACGAACCATTCAACAAGTTCGTGAAGCGTAGTTTCGATATTTTTTTATCGCTCTTCATCATACTGTCCATTCTTTCATGGCTAACTCCTTTGCTGGGATTGATCATTAAATTGGAGTCTAGGGGCCCTGTGTTTTTTAAGCAAAAACGCAATGGTTTGGATTATAAGGAATTTTATTGCTATAAGTTCCGATCGATGCGCCCCAATCCTGAGGCCCACCTTTACCAGATTCGAAAAAATGATCCTAGGGTCACCCGAATTGGAAGGATCATCAGAAAAACCAGCATCGATGAGCTCCCTCAATTCATTAATGTACTGAAGGGCGAAATGTCCGTTGTTGGTCCAAGACCCCACATGGTGAGCCATACCCACATGTATGCCGAAAGGATTGATAAATTTATGGTTCGCCATTTCATCAAGCCAGGCATCACCGGCTTGGCACAGGTTAGTGGCTACCGGGGCGAAGTAGAGGACGACAATCACATCATCAACCGTGTGAAATACGACATCTTTTATCTCGAGAATTGGTCGTTGCTAATGGACATAAAAATTGTGTTTCAAACGGTATACAACGCCTTAAGGGGAGAAGAAAAAGCCTATTAAAACCATGGAAAATCCTTTGGTTTCGATTATTACCCCCCTTTACAATGCTGCTCCTTTTATTGCCGCTTGCATTGAAAGTGTTCAAAAGCAAAGCTATCCTCACTGGGAACAGATTATTGTGGACGATGCATCCTTAGATGATTCCCTGGAAATCTGTAAGGGTTTTGCATCAAAAGATCCAAGAATCAAATGGGTTTCCTTGAAACACAACCAAGGAGCGGCTTACTGCCGAAATTTGGCTACAGAAAAAGCTCAAGGAGATTTTATTGCATTCCTAGACAGCGATGACCAATGGCATCCTGAAAAACTTCAGAAGCAACTTACCTTCATGAAGGATTGTTTTGCGGAGGTATGCTTTTCGTCGTACCTACACGTAGACGAACATGGTAAAAGCCTAGGGAAACGCATTGTAGCGATACCCAAGTTGAGCTTTCGTAAGCAATTGCTCAACAACTACATTGGCAACTTAACGGGGATTTACCATGCTACAACATTGGGAAAAATCCTTGCACCCAATATTCGAAAAAGACAGGATTGGGCTGTCTGGCTTGAGGCTATCAAAAGGAGTGGAAAACCTGCGCTGGGCCTACAGGAAGAATTGGCTTACTATCGTGTGAGGGAGGGATCCATCAGTTCGAGTAAATGGAGGTTGGTACGTTACAATTTTCAGTTTTACCGCGAACATTTAGGATATTCTTGGCTCAAGTCGGTTGGGTATCTTCTGCGGTTTTTTTGGGAATATTTTTTTGTACGCCCCAAATACATTCAAAAATTATAAATAGGAAACAAATTGTTTCAGCTTTCCTCTTTTAGTGCGATCCAAAACACCTATCCTACTGAATTCGAGGGTTAGTCCATCTTCCAAATATTGAAATAATGCCTTTTTGATGGTTGCTATTTCTTCTGGAAGCAACTCCTGATGTGAAGTATACATAATTTTGAATCGATCCAATTGGTGTTGTTCAATCACAAACTCCTTCACATTTCCATCATCTTCTATGATGCTTTTGGTAACGTAGTAGAAGGTAAGACCGGGTACGGTTTTACCACTTGGCAAATGGGCGACGTCATTGGTACGTCCAATCAATGTTTTTAAAAGGGGGTTTTTAGCAGTACTTTTTTCATCTAAGGCACCGGTATCCCCAATATCGTATCGAATCATGGGGTGCGCCAAATTATAGAGTCCCGTAATCACAATACGGCCTTCTTTGCCTAAGGGGACAGGACGGTCTTTTTCATCCAAAATCTCCACGTACAAAGTTTCGTTGTTCAGGACAAACTCGTTTTCACGATTGGTAAAAGCAATCAAGTCCAATTCACTAGCACCATATTCGTTTACAACGGGGACCCCAAAACAGGACTCCATCAATTTTTTATCGCTTTCAAAAAGCATTTCACTGGTAACAATGCAATAGCGCAGTGTGGGGCATATTTCCTTTAAATGAATCCCTTTTTTATTTAGGAATTTTGCAAAAAGCACTATAGAGCTTGTATAACCATTGATATAATCGAATGGTTTTTTGCGGAAAGCACGCAGTATTTTTTCTAGCTTCTTATCAGAAAGATCAAAAATGGGAAACCGGTATCGAGCACTTAATAGGTCTTTGATCCGTTCTTTTTGATAGCCAATCCAGTCGAGAGGGATTCCATAAAATCGGGCTTGTAAAGTACTGTTGAAGTCGATTCCGTACCATCCAAACCTATCAAGGATTTCAGCCCAGGTTAGGGCGTGGCAAAGTTTATCCTTAGCAAAAATAAAAGGGTGTCCACTAGAGCCTGAAGTTTTGTTTACATAAACATTCTTTGGGGTGTATCCATTGGACAATCGTTCCTTTAGGGGTTTCTGCAAATCGCTTTTTTGCATGATAGGGACGTCCTTCCATTTTAGTACAGAACGGTTTGCACAAAAACCTTGGTAAAACGGATTATGGGTTAAATGATGCTGTAGTAAGGCCATTCGTTGTTGTTCGATGTAAGCGCCATACTCGTTTTCGGGGATCGATTGAATGTACTTCAATTGCTTTTTGGCTTCCTCGAGGGGAAATCCTTTCCAACGCAATGACAGTTCGAACAAATTCAAGTTGAAAATATTAGGGCTTCAATTTACAAACAATTATTTTTGATGCTGTAATCAAAAATCCCTTCGCATGAATATTTTGGTATTGGGTTCGGGCGGCCGTGAGCACGCATTTGCCTATAAAATTAAACAAAGCAATCGCTGCTCCAACCTTTTTGTAGCCCCTGGAAACGCAGGGACCCATGCACTTGCAACCAATTTGCCCATCAGCGTTACCAATTTTCCAGAAATCAAGAAAGCGGTGTTGGAACACCACATAGCAATGGTAGTGGTGGGTCCTGAAGATCCATTGGTGGCAGGTATTTATGATTTTTTCAAAGAGGACGAAGCGCTTAAAAATGTAATGCTTATAGGCCCTTCTAGCCAAGGAGCCCAACTGGAGGGAAGCAAGGAACGCGCCAAGGAGTTTATGGCTGCCCATGGTATTCCAACAGCGGCCTACCATAGTTTTTCTGAGGAAACACTAAACAAAGGCATAGAATTTTTAAAAACCCTAAAGCCTCCCTACGTGTTAAAAGCCGATGGATTGGCTGCCGGGAAAGGGGTCTTGATATTAAACGATTTAAAAGAGGCCCAAACCGAGTTGGAACAAATGTTGAAACATGCCAAGTTTGGTGCGGCTAGCAGTAAAGTGGTGATTGAAGAATTTTTGGACGGGATCGAATTGAGTGTTTTTGTATTGACCGACGGGGAACACTATAAAATTTTGCCTACGGCGAAGGATTACAAACGTATTGGGGAAGGCGATACAGGCCTTAATACGGGAGGTATGGGAGCTGTTTCCCCTGTGCCTTTTGCAGATGATGGCTTCATGAAAAAAATTGAGGAGCAGGTGGTAAAGCCAACCGTAAGGGGTCTAAAAGAAGAAGGCATCGATTATAGGGGATTTATCTTCATAGGTCTTATTAAAGTGGAGGAAGAGCCCTTCGTGATTGAATATAACGTGCGCATGGGCGATCCGGAAACCGAAGTAGTCCTTCCAAGAATCCAGACGGATTTAGTTTCTTTACTTGAAGCAGTTTCCAGAAAGGAACTGGAAACCATTTCACTGAAAATCGATCCAAGGGCTGCTGCAACGGTGATGTTGGTATCTGGCGGTTATCCCGAAGCCTATCAAAAAGAGAAGGTAATTTCAGGAACCGAACAAGTAGCAGATGCTTTTGTGTTTCATGCAGGTACCCTGCAGAAGGGGGGAAACATAGTAAGCAATGGCGGACGTGTATTGGCAGTGACTTCTTTGGATGAAGACTTCAAAAAGGCCATAAAAAAATCTTACCAAGAAATAGCAAAGCTATCGTTTGATAAGATGTATTACCGAACCGATATCGGTTTCGATCTTTAGTTTTTGCCTAAAAAGGAATGAGCGGTCTGACTACGGTCTTCTTCCCCACTGGCGTTGAAGATAGACAATTGCCGCATCCAATACACAAAAGCGACGATTCCTATGGCAAAAAGTATCCAACTTACAATGTTGGAGAGCCACCAGTTATCCACGCCCAGACGGAGGGCATCATAAGGAGCAAACAAAACACTTTCTGCAAAAGATTGGATTCCTTCAAAAAAACCTTTCCAAGACATAGTTGTATATTTATGTCGCAAAAATAGAAATAATGTGCGATGCTGACAAGCTTTTTTGGGAAATCCAGCCCTGTTAATTTTCTGCTGCTAAGCATCTTCATTGTAGTGGTCCGGACCGTACAGGCCATTTTATTTTTTAAGGGGTCATTTGGATGGACTCCGGCTTTTGTTTTACTAGGGCATATTCTAGCATCGGTTTTTGCTATGTTGTTGCTGGATTTCATCATTCGAAAAAATGCGCTCACACAAAGTCATACCTTGGGCATTTTTGTATTTTGCTGTTGGATGCTTTGTTTGCCGGTATTGGAATCCTGGCAAATGGCGGTAGCACAACTTTTTATTTTGTTGGCTTTAAGGCGAATTTTCAGTTTGTCTTCTGATAAAAAGGATGAAAAAAAGATTTTGGACGCGACCCTTTGGATTTTGTTAGCTTCCTACTTTTATTTCTGGAGCATACTGTTTTTTGGGGCACTGTACCTGGCAATTTCCAATAAAAACCAGAAACCATTCCGCTATTTTTTTATCCCCATTGTGGGGGCCTTGGGGATGCTTCTATTGGCTACAGCCTTTTTTTTCATCAAAGAAAACTCCATGCAATGGATGTCCCGATGGCCCGAACATATTTCTTTGAACTATACCCCATATGCTTCCTCAAAGATGATAGGGTTTATTGCGTTTCTGCTTGCCCTGTTTAGTTGGGCCGTAACTTTCCGACTTTCAAATTTGGGGGAAGTGGCCAGGAAAGTCAAGGGCAATTATTTGTTGGTCGTTTATTTGGGGATCATGGGTCTTTTTGCGACGCTTTTTTCTGAAGTGAAAAGCACCGTTGAATGGCTATTTTTCATCATACCGGCCGCTGTAATAATTGCGGGCTATTTAGAAAAAAAAGGAGAACGGTGGTTCAAGGAATTGTTGCTGTGGCTTATTATGGCGATGCCCATTATTTCACTCTTTTTAAGATGAAAGCAATCGCTTCCGCCAACTGCATCAATTGCCATTGAAAATCCTTACTTTTGTGGCATTGAAATACCTGGAATAGGTTTGATTAATAGCACAAATTACTAGAAGATGAAACAGCCCTTTGCAGAAAAAGCCCATAGGATATTCGAAGAAGTAATCGACACCTACCATGTACTGGACGACCCCTACCAACCCTTTGAAAACCCCTACGATCCCCATACCCAACTCTTAGAGCATTTACTGTACCGCAAATGCTGGATCGATACGGTGCAATGGCATTACGAGGACCTCATCCGCGATCCCAATATCGATCCAGTTGGGGCATTGGACTTGAAACGGAAAATTGATGCCTCCAACCAAGACCGTACCGATACGGTGGAATACATTGATAGCTATTTTTTGAAGCAATTTTCCCATGTAGAAACCCTTCCCAATGCCACCATCAATACCGAAAGCCCAGCTTGGGGGGTAGACCGTCTTTCGATTTTGGCTCTTAAAGTCTATCACATGCGTGACGAAGCTACTAGGGCGGATGCATCCGGAGCTCACCGGCAGGCGTGTCAAAAAAAACTCGAAGTGCTTTTGGAACAGCAAGTGGATTTAAGTACCGCCATCCAGCAATTGTTAGACGATATAGCCCATGGAAGAAAATACATGAAGGTCTACAAACAGATGAAAATGTACAATGACGACGAATTGAACCCCGTCTTGAGAACCCAGAAATAAAGGACTTGAAGGTTCCTAAGCACATAGTAGTCTTACGGCTCTCTGCCCTGGGCGACGTTGCCATGACCATTCCAGTGCTTTTATCGCTTCAAAAAAAGTTTCCTGAAGTGAAACTTACCATAGTTTCGCGCCCTTTTTTCAAACCACTATTCGACCAACTCCACAATGTTTCGTTTTGGGCAGCCGAATTAGAAGATACCCATAAAGGGTTTTGGAGATTGAGGAAATTGGCAAAGGAAATTAAAACCCTTCAGCCTGATGCCATAGCCGATCTGCATAATGTCTTGCGTACCAAAGTAGTGCGGACTTTTTTGAAATTTTCCGGAATCAGTTGGGCCTCGATCAACAAGGGAAGGACTGAAAAGAAGTTGCTGGTCAACGCACAAGGGAATCCCATCTCACCCCTAAAAACTACCCACGAACGCTACGCAGATGTATTTCGGGAACTTGGGTTTGACTTAAAGATTGCCCCCCCGCTTTATCTTCAAAAGAGCGCCATGCCTTCCAAAGTGTTGGAATTTATTGGCAATGCGCCAAAAAAATTGATTGGTATAGCGCCTTTTGCAGCTTTTGCAGGAAAAATATACCCTCTGGAACAGATGCGGGAAACCCTAGATTTGTTGGAGGCTTCCGGGGAATATCAAATCGTCCTTTTCGGGGGAGGTGAAGCAGAACATCAAAAATTGGAAACACTATCCAAAGGACTAAAAACAGTGAGCAATAGTGCTACTTTTTTTTCATTGGAAGAAGAACTATCCCTTATCTCCAACTTAGACCTTATGGTCTCCATGGACAGTGCCAATGGACATTTGGCCGCTATGTTTGGCATACCGGTTTTAACGCTTTGGGGAATTACACATCCATTCGCTGGGTTCATTCCATTCCATCAACCCATGGAAAATCAGTTGTTATCCGACAGGGCTAAATATCCTTTAATCCCTACTTCCGTCTATGGCAACAAATGCCCTCAGGGATATGAAAATGCAATCCAAACCATTGCCCCCATGACCATAGTTGAAAGAATTCGCCAATTGGTTTAAAGGTCGTCATAGTCTACTGAAATACTTGGGGTAGTGGGGTGCGACTGGCATGTTAAGATGTAGCCCTGTTCCAGTTCGGAATCTGTGAGGATTTGATTTTTAAGCATTTCCACTTTCCCTACTTTAAGTTTCGCCATACAGCTACTACAAATGCCTCCTTGGCAGCTGTATGGGGCATCCAAGCCATGTTCCAAAACAGCTTCCAAAACACTTTTCCCTTTGGGCATGGCAAAGGTTTCGGTATCATTATCCAAGGTAACGGTCAATAGGGTTTTGCCCGTATGGTTTTCAGAAAGGGAACCCGTTTCTTTTGAGGTAAAAAGTTCAAAATGAATTGTGGATTCTTTTGCGCCACGCTCCAAAAGAATAAATTTCAGCGCAGCTATCATTTCCTCTGGACCACAAAGGTAATACGCATCGAATGCTACATTTTTATAGGGGTGTTTCAGCAGATAAAGCAGTGTAGACCTTTCAATCCTCCCAAAATAAGAGTCTTCCACACTTTCTTGACTGAAAAAGTACTGAGCCGAAAACCTTTCTGGGTATTGGGCCTCAAGTGATTTTAGCGTTTCCAAAAACATGGTTTCTACTCTGGATTGATTGCCGTAGAAGAGGGTAAAGGTAGATTGCGCTTCTTCCGTTAAAACGGCTTTAATCATGGCCATGATTGGGGTAATGCCACTTCCTGCTGCCATGGCAAGGTAATGATTGCGGGACTTGGAATCGGTTTGTAGCAAGAAATGTCCTTGTGGAGGCATAACTTCCAATACATCTCCTTTTTGGAGTTGGGTGTTGGCAAGGCTAGAAAACCCACCACCATCTACTTTTTTTATTGCAATACGCCATTCTCCCGAATTGGGAGCAGAACATAGTGAATAGGACCTTCGAATTTCTTGTCCATTGAGGGAATGTTTGATGGTAAGGTATTGTCCTGCCTTAAAACGGAATGCATCCTTTAGGGATTCTGGAATTTCAAAGACAATGGAGACCGAGTGGGGTGTCTCTTGCCGAACTTCCAAAATTTTGAGTGGATAAAAATGACTCATGGCAATACTTTTGACAAAAATACAAATCAAAAATGGTGTTTATCGACGCAAAAAGTGGCAACAAAGCTAATTTTTTTGCCAAATACCACCAGTTCCAAAAAAGAAGCGTATTTTTACCCTCCTTTCGCTATCTTTAGATACTAAAAACAAAGGATTTGAGTTACTGTACTATACAAACAAAAACCATTTTGAAGCGTATACGTAATATTACCGTTTTCTTACTAACCGTGGCCCTCTTGGTGGCCTGTTCCAGAAAGAAAAATACCTTCCTTTCCCGCAATTATCATGCTGTAACAGCAGAATACAATGCACTTTACAATGGCAATTTGGCGCTTACCACTGGCAAGCAGGAATTGTCTGTTACTTATCGCGATAATTACTGGGAGGTTCTTCCGGTAGAACGATTTCAGGTGCTAGAGGACCTAGCTACACCCGGGGCTAAGGGGAACACTAACTTCAGTAGGGCTGAAGAGAAAGCTGCCAAAGCCATACAGCGTCACGCCATCTACATTGATGGTAAGGAACACAATCCACAAATTGACGAAGCCTATATGCTGTTGGGAAAAGCACGGTATTACGACCAGCGATTTGTCCCCGCACAGGATGCGTTCAATTTTATATTGAACCGCTATCCTACCAGTAATAATGTGAATGAAGCAAGGATGTGGAAAGCCAAGACCAACATCCGTTTGGGAAATGAAGATGGTGCCATTGAGGAATTGTCCAAACTTATGGACTCCAAGGGGCTAGAAGAGGACGATATGGCCGATGCTGCAGCAATTTTAGCGCAGGCTTACATTAATCTCGATACGTTAGAGGCAGCACTGCCTGCCATCAAATTGGCCTCAGCCTATGTAAGGGACAAAGAACTTAAGGGACGTTATTCCTACATTAAAGGGCAAATCTACAATCGTTTGGGTGAAAAAGATAGTGCCAATCTGGCCTTTCAGGAAGTGATTGACCTTAACCGAAAATCGCCTAGAACCTACATGATCAATGCTTATATTGAGCAGGCTAGGAATTTTGATTACGAAAAAGGAGATAAATTGGCCTTCTTAGAGCATTTGATGGACATGGAGGAAAACCGTGAAAACAGGCCTTTCCTGGATCGGATTTACAACCAAATTGGGGAATATTATCGCAACACGGAAAATATTGACACCGCGGTAATTTTTTACAACAAATCCATCAAAAACTTTAAAGACGACAATATCATGCAATCGGTAAATTACTCCACACTTGCCGAAATTTATTTTGATAAGGCCGAGTACAAAACCGCGGGTAAATACTATGACAGTACCCTAACCTTCCTTGAAGAGAAATCCCGGCCCTGGAGACGCATGAAGAAAAAACTGGACAATTTAGCCGATGTCATCAAATACGAAGACATAGCTACCCGCAACGACTCCATTTTGCGATTGGCGCTCATGAGCGAAACAGAACAGTTGGCGTATTTTTCTGAATATACTTCACGATTGAAACAAAAAGCCGAAGAAGATTCCATTGCTAAAGTCAAGGAAGAAGAGCGCGTTGCCAACAAGGAATTCTATAAAAAGAATGCGGGCAATAACCGCACAGAATCGGAAGGAGGAACATTTTATTTTTACAATAGTACCACGGTTGCCTACGGAAAGCAGGAATTCCAGAAAATCTGGGGAAACCGAAAGCTTGAAGACAACTGGCGTTTTTCCAGAAAACGAAAAGCCATGGGAGATGACGCCATAACCAAGGTAGAGAACGAATTGGAACAATTGGACCTTAGTGAGTTGTACGATCCACAAAGTTACATCTCCAAAATCCCAAAAGAGGCTTCGGTCATAGACAGTATTAGGGGGGAACGTAATTTTGCGTATTATCAGTTGGGTCTTATTTACAAGGAAAAGTTCCGTGAATACGGATTGGCGACCAATCGCTTGGAAAAACTATTGAGTTTTCAACCAGAAGAGCGTTTGGTGCTTCCTTCCAAGTACAACCTCTACAAAATTTACGATTTATTGGGAGACCTCACTGAAGCGGAAAAATGGAAAAACGACATATTGAACAACCATCCCGATTCGCGCTATGCTGAAATTTTGCGCAATCCAAATACCCAGTTGGCTACGGACGAATCGAGCCCCGAATTTAAATACAAAGCGTTGTACAAGGAATTTGAAGGATCCCAATACGATGAGGTCATTGCTACTTGTGAGGACTACATCAACATTTATACGGGCAATGATATTGTGCCCAAACTGGAGATGTTGAAAGCAACCGCTCTAGGCCGAAGGGATGGCTTTGAAGCGTATAAAAAGGCGGTCAATTTTGTGGCGCTTAACTATCCGCAAGCACCAGAGGGCAAGGATGCACAGGAAATTTACAGTACGGTGATTCCTGTCTTGGCAAAAAAAGACTTTGTAACCGAAAGCGATAGCTGGAAGGTTGTTTATCCGTTTGGCAAAGAGGAATTGGAAGCCGCTCAGGCTTTGAAGGAAAAATTGGAAAAGGCCATAGATGAATACCACTATACCAATATGTCGATTTCTTTGGATTACTACGATCCCAACAGCTATTTTGTGATCATTCACGGGTTGAATACCCAACTGGGAGGGCGTGGTTTTGCCGAAGTGTTGAAGGAAAACAAAAAATACAAGATCAAGCGTCCGTTTTTTGAAATCGCTACCCCTAACTATAAAATTATTCAAATCCACAAAAATCTGGGAGACTACCAAAACAGCCAAAAAACCGAAGAAGAAAACAGCAATCCCCAAAAATAATAAACCTATGTTTTCAGAAAAAAAAGACAGGAAAATTATGGAGCCATCAGTAAGTCAAAACAGAATCAACGAAGGAACCCATCTACAGGGGGACATCGTTTCCACTGGGTTTTTCAGAATAGACGGAACCGTGGAGGGAAGTATCAGCAAACCATCCAAAGTTGTTTTGGGAAAAACAGGGGTCATTAAGGGAAAGCTGGTTTGTGAAGATGCCGATATCGAAGGACGTTTTGAAGGAAACCTCAATGTAACGGGAACACTTAGCCTCAAATCCTCCGCACATATTGAAGGAGAAGTAGTGGCCGGCAAATTGGCTGTCGAGCCCGGTGCGGTCTTCAACGCCACGTGCAGTATGCAGGGGAGCAAAATAAAATCCGTCCCCGAATTGACCATGACCGAAGCCTCCAAAACGGAAGCACTAAAATCCAAAAATCATCTTTTTGACCGTTCCCAAAGACTCCAAAAAACCAAGGCCGAACAAACGAATTGACAATTACGCCAAGTATTCGGGGATTGCCTTCCAGATGATAGCCGTAATACTCCTAGGTAGTTACGGAGGAATCAAACTGGACGAACGATTTCCAAACAAATACTCACTTTATACCATATTTGGAAGTCTTTTTGCCGTAGCGTTGTCTACCTATTTGGTCATAAAACAAGTGAAGGACGATTCTAAAAAAGAAGATCGCAACCCATGAAGAAAGAAACCTTAGAATTCTTGATAAAATGGCTTGCCTTCAGTGTGATTTTGTTTGGGGTCCATATTTATGTTTTCCGAAATTTTGCCGAAGGAATTACCCTCTACCTGCCGCTATGGGGTGTCTATTTGTTCAATTCCACGGTAGCCTTGTTGGTGTTTTTTTTGGTAAGACGCCAATTTTATAAAAATCCTGGGAAAACCTACCAATCATTTTTGATGTTGACCGTACTGAAAATGGTTTTGGCCATCATATTCCTACTTCCATTGTTTACAGGCAAATCGGAACATCCTAAAACCGAAACCATCAACTTTTTTATTCCCTATTTTTTGTTTCTGGCTTTCGAAATCTTTAGCCTCAATAAATTTTTTCAGAACGCCCAAACAAAGTAGTTTTTGGGTTTGTCAATTCATTTACTATTAGTACATTTGCACCGAATTTCAGGAACGCAAACGCACGACATTGAAAACGACTACATTTAACCTTTTAAAAAGCCTCCTTTCGGGAGTATTTTTTTTATGGGTAGCTTTCGCAGCATATGCTTCTCCCGACGCAGAAAGCAAGGAATCCATTAAAGAAGAAGAGTTTGAAGCTTCCGAACTCATTTTCCACCACATTAAGGACAGCCATGGTTTTCATGTGGCCGGTGATTTTTCGATTGCACTTCCGGTAATCCTTTGGACCGATAATGGATTGGTAACCTTCATGTCGAGTGAATTTCATCACGATAACGACGGAGAGGTTGTGGTTGAAAAAAACGGGATGAAATTCGTGAACCTGCATGAAAAGATTTACCAACTGGAAGCGGGAGCTTCGAGTGTGTCCCTAGATCATGAGCATCACCCAACCAATGCGCATCGTCCTCTGGATTTTTCCATTACGAAAAACGTGTTTTCGATGCTCCTTTCTTTGGTGGTCATGCTTTTGCTATTTAGTACGGCAGCACGTTCCTATAAAAAATCCCAAAACCACATGCCCAGTGGGTTTGGTCGTTTTGTAGAGCCTGTTATTGTATTTGTGAGGGACGAGATTGCCATTCCAAATATCGGGGAGCATCATTATAAAAGGTACATGCCCTTTTTGTTGACCCTCTTTTTCTTTATTTGGCTGAACAATATTTTTGGACTGATTCCTTTTTTCCCGTTTAGTGCGAACCTTAGCGGAAACATTGCTTTTACAGGGACCTTGGCGCTCATCACGTTGTTGATTACCTGGTTCAGCAGTAAAAAAAGTTATTGGAAGCACATGGTTTGGATGCCAGGACTTCCAGTACCGATGAAACTTTTCTTGGCACCGATTGAACTCATGGGGATGTTCATTAAGCCAATTGCATTGATGATTCGTTTGTTCGCAAACATTACTGCCGGACACGTTGTGGTGCTGAGTTTGATTTCGCTGATTTTTGTGTTGAAGACCGCATGGGCCGGAACGGTTTCGGTTCCCTTTGCTGTATTTATCAGCGTTATTGAAGTACTGGTCGTGGCCATTCAGGCATACATATTTACCATGCTTTCGGCCTTGTATTTTGGACAGGCCCTAGAAGAAGAACATTAATTAATTTTTAAATACGAGAACTATGAGTTTAGCATTGTTACAAGAAGCCGCTATGAGTTACGGAGCTTTTGCAGCCATTGGTGCTGGTCTAGCTGCCATTGGCGGTGGTATTGGCGTAGGTAAAATCGGGGGAGCTGCTATGGAAGCCATGGCACGTCAGCCCGAATTGCAAGGAAAACTACAAGGTTCTGCGATTGTATTGATTGCCTTCATCGAGGCGATTGCACTTTTCGCAGTGGTTGTATCTTTCTTGGCAATGAGCGCATAAGTTTACAAACAAGCTGTGCGGCGGTTGGCCGCACGGCCTGTTTTTATTTAAAAATTAAACTGAAATAAACAAACTATGGATTTAGTTACTCCCGAAATTGGATTGATTTTTTGGACCACCCTGTCCTTCTTGGTGTTACTTTTCCTATTGCGAAAGTTTGCATGGAAACCCATTTTGAATTCGGTAAACACCCGTGAGCAATCCATAAAGGATGCCCTCGCAGCCGCAGAAGCGGCTAAAAGGGAAATGGAAAACCTTACAGCAGATAACGAACGCATTTTGAAAGAAGCCCGTGCAGAAAGGGAAACCATGCTTAAGGAAGCCCGCGAGATGAAGTCCCAAATGATTGCGGATGCTGAAGAAGAGGCTAAGGCAAAAGCCGAAAAAATGATTTCAAGTGCTCAAGCTGCTATCGAAACCGAGAAAAAAGCCGCCATAGCTGAATTAAAAGCCCAGGTAGCTTCTTTATCGGTAGACATTGCCGAAAAGGTAGTTAAAAGTGAACTTTCCGACAAGGATAAACAATTGAAATTGGTGGCCGATTTGTTGGATGGTGCAACCTTAAAATAGCAGACGAATGAGCGGAACTAGAGCAGCCATACGATATGCCAATGCCGTTTTGCAGAACGCAGGGGAAACCGCTTCTGTAAAAGCATTGTTTGATGATATGCAAACGGTAAAAAGCACACTCCAGGAAAGTAAGGAATTGCGTACTGTACTAAAGAGCCCCATCATCAAAGCAGAAGATAAAAAAGCGATTTTGATGGAAGTGTTCCAAGGACAATCCGAGGGGACCAAATCGCTTATCGGATTGCTTTCACAAAATCAAAGAGCCAATATTTTGGGACAGGTTGCGGATAGTTTCATTCATTTGTACAATGAAGCCCAAGGGGTTAAAGTGGCAAAAGTGATTACGGCAGTTCCCTTGTCTGGCGATTTGGAAAAACAGGTCCTCGCAAAGGTGGAATCGCTAACGGGCAGCAAAAAAGTTACCCTAGAAAACGAAGTGGACCAAACCATTATTGGAGGGTTCATTCTTCGAGTGGGCGATATGCAATACAATGCCAGTATTGCCAACCAACTAGGAAATTTAAAAAGAGAATTCAGTAAAAGTTTATAAAACCATTGGCCCAAGGCCAGTTATAGATACCTTAAGAAATGGCAGAAGTAAAACCCGCTGAAGTATCAGCAATCTTAAAAAAACAACTTTCAGGTTTTGAAGCTACCGCTTCATTGGACGAAGTAGGAACCGTATTGACCGTTGGAGACGGTATTGCACGGGTATACGGACTTTCCAATGCGCAATATGGCGAATTGGTAGAATTTGAAAACGGTTTGGAAGGAATCGTTCTGAACTTGGAAGAAGATAACGTAGGAGTTGTATTGTTGGGACCTTCTAAAGAAATTGAGGAAGGGGCCACTGTAAAACGTACCCAACGTATTGCTTCCATCAACGTAGGGGAAGGAATTGTTGGTCGTGTTGTAAACACTTTGGGGCAACCTATAGACGGTAAAGGCCCCATTGAAGGGACTACTTACGAGATGCCACTGGAGCGTAAAGCCCCAGGAGTTATTTTCCGTCAACCGGTGAACGAGCCACTTCAAACGGGAATCAAATCGGTAGATGCCATGATCCCAATCGGGCGTGGGCAAAGGGAGTTGGTAATCGGTGACCGCCAAACGGGTAAAACCACCGTTTGTATTGATACCATCCTGAACCAAAAAGAATTTTATGATGCCGGACAACCTGTGTATTGTATCTATGTTGCTGTGGGACAGAAAGCGTCTACCGTTGCAAACATTGCACGCATCCTTGAAGAAAAAGGGGCGTTGACCTATACTACGATTGTAGCGGCCAATGCTTCCGACCCTGCACCAATGCAGGTATACGCTCCTTTTGCAGGAGCGGCTATCGGGGAATACTTCCGCGATACAGGCCGTCCAGCACTGATTGTCTATGATGATTTGTCGAAACAAGCTGTTGCCTACCGTGAAGTATCCTTGTTGCTTCGTCGTCCTCCCGGGCGTGAAGCGTATCCTGGGGATGTATTTTACTTGCACTCCCGTTTATTGGAGCGTGCTGCAAAAGTAATTAACGATGATTCCATTGCTTCAAAAATGAACGATTTGCCCGAATCCTTGAAAGGGATGGTGAAAGGAGGAGGATCCTTAACGGCACTTCCCATCATTGAAACACAAGCAGGAGACGTTTCGGCCTATATCCCTACAAACGTAATCTCCATTACGGATGGCCAGATTTTCTTGGAGAGCGACTTGTTCAACTCTGGGGTACGTCCTGCAATTAACGTGGGGATTTCGGTATCGCGAGTGGGAGGATCGGCACAGATTAAATCCATGAAAAAAGTAGCAGGGACCTTGAAATTGGACCAAGCACAGTTCCGTGAACTGGAAGCCTTTGCCAAGTTTGGATCCGATTTGGACGCAGCGACCATGAACGTGATTGAAAAAGGAAAGCGCAACGTAGAAATTTTGAAACAAGCGCAAAACGACCCCTATACTGTTGAAAACCAAATTGCCATCATTTATGCTGGATCCAAGAACTTGCTTCGTAACGTTCCTGTAGAAAAAGTGAAGGAATTTGAACGGGATTATATCGATTTGCTGAACGCAAAACATCGAGGGACCCTGGATGATTTGAAAGCCGGCAAGCTGACGGATGAAGTAATCGACGTACTGACTTCGGTTGCAAAAGATTTGGTGTCACGGTATTAATTCCCTCTCGAATTATTGAGGATAAACCAGTAAAAAACCCTTAAGCGCATATGGCTAACTTAAAGGAAATACGAAATAGAATCGCTTCGGTGGGCTCGACCATGCAAATTACCAGTGCCATGAAAATGGTATCGGCTGCCAAGTTGAAGAAAGCCCAGGATGCCATCACAGCTATGCGTCCTTACGCCGAAACCCTTACGGCACTGCTTCAAAACCTAAGCGCTACCCTTGATGGGGATAGTGGCAGTAAATTCTCGGCACAACGGGAGGAGCAAAATGTGCTTGTGGTAGCGATTACTTCCAACAGAGGTTTGGCTGGAGCTTTCAACAGCAATGTATTCAAGGAGTGTAAGCGAAGCATTGCAGAAACATATTCCGGAAAAAATGTTCGGTTTGTTACCCTAGGAAAAAAAGGAAATGACCTTTTGAAAAAAACGCACAACGTTATTAAGAACAATAATGTCATTTTCGACGAGCTAACGTATGAACATGCCTCCGAAATTGCACAGTACTTGATGGATCTGTTTGCTGAAGGTACGGTTGATAAGATTGTTTTGGTATACAATAAATTTAAGAATGCTGCCACTCAAGTAGTGATGCACGAACAATTTTTACCCATTGTTCCTGCCGAAAAGGAAGCGAGTACCACTGCAACGGTTGATTACATTTTTGAACCCTCCAAACAAAAAATTGTAGAAGAATTGATTCCAAAAAGCCTTAAGACTCAGCTTTTAAAGGCTTTAAGGGATAGTGTCGCAAGTGAACATGGCGCCCGAATGACCGCCATGCACAAAGCAACCGACAATGCCAAAGACCTCAAAAACAACCTAACCTTGGAATACAACAAAGCGCGTCAGGCTGCAATTACCGGAGAAATCCTCGAAATTGTAGGTGGGGCTGAGGCATTGGCGGGTTAATTATCGCAGAAACCCTAACATAAACTTATCCCAAAACCTCCTAAACCAAGGAGGTTTTTTTTACCTTTATGGCAAGACTTTTGATTGTGTTGCCTTATGAAAATCACTGCCTTTATTATTGGTATGGTCCTATCTCTTTTTGGACTCTCTAATTGTGCTGGAGGAAAAGATGCGCTTTTGGAAAAGAGCCCACCCTTTAAAATTGAAAATGCCTTTTTCCAAAAATGGGTGGCAGGAGTGAAAGGCGGTGGTTCGGGAATCAACTTTTCGATTACCTTAACCGATATCCAAGAAGAAGTTAAAGTCAAGGAAATTTATTTTAGGGACAGGGTTTCGGAAGCAATACAAGATCCTCAGAACGTCGACCACTATTCAGCCCACTTTTTGGATGAAATCAATAAAGATGTCATCATGGATGGCAATTCAATTAAGGAAGCGGCAAATACCCTTCCTGAGAAAATACCCTTCACCTTAAATCCGAATGATGCAGTTATTGGCTACCTGCATCGAGGGGAACTAAAGTATTTCAAAATTGAAAACCTCGAAGAAAAGCCCATACTTGCGTATCCAAGTAATAACCCTAATGGCATCGATTGATCCCAATTAAGACGTGACTCACATGCAGATCAAAATTATTAACAACTCGCATCATCCTTTACCCCATTATGAGACGAATGCTTCTGCTGGAATGGATCTTCGCGCCCACCTAGAGATACCCATTACATTACAGCCATTACAAAGGGCACTCGTAAAAACAGGCTTATTCATAGAGATCCCCATTGGTTATGAGGCACAAGTACGTCCCAGGAGTGGCTTGGCTTTAAAAAAAGGGATTACGGTGCTAAATGCGCCAGGAACAATCGATGCGGATTACCGTGGGGAAATAGGAGTAATACTCATTAACTTATCCAGTGAGCCTTTTGTTATTGAAAACGGTGAAAGGATTGCACAACTGGTTATTGCAAAACACGAGCGTGCCGAATGGACAAATGTTGAAGAACTTTCCGAAACCTTTAGGGGAAGTGGCGGTTTTGGCAGCACGGGCGTAAAATAATTTAGAATGAAGATTATTGTTCCCATGGCGGGCCGAGGCTCTCGACTTCGCCCACATACACTAACAATTCCCAAACCCTTGGTCCCTGTGGCAGGAAAGCCCATTGTGCATCGTTTAGTAAGCGACATAGTGCAGGTGCTTGGAGAACCCATCGAAGAAATTGCTTTTATTATTGGGGATCCCGCATTCTTCGGGGAAGCGGTTGTAGTAAGTCTTGAAGAATTGGCCCATGGCCTTAATGCACGCCCCACCATTTATAGACAATTGGAGCCAAAAGGGACAGGCCATGCCATTATGTGTGCGGCCCCGTCACTTTCAGGACCGGCGGTCATTGCATATGCCGATACTTTGATTCGGGCTAAATTTTCATTGGACAAGCAGGCAGACAGTGTTATTTGGACCAAACAAGTGCAGAACCCAGAGGCCTATGGGGTTGTAAACTTAAATGAGCGCGAAGAAATTGTTGAGTTGGTGGAAAAACCTAAATCATTTGTGAGTAACCAAGCTGTGATAGGCATATACTATTTCAAAGACATTGGAGTGCTTAAAAACGAATTGCAATTTGTATTGGACCATGAGATCATTCAAGGGGGCGAATATCAAATAAATGACGGCATTAAGCGAATGATGGCCTCAGGCAAAATTTTCAAAACAGGAACTGTAGACGAATGGATGGACTGTGGCAATAAAGAGGTGACCGTAGAAACCAATACCAAGATGCTTCAGTTTTTGCACCAAGATGGGGAGGTGTTGGTTTCGAAAACACATACTTCAGAAAACACCACCATAATCCCTCCCTGCTTTATCGATGACGCAGTGGTTTTGAAAAACAGTACAATTGGCCCCCACGTATCACTTGGTAAAGGCACAATAATTGAGAACAGTACCGTTAGAAATAGTATCATACAATCTCAATCCATTATCAAAAATGCAACATTGGAAAAGGCAATGATCGGAAACTATGTGACCTTTGATGGAAATTTCACGGAAGTTAGCATCGGCGATTTTTGCGAATTAAAATGAAACGCTTTCGCTACATACTATTATTTCTATGGACATTCATGTCGCCTTCCTCCTTTTTTGCACAAGAAGTAGAGGAAGCTAACGATGGGATGGGGGATGTTAGTGATGCCTTTCAGGAATATTTTTTTGAAGGCCTTAAACAAAAGAGCATCGAAAATTATGAATTGGCGTTGGCCGCACTGCAAAGCGCCGAAAAAGCGGCAAAAGAACAACCAGAACAATTAGCGGTCGTTCACTTTGAGATGGCCAAAAACTACGTAAAATTAAAACAATACGACCTTGCAGAGCAAAACCTGAAGGAAGTGCTGCAAACCCAAGGAGAACGCTTGGATGTCATGGAAATATTGTACGATGTTTATTACGAAAAAAAAGATTATGAGGCCGCAATTCCTTTAGTTGAAAAACTTTCAAAAAGGGATGAAGACTACAAAGAGGACCTCGCCAACCTATACCAACGTACCAAGCAATACGACAAGGCATTGGAATTGTTGGACGAATTGGACGAAACATGGGGAGAAAGTGTGTACCGAAACTCCCTGAGAAAACAAATATATACTGCTACAGGCAATACTGAAGGTGCTATAAAGAATTTGGAATCCAAGATTGATAAAAACCCAAAAAACGAACAGGACTATGTCAATTTAATTTTTTTGTACAGTGAAGAGGGTAACAGCCAGAAGGCCTTTGAAACGGCCCAAGAATTGTTAAAGCAACATCCAAAATCTACCAAGGCTCATTTGGCTTTGTACAAGTATTATTTGGAGCAAGGGTTAGTGGACGAATCGGCAAACTCGGTGCGAACTATTTTGGAAGCTTCCGAAATCACCAACGAAATAAAAATTAAGGTTCTGGAAGACTTTTTACGTGCCATTCAGATACCTGCCAATTACCAAAGTGCACTTGGCGAGCTAACACAAGTGGTCATTGCACAGGATAAAGGTAGTTTTTACTACTTGCTGGGAGATTTCTACCGGTTTCACGAAGACAAGGAATTGGCTTTGTCATTCTTTGAAAAAGGAACTGCCATCGATACCGATAACTTCAACCTTTTAAAAAACACATTGCTCCTTCAAATAGACCGCCATGAGTATGAAAAGGCGGTAGCTTTAAGTGAGGAACGATTGGAGGTATTTCCCGCCCAATCCCTTTTGTATCTTTTGAATGGAGTGGCACATACCAATTTGAATGAGTTTAATGAAGCCATCGAAAGCTTGGAATCGGGGTTGGATTTTTTACTGGACAACCCCAAAATGGAACGGGATTTCTATGATCAGCTAGCCAAAGCCTATACTTTGAAAGGGGATTCCAAAAAAGCATTAGAGTATCAAAACAAAGCTTCACAAATTGAAATTTCCAATTAATAAGGGATGAAACGTTTTTTCTACATGAGCTGTTTGACGATTGGAGTACTTTCGATTTCCTGTAAAGGCACCAAAAGTGTAACCGAAGGAGAAGTCGCGACCACCACCAATATTTCTAGGGTATTGGCGAACCACGAAAAGGCGTCTCCCAATTTTAAAACAATGGCTTCCAGAATACAGGTGATGTATGACGATGGTTCCAAAGAACAATCCATTACCGTAAGCCTGCGGATGGAAAAGGACCAAATCATCTGGATGAAGGCCTCCATTTTGGGAATTACCCTTGCCAAAGCGATGATTACCCCTCAAAAAGTGCAGTACTATGAGACCATTTCCAATACGTATTTTGATGGGGATTTTTCGTTGCTTAGCGAATGGCTCGGCACCCAGTTGGACTTTCAGAAAACACAAGCAATCCTACTAGGACAGAGCATTTTTGATGTTAATGATGCCAATTACAAGATGTCTATGTTCCAAAAACGCTATAAAATACAACCCAAAAGGCAGCCACAGGATTTCATCCATTCTTTGTTTTTGGACCCTGGAAATTTCAAAGTAGTATCGGGGTCGCTTTCACAACCAAAGGAAGCCCGTCTTCTGTCCATTCGCTATGGAAATTACCAAACCTTGGAAGGAGGGTTTTACCCTTCCGAAATTTTTATTGATGCCACACAAAAAAACGAAAAGACCAAAATTTCCGTTACGTATAAAAAAATAGACATCAATGCCAATGTGAGTTTCCCTTTTGAGATTCCGGACGGCTTCGAACCCATAGACCTTTCCAAATGAAACAATTTCGGTTCTTATTATTTTTTATAGCCTTTCTAGGGCTTTCTATGGGAACTTTTGGACAATCCAAAAAGCAGCGGGAATTGGAAGAAAAGCGTCAGGCACTTTTGGAAGAGATTGAAAAAATCAATGCGCTGCTCTTCAAGACGAAAGGGGAAAAGAAATCGGTTTTGGCTGAAGTGGAAGACTTGGATCAACGCATTGCCACCCGCGAAAACCTCATCCGGGTAACCAACCAGCAAGCCAACTTGTTGACACGTGAAATTAACGCCAACCTTAACAATATAGACCAGCTTAAAACAGAACTTTCCCAATTGAAAGACGATTATGCAGCCATGATTCAAAAATCCTATAAAAGCAGGTCGCAACAGAGTAGGGTCATGTTTTTGCTTTCTTCGGAAAATTTCCTCCAGGCCTACAAACGGTTGCAGTACATGAAACAATACACAAAGTTCCGTAAAAGGCAAGGAGAGGAGATAAAAACCAAAACCACCGAGTTACAAAGACTCAACGAAGCCCTCATTCAGCAGAAAAAGGATAAGGAAAAACTGATTGCAGAGAACAAGGCCGAAAAACGAAAACTGGACGAAGAAAAAGTGGCACAGCAAGCATTAGTGGCCTCCCTTAAAAAAGAAGAAGGGAAGTTTGCGGCACAAATCCGGGATAAACAAAAAGAAGCTAATCGTCTGGAGAAGGAAATTGAGGCCCTAATTAAAGCAGCCATTGCAGAATCGAACAAGGCTGCTGGGAATAAAACAACGGCAACAACTTCCAATGTATTTGCTTTAACACCAGAGGCGGTTGAACTAGCCAAGGATTTCAAGAACAACAAGGGCAAACTTATATGGCCCGTGGAAAAAGGGAAGGTCATTACCCCATTCGGCAAAAGGCAACATCCCCAATTCCCCAATGTAACCGAAAACCACAACGGTGTTGAAATCATCACCGAACCCAATGCGCAGGCAAGGGCCGTTTTTGAAGGGGAAGTCATGCAGGTGCAGCAGTTAAAAGGAGCCAATAAGGCCGTGTATATCCGCCATGGGAACTACATAACCATTTACAACAACTTGGCTACTGTGCTGGTAAAAAAAGGCGACAAGGTTAAAACCAAACAACCCATAGGAACCGTATTTACCCATCCTACCACAGGAAGGGCAGTCCTTAAGTTTTTTGTGTACCAAAATACCCAAAAAATGAACCCTGCAGATTGGATCTACAAAATGTAACTAGAGGTTAGTAGCTGCATCTTCGCAAGACTCCTTGACCCCAAATTTCTTTAGTATATCGGCCATAAGGCACCATTTTGTAAGTGAAGACTGAAACAGATTGGCACCTACAAAAGCAGTAAGCCATAACCAATGAATGTTGCTATAAATAGCCAAAAGCAAACTGATGAGTATCAGACTTCCCGCAATGCCATGTATAATTCGTGTTCTCATAACGTATTGGTTTTATCGATAGCGATACTCGCTACGTGTATTTTTGAAAGCGTATTAAGCTTCGAATTGGCCGCGTCCACCAACTGAAAGAAATGATCGACCTTATCTTTTTTTAGGAAGGCGTAGAACAACACGGATTCATTTTCGTTCATCTCACTTCCAAACCAATTATCCCCAACCGAGTCCATGGTGGCATCCCTAAACCCGGTTACATGTTTGTATGAAAAGGTGGCGACATGGGCGCTTTTCAACAGTTGTTTGATGTCTTCTTCAAAAGCGGTAATTGCTGTAATAATCAAAAGCTTCATGACTTAGTTTTTAGATGGGGTTTCCCATTTTTTACGTTCTGTGATATAATAGATAAGGGGCACAACAATGAGGGTTAGCAATGTGGAAACAATAGCCCCAGCAACCAACGAAATGGCCAAACCTTGAAAAATAGGATCAAATAGAATGATAGAGGCTCCTATGACCACAGCTCCGGTAGTCAATAAAATGGGGGTGGTTCGCACGGCACCCGCTTCGATGATTGCTTGCTTCAAAGGGATTCCGTCGTTCAGTCTAATTTCGATAAAATCAATCAACAATACCGAATTCCGTACCATTACCCCGGCCAAGGCGATCATTCCGATAAAGGAAGTAGCAGTAAAAAAAGCTCCGAGCAGCCAATGTCCCAATACAATCCCCACTAAAGAAAGCGGAATAGCTACCATCATTACGATGGGGGTTTTGAAGTTTTGGAACCAACCTACAATCAACATGTAAATGATGATGATTACCACCAAAAAAGCAGCCCCCAAATCCCGGAAAACTTCCAAGGTTATTTGCCATTCGCCATCCCATTTTACGGTAAAATCTGCTTCAGAATCGGGTTGCCCTAAATACAATTCACTAACCGAATATCCTTTTGGAAGTTTCATTTTTTGAAGGGTTTCATTCATTCCAAGGATAGCGTAAACAGGACTTTCCAATTCGCCCGCCATGTCGGCCAAAACGTAAACGACCCTTTTTTGGTCTTTTCTGTAAATGGTGTGTTGAAGGGTATCGGTTTTTACTTTTACCAGATCGCTTACCGGAATCAATTGTCCTTGGTTACCCCTAATCTTGAGGGTTTCAATATCCTGAATCGAGGTTTTGTCGGAATCGTCCATGGCCATAACAATGTTGACGGGATCTACCGATGTTTCGTCGTACAAGTTGGATACAGGCATTTCGCGCAGTAAATAGGTTAGGTTTCCAACAATCTGTTGGGGCGCGATGCCATTGAGCATTGCTTTTTCACGATCCACCTCCAAGGTGTATTCTATTTGAGGCGCTTCTACCATCCAGTCGGTATCAACCACATCGACAGTTTCTTCCAAAATGGCTTTCACCTGGTTGGCCACCTCTATTTGTTCATCATAGTTGGGGCCATAAATTTCAGCCACCAAAGTAGACAAAACAGGAGGTCCCGGGGGGACTTCTACAATCTTTACATTAGCGCCATACTTACGCCCAATTCTTTGTACATGACTTCTAACTTTTTTGGCAATGTCGTGGCTTTGTAAATCCCGATCTTCCTTATGCAATAGGTTTACCTGAATATCGGCCATGTTACTGCCTCCACGCATGTCGTAATGGCGCACCAAGCCATTAAAGGTGATGGGGGCAGAGGTGCCCACATAATTTTGATAATCCACCACCTCCGGTACGGTAGCTATGTATTGTGCAATTTCCTTGGCCACTATGGCAGTACGCTCCAAGGTGGTTCCTTCGGGCATATCGATGACCACTTGAAATTCATTTTTATTGTCGAAGGGCAACATCTTTACTGCGACCGATTTGGTAAAAAACATTAAAACGGAACCCAATAATAGAATGATGGTTACCAAAAACATAAGGTTCCTTTTCTTGGGATTTTCAATCAAAGGCTGTTCGATTTTTTTGTAAAGCTTGAAAATCCAACTGGTTTCCAACCCTTTTTCCTCTTTTTCGTGCTGTGAATCCTTTTCACGGAGCAAATGGTAACCCAAATAAGGGGTAATGGTCAAGGCTACAAACAAGGAGAGGATCATGGCGATTGAGGCCCCAATAGGCATGGGGCTCATATAAGGCCCCATCATACCGGAAACAAATGCCATAGGCAAAATAGCCGCAATGACCGTAAAAGTGGCCAATATGGTTGGGTTTCCTACTTCATTAATGGCATAAATGGCTGCTTGTTTGAATGGCAAGCGCTTCATTTTAAAATGCCGGTGCATGTTTTCTGCAATGATGATGCTATCGTCCACTACAATCCCCACTACAAAAACCAAAGCAAAAAGGGTTATTCTATTTAATGTATAGCCCAGCATGTAATAGCTAAAAAGCGTTAAGGCAAATGTTAATGGCACGGAAAAGAAAACCACCAAACCACCACGCCAACCCATGGCAAGCATCACCAATACAGTTACGGCTAAAATTGCAACTCCCAAGTGAAGCAAAAGTTCGCCAACTTTATGGGAAGCGGTTGCGCCATAATTTCGGGTTACTTCCACATGGACATCGGTAGGGATCAAGCTTTTTTTAAGCGCTTCCACTTTTGTGAGTATTTTTTCAGCAATTTGCATGGCATCGGCACCTTTTACCTTTGCAACCGAAATAGTGACTGCAGGATATTCTGATTGGTATTTGGAAAAGACTTCATGGCTTTTGCCATAACCAAAACTCACATAGTTCTGAGGAGTTTGCGGGCCATCTTCAATGGTTGCCACCTGTTTTAAGTACACGGGAAAGTTTTTATGGACTCCGACCACAAGGTTCTCGACATCCTCTTGGGTTTTCAAAAATTGTCCTGTCGTGACCAAATATTCGGTATCATTCTGTACAAAACTTCCCGATTGGGCGCTTCCATTATTGGCCTGAACCATTTGCATAATGCTTAAGGCATCCAAGCCATTTTCGGCCAATTTGGACTTGTCGAGGACTACTTTTAGTTGCCTCGTTCTGCCTCCAATTTCTCTGGTAATGGAGACGTCTTTGATTTTTTCAATTTCGTTGGTAAGCTCTTCGGCAATCTGTCGTATTTGAAAATCGTTGTAATGAGCGCTCCACAGGGTGAGTCCTAACATGGGGACATCATCGATGGACCGGGTTTTGACCAATGGCGGGGTGATTCCTTTTTGAAACATGTTTTGATGTTTCATCAATTCATCATATAATTTCACATAGGAGTCCTCGGTATTTTCTCCTACATAAAATTGCACCACAATAACTGCCTGGCCATTCATAGCCATACTATGGATGTGCTCTACGCCCTTAATATTGCCAATAATTTTTTCCAGTGGTTTTAGAATCCTGCTCTCCACTTCTGCTGGACTTGCACCTGGATAGCCTATCATGACATCGGCCATGGGCACATTTATTTGTGGCTCTTCTTCCCGAGGGATTAAAAAGGAACTATATGACCCAATAATCATTAGGGCCACCATCAATAAAATGGTGAGTTTCGAATGGATAAAAAAATCGGCTATTTTGCCTGAGATTCCTGCTTGCATTTTTCTGACAATTAATGGTTCTGCAAAATAATTTTTACTACTGCACCGAAATTTTGGCACCATTGTACAACTTTCCATCCGCTGAAACAATGTAAGATTCACCAGTTTTCAATCCAGAAAGTATTTCTACCTGCTCCCCAAAATTTTTACCAACCCGTAACCAACGTAAAATGGCTATGTCACCATCTCCTAATGTATAGAGCCCTGTTAATTGGCCCTCCCTTACCAAAGCATTTTCAGGAACCAGTATTTGGTTGCTTGTAGTAAGGGACGTCTTTTCAACAGGAAACTGAACGGTCACAAACATGCCTGCCAAGATGGGTATATCCGTTGGAGCCAACGCAATCTTTACTAAGTATTGTCCTGCCGTGTTTTTGGCTGAGATGCTTACTTCGGAAATGGTTCCTTGAAGGGTTTTTTCAATGGATTTGGCAAAAACCGATACCGTACCTCCATTTTTGATTTTGTTGATTTCCGATTCGGGAACAAAAGCCTGAACTTCGAAAGCACCAGGAGCTTCCATCGAGATTAAAGGCATCCCGGGATTGGCCATGCTTCCTTCGTCAATGGTTTTGCCCGTCACAATACCACTGAAAGGGGCTGTAATGTTTGCGTAGGCAAATTGGGCGCTTACTTCATTCTTCATTTGATTGGCGGCTTCCAGTCGTGCTTTTGCCATTTCAAAACGAGCGGTCATGTCATCCAACTCTTTTTGTGAGGCACTGTTTTCTGCAAAAAGATTCTGAAAACGCTCGTAGTCTTTTTTAGCATTGTTGTAGGCAGCGGTGGCTTCTAAAATTCCTGCATTTACTTGGGCCAATTTGGCTTGTAAATCGGTGTTGTTTATGGAAATCAACAATTGGCCTTTTTTTACCTTTTCGCCCACCTTTACATGGATTTTGTGTACAAACCCCATCATGCGGGTACTTAAATCGGCACTATTCACCGATTGTATTTTTCCACTAACAGTTAAAAAAGGATTGTTTGAAGTGGCATCCACAGTTTGAATTGTCACCGGAATGGGGGGAATGTTATTGGTCTCATTCCTGGAATCGTTGCCACAACTTAGGGTAGTCGCAATAACGAAGGCTAGAATGGTAAGGGATGGATATTTTTTCATTTTGAGTTTATTCTTTGGTTAAAAAACTAAGGTATGCTTGGGTGTAGTTGTATTGAAAAATACGTTGATAATACTCCAATTGCTTTTGGGCATATTGGGTTTCGGCCATGAGGAGGTCGCTGGTTTTTTCTAGGCCTTCCTTGTACCGATTGGTCCTAATCCTTAAGGATTCTTCCGATTGTTGCAATGCCAATTTTGATAATTCTAGGCTATTCCAGGCATCTTCCAACATGCGCTTTGCCTGCCGGAAAGTTCGTTGACTTTCCAATTTATACTGCTCCAATTCCAGTTTGGATTTTTCATAAGAAGCTTTACTTTTCTGAGTTTGTCCAAAGCGTTTGGAACCATCCAAAACGTTCCAGCTAAGACTTGCACCCACTAGATAACCATTGGCATCGGCCTGGAAAATTTCGTTATCATAAAGCTCATAACTTCCAAAAGCATTGAGCCGTGGTAAAAATGCCATTTTATCAGCCTGAAAAGCGTTTTTATAAGCTTCGGAAGCATAGGTCATGGCCTTGATATCTGCACGATTTTCGGCATAATCCAAGGAGAGGTCCATGGTTGGGACCGAAATAAGTGAATCGGATGGCTTCAGAACAAGGTGAAGCTCCGAACCCATGAGCACCGCTAAATAGTCGGAGGCATTCTTGATTTGACTTTTCGCAAACTGTAGTTGGTTTTCCACTTCGGTTACCCTAACTTCCACTGCCAACAGATCGGCTTTTTGCAAATAGCCTTGAACAAAACTGTTCTGCGCCAGTTTGAGATTGGCCTGGGCCGCTTCTTTTGCCTTATTGAGCACTGTAAGGCCTTGGTAAGCCAACTGAAGTTGCATATAGGCTTTCTGGGTTTCAAAGACTATGTAGTCTTTGGTGCGCTGCCACTGCAGTTGGGAAGCATCGTATTGGGCTTTAGCAGCTTTTCTTTGATACACCCCATCCATATTAATAAGGGGCTGTTGTACTTCTATCTTGGTGGCAAAATTGGTGGTACGGGCGGGATTATTTAACAAATTTGGGTCAAAGTCGCTTGGCGTTAGAATTTCCTGGTTAAGTTTGGATCCGAAAGCCATTAGGGGGTTGTTGGTCGTAATCCCTGTATAGGAAACTTGGATGTTGGGAAGGAAAATAGCCTGGGTTTGTCGGTAGTTTCCCAGGTTTTCTTCCATTTGTTTTCCAGAGATCTGAACGGTCTTATTGTTTTCCATGGCCTCCTCCAAAGCTTCAGTTTGTGAGAGCAATCGAACTTCTTGGCCCCATCCAATGGTAACATGCATTATGGCGAGTATGGGAAAAATGAATTTCATGTGTTTTTCAATTTTGGGCAAATATAGAATGACAGACCAAGGTGAGTCAGTAACCTTTGTTACCTAATAAAAAAGCTCCCTTTTGGGAGCTTTTAAACGATTGGAGTGGAGGGCTTTATACATTTTTCCCCTTCAGCATTTTGTTCCAATACAGGTTGGGGAGCATGTATTTTTTCAACATCCAAAGACGCCAATGTTCTTTCGAGCTGTTAAAGACAAGCATTTGCTTAAGTTTTGGGTCGGGGGTAAAGTTGTTTTGATAGTCAAATTCAGCCAACACCATTTTACCATATCCAGTTACCAAAGGACAGGAGGAATAGCCATTGTAACTGTGATTGGTAGCTTCTTTATGTTCTTTTAGGAGCAGTAGGTTTTCCACTACCACGGGGACTTGTTTACGGATGGCGGCACCCGTTTTAGCGGTAGGCAATGCCGCAACATCTCCCAGACCAAAAATATTGGTGTATTTGTTATGCTGCATGGAGTGATGATCGACATCCAACCATCCAGCACTATTCACCAAATTGGAATCGCGCACAAACTTTGGTGCTGCTTGTGGTGGCGCTAAGTGTAACATATCAAATGGTATCTGGATATCCACATCACCAGTCATTTTTTCACCCAGTTCATTATTTTCATTGATTACACAACGGTTTTCCTCTGGAGCCGTATGATTGAAGTGGGCAATTTTGTTTTCCACATCAATTTCATAAGGGGCGTAAAAGGGTTTAAAATGAATGCCATACCTATCAATAACTTTCATGAGGGTTTCCTTGATAGGTTTTACCCCAAAGATCACACTTCCGGGGGTGGCAAAAATGACGTTCGTTTTATCTTGCAACCCATTTTTGCGGAAATAATCCGCTGCGAGATATGCAATTTTTTGTGGAGCTCCCCCACACTTGATAGGGGTGGTGGGTTGTGTAAATAAGGCATTACCCCCTTTGAAATTTTTAATGGTTTCCCAAGTGTGTTCCGGATCGATGTAATTGCTACAGGCAACACCCTTTTCGAGGGCTTCGGGGAGGCCCTTGATCATGGACGGTTCCATAACCAATCCAGGGGCTACAACCAAAAACTCATAAGTAATGGCACCATTTTCCTTGGTAGTAACTGCATTGTTATCTGGGTCGAACCCAGTTGCGTAATCCTGGATCCAATCGACCCCTTTAGGCATTACTTCTGCCATGGGTTTTGCCGTTTTCTTATAGTCGTAGGCCCCGGCTCCTACGAGGGTCCATGCAGGTTGGTAGTAGTGGGTATTGGCCGGTTCGATGATGGCTATGTCCAAGTTGCTGTTTTTTTGTAGCAATTGTGCCGCAGTCATGATTCCGGCGGTACCCCCACCGATAATCAGAATTTCATATTGTGATTTCATTCGTTAAATTTTTGGTCATTGGGGAAAAGTAACAAGTGTTTCCCGCAAAATTTGTAACAATTGTTACAGTAGCGCAAAATTTATCGCTTCAGTAGTTTGAAAAACAATTCGTTACCAAATCGTTGAGGAATGGAATTGTAAGCTGGTGCCATAATTTCAACTTGGAAAAAGGGATTAAAGTACTCGAGGTATTCTTCTTTGTTGCCTCCAAAAGGGGGTTGGTCGGTATTTAAAGGAATGTTGAAAAGAAGCCCAGCCAAAATCCCACCTGGATTTAGTAGGGAATGCATTTTTTCAGTATAACGCAATCTTTGGGATGGATGCAAGGCACAAAAAAAGGTTTGTTCAATGATGACATCGAAGGAATCGCCGAGTTCAAAAAAATTTTGATGCAGTAAGTGGGTTTTTGGAAAGCTGGGAACTCTTTTTTCGAAATTTTGCAGTGCGGTTAAGGATAAATCGAGTATGAATAGATTTGAAAAACCCAATCCGTGGAGGTACTCAGCTTCGTAGGAGTTTCCAGCACCCGGAATTAATATTTTTTTGGAAGTATCGGACCATTGGTCGAAATAGGCCTTCAAAGGAGGGGAAATAGCACCCAAATCCCAACCCGTTTGTTTGTTTTGGTATCGTTGGTCCCAATACAATTCGTCGAGAGCCATGGATGCTTAACTGCTTAATTTTCCTGTAGCACAACTTACAAAGGATTTGGCTTTGGTAAGCATAGAATTTTTGGTGCCTTCTGGGGGATAACCAATTTCAATAAGCTTGTTTTCAACTTTTTGAAAAGCAGCTTCATTTGTGGCATTGAAGGATACCGTGCTCGTTTGTACTTCTACAGCAATAGCACTGATCTCCTCGATTGTGGCTAATTTTTCAGAAATGGTTTTGGCACAACCGCCACATTTTAGATTCTGTACTTGCAAACTATAGTTCATCACCGTACGTGTAAGATTATTACCATCCAAGGTAACCGCCCCTTAAGTCATAAATTTCCCTAAACCCCATGGCTTCCAAAAGGGCCGCTGCTTTTTGGCTTCTATTTCCCGAACGGCAATAAACGTATACGGGTTTTTCTTTATCGAGTTTTTCAAAGGAATTCGTAAAGTTTCCCTGATCAAAGTAGTCAATGTTGCGGGCATTGTTAATATGGCCTGCTTCATATTCTTGGGGTGTTCTCACATCTACCAACTGAATACTGTCGGCTTCAATGGCTTTTTTAAAGGTTTCCTTATCAAGGATTTTGATGGCATCGGTTTCCTGGGCTTTTGCGCCAAAGAGGGTTGCGAAAAATGACATAAGAAGGATTGTTTTTTTCATGAAACTTTTTGGTTTAAAATAGAAGTAGCCCTAAAGGTAGGGCTACTTCTTTAATCAACCAACTAACCAACGATTTCTTCCAACTCTTTCTTAGCTAGATAGAAATCGATTTTTTCACAAGAATCATCCAAGATTCTTGCTTCCATTTCTTTCAAGGTCTTTGGAGGAGGGACAATTACCTTATCTCCCCTTTTCCAATCCAAAGGCATGGCAACTTTATGTTTATCTGAAGTTTGAAGGGCTTCAAGGGCGCGTAAAATTTCGTTCATGTTCCTTCCCACGTTCAATGGGTAGTACATGATAAGGCGAATTTTTTTGGCCGGATCAATAAAGAAAACGGCACGTACTGCTGCGGTTTCACTTTCGTTGGGTTGCAACATGCCATACAACTTTGAAACCTTCATATCAATATCTGCAATGATGGGAAAATCAAAATATACACCTGTATTTTTGCGTACGTTATCTACCCATCCTAAGTGGGCATGAATGCTATCGATACTCAACCCCAAAAGTTCTGTATTTAAAGCATCAAATTCTGGTTTTCGAATTGCAAAGCCACTCATTTCAGTGGTACATACTGGGGTAAAATCGGCAGGATGCGAAAACATCACAATCCATCGGTCCTTGGCAAAATCGCTAAGTTTTATTTTTCCCTTGGTAGTAATGGCTTCAAAATCTGGAGCAAAATCACCAATGCGGGGCATGGTTGTATTTGTATTTTGTACTTCCATCGTCTAATCATTAATTTAAATCAAAAGTACCCAATGTGTGCATTTCATACAGTAACACTTGTTACACAACTTAAATTTTATAAGAAAAGGGGCCTAAAGCCCCTTTTTAGCATAATTTTCCTTTGTATTTATTTCAGGGTTGAAGGGCATACGTAATCTGTTTTTGGAATTTGGGTTTCCTGAATACTCTTGAACCCGCCCGCAATATCGATGAGATTGTGGATGCCTCTACTCTTAAGAATAGATGCTGCAATAACACTTCGATAGCCACCGGCACAATGAAGATAAAAGGTAGTTTCTTTTGGAAAGGAGGTAAGGTAATCGTTAAGATAATCCAATGGAGTATTTTGGGCACCTTTAACATGCTCGGAAAGGTATTCACTTTCTTTGCGAACATCGAACACCGGGACATCCTCTTTTTGAAGGATGGATTCAAGCGTTGTTGCCGAAATGGAATCCAAGCTGTCATAATCCATAGCAGCTTTCTTCCAAGCATCGAAACCGCCCTTTAGAAACCCCAGGGTATTGTCGAAGCCCACCCGGGATAAACGGGTAACGGCTTCTTGCTCCTTACCTTCTGGAGTAACCAATAAAATGGGTTGTTTTACGTCGGCAATCAATGCACCGACCCATGGGGCGAAGCTTCCATCTAAGCCTATAAAAATGGATCTGGGGATATGCCCTTTCACAAAATCCTTTTCGTTTCTAACATCCAAGACAATGGCCCCGGTCTCATTGGCCGCTGCTTCAAAGGCTTTGGGGCTTAGTGCTTGGGTTCCTCGCTCTAGAACTTTGTCGATGTCATCATACCCTTCCTTGTTCATTTTTACATTCAGAGGGAAGTATTGTGGAGGAGGTAACAAACCATCAGTAACTTCAGCAATAAACTCCTCCCGCGTCATATCGGCCCGTAAAGCATAATTCATTTTCTTTTGATTGCCTAAGGTATCTACGGTTTCTTTCATCATGTTTTTCCCGCAAGCCGAACCAGCACCATGGGCAGGGTAGACAATGACATCGTCCCCCAACGGCATGATCTTTTCCCGAAGGCTATCGTAGAGAATCCCAGCCAATTGTTCTTGCGTCATGTGTGCCGCTTTTTGAGCTAGATCAGGACGGCCAACATCTCCCAAAAACAAAGTATCACCACTAAAAATGGAATGGTCTTTTCCGTTTTCATCCTTCAGCAGATAGGTGGTACTTTCCATGGTGTGGCCTGGAGTATGAAGGGCCTTAATGGTAACCGCTCCCAATGGAAATTCCTGTCCATCTCTGGCGATGATCGCATCAAAGGAAGGATTGGCATTTGGGCCATATACAATGGGTGCTCCCGTTTCTTTGGAAAGGGTAAGGTGACCGCTTACAAAATCGGCATGGAAATGTGTTTCAAAAACATACCGGATTTTAGCTCCATTTTTTTTCGCTTTCTCTATGTATGGCTGCACCTCCCTTAATGGATCGATGATGGCAACTTCACCCTTACTTTCAATGTAATAAGCTCCTTGAGCCAAACAACCAGTATAAATCTGTTCTACATGCATGGACTTTGTTTTAAATCGATCTACAAAAATATTAAAAAAAGGCCCCAATAAAGAGCCTTTTCTTATTGATTGCGGAATGTCTTACAAAAGGGTTGTAGGACAAACGTAGTCAGTTACGGGCACGTTGGATTTTTTGATTTCATCAAATCCTCCCGATACGTCTACAAATTCGCGCCATCCACGCTGTTTCAGGATAGATGCGGCAATCATGCTGCGATAGCCTCCGGCACAGTGCAAGATGAATGGTTGATCCTTTGGGATCTCCGCAAGATGATTGTTAATTTCATTCAAAGGGATATTTACGGCACCTACCACATGTTGGGAATCGAATTCACTTTTTTTGCGAACGTCGATAACCAATGTTTTTTCGCGTAAGTAATGGTCTTCAAACTCCTTGGTATCCAGCCTACCAACCCTTTCATAGTCTTTCCCTGCGTTCTTCCAAGAGTCAAAACCACCGGCCAAATAACCAATGGTATGGTCGTAACCTACCCTTGAAAGGCGGGTAATGGTTTCTTCTTCTTTCCCAGGATCGGTAATCAATAAAATTTCCTGTTTTACATCGGGAATCATTTCTCCTACCCATTGCGCAAAATTACCTGCGAGCCCAATATTAATACTATTAGGGATAAAGCCTTTTGCAAATTCATTGGCTTCTCGGGTATCCAGCATTAAGGCATCGGTTTCGTTTGCTGCGGTTTCAAAAGCTTCTGCGGGAAGCGGCTTTTGGCCCCGCTCCATCACTGTATCCAAACTATCGTATCCCTTAATGTTCATCAACACATTTTGTGGGAAATATACAGGGGGTTTTGTAAGGCCGGTAAGTAGCTCTTTTATGAATTCTTCTTTCGACATGTCTGCGCGAAGTGCGTAGTTTACTTTTTTCTGGTTGCCCAGGGTATCGGTGGTTTCCTTACTCATCATTTTTCCACACGCAGAACCAGCTCCGTGGTTGGGATATACGATTAAATCGTCGCTTAAGGGCATGATTTTGTTGCGAAGGGAATCGTACAAATGGCCAGCCAGTTTTTCCTCGGTGAGTTCCGATATTACATGCTGCGCCAAATCGGGTCTACCCACGTCGCCTATAAACAAGGTGTCGCCAGTAATGATTCCATGCTCTTTTCCATGTTCGTCAATCAAAAGGTAGGTAGTACTTTCCATGGTATGCCCTGGGGTATGGATGACCTTTACTTTGTAATCCCCAACAGAAAAAACTTGATCGTCTTCTGCTACAATGGCTTCAAAACCTGGCTTTGCCGTAGGGCCATAAACAATCTGGGCCCCGGCTTTTTTATGAAGGTCCAAATGGCCACTTACAAAGTCGGCATGAAAATGAGTCTCAAACACATATTTAATTTTAGCACCATCCTTATGGGCACGGTCCAAATAAGGTTGTACTTCCCGTAGGGGATCAAAAATTGCTGCTTCGCCATTGCTTTCCAAATAGTAAGCAGCATGCGCCAAGCATCCGGTGTATATTTGTTCTACATGCATCGTGAAAATATTTATAGTTGATTTTACTAAAGTATAATACGTTAATACACTGTACAGTAACTTAAGTTACATTACTTGCTGAATTCTTTGATGATGATGTATATTCCCATCAACAGCACGAACCAGCCAAAGCCTTTTTTGAGTTTTTTTCCATCAATAAATTTGTTCAGCCAGATTCCAAAGAAAATCCCAACAATGGAGATGGCTGTAAATCCTAGTAGAAAAGCCCAGTCGATGGCCAGATTCTCGATATCTCCAATAAAACCGATGAGCGATTTAATGGCAATGATTAGCAACGATGTTGCCACGGCTTTCTTCATGGGCAATTTGGCAAACAGTACCAATGCCGGAATGATTAAAAACCCGCCGCCAGCACCAACGATACCCGTAAGCACCCCAACAACGAGCCCTTCAAGTATAATAAGGGGATAATTGTAGGATACCACAAGGGCATCCGATTGTTCATTGCTTCGTTTGTCGCGGATCATGGAAATGGACGCCACCAACATGATGATGGCAAAAAACACCATGATACCAAGATTCTTGGTAAGGGTAAATTCACCCATTTTGAATATTTCATCTGGAATCGCAGGGACCAAAAATTTACGGGTAAGGTATACTGAAATAAAAGCCGGTATGGAAAACACAATGGCAGTTCTAAAATCCAATAGTTTTTTTGGTACGTTTCTAAGAGCCCCAACCAAGGCAGAGGAACCCACTACAAAAAGTGAATAGGCGGTTGCCGTAACCGGATTGATGCCCAGCAAATAAACCAACACGGGAACAGTAAGGATAGAACCTCCCCCGCCAATGAGCCCTAGAACCACTCCAATGATGAGGGCGCCAAAATATCCTAAAATCTCTGTAATTTCCATAAATAAGTAATGCAAACTTAGGGCTAGATTATGGAACTCCTTGTAACAATGGTTACACAGGCTTTGTTCAATGGCGGTCGATTACTTCAATTTTATTTCTGTGAATTTTGATTTTGCCCAATTTTTCTAGGTTCTTGAGTAATCGGGAAATGACCACCCTCGAGGTATGAAGCTCGTAAGCAATTTCCTGATGGGTCGTGTGTACCATAATATCCGAGGTTACCTTTACTTTATCGTGGAGGTATTTCAAGAGACGTTCGTCCATTTTCATGAACGCGATACTGTCGATGGCTTCTAACATTTCCATCAACCGATTATGGTAACTTTCAAACACAAAATTTCTCCAAGTTCGGTATTTCCCTACCCATTCTTCCATTTTTCTGATAGGAACCATGACCAATTTGGTATCCAGTTCGGCAATGGCCCTGATTTCACTTTTTGTTTGCCCCAAACAACAGCTTAGGGTCATGGCACAGGTATCGCCTCGTTCCAGGAAATAAAGCAGCAGTTCGTCCCCATCCTGATCTTCACGAAGCACTTTTATGGCTCCCGAAATCAAAAGCGGCATAGATTTGATGTATTCCCCAATTTCAATAAGCTTGAACCCTTCAGGAAGTTCTTTGAAGGTACCCACTTGGTTGATTTCTTCCAAGAGTTCATTTTCAAAAAGATGGCCGTAGCTTTGTGTGAGTTCTTGAATCATATGGTGAGGAAGATTTATTAAATATAAAAAAAGCCCCACAATTTGCGGGGCTTTTTAAAAAGACCTAAGGTTATTTGATGACTAGTTTTTTGGTGGTCGATTGGTTTCCAATTTCCACGGTAACAAAATACAGTCCTGCGGCAAATTTTGAAGTATCAATATTGGCGGTGTTGTTTCCGTCAAAAATTGACTCGTCAAAAGAAGCCAGTTTTTGTCCCAAACTGCTATAAATAACCACTTTGGAAGCAGTAGATCCAGTGTTGCCCAAACGCAATTGTACTAAATCTGATGCAGGATTCGGAATCAAGGCAATTGATCCTAAGTCGAATGAAGGTGCGGCAAGGAGACCGTCTACAAAGACATTGTCGATGAAAGTACTGTTCCCGTTTTTATTGACATTGATGAATTTGAAAATCACATTTTCACCTGCATATGCACTAATGTCGATCGTTTCTGTTCTCCATTCACCAGAATCGGTAGGAGTCCAATTAGGAGTAGTGTCGTAATCGGGAAGCGTAGACAGGTCCAAACCTCCTTTTCCGTAAATAATTGTAAAGTTTTCACCACAATCAGTTGACACCGAAACATACAGCACATCACTGAAAGCCGGGGAGAACTGCGCCTTGGCAAGATCGAAGTTTAACGAGCCCCCGCTGGTCATACTGCTCAAATCGTAAATTTCGGTAAGTAAGGCATCCTGCTCATCCAAGGCAATGTAATCATAGTTATTCATGTACGCTGCGGTAGTACTGTTGCCGTCAGACCCCGTAATGCTTTGTTTTTCTGCCCAGGTGATGTCGTTGTCGGGATTCTCGACAATCCAATTGGTGGGAGGAACTCCCGTGGTTTCAAAAGTCTCGGGTGCCGTAGGTACTGTTGTTGATACATAGGCATTGAAGGAGAGCTCCTGGGTATCATTGAAAGGGTTTTCGTCTCCAGAAAGATCCACCGTTGCGGTAAGGGTATAAGCCCCATTGCTGGCAATATCCAAAGGCGTAGAGAAATCGAAAGTAACTTCTTCATCGGGTGCTAGGGTTCCGGTGAAAGTTTCCTGTACAGGGGACTGTCCGGATACTTCGTAGGAGACTGGGAAATTACTTTGCGATGCTGCACCAAAATTCTTGATGTTAATGGAAACAATGTTATTTCCGGCACTACAAACCGTTGAAAAATCGGAAGGATCATTGTTTATGGATTGTATTGAAACATCGTTGGTCAAGGCGCAATTCAACAGTCCGCCGGCATAGAACGATCCAATGGTACGCATGCTTTTCCAGCCTTGGGTTGCATTTTTGGCAACTATGGCATACCACATGGGATCAGAAGTATTGGCTATGGGTACGGTAATGGAAGTGGTTGTCGAATTGCCTGCAACCTCCATGAACTTATCCCCCAAAACGTATAGATCATAGCTTTCAGCCCCAACAGAGGCATTCCAGCTAAAGCTGGCCTGGCCTGGGCATACTTGTGTTAGTGTTAGGCCCGTAACCAAAGGCGCAATGGAAAAGGTTCCATCACTTTCGTCTGAAAAAGCCCCACTAGTAATTCGAACCTTGGCTTTTCCAGTGGTAGTGGAGGGAACAGACCATAGGTAATTGGTCACGTTATTGGCCACTGTAGTGATGGGATTCCAAGAACCTCCGTTATCGGTAGAGTATTCCAATGTAAAACCTGAAGAGGTATTGTAGGCATCCCAGTGCAGGTTTTCGGAAGTACCTCCTACAAAGGTTTCTCCAGCATTGGGATAGGTAAGTGTAAGATTTTCTGAAATGATTTCATACACGATGAAATACTCTTGGGGCCCCATAGGCACATTGAAACCACTAATATCCAAATCATAGGTTCCTGCTGCAGGATCATTGATGAGTACTTGTTCCACGTTGTTTAAGTGATCGGGGCCGTTAGTTGCAGGAGTATCCAATGCCACGGGATCGGGGGTTGAATCCAAAACCCAAGGCAAGTAATCATTATTGGAAGGATCAGTGACTACCAAATCCAAATCGTTTACCAAGGCAGGATTGGCTCCAGCTGACGCAGGAACGTCGCTCCAATACAGCATGAAACGCACTTGCTTAGTGCCCGAAGGAACGTTTATGGAATGGGTGTTGGTATTTCCCTGACTGACAGAACTGGAAAGGTATCGACCATCCTCAATAAGGATACCGGCCCTTAGCGCATTAACGATACCCCATCCAAATTTGAAATCGGGACCAACATTCCCATAATCGTTCGCGGTATTCATCAAAGTGGCTTTGATCAATGCAGAAGGAGGAAGCGTCCCGTTGATGTCTTGATATACTTCATAAAGCTGTGCTGAAATACCGGCGATGCCAGGAGCTGCACCCGAAGTACCACCAAACACTTGATAGGTATTGTTTTCATTTGTGGAAAGCTGGTTTTGCCCATTCGCGGTAATATCAGGCTTTATCCTTCCATCGTGTGCAGGGCCTCTACTACTGGAACTTACCAAATTTCCATTGAAAAACACGTTGGCAGTAGCAATGACGTTTTTCCCTTGTTTATGACCGCCCGTGATATTGCCCCATTGATTTCCGGCACCATACCCACAATTACTTCCATTGGAATTTCCCGCTGAAAATACATGCAAGAGGGTAGGGATATCATACACCTGTTGGTCTACGGTATGTGTTATGCTCGTATATCCATCATTACAGCCATTACTGTAAGAAGAATTGGTAATTTGTACGGTTCCCGTATTGATGAGCGATTGTGTAGGACCGTCCAAGAAATTAGCGGCATAGTTCACAATGTAAAGATCTGAACCTGCAGCCATACCTCTCTTGGTTGGATCTAGGTTTCCAGCACCTGCAAAAATACCCGACACACCATCACCATGGGTTTGCCCTGTTCCACTGGCCAAGGTATTATCTATCCTTCCCTGAAAGTCAATATGTGGACCTACAATCCCATCATCACGAACCATTACGCCAATGCCCTCACCTGTATAATTACGGCCAGCCCCTTGGGTATCCAATCCGTTGGCACGGTGCAAACTTCTACCGCGAGTGTCATCTTTTACGTCCGGTGCCACCAAAACCTCAATCCATTTTACATAGGGGAGGTTGGAAAGATCCTCCAAGCAGTTGTCAGGAATGGTCAAATCCAAAATATTAGACCCTTTGTAAGCTTCTTTAAGTGCTATTTGACGCTCTTTCAAATCGCGCAAAACCGCGTCGGTATCCACATACTTGTGGTGCTCTAAGGTGACTAATATTTGATTGCCCTGCAGTGCCCACTCGCCGATATTGCCATTTTTAAGGTCTTGGCTCATTTTGAACCTTCCTTCCACTGGTACAATGGCCCTCACCCCATTGGAACGTAGAAACGCTACAGAGGTGGTTGCTGGAAAATGAAAGAGATAGGTGCGTTGCGGAATGTATTCCAACAATTCTAGCCCCATGGACTTAAATTGATCCTGAACGACTTGGGTAGGGGTTTCGTAAAATTGAACCCAACCAATATAACCATTGGCCAGTCTGGATGATTCCGGCATTTGAGTCCAGTCGAAGGTTTGAATGTTTTCGGGGAGTTCCAAAGACTCATCCTGGAAATGGACCGTATAATTTTGAGAAAAGCTATTCAAGCTAAAGGCAATCAATGCCAAAAGGAAAGTAATTTTTTTCATGATAATTACATTGTTTAGGGAATAAAACGGCGTTTTTTGGTTTATTTTTTTATAAGAACCTCAAATATATCGATTCCCTTAAAAATTTAACAAGAAAAATCGTTAAAAATCAATCAAGTAGTCTCAAAAAGGGCTTTAAGTTCAGTGGCTTCTGCGGGTTTCATTTTTCCGGCCAATACCAAACTAAGTTGTTTTCGGCGAAGGGCTGCTTCAAACCGCTCTTTTTCCAAGACCGTCTCCGGAACCAATTGGGGAACGGTAACCGGGATGCCCATTTCGTCAACTGCCACAAAGGTGTAGATCGCTTCATTGGCTTTGGTACGGTTGCCACTTTCACGGTCTTCAATCCAAACATCCAAAAACACTTCCATCGAGCTTTTAAACGCTCTTGAAATTTTTGCTTCCACAGTGACTACACTTCCTAACGGAATCATTTTATTGAACGCAACATGGTTTACAGAGGCGGTCACTACAATTCTGCGACTGTGTCGTCTTGCGGCGATGCTGGCTGCTCGGTCCATACGCGCCAACAGCTCGCCACCAAACATGTTTCCAATAGGGTTGGTTTCGCTAGGGAGCACCAAATCGGTAATAACGGTCAGTGAATCTTTAGGGTTTTTGATTTCCATGAAGTTGAATTTTGGCAAAGGTACGCGCTATTCTTGCGCTAAGAAATAGAAACCCAAAATTTATGTGGAATAGGCCCATTACTGCGCAACTTCCTGAACCAAGAGCCAAGCCTGTGCGTTGTTGGTTGCTTGTATCTCCCTCAATGCGCGATAGGCTGCTTCTTGGGTAGGGTAGGATTGGTAAACCACTTGGTGCAATCCATATTTGTTTACTCCCAAAATTCGCGCGGGAAATCCTTCTTCAACCAAAAGGCGTACTTTTTTTTGGGCGTTGGCCTCAAAACGGAAGGCGCCAGCCACTACATGGTATTTTCCTGAGTATTCCGGAACGGAAAGATTGAAAATTGGAAGTGGGTTTTCGACCACAAAAGTGGCCTCTTGAATTTGGTCTTCCAACAACAAGTTGGCTTTATTCCGTTCAGCCATATTGAATTCCTCAACCGAGTTTTCATAGATTTTCATACCCGTAAAACCCCCTAGGGCGATGGCAATTAATCCCACGGCTGCATATCGGGCCCATGGAATGGAAGTGCGTTGTTTTTCACGATGCAGGGCCACTAGCTTATCTTCAGAGACAATTCCTCTATCTATGGCAGGAGCATCAAAAGAGGTTAACCCAAAAGATGCGGGATTGAAATTTTCTTTCCCGGACGGAGCAAACTGGATTTTGCGTTCTTTGTTCAGGGAAAAATCGCCAATCCCCTGAAAAGTCACAGTATTATCTTCGGCAAGGGAAAGAGACATCCCTGCCGTATAGGTTCTAATTTTTTGCAAGGCCAACTCATAGCTGCAGCCTAGGTTGGAGGCAACGTAATTCGCCAAAATTCCGTCATTGGCCTGAAGCTGCCTATTGAAGGAAAGTGTTTTGGAAGGTGGATGAAAAATACGGTCGTTTTCAATCTTGGCCGATTGGTATTGGGTCAAAAAAGCCCCGAAACCCGGAAGAATCACACACTCATAACGGTAAAGAAGATCCTTGATGTAGCTAGAAAGTTCCATTGAAACAAACATAACGGTTTTTTTTACCCGTGTCAATACTTGTGCGGGTTACTTTTCAACAAATAAAAAATCTGTATTTTTGTGTACCTCCCCTATTCAATAGTTTCAAATCAAATGCTTTCAGAAAAGGAACTGCTGCAAGTGATGGCACTGCTTTCCATGCCAAATTTTGGGGATACTTTAATCAAAAAGTTGATTCACCGTGTAGGATCGGTTGAAGGGATTTTCAAGGAAAAAAAATCAAAACTCGAAAAAATTGAAGGTGTTGGGCCGCTACGAATTAAAGGACTAAACCCAGAACACTATTTAAAACGTTCCGAGCGGGAGTGGTACTATATGCAAGAACAAGGTATTGCCTATCGCTATTTTTTGGATGCCAATTACCCCAAGCGATTGCTGCATTGTATCGATGGGCCCGTTCTGTTTTTTCAGAAGGGCCATATCGATCTCGAAAACAAAAAATTGCTAAGCATAGTGGGAACCCGCAGGGCAACACGATACGGCATAGACTTTTGTGAATCACTTTTGGATGCCTTGCAGCCGTTAAACCCTGTAGTCGTTTCGGGATTTGCTTATGGCATTGACATTACGGCTCAAAAGAAAGCCGCGGAACTGGGGCTTCAGACCGTAGGGTGTCTCGCCCATGGGTTTGATGAAGTGTATCCCAAAACCCATAAACGCTACATGGACAGGTTTATGGAACACGGCGGGTTTATCACGGAATTTTGGAGCGATGATCTTTTCGACCGAAAAAACTTTTTAAGGCGAAACCGTATCATTGCCGGTTTATCGGAAGCGACCATTGTTGTGGAATCTGCCGAAAAAGGTGGAAGTTTGGTCACTGCAGACATAGCCCATTCCTACAATCGGGAAGTATTTGCAGTTCCGGGCAGGGCAGACGACCCACAGAGCAAAGGCTGCAATGATCTTATCAAGTCCCAAAAGGCCCACATGCTTACTTCAGCTGCCGATTTGGTGTATGTGTTGAATTGGCAAATAGAATCCCAAAAACCCAAGGCCAAACAGCCGCCTCTATTTGTGGAACTTATAGGAGAAGAAAAAATAGTTTATGAATATCTAAAATCGTCCAATCGGGAATTGTTGGATATCATTGCGATCGATTGTGGATTGCCCGTGTTTAAAGTAGCAGGCATTTTATTGAATCTGGAAATGAAGGGACTTATTCGGCCTTTACCTGGGAAAGTATTTGAGGCCGTCTAGTACCCCAAACAATGCCGAACGCGTTGAAGTACTTCATCAGCAATTTTAACTGCTTTTGACGCTCCAACTTTTAAGGCACGGTCTACTTCTTCAAGGTGCTCCATGTAGTAGTGGTAACGCTCTCTGGGGACTTTGAATTTATCCTGTATCAATTCAAAAAGGGCCTGCTTGGCATGGCCATAACCATAATTTCCGCCCAAGTAATTGTCGCGCATGGCAGCCGTTGCTGCTTTGGAAGCCAAGAGTTGATACAGCGCAAATACGTTACACGTATCGGGGTTTTTTGGGGCTTCCAAGGGGGTACTGTCCGTTTGGATGCCCATAATTTGTTTTCGGAGTGGTTTATCGGGCAAAAAAATATTGATGGTATTGCCTTTCGATTTGCTCATTTTTTCACCATCTGTTCCTGGAATTAGTTGTGTTTCTTCCTGTACTTTAGGTTCAGGAATGACAAAAACATCCTGATTCATTTTGGCATGAAAGCGCGAGGCTACATCGCGGGTCATTTCCAAATGCTGAAGCTGATCTTTTCCTACCGGAACAATATGTGCATCGTACAACAAAATATCTGCAGCCATTAACATGGGATAGGTAAAAATCCCGGCGTTCACATCTTCCAAACGGTCAGCTTTATCCTTGAAACTGTGTGCCAAAGTCAATCGCTGATACGGGAAAAAGCAACTCAAATACCAACACAGCTCCGTAACTTGGGGGATATCGCTTTGGCGGTAAAAGACGGTTTTGTTTACATCCAAACCAAAGGCCAGCCAAGTTGCAGCGGTACTATAGGTATTGGTCTGTAAGGTTTCGGCGTCTTTGATTTGGGTTAACGAATGCATGTCTGCAATAAACAGAAACGATTCGTTTTGAGGATTGTTCGCCATTTCAATGGCAGGCAGGATCGCGCCTAATATATTGCCCAAGTGGGGGGTTCCAGTACTTTGTATGCCTGTTAAAATACGGGCCATGCCTTCTATTTTTTTGCAAAGGTAAATTTTTTAGGGTATTTGCTCCCCGCAAATATGTAATTTTGGTGTGTGATGCGTTTCTTCCGAAACATTTTGGTTTTATTTTACCGAATTTGGTTCTACCTTTTGGTAACCTTGCCTATCGTGGTGCTCATGCCCTTATTACTGGTTAGTATTTCCAAGGAAAGTTGGTACCCTTTTTTTTTCAGGTTGGCCCGATTCTGGGCCAAGTTCATTTTGGCCGGGATGGGGTTCTATCCTTTGGTTAAAAGAGGGACACTATACGAAAAAGGCAAAAGTTACATGTTTGTGGCCAACCACACTTCCATGACCGATATTATGCTGATGCTATATGTGAGCAAAAACCCTTTTGTTTTTGTGGGCAAAAAGGAATTGGCCAAAATACCCCTGTTTGGTTTTTTTTATAAGCGAACTTGCATTTTGGTCGACCGCGACAGCCCCAAAAGTCGTCGTGAGGTTTTTGTGAGGGCGCAGTACAAGCTCAACAAAGGTTTAAGCGTGTGCATATTTCCCGAAGGCGGCGTACCAGAGGAACACTTGGTATTGGACGAATTCAAGGATGGCGCTTTCCGCTTGGCTATCGAACACCGCATACCCATTGCCCCCATGACTTTTCACGATAATAAAAGGCGGTTTTCCTATACCTTTTTCAGTGGCAGTCCCGGCAAAATGCGGGTAATGGTGCACCCCATCATTCCTACAAAAATCCTGGAAATGGAAGACAAGAGAATGTTGCGGCTTCAAACTCGGGAAATCATCCTTAACGAACTGCAAAACCCTTCACTATAAAAAAACCGTTCCATGGCGAAAGAACGGTTTTTTCATCATTGTCTGGTATAACCAAACCTAACCAACTAAAAAACTAACCTAAAATTTAAAACTCAAACCACTATAAATCCCAAAATAGTAGGGATTAAAATCTACCGAAGAATTGGAATAGGGGTTGAGTTGGTATTTGAAAATAGGCTCTATATTGAATTTGAAGCGCTCACTGATTTTGTAGTCGAAGCCCAAGCCGATGTTGGTGGAGAAACTAAGGGTATTTAAGTTGTTGGCTTCCCCAAGAACACTTCTGAAATTGCCATCATTGACTGAAATTTCATTGCTTCCCAATAATAAGGTGCTAAAACCGCCAATCATATTCACCCCAAATCGGGTGTTCAACAGGGCATACTTCGCTTCCAAAGGAAATTCATAATACGTAATGCTTTGGCGAATCTCGGCATTGCCCGAAGTGGATTTCAAATTGAGCTGTCCATAAGGATTGCTAGGATCTACAGGCATGTTAGGGACCGTTCCCTTATCAAAGGCACTGAGAACGTTTTTCTCGGGATTGCTGTAAGCAACAGTTTTTAGCGCCAATTCTGAAGGGCCCGTAGCCAGTTCAACACCACCCGTGGCATAACCCACATTCACATTTTGAACACCGGTACGAATGCTTAAACGGTCGGTCACTTGATAAGCCACCTGAACCCCATAGCTAAAATTGATATCGCCCGTTTGGGCATTGTCTGTAAAAGAAGGATCCAGTGAAGAACCTCCGCTTAAGCTATTGTAATAGACTGGGCCCACATTGGGAGTAACTTCCCAAGGCTTGGTGTTTTTTTCCTTTTCGAGGACGACCGCTTCTTTTTTGGACTCCTCAATGGCTTCAAAAATGGATTTTTTGTTTTTCTCAGGGAGGTCTTCATCTTCTTTACTGGGGTTGGTTTCTTCCTTGGCAATCGCTTCACCAACAGTTTCATTCCCTAGTTCATCCTTTTCTTGGGGGATTTTGTCCACAGACTCGAGTTGGCCATTTTTTTGTGAGGAATTGGAAATTTCCGAAGCGTTAGCGATGGCCTCCTTACCAATACCCTCTTTTCCAACAGCGGTTTCGTTTTCTATCAAGTTTTTGGGATTCTGATTGGAGGTGGCTTTCTTTTTTTCAGAAGTGCGTTCTGAGGCAATAACCGTTGTTTTTTCATCCTTCGAAAAGCGCTTTTCCTTTTCCTGAGGGGTAGTGTCATTGCCAATATTGGACTTGTCCGATGCAACAACTTCCACGGATTGGTTATCCTTCCAGGAATTATTATTAGGGATTTCAGCATTCGTTTCCTCCTTCACCACGGCATCCTTATTTTGATTGTGGAGGACGTCCTTGGTTTCAACGGAATCCTCATCGACTACCAATTTTTTGCTTGGGTCGGAAGTCCACAGCCCATTGCCGATGGTAAGAATAAGTGCCAAAAGCGCCGCTACTCCGCCTAGTTTCCACCAGAGGGGAATTACCTTGCGATCGTCTTTTTCCTTGCGGAGCTCAGCTTCAATACGGTCCCAAACCTTTGGGGAGGGTGCCGCTTCAAAATGACCAAGCTGCTCTTGGAAAAGGTGATCTATGTGCTTTTTATCCTTCATCAATGTACTTCTTTTTGAAGCTATGAATCCTTATGATGGTATAATTCTACTTTTGTTTTCAATATGGCCCTTGCCCTTGCTAGGTTCGATTTAGACGTTCCATCACTGATACCTAACAATTCCGAGATTTCTTTATGCGAATAACCGTCCAAAACATAAAGGTTGAAGACCAATCTGTAGCGGTCGGGCAACTCCTGGACAATCTTCAGTAAAAAATCCAAAGGAACAGTTTCGGCTGTTACCTCCTCCTCAGCTTCTTCAATTTGCTGCTCATTTGGAATGTCGTAAAGCTTTTTCTTCCTGTATTTCTGAAGTACCGTATTGACAGTAATCCGCTTAATCCAACCTTCAAAAGAACCTTTGCCTTCAAATTGCTCTATACGCCTGAAAATGGTAATGAATGCATCTTGCAAACTGTCTTCAGCTTCAACCCGGTTTGGGGAATACTTCAAACAAATTCCAAACAAAATCCCTGAATATTCCCTGTACAAGGCCTCTTGGGCTTTTGCATCCTGCTTTTTACACTGCGCTATGAGCTCTTGTAAAGTCAATGAATCCGAGTTATGCTATGCATGAGCTGGCAACCTTTCCATCATTGAACATTACACAGAATAGATTCAGGCCATAGGTTTAGGTTGCGTGTGTTGTGAAAAATTTAAGAGGCGATTGCCTTAAGAGCCTCTTTGATTTTTTGTTCCAGTTCTTCCATCAACTCTGGGTTGTCCATCAACAAGGCTTTTACGGCATCCCTTCCCTGCCCCAATTTGGTGTCGTCGTAACTAAACCAGGAGCCGCTTTTTTTGATGATTTCGTAATCGACGCCCAAATCGATGATTTCCCCCACTTTTGAAATGCCTTCCCCGTACATGATATCAAACTCTGCCGTTCTAAAGGGAGGCGCTACTTTGTTTTTAACAATCTTAACCCGAACCTTGTTCCCAACGGCTTCGCTGGCGGCATCCTTGATCTGCGTGGAACGGCGAATGTCCAAACGTACCGAAGCATAAAACTTCAAGGCATTCCCACCAGTAGTGGTTTCTGGATTCCCAAACATGACCCCAATTTTCTCCCGAAGCTGGTTGATGAAGACCACCGTGCACTTGGTTTTGCTAATAGAACCAGTCAATTTTCGAAGAGCCTGCGACATCAAACGCGCATGAAGCCCCATTTTGCTATCCCCCATTTCGCCTTCGATTTCGCTTTTTGGGGTTAATGCGGCTACCGAATCGATGATGATAATGTCTATGGCACCGCTTCGGATCAAATTGTCGGCAATTTCCAATGCTTGTTCTCCATTGTCGGGTTGAGAAATGATGAGGTTTTCAATGTCCACCCCAAGCTTCTCAGCATAATAGCGATCAAAAGCATGTTCGGCATCGATAAAAGCCGCAATGCCTCCCTTTTTCTGGGCTTCGGCAATGGCATGCAGGGTTAGCGTTGTCTTTCCTGAGGATTCAGGGCCATAAACCTCTACAATCCGCCCCCTTGGGTACCCTCCAACGCCCAAAGCAATGTCCAATCCCAAGGACCCTGAGGGAATGACTTCTACCTCTTGTACGGCAGAATCGCCCATTTTCATTACGGTTCCTTTTCCATAGGTTTTGTCCAATTTGTCCAGGGTGAGTTTCAATGCTTTTAGCTTCGCTTCTTTTTCGTTGCTCATGGTGTTTTTTAATGTAAAATTGTTGAATAGGCTAAGGTACTATTTCTTTGGTTTCACAACAATAGTAAAAAGGCGGTCTGTTCTTTTTTTGTTAACAAACCGCCTCATTAATGCACCTTATTTATAAATCACTTATTGCGTTACTACAACCCAATTGCCTTTGTTTCGTGCATAGTAATTATGGTCATACATGGCATCGGCTTGTGCTCCAGGAAGGTAATAACGCCCCAAATAGGAGGCATTCAGTTTTACGGTAAAGGTTTTGGAGTTGCCGGCATCCAAACTAAAATAGAAATTTACACGATCGTCCCGAATATCGGTGTATCGTGCATCGCCTTTGGCCCCACCGCCCAATTCGGTAAAACTGGTATTTACGATTTCCCAGCCACTGGGGAACAATTGGGTAAGGGCGATGTTGTCGACCCAGTCATTCGAGGTATTCGTAACAGTTACTTTTGCAATAATTTCAGTTCCTTGGCGTAAGGTCGAAGGATCAATATTCTTCCCTTCGCCGTCAAAATAGGCCGCATTGAGCCTAAGGTTTTTCTGTTCCGAAAGTTCTGTTCCCAAGGGCAATTTCCCTTTTTGGGTAAGGGTCACATAGACTACGTTCCCTTTTTTGTTTGAGACCGAAATGGTATTGCTTCCCATAACAAGCCCCAATTCCCGGGTTGCCAGAGCACGATCGGTTTTTACCGTGGCAGTTTTTCCACCAGCGGTAAAACTCACTTCCATGGCTTTCCCGCCGTTCTTCAACACCATTCTTGCCAAAGCCACCAACGCATAGGCGGTTTCCTGAGTGCTGAACCAACGTTGGGAAGAAAGTTCCTTCGCTACCGAAATGGCCATATCCCTTTGGGCTTCATCCCCAAGCAACACCATGGTTTCCAAAGCCATGCATTTGTTCCGGAAAGGGGAACCATACGTATAATAATCGTAACGCTGGGGCACAAAATTAATGTTGGCCGTTTTCATGACCTCCTTGGCAACCTGTTCTTTTCCCGCAAGAGCATAAGCCCCTGCCAACCGCCATTTGGCATCGTTTGTCAAATTTTTGGATTCCCGTAAACGGTTCATTGCCGCCAGTTCGGGCTGCCCAGCAAGAGCCAACGTATACAATCGGTAGGCTTGTAAAAGGCTTTGATTGTATTGGGTGTTGTTGTCGCGCCATTGTCGTGCGGCATTCTTTTGGAACCGCACCCAATTGTCCATGAAGGTTAAGGGCAAAGCATATCCTTTTTGTTTGGCCTCCAGCATAAAATGACCTGCGTAGTTGGTGCCCCATTCGTTCACTTCCATTTCTCCGGGCCAATAACTCAATCCGCCATCCGTTCCTTGGAAATTTCCCAAGCGTTTAATGGCCGCTTCAATGTTTTTGCGGATTTCGGTTTTCTTTTCAAAAGTCAAATCAAAAATATCTTCCATGTAAATTTGCGGGAAAACACTCGAAGTGGTCTGCTCGATACAACCATGGGGATACTGTATGAGGTATTCCAACCTGCTGTTGAAATCCATGGGAGGCAATGTAGAGAACTCCAAACTGGCTTCATTGGTCCCAGGCACCCCAAAGGTTTCGAAATTGATGGTTTCCGAAGCGTTTTCGGCAAGGGTATACAAGGTAGACTTTTGTGAAATGGGGTTCGGATTCTCCACGTCGATCTCCACTTTATAGGAAGCGCTCTCCCCATTCCCAGAAGCACTTACCTCGATGGTTTGGAATTGGTCTGCGGGCAAGACTTCAAAGTCGAAATTGACGATCTGTTCCCCGGGTTCCGAAAAATGGATGGTTTTCGAACTGCTACCAATGGGTTTCAGGGCCTCCCCGGTTGTTACCTTAATAGTAGCCGATTTCACCTTTTTCTCCATGGCAAAAACAGTTACGGGAAGGGTTACGGTTTCCCCTGGGGAAAGTTTTCTGGGCAATGAAGCCAACACCATCAGGGGCTTTCTCACCGGAGTGGCCCTGTCGGTTTTACCGTAGGCACTTTTGGTTTTATCCCCTGCAATGACCATGGTACGTACCGAGCCCACATAATTGGGCATGTATAAAGTGTGGGCCTTTTTTTCGCCGGCTTTCAGAGTAAACGGCCCAATGTAGCTCACCACAGGCTTGAACCGATTGGCCTTACGGTTTTTCGCCCCAGCGGCATCATCGCCACCTCCTATGGCAAAAATGTTTTCCACACTTCCGGAATAGGCGCCAATCACATCGTCAAAAAGGTCGAAGGTTTTTACGCCCAAAGCTTCACGGGTGTAAAATGCATCGTGAATTTCGGGAGTGGCAAAACGGGTTAAGTCCAAAAGACCTTCGTCCACCACGGCAATGGTATAGGTCATGGGTTTCTTGTTTTCTTCTGAAACCTGAACGGTAAACGACTCCTCGGGTTTCAACACTTCGGGCAACTCCAATTTTGGTTTTAGGACGGTAGAAGGATCTTCCACCAAAATAGGCACCACACCGTACAAGCGGATGGGTAGGTCGTTTTTGGTTTGCTCGTGGGGCTGCAACAACGAAATGTTTACATACACATTGGGCGACATTTCTTTGGTCAACGGAATAGAGACTTCGGTTTCTCCTTTTTCGGTAGCAATCCATTGCGTAGAAAGGACCTCGGTGCCATTTTCGATGCTTACTAAAGCATGGCCTTCACTTCCGGAAGGGAAGGTAATTTTGGCACTTCCCCCTACTTGGTACTGTTCCTTGTCGGCTGCAAAAATAAGCATCTTGGCACTTTCGGCATCGCTGTCCGATGGTCGGCTCCACCAGTTGCGATAAAAGTAGGTAATGCGTCCCGTGGCATGGCCCGAAACAGGATCGATTACCCGTATGAGGTAGCGACCTCCTTGGTTTTCGGGAATGTTTACAGTGAACTGATTTTTTCCTTGGGCATTGGTTTTGAGGGTAAACTCCTTATAGGGTTTGTGCACGGTAGCATTTTCATAGCGGGAAAGGTTGTCGTACCCTCGGTTCCACCACCAGCGCCATTCAATTGAAAAAATCTGCACCTGTACCTCTCGGTTGCCAGAAGCTTTTCCCTGGGCGTCGACGGTAACAATATCGAATACCGCATTTTCGTCGGTAAAGTAGGACCCGTAGCGATGGGGGTCGGGACTTTTCAACCCAACAAAGTGGGAATAGGGGGCGAGGTTTTTGGAAAACACGTCCACGGAAAAATCGCCGCCACCTTCAAAAACCTTGGTAAGGAACGTTGCCTGCAACATGCCGGGCGCCTTACCGTTTACTTGCAGGTTTTGGTTGAAATCTACGGAACCATCCTGTGACAGACTTGTTTGAAGCACCGGGATTTCTACTTCGTTGAAGGTACGAATAGGATCATTGAATTGGTACTTTGGAAACTCCTTGAAGGCCGTGCTGGTGCTTCGCAAGGTGGCTTGCATGTCAATTTTCAATCCTCGGGCAGGAGCACCGTGGAGCCAAAGGGCTTTGGCCGTCCCTTTTACAGGGTTGGAAGCATCGAGGATCTCATCCTGAAAATCCAATAGTAGCTTCAACCGGTTGGGTTTGATGGTAGCTACCTTTAGGGTTTTGGAAAACTTGGCGCCCCCCACCGAAACCGTGGCATTCCAATTTCCAGTTGGAGCTGCCGTTTGGGTGGCAATTGGGAAGTAATAGAACCCATCATTTCCTTCATTCAACACCGTGCGTTGCACCAATTTGCCCCGGGCATCGGTAACGTCTAATTTTACGGGATGGCCTTTGGGCAACGGATTGGTATTGTCGTTCAGCACAAAAGTAAGGTGGATGCTGTCCCCTGGGCGGTACACACCCCGTTCGGTATAGAGAAAACCTTTAAGTCCCTTTTGGAGCTTTTTGCCCGAAACGTCAAAATTGCTCAAGGAAAGGGCATTGCCGTCATTGAGTTTTAAATAGGCATATTGACCATTCTTTTGGGCTACGGCAAACGCTGCGGTTTTATCCGAGTCGATGAGGGTTAACCCCTGCGGATTGGTATTCGCGGTTCCAATAAGTTGCTGCTGAAAATTGTAAAGGCTCACTTTCACCCCGGCTTCAGGATGGGCGGTCAATAAATTGGTTACGGCAAAATGGTACGATTTGTTTTCGCCCTTTTTAACAATGAATCCCAAATTGCTGCCCAACACGTTGGTGGCGGCCATACGGTCATTGTTGTAATAGGCGGGGTGACAAGGGTTGTCCCGTTCGTACCAATTGTAATGGTAGCTCTTGTAATTGTAGATTTCGTTGTCCCAGTATTGTTCTTCCCGCGCTTCTTCGTCAGCATCTAGGTCTGCGGAATAAGTCTCGTCCCAATAGTCTTCTTCGTAGTATCCATCGTCATAATACCCATCTCCCGCTTCTTCTTCGGGATCTTTTGAAACCGAACTGCAATCATAGAGGGCATATTCTTTTTTGAAGCTTAGTTCTACCCGATAAATGGCTCCGGGATCGGCGTTGAAATAATCCGACAGATTGATTCCATACGATTTCCACGCACTGCTCAAGCTGGTCTCGGCATCTTTCAGTTGAACGGTCTTTTTGGCAATGCGACGCCCCACTCGACGAATGTCGTAGGCATCGCGGTCGTTAAGCTCGGACGTTTGGAGGTATTGCAGTACATTGTCTTCAAAGATCTTGATGATTCGCACATCCACTGCCGAAAGATTGACCGCTTCAAAATACAGGGGAGTCGATGTGGCGTTGGGCAGGATGGCTCCCTGGGAAAGTAATTTTACAGCAGGCTTTAGCTGTTCAAAAGAAACGAGTTCCGAAAACTCTTTCCGCAAGCCAAAACCTTCAGTGTTTTTGATGCCCGTAAAAACAGTCACGCGAGTCTCGCCTACAATTCGTGAGGTAGGGTACACGTGTAGAACGTTACCATTTACTTCAAAGCGGAGGTCTTCGGCATTTTCGATGGTGACCAAGCCCGCAAAATTTTGATTTTCTTTCAGGGGGTCAGAAAAATTAAGGGTCAGGGAAGCATTGGGGGCCACCGTTGCTTTGGCATCCACGATGGTAAAATTGTTCTGTCCCGGTATGGCTAGGGTATTTGATCCCTTGAAGGGAGACCCAATAGGATCGCCATCCCAGGCAATCAGGATTTCCGTATCGTCCACCTCCCGCTGGATGCTGTCGATGGTAAAGTTAAAATACGTCGCCATGCCGTCGTCCTCATTCCATTTTAGGACGAGCGCCTTCCCATTTTGGGTGGCCGAAATAAGGTTTTTAGCCTTTTCCGTGGGGATGAGGTCGGCACTTACAATGTTTCCGGTAACGTATTGCCAACCTTTGCTGTACGATTGCAAATCGCCCAAATCGACTTTAAAATTGGGGCTAAGTGTTTGAAAGCTGAAGGTAAACTCCTTGAACTCCCTTGGGACATTCGTATAAAGCTTGCCCAATTTCACCGTCACAAAATACTCGGTGTCGGGTTTCAGGAAACCCTCGGGTTGGAACACCAGGTTGCGGTGGTTTTCCACAATCAGTTTTCCCTTCGTCTTTGGGGAGATGTCGAGGTAGTTGGCATCAATTTCCTGGGTGAGTTCAAACTGGTCCAGGGGTTTGGCCAATAGCACTTCGATGGAGCTTCCGATACTCTGGTTGCCATAGGTATGGTGACTGATGTACTCCCGGAACTTAAAGAGGTTGTCGGTTTCGGAAAGGGTGGGCTTTTGCTCGCAAGAGGCCAGCAATAGGAGGGCTAGGACGCTGAGAAAACGGGTTAGCTGCTGCATGATGATGGTTTTGTGTTGTTAAATTACGATTAATTGAGGGTTGTCCCGAAAGGATCGCGACGATATTTTTGAACAATTTGCACGGGCAAACCGCTACTGTTGGATGCTAGTAAAGTATTTTGGGAGGAAAGTCAATGGGCTAACGGAAGCCTTTAACCGTTTCGTATGCAAGGCATTAACATTTTGGAGATTTTTAACAAATGGAAACGATTTAGGGTTTCTCAAACCCATACTCCCGCTCCACCTTACAAATCCGTACGGTATACCATTGGTACCATTGCTGTCTTCCTAGGTGCTGCGCCTGCTGGTGATCGAGTTGGGCCTTCCAGTGGGCAATGTCCTCCAAAGTCTGCCAATAACTAATCGTGATGGCCAATTCATTCCGGGCATGTTCAAAGCCTAAATATCCGGGTTGCTGTTGAGCTAGCTGCTCCATCAAATCGGCCATTTCGGCATAACCCTCCAAATTTTCAGTTTGGACATTGGTAAAAATAACGGCGTAATACGGTGCTTTCATTAGCAAAAAGTTAATTACATAGAACGTCCCTCCCCTCGGGGGAGGGATCGAGGGTGGGGACTATTTATAAATCCCAACATAAAGCTCCCCGTTTATATCAATATATGCCCGGTACATCCCGGCTGTATTGAACTCCATGGCAATATTGCCTTCCCTGTCCAAGGCCACCACGCCGCCATCGCCACCCAAAGTGGGCACTTTCTTTTGGATTACCTCTGCAGCCGCTTCTTGAAGGGTCAGCCCTTTGTATTCCATCAGGGCCGAGATGTCATGGGCCACTAGGGCGCGGATGAAATACTCCCCCCAGCCTGTGGAAGACACCCCACAGGTGTTGTTGTTGGCATAAGTCCCTGCGCCGATAATTGGAGAGTCCCCAATGCGGTTCCACCGTTTGTTGGTCATCCCGCCGGTAGAGGTCCCTGCGGCGATGTTGCCTGCTTTATCGAGGGCTACGCAGCCCACGGTTCCAAATTTGGAATTCTTGATGTACGGATCCCAAAGGGCAGCGGTTTTGTTTGCTTCCTTTTCCTTGATGCGTTGAAGCGACTGGAAACGGTTTTCGGTATAGAAATAAGAAGGGTCCACCAAATCAAACCCTCGGGTTTGGGCAAATTCCTCGGCTCCTTTTCCGGCCAAAAGCACATGCGGACTGTTTTCCATCACCTCATACGCCAAATTAATGGGATTCTTGATGTGGGTCACCCCGGCCACGGCCCCAGCGTTCAAAGTGGCGCCATCCATGATGGAGGCGTCCAGCTCATTGGTTTCTTCATGAGTAAAGACCGCACCCTTTCCAGCATTGAACAGAGGAGAATCCTCTAATACATTGATAGTGCGCATCACCGCCTCAAGCGAGGGCCCTCCTTTTTCAAGAATAGCATAACCGGTGCGGATGGCCTCCTCCAGCTTGGCCCTGTAGGCATTCTCCAGGGAATCACTCATGTTTTCCTTCAGAATGGTCCCAGCGCCACCATGGATGACAAGGGCAAACTTGGGGGACTTTTCTTCTTTTTTTGCAACAGCATCTTGTATTTCATCATATGAAAATTGCTTTTCATCGATGTTTTTACATCCAAAAGAACAAAAAAGTAGGAATGAAAATGTTAAAATTTTAAACATGTGGCATTTTTTTCAATCACCCACCTAAGATACTACAAAATACTGTATTTGCTGGGTTTTACTAGAATTATCCCATTAGAAATTTCATACAAAGCGTTCAAATTATATCGATGAAATGCACAGTAAAATCGATTAAGTGTTTGTTCGTATCGATTTTTTGTTATCTTTGGACTACATCAAGCCCCAAATTTGATGCCCCCGTTATGAAACTACTTATGACTAGCCTACTTGCTATGGTATTATTAGCTACCGTGGCGTGCTCCAAAGATGAAGGAGTAGAAACTGTTGAACAGTCCAATTACTCCGTTGACCTCAACCTTGCTCAGGAAACCGATTGGCAAATGGCCGATGAAATTCTTTATTTCATCAACGAACACCGTGCCTCCATGGGCCTTCCTGCATTGCAACGCGATCGCCAGTATGCATCGGCCTACGCAGTAGACCATACCCAGTACATGATCGAGAAGCACCAAATTAGCCACGATAACTTTGGCGTGCGCGCCCAAGCCTTGAAAGATCGCGGAGCTGCTTCGGTGGGAGAAAATGTGGCTTATGGCTATTCCACCGCCGAAAGTGTCGTTAATGCCTGGCTTAATAGCCCTACCCACCGTCAGGTTATGGAAGGAAACTATACCCACACGGGCTTTGGCGTGATGCAAAACGATAACGGTCAATACTACTTTACCGAGCTTTTCTATAGAAAATAAAATACTTTTTCTTCATTTTTAGATTTACAGCTTTTGCCGTACTTTTATGCAAACCCATAAATGTACGGCAATGGCTATTCAAAAACCTTTCAACCTTACCCAATGGATCACGGAAAACAGGGACCTCCTGAAACCTCCCGTCGGGAATAAGAACCTGTATGTGGATGCCGAAGACTACATCGTCATGATCGTAGCAGGACCCAACGCCCGAAAGGATTATCACTATAACGAAACCGAGGAACTCTTTTATCAGTTGGAAGGCAACATCTGTGTCGTCATTCAGGAAGACGGTCAGCGGAAGGAGATGCACCTTGGCCCCGGGGACATGTATTTGCACCCGCCTAAAGTGCCCCATTCCCCCGGACGTAGCGAAGGCTCCATCGGTTTGGTGATTGAACGCAAACGCGCTGGTAAGGGATATACCGACGGACTCCTTTGGTTCTGCGATAACTGCAACCACAAGTTGCACGAGGTTTACTTCGAACTGCACGACATTGAAAAGGACTTCCTTCCACATTTCAAGGAGTACTACAATTCCAAGGAGCTGCGTACTTGCTCCAAGTGTGGCACCGTGATGGAAACCGATCCGCGCTTTACGGCCGATTGAGAAGTTTACACCTTAATTTTAGCCACTGAATTTCCTTCTTTTTCTTTAAGGGAATACCTACCTTTGTACTCCATTAAAACAAAATAGCATGAGTACGGTAGCAACAGCTTTCGGTATCGAGAAGGCCCTTCAACAATTGGGCATTCAGGAAATCAATTACGGGACCTCCACTGGCAGCCAATGGTTCCCTGGAGAAGGAATGATCCCTTCCTATACCCCAGTGGACGGCAGCCTTATTGGCAAGGTCACCACTACTTCCAAAGAAGAATACGAGCAGGTCATGCAAACCGCTGTCGAGGCGTTTCAATCCTGGCGCTTGATGCCCGCCCCTCAACGCGGGGAAATTGTTCGACAGTTTGGGGAAGCCCTGCGCCGTTTGAAAGAACCGCTTGGGAAATTGGTTTCCTACGAGATGGGCAAAAGCTACCAAGAAGGGCTTGGGGAAGTACAGGAGATGATTGACATCTGCGATTTTGCCGTGGGCCTTTCCCGCCAGTTGCACGGACTTACTATGCACAGCGAGCGCCCCGGACACCGCATGTACGAACAATACCACCCCTTGGGCGTGGTAGGGATCATCTCAGCCTTTAACTTTCCGGTGGCGGTGTGGAGTTGGAACACCGCCCTAGCCTGGATTTGTGGGGATGTATGCGTGTGGAAACCTTCGGAAAAAGCCCCCTTATGCGGTATTGCCTGCCAAAAGATAGCAGCACAGGTATTCAGTGATAACAATTTGCCCGAGGGTATTTCCTGCCTCATCAATGGCGATTATAACGTGGGGGAATACATGACCCACGACGCTCGCATTCCCTTGATTTCCGCAACGGGCTCCATCCGTATGGGGAAAATCGTGGCCCAAGCCGTGGCGGCACGCTTGGGAAAAAGTCTCTTGGAATTGGGAGGAAACAATGCCATCATCGTCACCCCCGATGCCGACATCAAAATGACGGTCATTGGAGCCGTGTTTGGGGCGGTAGGAACTTGCGGCCAACGCTGTACCTCTACCCGCCGACTCATTATCCATGAAAGCATCTACGACCAAGTAAAAACGGCCTTGGTCGATGCCTACAAGCAATTGCGTATCGGCAATCCGCTGGACCAACACAACCACGTGGGGCCTTTGATTGACACCGATGCCGTGGCACTTTATCAAAAAGCATTGCAACAGGTCGTTGCCGAAGGTGGGAAGCTCATTGTAGAAGGTGGGGTATTGGAAGGCGAAGGCTACGAAAGTGGCTGCTATGTAAAACCAGCCATTGCCGAAGCCCAGAACAGCTTCGAGATCGTGCAGCACGAAACCTTTGCCCCCGTCTTGTATTTGTTGAAATACAGTGGCGGTGTGGAAAATGCCATTGCCCTGCAGAATGGGGTAGTGCAGGGTCTTTCCAGTGCCATCATGACCAACAACTTGCGCGAAGCCGAGCGGTTCCTAAGCCATGCCGGTAGCGACTGTGGAATTGCCAATGTCAACATCGGGACCTCTGGAGCCGAGATTGGCGGGGCTTTTGGCGGTGAAAAGGAAACCGGAGGCGGTCGTGAAAGTGGTAGCGATGCCTGGAAAGTATACATGCGTCGCCAGACCAATACCATCAATTATACGACCGAACTGCCCTTGGCACAAGGCATCAAGTTCGATTTATAAATCTTGGTGAAAAAAGCACTAGTACTCCTTTTATGGGTTTTGGTGGGAGTTAGCGCCCAATCCCAAACCGACAATGCCTTTTTTGAAAGGATTGAAGCCGTTGGTGCGGCCAAGGTGCAACCCTTTCGGGAAGGACAGATCGAATTCTTGAAGGGAACCAACCCTCCTCCCAAAACTTGGAACTATGCCGACATGGTCCGCTTCGCAGAGGACTTGGCTAAAGAGGAGCTCATTTTGATGGGCAGCTACATCGAGCCCTCGCAAAGGGAGGGCTTCTATGGGTACAATTTCTTTGCTTATCGGAAAGAGGGGGAAACTTATGAATATTACTTTGCACTCATCCTCGACATCAATACTAACAACGATTTCCAAATAGCAGGTTCCTATTTGTTCACCGACAAGGATTCCTTGAAATCCTGGTGGAGCCATACTTTTTACATGTATTATGAAGGCCTGTTGGAAGCCATTCCAGAGCAGTTTCGATATCCTGTTTGCCCACCCCCTCCATTCGAGGATTGATCAATTTCTTCCCTTTTCCAAAGGATAGCACTGGTACACGGGTGCACTTTGCCAATAGTCCTTGGTGTCCACATCCATCACCGTAATGGGGCCCTTGAAGGCCGCTCCAGTATCCACGTTCCATACTCCGGCACGGTGCATGGGCGTGGTTTCCCCCAATCGGGTTACGGGGGTATGACCAATATAAATCTCTCGAAACAGTTGCAATCGGGCAGGATAGGTAGGGTCGTCTTTCGATAGGTTAGGATCCAAGGCACAGGCCAATTCCCAGAGGGTGCGGTCCCAATACACCAAGTTGGGGTAGTACTCGTACTGTGGGCCGTGCAAGTTCGTAAACCCAGCATGCACGTACAAACGGTTTTGGGCGTCGAGGTGGTAGTTCACCAATTGCTGATAGAACTTCAAGTGTAGTTCCATTTCGGTTTCGGAAAGCCTCTCATAACTTTCCCTTGTGGCCTCCCCACCGTTTCGCAACCACAAGGGGTTGTCATCCCCGTGTTTCAGGTATTGGTAGGCCAAATAATCGTGGTTGCCCCGGATGAAAATGCAGTGATACTGTTCAGAAAATTCCATCAGGTAGGCCACCGTCTGCGCACTTTCACTCCAGCCGTCTACATAATCGCCTAAAAAGATAAAGGTATCCTCCTTCTTGGGAAGTGTTTGTGCCAATACGTCTTCCAAGGCCTTCAAGCCTCCGTGGATGTCGCCCACTACCAACGTTCTCATTGGTTGGCCAAATAAATGATGGTGCCCAGGACTGCAAGGATGAACAGTACAAAGAAGAAAATCTTCCAGAAAGAGTAGGGTCGCTGTCCGGCAATAGCACCCGTTTGTCCGTTCACGAAAAAGTTGTACCGTTTGCCGTTGTAGCGGTAGGCACTAATGTACACGGGCAATAAAATGTGCTTGAAGGTTTCGTTGGTTAGTTTCATGTCGAGGGAAGTCACCCGTTGGGTGTCACCCCCAATGTCCCTACAGGCCCAACGCTCGGCAATCTTACGGGCCTCTTGGGTCGATTCCAAATGGCCTTCCTTCAGCGAGATGGTGTACTTTTCGGTAACGAAGCCTGCCAGGTAACTCGAGTCGAAAGGCTTTAGTTCTTTCAGGTTCCAGTGGGCCACCTTGGGAGGGATGCGTCCCGATTGTTGCTCGGAGGCCTTGATGAGGGTGTCGTCCACAAAGCCGGAGATGCTCCCGCTTACCGGCGTCCATCGGGTACGGCGTTCCTGTCGGGTGCGGGTAACGGTCTTTCCGTTCACCGTGGTGGTGTAGGGTACCGTTACGTAATAGTAATCGCCCCGTTGCCCCGAATAGTTGGCAAACAGTTGGGCATCAAAAGTCCAGTAGGGCGAATAGAGCCCCTTGGTATTTTGGGGGTCCAGGCTGGCTTTCTTCAGTTTGTTGGGCGCCCACCACAGGCCCTTCACCCATTTCTGGAAGACCAAGTGGGCCTTCTGCTGCGTGATCTGAAACGGCAGCACGGCCCCGGGCAGGATCCACTCCTCCTTGTAGGCATCCTCAATAATCAACGGACTGTTGCAGTACACACAGTGCAGCGACTTGTAGTTTTCCTCAATGTGCTGATTGGCCCCGCAGCTCTTGCACTGCAGCATGGTAATGGCCTGACTGTGCGATTGGGTCCCCAAGGTTTCGAGGTAGGGCTGCAGTTCCAGTTCCTCAAACTGACTTTCAGAAAGGGGAATGTTTTGGGTGTAGCCGCAGTACTCACACTTCAGCTCGGTAGTGCCGGGAGCGTACAACAGTTCCGCCCCACAGTTCACGCAGGCTTTCTTCAGTTCGCTCTTTTGTTCCTTGGTTTCTTCCATACCTCTTGGTCAGGCTATGCCTGTCGAAGTCCCATTAAGCCCCTGGCAGGGGTGGTGGAGTGCTGCCCCCCAAAAAGGCCTTCAATTCGTCCACTTCCTTTAGGGCCGTCCATGCGCCCATACCCGCCTTCCAAACCAAGGTGTCGCGGTTTACGGTGCGGTTGGCAAACAAGGCTTGCAGTTGCTCGAAGGTTACGGGGCCTGCCTGTTGTCCGTTGGTGGCGTAGTAGTATTGTATGGCCGTCGGGATAGGTGGCGGACCCGCTTGCTGTGCAGGGGCGGCATTGCCCTGTTGGGTGTTTTGCCCTCCCATCATGGCGCCCATCTGTTGGGCCATTACAAAGCCCATGCCCATGCCCATACCGGCCCCCGCGGTGCCTCCCTCTTGGTTGGCGGCCGCCTCAATGGCCTTGGCAGTCTTGAACTTGGTCAATTTGTCCAGATCCAGTTTGTCTAGACGGCTGTATTCAAAGATTTCCTTCTTGAGTTCCTCGGGCATGGAGACGTTCTCGATAAAGAACCGCTCCAACGAGATCCCCACCCCTTGGAATTCGGGCTGCATCACTTCCTTGCAGGTTTCGCCCAGTTCGGAAGTATTGGCAGCATAGAGCTCGATGGGGAGGTTGGCCTCGCCCACAGTATCGGTAAAACGTGTGGCGATGAGGCTCTTTAGGTGTTCGTTGATCTCGAAATTGGTGAAGGTTCCGTCGGTACCCACGATGTCGGTAATGAACTTCCCAGGGTCACTGATCTTAAAGGCATAGGTCCCAAAGGCACGGATTTCCACCAGTCCAAAGCGCTCGTCGTTGAGGGTGATGGGATTCTTGGTGCCCCACTTCTCGTCGGTGAAGAGGTGGGTGTTTACAAAATATACCTCGGCCTTAAACGGACTGTTGAAACCGTATTTCCATCCCTTCAAAGTGGCCAGGATAGGCAGGTTTTGGGTATTGAGGGTGTAGGTGCCGGGCTTGAAGACATCGGCCAGTTGCCCCTCGTTGATGAACACGGCCGTTTGTCCTTCACGGACGATGAGCTGTGCCCCGTTCTTGATTTCGTTTTGGTAGCGCTCGAAACGGTGACAGATGGTGTCGTCCGTATAGTCGAGCCACTCGATGATGTCGATAAATTCGTTGCTGAGTTTTTCCTTGATTTTGTCGAATATCCCCATGGTGGTGTGATTTTAATTATGGAAGTTTAAAGATAGCAATTAATGCAGAATTGCAGGTTAATAGTCTGTTACTTTTTGGAGGCCTTGGGGCTCTCCGCCACGTTAGTCTTGTTTTTGGGGAAATGTTACATCGGGTGTTGGGTGCTGGGTGTTGGGTATTGAAGGGGGGATGTATGTAAACTCCGCCCGTCCGTTCCGGACGTACCCCTCGGAGCCTGTCCTGAGCTTGTTGAAGGATCTAAAGAGGGGAGCTTTTATGGAAACAGCTATTGCCTATTATTTACCCATTATTGGGTGGTGTATGGGTCATCCATGGGTTATCCGTGGGTTATCCGTGGATTATCCGTGGGTTGTCCTGTTTGGAAATAAGTGGCAAAAAGTGGAAAAAAGTGCCCTTTTTGGGAAAAAAGTGACCAAAAACGGAAAAAAGTGACCAAAAGTGGAAAAAATGACCGAAAAGTGGAAAAGATGGTCGAAAAGGGTCGATTGCGGAAGGCGGGGTTTGGAAATCCAAAATTTGCGTTCTAGGTTTGGCTCGTCGGATTCCGGAAATGGGCCCGGACGGATGTTTAAAAACTAAGGCATCCCAAGGGCCACCGATGTGAACTGAATGTTTAACTTAAAACTAAAAGTTATGCCTAAACAGGAATCATTTATTGAGTTAAAAGGAACGATGGGCAAGGTTACCTTCTACAAAACGGAAGGGGAATACATGGCCCGTCGCAAGGGCGGCATGAGCCGCGAGCGTATGTTTAACGACCCGGAATTGGGACGTATCCGCGAGAACCTGAGCGAATTTGGCGGGGCCGCTTTTGTGGGGAAGGAATTCCGCACGGGGCTGAAGTCGCTGATCAAGAGCCTGGGGGACAGCAGGGTAACGGCCCGGGTAACGGGCGTGATGCGCAAGATTAACGGGGCCGGAACTGGCAAGAGGGGCCAACGGAGCTTTGAGATGCTGCCGAACAAGCGGTATCTGGAACGGTTGGAATTGAACCGTTACCGCTCCTTGGCCTCGGTGTTCTGGCCCGAGTACGGGGAGCCCACGGCCGATGCGAACCGCAGCGTGCTGACGTGGGTGGTGCCCGATTTCCACACCGAACGCGATTTGGGGGTGCCCGACGGGGCGACGCATTTCCAGTTGGTGTTGGCGAGTACGGTGCTGAGCGATTACACCTACGATGTGCAGGATGGAGGCTATGTGCCCGTGGAGCGTGAGGTGGCCCGAAAGAAGGCGATTGCCTACAGTGAGGCCCTGCCCATTGGTGGGATGTTGGGGAGCGACCTGACGTTGAGCACCGATTTGGGCCTTACGGAGGCGTTGCCGGAAACCGCGGCTTTGGTGAACCTGATAGGGGTGCAGTTTTTCCAGCAAGTGGATGGGGAGCTGTACCTATTGGAAGGGGCACAGGCGCTGCAAGTGGTGAACGTGCTGTAGACTTGTAGCTTGATTGCTCTTTTGTTTGGCTGTAATGGGAAGGAGCCCTCGTTTGTATGGGGGCTCTTTCTTTTTGTATTTCATGTAATCTTAGTTTTATATAAATGCAATCCATCTTTAAAATATTTAATGAAAGAAGATTTTTTATTTTCTATTTGACGAAGCCTAAGCAATAATTTTATCAAATAGTAATTAAAAATAAGATTAATCAGAACTGAGGCTTAGAGAATAAAAAATATCGTCTAAGTTATCGGGTTGTAATGCCCATCGAAATGCTGGGTGTACTTCCCAATCATAGCCAAAATCCACAAAAGTGTTTGATAAATATCTGTTTTCTTCAAAATACTTCCTTTGAATGGTTCCATCGGCAGATATTTTTCTTGCTGTCAAAAAATTAATCTTAAATAGAAATTGGGCTAAATCTTTTGCACTAGCAGGCCTGCCATTTCCAAATGTAAAATTGTTTTGTTGTTTGATATTACTAATTTTGCTTTGTAATTCTGGTGTTTTGTAAATATAACCATCAGCAGCAAACTTTTCTTTCCTCGATGGTTTCATGCCGAAAACTAACTTTTCAATTTGAGGTAACTCACTTTTAAACTCATTAATTGTGTCTTGTATTCTGCCCTGCGAATACTCCTCAAATATTGATTGAAAGTGTTGAGTTCTTATTAGACTAGAATTACCAGCATATGCTTGCTGTGCGGCCAAAGAACATAGTTTGACTAGATCTCGAGGTCTTTTCCTTGTTAATGACATTAAAATACGGTGTATAGGAACTTCTTCCCATTTACCTTTTCCATAAAATTTGGGTTCAAAAACTTTGCCTAAATGATGGCTTAGGTGTTTTTGCGGTGTTCGCATCAAAATTTCCTCATCGGCTTCTTCTCCAAAAAAAGTCAATATCCTTTTTATTAGTAGTACTAAAATTTCATGGTTAGACCATTTATACCACACAACAGCCCCTTCTATTTTATCCGTTGATTCATCAGATGTACGAACTAAGTAATAAACATCTGATCTCAAAGAAACTTTAAAGAGTAGGCCCGGATTTTCGTTGGCCATGTCTCTAATAGCATTTAATAGAGCTGAAATTCTATTTATATCATCTGTTTTTCCTTGCCAGCCTCTATCCAAATCATCGAGATAGACAATAATTTTTTTACTTTTTAAAAAATTTTCAGCAGCTTTCTTTTGAGTAGGCTGTAAGTCAACAGTGTCTTTAACCGCCTTTACAGAATCAGAAACAAAACTAACCAATTTTACACCAAACTGACTCAATTTTCCAGCCAAAGAATCATTATAGAGACCAAATTCATTAAATACCTTTGCTCCAATGATTTTCGTCAAACCGTATTTCCATTGTCTTATTCGAAGTAGAAAGTTTTCATCAGTTTTTCCTAATTCTGCGATATCATCAGGTTTGATCAATATAGGCAAATTTCCATTTTCCTTTTCTTCTGCTATTGCAACTTTAAAAAGTGCTGATTTGCCAGTACCTTTATGACCAACAAGAATGCGAATTGGTAAATCCGATACTACTCTACTATAGGTGTCTTTCTTAAAATAATATTCTCTTAGCCTTTTAATGGGTTCGCTTTCAGCATCTTCAAAACCAAAAAGTTTCTGAATCGTTTCATCGTTAAATTCAATTTTTTTTTTCATTTCCGTTAGTTTTATTTCAAGTTATCGGTTTGTGATTTTCCTTTTATGTTAGTGGGTTTTAATCTTTGCAAAATTTATTTGTGTTCGTTAAATATGCTAATGAATTAAATTCAACACATTCCATTTGGTTAAACATTATTACTCAGTTGTAGCTAAACTTGCCTTCCTTATATTTCTCTAGTACAGTATCATTTGGAGTTAATTTTAAACTTGTTTTGTCAAATTTGCTTTATGCTTTCACTGTTTCATTAACAGTTCGAAACCATAATTGGCTAAAATGGCGATTGAAATCTGTGAAATAATATTGGCAACCTGTTTAATGCTACTAATTGTTTTAATAACCTTAATATAATTCCAATAAATCTTGTGGGGAGAAGCCTAAAAGTAGCAAAATAATCTTTACAAACATTTATTTTGGTTGTTTTATGGAGTGGTGCCAGGAGTTTGGGGCTAGATCCCAGGAACTTGCGTTTTATTTTTCATAAAAAAATACCCTGTATGCACAATAAAATACAAAAGGCTTCGTTTTTATACTATGCAAACATAACTAAACACCTATGTTTTTTATAAACCCATATTGGCCCCTTGCGGTTTCGGCTTTCCATGAGGAAGCGGGACGCGGTCCTTGTGGGCTGCCCTTTTCTACCTTTACCCTAATTGCTCCCCCTGCTTGGGGCGCCTCCCGTGGCGCCGTTATTGTGTAACCGTCCTTTTCTTTGGGGACCTTAAAACAGCTACTATGAAATCCAAACGTATTTGTGTGTACACCAGCGACATTGAAGCCCTAACGGGCAAAAGCCCCCGCGTGAGCCGCGACCTGATGAGCCAAGTTGGGACACAGTACCAGAAGGAGAAGCACCAATTGGTAAGCTACTGTGAATTGGCGGCGTTTTTGAACCTGAAACCGGAAGTGGTGTTTCAGGTAATTAATAATTTGCCTGTGGTGCAAGAGGAGGAGTGAGTGTTTTGTTTCTGTACTTTTTTGCATTGCCCAAAAAAGTACCAAAAAACGCTAGAAGATTTTGAGGCGATTTTGGTGCTTTGGCACCAAACCGCGGCTGTTGCTTATCGCTGCATGCTCTTTTTTTCGCTTTGCAAAAAACGCACTTCCGCTGGCATCACCACTATCGCTGAAAAATCTTCGGTTTTCGGGCTGCGCCCGATGTGGTTTGAAGTTGAGGGTTTTCATGTTAATAATAATTTGCCTGTGGTGAGGACTTAGGATTTATAAATCGTCGTAAAAAATACATAGCGGTTGTTTTTTTTCGTAAATTGATTGAAAATAAATAATCATTATCATGAAAACAACAATTTCCATGGGGAGGAAATTGAATTTCTTCCTCTTTTTTGCCATAATAATTAATTTTAATGGATACTCTCAGGAACTACCCTGTGGTACGGTTATGCCAGAAGGCTTCAATTTCAGCAAGCCATTTCAAATGATTTATCAGGAAGAGACAGAACCCCCTCTTGATCGGCAATTTGTATTAAAAATACATTTTTGGGATCTGGCAGAGGATGGAGGACAAAATGATATCGTTGTTACGGAGTACCAACGCTTGAAAGTTGTTGCTGAATTGAACAAGGCTTTTAATGATATTAATATTTTCTTCAAATATGACGGATCTAGTGTAATAAACTCTTCATATTGGCTTGAGTTTGACTACAACACTGAAGCCCATTGCGTGCCTTACGGAGGGCCATGTTTTACAGGTTTTGTAAGGGATAATGACTATTTTCTGGAAGGAGCATTGAATATTTATTCTCCGGATGTTGTTGAGAATGTTGGGGCTTATGCGCTTTTTGACTATACCCAAGGAATTGTTGCAGGTGTAGTAATGCCATTTGATTATGTAGATTATGATGAATTTGCTACTGCTTGGCAACACGAGGTAGGGCATTTTTTTGGTTTATTTCACACTTTTGAAAGCTGTGGGGGTAATTGTATTGAGAATGTTGCGCGAGAAGAGGAAATAAATTTTAATGCTGATACTGCTGGTGATGATATCATAGATACTTATGCAACTAAAACGTATTATAACATTACCGATTGTTTGTATGATGATACACAATTGGATCCGACTGGAAGGCCTTATGTTGATTATCCACCACAGGCAGACAATTTTATGAGTTATGCGCCTGACGAATGCCGAGCTGTTTTCACCTCTGATCAAATTGCTGAGATGAGAGCTTTTATAGATTGGTTTGAAGAACATCCCGATGGGATAACGTTTATTAATAATTACCACGTATCAATATTATATGAACCATATAAAGGGATTTATTATAACAGTGGTCCAATGACTCACGATCACCACCCTTTTTTCCAGCCAGGATTTGACTATAAATTTGTGGATACTAGCCAAGCGGCAGTTTACAATCAACCCTCTGATTATGAAGACACTTCATTTTGGTATGGACAGCCCGTTGCCTACTACCCGTCCTCCTATGATCAGCCTATTGAGCATTTTAATCATTCAGCATTTTATATTGTACAGTTGGGAGATGAAACTTATCGCAAGTGCTATAACAATGCTAATCGCAGTGCAAGTTTTGGTAATTTGATTTATTTTGAAGATGGTTATCCAAATGGTAATTACACAGTTACACCAAAAGACTCAACCCAAATAAATAGTCCTACTCTAATAAATGAGTTGGATCCTGGATTGTACAATGTTCAAAAAACCTATAATGATGGGACTGAAGAGCAAGTGATGATTTTAAAAGATAATCAGTAAATTTAATGTGAGCTATGGGTAAGGTGGTTATCATATTGATAATTTTCTTTTTTGGACCTGTTTTAAAGGCCCAAATCACCCTGATCCCCGATCCCGAATTCGAACAGTTCTTGGTTTCCGAAGGGATCGATACAGACGGAACAGTGAACGGGCAGGTTTTTACTGCGGATATCTCCGATGAAACCACTTTGAACATCAGTATGCTGCCCTTTTTGCAGGACCTAACCGGTATCCAGGACTTTTCCAGTTTGGAAGAATTGTTGCTCTATCAGGTGGATGTATCCCAGTTGGACCTCTCACAGAATACGTTGTTGTGGCGATTGGTCTTGGACGATCTAAGCCTCGATGCCCTGGATCTTTCGAACAATGTTAATTTGACCCACCTTAATTTGTCCCTTAACTCTCCTTCGGATTTATTTTCGGGAGCTATCGATGCCATTGACTTGAGCCAGAATGTGTTATTGGAAAGTGTCAACATAGGAGATGGCTTTTTGGAAATCGATGTCTCAAACAATCCGAATATCGATTTTATCGAATTGAAAGGGTCGCCAGTACTATTGTTTGTGAACTTACAAAATGGAAACAATGAAGGCATTGGTTTTCTAGACATTCAAAACAATCCTAGCCTTCAGTGCATACAGGTGGACGATCCGGTTGCGGTTATTGAAGGCACTCAACCCCCTTATGATGGATGGTTTATAGATATTAACCCACCCGAAATATCGGATAATTGTGTATTGGGCATAGCCGAAAACAGTACTGTAGTGCCCCTGCTTTCACCCAACCCCGTACGGAACCAACTTAGCATTCAAAGCCAAGTCCCTTTAACCCGGGTGGTCTTTTACAACCTATTGAGCCAGCCACTCTTGGAGGTAACTTCGGGGTTTGATTCCTTGGATGTAACGGCCCTTCCTTCGGGTTTGCTGCTGCTGGAAGTCGTTTCACCACAAGGACGTACGATGGTGAAAGTGGTGAAGGAGTAGTGACTGATTACTTTTTTGCATTGCCCAAAAAAGTACCAAAAAGTCTAGCGCTGCACTCGATAATGCTTAGTTTTAAAAAAATGAGCATGGCTCCTCCCTTTAGTCAAAGGGAGGTGGCTTGGCGCTTAGTGCCAAGGCGGAGGGTTTGTTTTCAAACTCCCCCGTCCGTTCCGGACGTACCCCTCTTTGTCTAAAGAGGGGAGCTCCCAACTAGGTTAAGTCATGGTAAATAAAGCAGCCAAGTTTTTATTCGGAGGGTTTGTTTTCAAACTCCCCCCGTCCGTTCCGGACGTACCCCTCGGAGCCTGTCCTGAGCCTGTTGAAGGATCTAAAGAGGGGAGCCCTCTAGCCCCTCAACTACCGCACGGGCCATGCAGCCTGCAACAACTACATTCTACTCCACGCCATGCAACGCCTTATAGGCCGCCTCGTACTTGTCGCCCGCTACCCAAGTGGGGAACGTGGGGTCGTTGGCAATGAGCCTGCCCGATAGCACGTACCCTTGGTAAAACTTGAGGAGGTAGTCGTAGTCCAGCGAGTCGGCCTCGTCGTCGGCCTGGTGGTAGTACTTCTCAATGGCCTCGTCGAAGGCATCAAAGCCCGTAGAGTAGGTGGGTGCTGGGATGCCTTTTTGGGCAAAGTACACGTTGTCACTGCGGTCGAACAGGTTTTGCTCCGGGGCCGGGTCGCCAACAGCTTTCAGGCCAAAGGCCGCTGCACCTGTTTCTATGTTGTGTTGGGCCGAAGTGCGCTCCAGACCCACAATGGTGGCCAGACCGGTGTTGTTGTAGCCCCCGCCATCGGTATTGAAACAATAGGCCATTTGCTTCAAGGGAATGACCGGGTGCTCCACGTAGTAGCCACTGCCCAACAGCCCCAGTTCCTCCCCGGTAAAGAAAATGAACAGGGCCGAACGCTTGGTAGGGTATTGGGCTAGGTTTTCGGCCATCGACAGCACGGCGGTGACCCCGATGCCGTTGTCGCGGGCCCCGTTGTAAATGGAATCGCCCTCGGCATTGGGACGCCCGATGCCAATGTGGTCGTAGTGGGCGGAGTAGATGACGTATTCGTTTTTCAGTTGGGGGTCTGTGCCCTCAATGATCCCAATCACGTTTTGGGTGGGCAGGGCCGTGCTGCGCTTCCCGTCCGAGGCTAGGGTGAAGGGCATTGAGCTTCCCACGGCAAAGCCGGGGTCCTTGGCGTGGATGTTCACCCATACATGCGGAAGGGGAGTTTCGGGGGTTTCCTCTTTTTTGTTGGTAATTTTTTGCGACCAGTTGTGCTTGAGGTTGGTCCAGGGCCCTTCCTCGATATCCACCAGTTCCACCAGGCCAATGGCACCCAACTCTCGGGCGCGCTTCCTTTTTTCCTTGGCGGCGCCATAAAGGCTCCGGATGTTTTGCCCCTTTTCGGTACCTCCGTACACCACCACCAGCTTGCCCTTAAGGTCATGCCCCTCCAAGTCGCTTTCGGTGCCATAACCCAAGAATAGGGCTTCCCCTTTTAGGTCCAGCGCAGGCATTTCCAGCGTGAGGTTGAGGGGGTAGCTGGTTCCTTTCAGACTTAGGTTCACGAATTGCGGAACCTGAATCCGTTCCAGATCGAAGGTTTGGTAGTACGATCCCGTGCCAGGAATGGGTTGTGCCCCGTAGCGGCGCAATTGATTGGCCAGGTAGAGGGCCGCCATTTTGTTGCCTTTGCTGCCCGTGTCGCGGCCTTCCAACAGGTCGTCGGAAAGGAAGTACAGGTGGCTTTGGATGGTGTTCTTCTGAACCGTGGCAGCGGCTTTTTCTTTGTCCGATTGGGCGCAGGCCACTTGGGTAAGCAACAAGAGGCCAAGGAGGAGGGAGTGTTTCATAGGGTTTAAAGATATGGAAATAAGACGGTCTTTAAGGGGATGTGTTACAGATGGAGCGTTACCCACCTGCAACCCTAACTATACCGCACCTTCCTCAAAATCCTACTGGCATCCTTGAACGACTGGTAGACGGCGCCATTGATTTCCTTTAAAAATTCCCGCGACTCCAGCAGCTTGTCCTTGGCGTCCTGGAAGTCGTTCAGGAAACAGATAAGGTAGGTGGCAGGCAGTCGTTGCAGGTCTTTTTCTTCCCGCCCAGATAATGGCACCTTTTTTTTCAGCTTGTCCAACAGGGCATTGTTGGCGTTGAAGATGTGGTACAGCGTGCGCTTGTTGAACTGCGGGGCCTCGAACACCAACTGGGAGTCGATGTGGTAGCTGCCGTTTTCGTTGAAGGTAATCATCACCTCCTCCAAAGGATAGTACTTGTACTGCTCGTTGAGCCCTAGGTGCACGTATTCGGTGATCTTGAAATAGTCGCCCGTAAACTCAATACTAATCTCGTCCAAGGCCGAGTAGAAGAGCCGCACCTGTTCGTTGATGAGTTCGATGTCCACCCTGGAGTAATAGGTAGTGCCCTTTACGTGCTTGGTAAGCCCGGCCCAGCACACCACAAACAGTTCCTTGAACACCTTGTAATGCGATTCGAGGTCGCTGTGGCGGTGGTTGATGAAGTCGATCACCCCATCCAGGGTCTGCTCGATGCTGTTCATGCTCTGCTGCTCGATGCTCTTTACGATTTCGGAATTCACGTCCTGGATGACGATGTCGAAATCCTTGGGCATGGAAATGCTGCCGTCCCGCATAAAGATGGAGCCGCCCCAGTACTTCCAGATGTTCTTGCGCAGGGAGGTAATCTTGCCCGTAGGCCTTATGGTGACCAGCCCTACCACCTTGTCTTCGGGGAGGTGGGGGAACATCACGTTTTCGTAGGCAATGAGCGGGGCGTTGGTGAGGTAGGCATTGACGAGGTTCTGGAGTTTGCTGTCGTCGAAGAAGTCCACCCCCGTAATCTCGTTGCTCTCGTCCTCTACCCCCACCACGATGTAACTGTTGTTTTTGGGGTTGCTGTTGGAAAGGGCACAGATGTGCTTCAGGAACTTCGCCTTCCCTTCCTTGCTCCCTAGGTCGATACGCCGCTTTTTGTCATAAAAACTGCTCTCGTCGTTGTGGGCGAGCAGGTTTTTGATGAGGAGGCGTTTGTTGATCAAAGCTAAAAGCTTTTGCTATTGTTTATTATTATTTTTTATTGTTATTGTTGGAAGCTCCATCAAATTTAGCTCCCTTTCGCTCTGAATGTTTCAGATAATTTATAAATTTTGAAAGTTGGTCTTCCAATTCTATGCATTTGTTTCGAAGCATATCATAGTCATTTTCATTTAAGTGCCTTCTGTCGAAAGCCCGTTGCAGTTGCGCTCGAGTTTCGGTACAGGAGCCTCTTGCAATGCTAAGGAAATTTATGAATTCCTTGTTTCCTCCACGCCCAAAATCTTCAGCGATATTATCCATTATGGATCCTGACGCACTATTGATTTGATCTCTAAGTTTATAATCCTGGGACAGAGGTGTATTTTTAATATGGCTCCAAACCTCTTGGCAGATATTCCTTGCCAGCTGGTAAATTTCCAACTCTTCAAACGATTTATAATGTGCCATATTTTAGATATAAATCTTTAAAAATAACAATAAACAATGGCAATAAATAATAATCAATAGCTCACTTTCGATTCACAATCGTACTGCTCGCTTGGTCGGTACTCATCACCGTGAGGTCGGCGATGTTGACGTGGGGTGGGCGGGTGACGGTGAACCAAATGAGGTCGGCAATGTCCTCGGGACGCAGGGGGGCGAACCCTTGATAGACTTTGGCGGCACGTTGGGTATCCCCTTTAAAGCGCACCTCGCTGAACTCGGTTTCCACCATCCCCGGATTGATAGCCCCTACGCGGATGCCCTTGCCATTGAGGTCGATGCGCATGCCCTGGTTAAGGGCGTCTACGGCATGCTTGCTGGCACAGTACACATTGCCGTTGGGGTACACCTCCTTCCCGGCCGTAGAGCCAATGTTGATGATGTGCCCCGACCGGCGGGCGATCATCCCCGGAAGGATGGCCTTAGACACATACAGCAGGCCCTTTACATTAATGTCCATCATGGCATCCCAATCGTCGAGGCTGCCGTCCTGTATGGGGTCGAGGCCGTGGGCGTTGCCGGCATTGTTGATGAGGAGGTCGATGTGGGAGAAGGCTTCGGGCAGGCTTTGGATGCTTTCGAAGACCTTATTGCGGTCGCGTACGTCAAAATTGAGGGTATGGACTTCGGTACGTTGCGAGAGCTTTTGGGCCAGTTCGTCCAAGCGTTCTTGTCGGCGGCCGCAGAGGACCAAACGGAGGTGGTGTGCTGCAAAAAGCTGGGCGGTGGCTTTGCCAATTCCAGAGGTGGCTCCGGTAATGAGGGCTGTTTTTTGAGGGGTATTTTCCATTGCCTAAAGGTAGCGGTTCTTTAACATTTTTTAAAGTTAATTGACGGTTAAAGTTGCTGTTAAGGGGTGTTAAATGGCATGGTAGCGGGAAATTCATACAGTATGTTTGGGCTACAAACCTAAAAAATCAATGATGATGAAAAACTTATGGAAAGGATTATTCCTAATGACACTAACCCTTGTATTTGTGTCTTGTAGCAAGAATGACGATGCCGGAAATACCGATCAGGGAACCGCAAACCTATCGGTAAAATTGGTAGACGCTCCGGGGGATTATGATGCCGTGTACATCGACGTACAGGACGTCATGGTAAAGTACAATGGAGAAACTGACGAAGTATCCATTGGCGAAATCAATGCCGGTGTTTACAACCTCTTGGAATTGACAGGAGGCGTCTCGGCGGTTTTGGTGGATGATCAGCTACCTGCTGGATCGATCAGCCAGATACGCCTAGTTTTAGGCTCCCAGAATTCGGTGGTAGTAGATGGACAGAGCTATCCTTTGGATACCCCCAGTGCCCAACAATCTGGATTGAAGCTTCAGCTGCATCAGGACTTGGAGGAAGACGTGTATTATGAATACGTCCTCGACTTTGATGTGGACCAATCCATAGTTGTTCAGGGCAATGGGGGTTATAGCCTACACCCCAGCATCCAAGCTAGTTTGGTGGCCAACGCCGGGAAGATTTCCGGGGCGGTATTGCCGCTGGGATTCCAAACTTTGGTTACTGCCGATAATGGCACTACGGTAGTTTCGGCCTACACCGATGCCCAGGGAAATTATATGCTTTACGGACTACCGGAGGGAGCCTACAACCTCACCTTTGAAGCGGATGCTACCTTGGGAGTGCCTCCAATCACCCTCTCGGGAGTCAACGTTACCGCTGGGGTTACCACCACTGTAGAAACGGTGACCTTCTTATAGGTTCCCGATTAATTAAACAAACAATAGTAACTGGGTGCCTTTAGGGGCACCCTTTTTTTAGGGCACCTTGTGGCCTTGGCTGGCCACCAACAGCTTGAACCAATCCACTTCGGAGAGGTCGATGCTTGCCGCTCCGGAGGCACTTTTGATGCGCTCCTTGCTGGCGGTACCAATAACGGGATGGATGCCTGCGGGGTGTTTGAGGATCCATGCCAAAAGCAATTGTTCTAAGGAGGCATTGTAGGTATCGGAGAGTTCCCGGAGTACGTCGTGGATGCGGTAGGTTTGGTCGTTCTTTTCTTTGAATACCGATCCCAAAGGACTCCAGGCCATGGGGATGATGTGGTGCTGGAGCATGTGGTCCAAACTACCGTCGAATAAGGCTTGATGGGCAGTAATGGAAAACTCGATTTGGTTAACGGTTACAGGACTTTTTGAACGAATTAAATCGGTTTGTGAAGGCGTAAAGTTGGATACTCCAAAGGCTTTGATTTTGCCTTCTGATAATAGTTTTTCAGAAGCTTTGGCCACTTCATCGGGGTGCATCAGGGGGCTGGGGCGGTGCAGTAGGAGCAGGTCCAAGTACCCGCACTGTAGTTCTTTGATGGACTTCTCGGCACTCCAAACGATGTAGTCGGCATCGTATTGGTAGTGTTTGATTTCGTTGTTGCGTGTTTCGCCCACGTATTGGATGCCGCATTTGGAGATGATCTGAACGGATTCGCGGGCAATGCCACTAGTGGAAAAGGCCTTTCCAAAGTCGGCTTCGGTAGTGTAGTCGCCGTAAATATCGGCATGGTCGAAAGTGGTAAGGCCACAGGCCATGGAGTGGTGCATGAGGTCGACCATTTCGTTTGTGTTGAGGTGTTTTCCCCAGGCTCCCCAACCCATGCATCCCTGTATGATTTTGGAAAAAGTAGGTTTCATGTGCGGTGTTTTTAGTGCTTTTAAAAATAACCATTTCTGAATACTTAAATCTTTGTTAAGCCCTTTATTTATCATATTTTTTAACCAATTGTTAACAGCGTTTTTGGTGAATTATGGGCAATTTGCGTTGATTTTTTTGAATGCCTTCCAATAAGAAATATGCACATCATGGAACAAACTGCTACCGCCTTTGACATTGGCGCACTGAATGAAAAGATTGAAAAAGAAAGCGCGTTTATCGACATCCTCACTTTGGAAATGAACAAAGTGATTGTGGGTCAGAAATACATGGTCGAACGCCTCCTTATCGGTCTCTTGGCCCAGGGGCACATCCTTTTGGAAGGAGTGCCGGGACTTGCCAAGACACTGGCCATCAACACCCTGTCCAAAGCAGTACACGGTAGCTTCAGCAGGATTCAGTTTACCCCCGATTTGCTGCCCGCCGACGTCGTTGGAACCCTCATCTACAACATGAAGACCAACGACTTCAGCATTAAAAAGGGGCCCATCTTCGCCAATTTTGTGCTGGCCGATGAGATCAACAGGGCGCCCGCCAAGGTGCAATCGGCCCTGCTGGAAGCCATGCAGGAAAAGCAGGTTACTATTGGGGAAGAAACCTTCATTCTGGAAAAACCGTTCCTCGTGATGGCCACCCAAAACCCCATCGAACAGGAAGGAACGTATCCGTTGCCTGAAGCGCAAGTGGACCGTTTTATGTTGAAGACCGTCATCCAATACCCTAAGATTGCCGAAGAGCAACTCATTATCCGCCAAAACCTGAAGGGTACGACCGAACAGGTAAACCCAGTGGTGACCTTGGAGCAAATCCATCGCGCCCAACAAGCGGTTCGGGAAGTGTACATGGACGAGAAGATTGAAAAATACATCCTCGATATCATCTTTGCCACAAGGAATCCAGAACAATACGGCTTGGCCGATATCAAACCGCTCATCAGTTTTGGGGCTTCCCCAAGGGGAAGTATCAATTTGGCCCTGGCCGCCAAGTGCTACGCCTTCATCAAACGCAGGGGCTATGTAATTCCCGAAGACGTGCGTGCCGTTGTACTGGATGTGTTGCGTCACCGTGTGGGCATCACTTACGAAGCCGAGGCAGAGAATGTGACTTCCGAAGACCTCATCCAGAAAATCGTGAATGTAATAGAAGTTCCCTAGGATTTTTATGTGGCAAGAAAACGACCAACCTTGATCCTTAAAATCTAAAAAGTGGACACCAAAGAGCTTCTAAAGAAGGTACGGAAAATTGAAATCAAGACACGGCGCTTGAGCGATCACGTGTTTGGTGGCGAATACCACAGTACTTTTAAGGGAAGGGGAATGACCTTCAGTGAGGTACGTCAATATCAATATGGGGACGACGTGCGCAGCATTGACTGGAACGTGACGGCGCGCTACAACGAACCCTTTGTGAAAGTTTTTGAGGAAGAACGGGAGCTCACCCTCATGCTGTTGGTGGACATCAGTGGCTCCGAGTTTTTTGGCACCAAGGACCAGTTCAAAAACGAAGTGGTGACCGAAGTGGCCGCTACACTGGCTTTTTCAGCCATGCAAAATAACGACAAGATTGGTTTGATCCTTTTCTCGGACCAGATTGAATTGTTTATTCCACCCAAAAAAGGAAAGTCGCACGTGCTTCGCATCATTCGCGAATTGCTGGAGTTTGAGCCCCAGAGCACTAAAACCGATTTGGCCCAAGCCCTTAAATACTTTACCAACGTGATGAAAAAGAAGGCCATTGTCTTTGTGCTTTCCGATTTTATCACCGAGGGCTACGCAGACACCCTGAAGATTGTTTCGGGCAAGCATGACGTAACCGGAATCCGTATTTACGACGAAAAAGAAGAGCAGATTCCCAATATGGGGATGGTACAGATGCAGGATGAGGAAACCGGAGAATTGCTTTTGGTGAACACGCTATCCAAGAGCGTACGCAACCACTACCATGCCTACTACCGTGAACGGGTGGAAGCCTTTAAGGATGCCTTTCGAAAAAGTGGGGCAGGGGTTGTGGATTGCCGGGTGGACGAGAGCTATGTGAAAAAATTGTTGGGGTATTTTAAACGAAGAACTTGATGTTTGAACATGTGCTGCGGCATTCGATGGTTTTGTGGTTCCGGAATTTATTGATCGGACTGTTATCGCTTTGCGCTTTTGAAATGACACAGGCGCAGGTTACTTCTGCCATAGATACCACCCAAATCCGTATTGGGGAAGAAATCAACCTGACCATCGAGGCCGTGGCCGACACGACCGCATTGGTACTTTTTCCAGAAGGAAAGACCTTCGGAAGTTTGGAAGTCATTGATTCGTATAAAATAGATACTGCCCTAGCCGATTCTAAATACCGATTGATTAAACGTTATGGATTAACCCAGTTTGACTCGGGCCACTACACACTCCCCGCATTGCGGGTGATGATCGGCGACCGAGCCTTCAATACCGATTCGGTAGCCATTGAAGTGCTTGACGTGCCAGTGGATACAACCCAACAAAAGATGTTCGACATTAAACCCGCCATTGAGGTAAACCGTCCGCCTTTCGATTGGATGTTGTTGTTGTATTGGGTTGCACCCATCTTGGTTGTTATTGGGTTGGTGTGGTTCTTCCTCCGAAGAAAAAAACTGAAGGAAGCCCGAGAAAAGCAACTTCCTCCCTATGAGGAGGCCATGGTAGCCCTCCAGCAATTGGATGCTTCCAATTTGTTGAAAGATGAAAAAGAAAAGGAATATTATTCCTCATTAACCGAAATCGTGAAACGGTACTTGGACCGCGAAGTGGATGACAGGGCCTTGGAGAGTACCAGTGACGAATTGATCGAGCGCTTGTTATTGCATAAGGATGCGGGGCATTTCAAATTTGATCAGGAAACCATTCGCAAGTTGGATGCCATCCTGAAACGGGCCGATCTGGTAAAGTTTGCAAAGATGCGGCAGGATTTTGTGCAGGCCCAAGCCGATCGTTCCAGTGTGGAAGCCATCATCAACGAAACCAAAGAGGCCCTTCCAGAACCCACCGAAGAGGAACTTCGACAAAATGAAGCATATCTGGAACTGTTGGCCAAACGAAAGAAAAGACGGCAATGGGCTTACGGCATTTCGGGAGCGATTGGAGTACTTTTGGTTGCGGCACTCGTTTATGGAAGCATTACGGGTTTTGACAATTTGAGGGATCGGATTTTTGGGAATGAAATGCGTAGTTTGGCAGAGGGACGCTGGTACAAAAGCGAGTATGGTACCCCTGCTGTGATTGTGGAAACTCCCGAAGTCTTGAAAAGGATCCTGTTGATTCCACAGGACAGTTTACAGCCGTCTCCAAAAAATGAAGCAACCTTTGAGGCAGGAAACCTTAAAGAACCCTTTTACGTGCGGGTAACCACCACCAAGCTTTCGCAGCAAGTCGAGGGGCAGCAAATTGACCTGAACCATGCACTGGACCAAGCACTCAATGCCTTGGAGGCGCAAGGTGCCAAAAACATGATTGTAAAGCGGGAGGATTTTGAAACGGAAAAGGGCATTAAAGGCCTTAAGGCCTATGGGGAGTTTCATGTGCTGGTTTCGGAAAACAAAGTGCTGAAGGAAAAAAGTTCCTACGATTTATTGATTTTTGCCCAAGAGGGAGGCCTGCAAACAGTGTTATTGGTGTATCAGGATGATGGCGTGTATGCGGAACAGGTAAAAAATAGAATCCTCGATTCGGTGGAATTGGAAGTAACCAATGAAGGAACCAAAAAAGAAAGCTAATGTGGGACCAGTTTGAATTTGTGAACCCTGAATTTTTCTGGCTGCTGCTGGTGCTGCCATTGTTGGTGCTTTGGTACTTTTTCAAACGGTACCAGCAAACAGCGGCTCTCAGGATTTCCAGTATCAAGGGGTTCAAGACGTCCAAAAATTGGTTGGCTAAAATCCGCCCCTTGCTTTTTATTCTGCGTTTATTGGCCTTAAGCGCTTTAATTGTTGCCATGGCGCGCCCACGCATGGTGGACGAGAGCACCAAGATTAAAACCACCAGTGGGATTGACATTGTGATGGCTATCGACGTATCGGCCAGTATGCTGGCCCGAGACCTAAAACCCAATCGCTTGGAAGCTCTTAAAGATGTGGCTGCCAAGTTCATCAATGCGCGACCTAACGACCGCATTGGACTGGTAGAATACGCAGGGGAAAGCTATACCAAAACCCCCTTAACGAGTGATAAGGGCATCGTACTTTCCTCTCTGAAAAGCATTACCTACAATACCATCATTGAAGGCGGTACTGCCATTGGGATGGGCTTGGCCACAGCGGTAAATCGTTTGAAGGAAAGCCGCGCCAAAAGCAAAGTCATCATCCTTTTGACGGACGGGGTAAACAATACCGGTTTTATCGACCCAAGAACCGCGGGTGAATTGGCTGTCGAATTTGGGATTAAGGTTTACACGATTGGGCTAGGGACCAACGGCATGGCTGTTTCACCCATTGGATTGTTGCCCAACGGGAATTTTCAGTACGGGAATGTACAGGTGGAAATTGACGAAGGTTTGTTGAAGGAAATTGCCCAGACAACAGGTGGAAAGTATTTCCGCGCAACCAGTAATACCAAGTTGAATGAGATTTACGACGATATCAACCAACTGGAAAAAACCGAGATCGAAGAATTTAAATACAAGAATTACGACGAACAATACCGCCCACTTGCTCTTTTGGCACTGGGGATTTTGGGATTGGAGTTATTATTGCGGTATACGCTATTTAGAAGTTTTGTGTAATGTATCAACTGGAGCAACCCATTTATTTTTACCTACTCTTCGCCATTCCAGTCTTGGCGCTGATGGCTCTATGGTTATTGGTTTGGAGGCATCGTACCCAAAGCAAGTTTGCGAACACTTCCTTACTGAAGCGCCTGAGCCCCAATCGCTCCATCTTTAAGACCCTATTGAAAGTATTGGTACTGTCGTTGGCATTGGCCTGTTTCAGTATGGCTTTGGTGAACCCTAAGATAGGGACCAAACTGGAAACCGTAAAAAGGGAAGGAGTAGATGTGGTATTTGCCTTGGATGTTTCCAAGAGCATGCTGGCTGAGGACATTGCGCCAAACCGTTTGGAAAAGGCCAAGCAACTCATTACCCAGATCATTAATAGTTTGGCGGGGGATCGCATCGGGATCATTGGGTATGCAGGGAGTGCTTTTCCACAAGTTCCCATCACCACCGATTTTTCTTCGGCAAAACTCTTCCTGAACAGCATGAATACCGACATGGTGTCTTCGCAAGGAACAGCCATTACCGAAGCCATCAATATGGCCAAGACGTATTACAACGACGAGGAGCAAACCAATAGGGTATTGTTTATTGTAAGCGATGGGGAAGACCACGAGGGCAATGTGGCTGCCATTGCCGATGAGGCTGCTAAAATGGGCATCAAGATTTTTACCATTGGCGTGGGAACCGTTCAAGGGGCTCCCATCCCCATTAAGCGCAACGGTATTTTGCAGTTTTACAAAAGGGACGAGAACAACGAGCAGGTTATCACTAAGTTGAGTGAAGACACCCTGAAAGAAATTGCCTCCAATGCCAATGGGGAATACCTAAACGGAAGCAGTACGAAAGCCGTGGTGGATGCCGTAACCGCTATCCTGAATGGGATGGACAAAAAGGAATTTGAAGCCAAACAATTTACCGATTTTAAAGACCAGTTTCAATGGTTTTTGGGTGGGGCATTATTTTTGCTGGTATTGGACGTGTTGCTTTTGGAGCGCAAAACCGCTTGGTTGCAGAAGTTGAACTTGTTTAATGAAGATGAATGACATGAAGCAAATACATTTTTTACTTTTCGGCATTTTATATACCTCAAGCTGTTTTTTAACTCTTTCGGCCCAAGAAAAAAGTAAGGAACAGCTCAAAACCGAAAAGGAAGCCGAAACCTATTTGGCGGAAGGTAGTGATGCCCTTTCGGCCGATAATTTTACCGATGCAGAAGTCAACTACCGTAAGTCTATTGCATTGAACCCTTCGGTGGAAGTGGGGAAATACAATTTGGGGAATGCCTATTACAATAAGGCCCAAAACGAAGAAGCGATGCTGCGCTACAAGCAAGCGGCTTCTGTAGCCACCACCAAACCCGAAAAGCACAAGGCCTACCACAACTTGGGGAATAGTTTCATGAATGCCAAAATGTATCAGGAAGCGGTTGAGGCCTACAAAAATGCTCTTCGGAACAATCCCAACGATGATGAAACCCGTTACAACCTAGCCTTGGCCAAGGAGATGCTCGAGAAAAACCCACCTCAAGGAGGCGGGGATGACGACAAGAATAAGGACAACAAAGAGAACCAAGACCAGAACAAGGATCAACAAAACCAAGACAACCAGAATAACAAGGACCAGAACAACGACAATAAGCAAGATCAGGACAACAAGGACCAAGGCGATCAAAAGGATAAAAAGGACGGCGATCAGGAGGGAGACAATGAAAAGCAAAAGGAGCCCCAAAAAGATCAACAAGGAGATGGCGATCAGCCCAAGGACCAAAAGCAGCAACCCGTACCCGGACAGATGTCGCCCCAGCAAATCAAGAATCTATTGGAGGCCATGAACAATGAAGAGAAAAAGGTTCAGGACAAGATCAATCTGCAGAAGCAAAAAGGAGCAAAAGTCAAACCTGATAAAGATTGGTAGCGATGAAAGCAAAACACATTTTATGGGCTTTCCTTTTCATGCTTACGGCTACGTTTCAAGCACAGGTGAAGTTTGAGGCCAAAGTGAGTAAAAAGAAGTTGGGGATCAATGAGCGTTTAAGAGTAGATTTTGAGATGAATGAAGATGGCGATAACTTCGCACCCCCCACTTTTGAAGGTTTTCGGGTGGTTGGAGGGCCCAATCAGGCTATCAGTAATTCGTGGATCAACGGCAAACGCAGTTTTTCCAAAACCTATTCCTTTTTCCTCGCACCCCAATCCCAAGGGCATTTTACGATAGGGCAGGCCACTGTGGATATTGACGGACAAATGTACAAATCGCCTCCGGTTTCCGTGGAGATTACTGCTGCGGTTGAGATCCCCAAAGACGGCAACAATGCCGACTACCTTGCCAGTGAAAACGTACACTTGGTGGCTGAGGTATCCAACGACAAGCCTTACCTTAACGAAGCCATTACAGTGGTCTACAAATTGTATGTGTCGAACGAAGTAAATATCACGAGTAGTTGGCGTGAAATCGACACCCCAAAGTACGCCGATTTTTGGAGTCAGAACATCGATAACCAAGGCAACCTAAAGGTATACGAAGGAAAGTACAATGGAGAGGATTACCGCTACGTAATTTTGAGAACGACCGTACTGTATCCGCAGAAGACAGGTGAACTTAACATAGAGCCCCTTACCTTGGATGTGCCCATCGATGTGCGCAGCAACAAGCGGGATATTTTTGGGCGTTATTTGATGACTCGAGTAAATAAGACCATTTCGGCGGGGAACCGAACCATTAAGGTAAAGCCATTGCCACAAGAAGGAAAGCCTGAAAACTTCTCAGGTGCCGTTGGTAGTTTTGATTTCAAGGTCAAAACCAATAAAACACAATTGGATGCTAATGAGTCGTTGGAATTAAAGGTATCCGTATCGGGGGATGGTAATTTGAAGCTTTTCGATTTGCCTCATGTAACCTTGCCCAGTTCCTTAGAGGTGTATGAGCCCACACGGGAAGACCAAATCAAAACGCAAACTTCAGGAATGACGGGCTCCATCTCAGAAAATTACACGATTGTCCCTCAGTTTAAGGGCAATTACCCCATTCGCCCCATAGCCTTTTCCTATTTTGACCCCAAGACTGAAACGTACAAGACCATTTCCTCGGACGAATTATTGATTGAAGTGGAAAACGGGCCACTCACTTCAGCCAACCACGAAAGCACTACCAATTTGAAAGAGGCCGTGACTCTAGACGCCAATCAGTTTAAGTATATCATGCTAACGCCCAATTTGGTATCCATGAATCGGGAGGATTTTTTCAAGTCACCTCTTTTTTGGGGGCTTATGGGGGCTCCTTTGGTATTGATCCCTTTATTTATTTTGGTGGGCCGCAAACGCAAGCGGCGTTTGGCCGATGTAGCGGGCAACAGGCTCCGAAGGGCCAATCAGTTGGCCAAAAAGTACTTGGGAGAAGCCAAAAGGAATTTGGGGCACCAGGATGCATTTTACGAATCGTTGGAGCGTGCTTTGCACAACTACTTGAAAGCTCAGCTGCAATTGGAAACCAGTGAACTTTCGAAGGATCGGATAGCTCAACTCTTGCAGGAGCGAAATGTAGAAGCTGGGGTGACAGCAGGATTCATTCAATTACTTAAAAGCTGTGAATTTGCAAGGTATGCCGGGGCTTCGGCGGTTTCGATGAAAAAGGATTACGCTTTGGCCGTACAGACCATTTCCAATATTGATAAACTAATGTAGCCGTGATGAAGACATTAAAAAAAATGGTTTTGCTTCCTTTATGCCTGCTTTCCTTTTTGGGGAAGGCCCAGAACAAAGCCCTTTTTGAACAGGGAAAGGAACAATACAAGGCTGAAAGTTATCAGGAAGCTATCAATTCGTGGAGCAAGATTTTGCAGGGCGGGGAACATTCGGCAGCTTTGTATTTCAATATGGGAAACGCTTATTACAAGCTCAATCAGGTGGGCCCCAGTATTTACTATTACGAAAAGGCCCTACAGATGGCCCCCCATAATTCGGATATCCAACACAATTTGGCTTTTGCCCAAAACGCTACGGTAGATGCTATCGAACCGCTTCCCAAAACATTTTTTGCCAAATGGAACGAAAAAATCTCCGGCTTGATGGGGTACGATGGTTGGGCTTGGTTTTCGGTAGGGGCAGTATTCCTTTTCGCCTTTTGCTTTTTGAATTACTATTTTGGGGTACAAAGCCAAAGGAAGCGTCTCTTCTTCGCAGGAAGCTTAGTATCGTTCTTGGTACTGATGGGGGCCTTTTTTATGGCCTTCAGGACCTTTCATTCGTTTCAAAATAACCGAGAAGGAATCGTTTTTGCTACGGTGTGTGAAGTGAAAAGCGGTCCAAGAATGAAAGAAGCGACAACCTTTAAGCTTCATGAGGGAACCAAAGTAACCATACTTGCCGAAGAAGACAACTGGTACCGCATTTCTTTGGCCGACGGAAAAGATGGTTGGTTGCCAGAGGGGGATTTAAAAGAGTTATAAATTGTGTATCTTTAGTTCCTAGCTTTCAATAGACAAAGCGGTGCGAACTTTTAAAAGTATTCTATTCCTTACCATTTTTACGGTGTATACCTTAACACCAACCCTGCTTTTTATCACATATAAAGGGGAAGATACTGTTTGGGCGTCTTCTTCCAATGAAATGGAACCGCAGGATGGGTTGGAACAACCTTCTTGGGACCAACTCTGTGTTTCGGTATGGGATCAAGACATTCCTTTTTTGATGGTTTTTTTGAATGATAAGTCCAATTGGTATACACCAGTCGTGTATCAGTACATTCCTTCCAATACCCATTCCCCGCCCCCCGAACATTTAGGTTGAATTTGAATTGTCCTATTATTAATCAATCCTTTTCCATACCAATAGAAAGGGCTAAATCCATCCCATCATGTTCAAAACGCTATTTACCAACCTTCGCGGAAATCTTCTTGGCGGTATCACTGCCGGTATCGTAGCACTTCCTTTGGCTTTGGCCTTTGGGGTACAATCGGGTCTTGGACCCAGTGCGGGGCTTTATGGCGCTATTTTTATCGGCTTTTTTGCTTCCCTTTTTGGGGGCACCAACACCCAGATTTCCGGACCTACGGCCCCCATGACTGCTGTTTCTATGGTCATCATAGCCAGCATTATTGCGGTTCATGAAGGCAACGTTCAAAAAGCCTTGCCCTACATCCTTACCGTTTTTTTACTGGCAGGGCTCCTGCAAATTGGGATAGGGCTTACAGGGATAGGACGCTACATTCGCTACATTCCCTATCCTGTGGTTTCAGGGTTCATGACTGCCATTGGGGTAATCATCCTCATTACCCAAATCTTGCCCTTGGTAGGGTATTATACCAAAGAAGATCGGGAATTCATCAACGAATTTAAACCAGAGGCCGAGGAGATACTTCTCGATAAAATCCTGAAGGATGAAGCTGGGGAAGGCATTTTGGTATTGGACGATTTTAGGGAAACTGTGCGAAGGGCCGAGCAAATTACGGAAGATGAAATTGTGGTTGAAGCTGTTACGCTGGCGAAGAGTGAAAGTTCTGGGGTGTTAGGAACCATCAAAACCCTGCCACGTGCGTTGCAGCGCATCAACTGGCTAGAATTGTTATTGGCCCTTATCACCATTGCCATTATCTACGGATTCAAATTCATCACCAAGAAAATTCCAAGCACCTTGGTGGCACTCTTTGTGGTTTCGCTTGGGGCCTACTATTTGAAACTGGACTACCGCCCCATCGAGGAAATTCCTGCAGGAATCCCTTTGCCCAATTGGGAGCTGTTTTCACAATTTAGCATCGGCCACCTTACTCCATATATCTTTACGGCCCTTACCCTTGCTTTTTTAGGGGCTATTGATTCGCTGTTAACTTCGGTCGTGGCCGACAACATGACCAAGACCAAACACAACCCCAATAAGGAATTGGTGGGACAAGGTATTGGTAATAGTGTGGCCGCTATCTTTGGAGGCATCCCTGGGGCTGGGGCCACCATTCGTACCGTGGTCAATATCAATGCGGGGGGTACCACCAAATTATCAGGCATGGTGGCAGCGGTCTTGTTGTTGGTAATCTTGTTGGCGGCAGGCCCTATTGCTTCACAAATCCCTGCTGCGGTTTTAGCAGGCATTTTGGTTACTGTGGGCATCGGGGTAATGGATTACAAAGGATTGCGTGCCATCCCCAAAATGGCCCGAACGGAAGTAGTGGTGATGTTGGTAGTATTGCTGCTTTCGGTGTTTTGGAATTTGGTATATGCTGTAGGGATTGGTTTTTTACTGGCGTCCCTTATTTTTATGAAGAAGATTGGGGACGTTACCGCTTCCAAATCGAAAGTGGTAGCTTTAGAGGGTGCTGATGAAATGGACTTGCCATGGAAAGATGAAGTCGCATTTCCCGATAGCCTGAAAAAGAAGGTGTTCATCAAACGGTTGAAAGGCCCCTTATTTTTTGGTTCGACCTCCGACTTTCAGGAGCTCTCCAAGGAAATCCCCCCCGAGGCCAACTATGTCATTATTCGGATGGGAGAAGTGCCCTACATCGACCAATCGGGATTGTACGCCCTCGAAGAAGTTTTGCTCGACTTGAACCAACGGAACATCCATGTGGTATTTGAGGGCTTGCAAGAAGGCCCCAAAGCTAAAATGCAAAGCATCGACATCATCCCCGATTTGGTCCCTAGGGAGTGTTTAATGGACGATTTCAAGGAAACCATGGTGTACATTCGGGAACACGTACAATTGGATAAGTAATGCCAAACCTACTCGTGCTCAGGATCGAGGGAGGTGGGTAATTCTGTTGGGAGTGTATCCTTTAAGTTATTGAATTCTTGAATGAGGGTTGGGAGTACGGCGGGTGCTAGCGACGCCACTACGGGATAGATTTTGGATCCTTCCTTTTTTTTCTCGGAGATAATGTAGCCCGTTAGGTTGGCGCTTCCAAAAAATAAAAAGATCACACTTAGGATTAGGGCATATTGTGCCGTGGAAAAAACGCCCCCCAATAACTTATTGAGCAAGCCCAATGCCGTGAGGTCGGCCACTTTGGTCATGAGTTTGCCAAGGAGGTTGGCCAAGAACACTACCCCAAAGAAGGTAATGGCAAACGAAGCCCATTTGGTCATTTGTGGATCCCAATCGAACCAATCCGAAAGGTAGCCCCCAACAAACCCCGAAAAATAAATAGCAGCATAAATCCCCACAATCAGTCCAATTAACGAGGTCAAAGTAACCAAGAGGCCTTTTTTAAAGCCCAAGTAAAAAGCGAACGCCAAGAGAATGGCCAAAACGATGTCAACAGCATTCATGGAAAGTAAAGATAGTATTTTTATTATTTTGGAACGATTGCCTTATTTTTGTCCCCTATGTCGCGTGACGAATTATTAAAACACCGATGGAATACTATCGTAACCCTGCTGAGCAATCGGTTTGCCGACGGCGAAACCCTCGATTTGGACGGGATCATTTACATAATTGGACTCCAGGAATTGGGGCAATTGCATCGAAAATTCAAAAAGGACGAGAAAATCAACTTGATGCATATTGCCATTTGCCGATTGTTGGAGCCATTTGGGTACTATGAGTTCGAGTATTTCGACGACGATGGCTGGCCACATTACAAAAACCTGGAACAATTACCTCCCCTAAAGGCAGGAGAGCAAACCGTATTGATGAAGGAAGCCATTGTTTTGTATTTTTTAGAGAAGCAGGTCATTGACTAATTCGGGGGAAAATGCCTATTTTTGCCCTTTCAACCCGTGGGAGCCATGTTAGAAAAAATTAAAGCACACATTGCCGAAGTTGAAGCCTTTACCGCCAAGACCAAGGATGATATCGAGGCCTTTCGCATCAAATACCTTGGAAGCAAAGGTTTATTGAAGGAGTTTTTTGCCGAATTCAGGAATGTGGCCAACGACCAGAAGAAAGAGTTTGGACAGCAAGTAAATGCCTTGAAGGAAGCTGCCGAAGCAAAGGTGAGCGCCTTGAAGGAATCCTTGGAGCGCACTGAGGTTTCCAAAGGGGTGTACGGAGACCTTTCCCGTCCTGGGGAACCCATTACCATAGGCTCCAGGCATCCCATATCGATGGTCAAAAACAAGATCATCGAAATATTTTCGCGCATTGGCTTCAATGTATCCGAAGGCCCCGAAATGGAGGACGATTGGCACAACTTCACCGCATTGAACCTTCCCGAATACCATCCGGCCAGGGACATGCAGGACACCTTTTTCATCCAAACAAATCCAGACATCCTGCTCCGCACCCATACGTCCTCGGTACAGGTGCGCTACATGGAAACCCATAAACCGCCCATTCGGACCATCTCTCCCGGACGGGTGTACCGAAACGAAGCCATTTCGGCCCGTTCGCATTGCTTTTTCCACCAAGTGGAAGGGTTGTATGTAGACAAAGGAGTAAGCTTTGCTGATTTGAAACAGACTTTGCAATACTTTACGACGGAACTATTTGGGAAGTCCAAAATTAGGTTGCGGCCATCCTACTTTCCATTTACCGAACCCAGTGCCGAAGTGGATGTGTATTGGGGTTTGGAAACCGAAACCGATTACAAGATGACCAAAGGAACCGGCTGGTTGGAAATTATGGGCTGTGGCATGGTAGATCCCAATGTACTTCAAAATTGCGGGATCGACCCACAGGAATACTCCGGGTTCGCTTTTGGGATGGGAATTGATCGTATTGCACTGTTGTTGCATCAAATTCCCGATATCCGCATGTTGAGCGAGAACGATGTACGGTTCTTGGAACAATTCAAAAGCAGTTTTTAGCCTTTTCTTTTTTACTTTACAGACCGACCATTTAAGGAACTCTTCTGATTTAACAAATTTTTGTTTTTTAAGGTTCGGAAAGTTCCGAACTAATCATATATTTGTGTTTCAAATTGAAATCATGAGCCCAGAATTATTGAAGGAAAAGCATTTATTGGTGGAACGTTTGGGAGTGCTTTTTGAAAAAAAGGAAGCCTTGGCCCCTATGGCTGCACGGATTTTTGCTTTTGTGGTATTAACGGGAAGGCAAGGGGTGACCTTCGAGGATTTATTGCAAGGACTTTGTGCAAGCAAAAGTACCATTTCGACCCACTTGAATCATTTGCACGATTTAAAAAAGCTTGAGTATTTCACCAAGCCGGGTGACCGAAAAAAATACTATGTGGTGAACCAAGACTCCATCCGGCAGCACATTGATGAAATGATAGCCACTTGGGACGAACAGCGGGAACTGCATCTTGAAATGAAGGCTTTCAAAAACAAGGTGAATTTACTCTCAACCGATTTGGAACCGCCATTTGAAATGGATTTTCACGACAATTACATCGATTTTTTGGAACAGGCCATTAAATCGCTCAATAAACTAAAAGATGCCATCAACCTAAAACTAACGCAATCATCACACAACTATGGACACTAAAAAACCAAAACGAATACTGCACGCTATTGGGCTATCCCTGCTTTTAGTGGGTTGCGGGGACCCAGGGGCGCAAAAAGGACCCCAACAAGGGCAAGCATTGCCTTTTCCGGTAGTTTCAGTTCCCAAAAAGAACGTAATTACCTATACGAACTATCCTACCACCATCGAAGGGAAAGTAAATAGCGAGATACGTCCAAAGGTTTCAGGCTACATCCAAAAGGTGTTGGTGGATGAGGGCCAAAAGGTCACAAAAGGACAATTGTTGTTTCAATTGGAAACCCAATCGTTGTCTCAAGATGCTGAAGCTGCAAAAGCAGCGGTTACAGCGGCGGAAGTAGAGGTGGCCAAATTGGTGCCTTTGGTTGAAAAAGGAATCATCAGCAATGTGCAATTGGAGACTCAAAAGGCCAAACTGGCTCAGGCCAAAAGCATGTACAGCAGTGTATTGGCCAATATCGGGTATGCCCAGGTAAAAAGCCCCGTGAACGGGTATGTGGGAGCGATCCCTTACCGGGAGGGCTCGTTGGTAAGCGGAAGTATCGTGGAGCCACTGACCACCGTTTCTGAAACCAGTGAGGTTTTTGCCTATTTTTCGATGAACGAAAGCGATTATCTGGATTTCCTTCAAAGTGTGGAAGGGACGACCTTGGAGGCCAAGATTGCCCATTTTCCGAAGGTGAAACTTCAATTGGCCAATGGTAAGGAGTACGAAGAGGAAGGCACCATAGAAACGGTGACCGGCCAGATCAATACCCGAACGGGAACGGTGAGTTTTCGCGCGGTATTTGCTAACCCCAATCATTTGCTCACCAATGGCAACTCGGGGATCATTATCATTCCTAAGGTGTACGAACAGGAACTTGTAGTGCCCCAAGAAGCTACTTTTGAGCAGCAAGGCCAGGTTTTTGTCTATACCTTGAATGCGGAAAACCAGGTAGTGGCCTCACCTATTAGCGTAAAGGACCAGAACAAGTACCTCTACATCATTGACGGAGGCCTTTCGGAAGGTGAAAAAATAGTTGCCAAGGGGGTTGGGAAATTGCGCAATAAAACGCCCATTCAACCTATGGAAATGGCTTTTGATAGTATTGTAAAACCGGTAAAGACCCTATTTCAATAACCCATAATCCACCAACATGTTAAAGACATTCATTGAAAGACCGGTCCTTTCTACCGTCATTGCCATCATCCTTGTGATTTTGGGGATTTTGGGGTTTTCCACATTGCCGGTGGAACAGTACCCGGATATTGCCCCACCCACCATTCAAGTGAATGCGGTTTATCCCGGGGCCAGTGCAGAGACCATTTTGGAGAGTGTGATTATTCCTATCGAAGAGCAGATCAATGGAGTGGAAGGAATGACCTACATTACTTCTTCGGCTACCAACAGTGGTTCGGCCAACATAACGGTATTCTTTAGTCAGGGAGTAGATCCAGATATTGCAGCGGTAAATGTTCAAAACCGAGTAGCAAGGGCCACGCCGTTGTTGCCCCAAGAAGTAATCCAAACTGGGGTACAGACCCAAAAGCAGCAAACCAGTGCGTTGATGTTTTTATCGGTTTATTCTGAGAATCCTGTTTATGATGCCACGTTTCTTCAAAATCACCTGAAGATCAATGTCATTCCATCCATCCAGCGAGTAAAAGGGGTAGGGTTTGTAAATGTGTTTGCACAGCAGGAGTACGCCATGCGTATTTGGTTAAAGCCTGAAAAGCTAGCCGCCTACAACCTGCTGCCCAGCGATGTCCAAGCTGCGCTTCGGGAGCAAAGTTTAGAGGCTTCTGCAGGGAGCCTTGGCGAGAACAATGGCGAATCCTTTACCTATTCCATCAAGTACAGTGGGCGCTTTAAAAATGAAGCGCAGTATGAGGACATCATCATTAAAGCACTGGACAATGGAGAATACCTTCGTTTGAAGGAAGTGGCCGATGTACAACTCGACGCTCAGTCCTATGGCGTCAATGGGATGACCAATGGCTATCCCGGGGTGAACATGGGGATTTTCCAGACCGCAGGATCCAATGCACAGCAAATCATCAACAACATTAAATCGGAATTGGAGCGTTTGGAAAAGGATTTTCCAGATGGGGTTAAGGCGACCATCAATTACGACACAAATGCGTTTCTAACGGCTTCGTTCAATAAAGTGAAATCCACCCTCATCGAAGCCTTTCTGTTGGTATTTTTGGTGGTATTCATTTTTTTGCAGGATTTCCGTTCCACATTAATTCCTGCTATTGCGGTCCCGGTCTCCATCGTAGGGACGTTCTTCTTTTTAGGGCTGTTTGGGTATTCCATCAACCTATTAACGCTATTTGCCTTGGTCTTGGCCATTGGGATAGTAGTGGACGATGCCATAGTGGTGGTGGAAGCCGTACACGCCAAAATTGATCAAGGGGAAAAAAATGCCAAAAAGGCCACCTTGGAGGCCATGCATGAAATTGCAGGGGCCATCATTTCTATTACGTTGGTCATGGCGGCCGTTTTTGTTCCGGTTACTTTTGTTCAAGGACCCACTGGGGTGTTTTACCAGCAATTTGGCGTAACACTCATCGTGGCCATCTTGATTTCGGCGGTAAATGCCCTTACCTTAAGCCCCGCATTGTGTGCCCTGTTCCTGAAATCGCACAACAAGCATGACGAGGAGGGAAAAAGCGTTCTTCAGAAGTTTTATTCCCGCTTTAACCGAGGGTTTAAGGCTACTACGGAACGTTATGTAGCTTCTTTGGCCTTCCTATACCGACACAAATGGTTAACCGTTTTGATCTTGTTAGTTGCAGGAGTGGGCATTTGGTGGGCTGCGACCACGACCCCCAGCGGATTTGTACCAAATGAGGATCGGGGAATCATTTTTGTAAATGTAGAACTGCCCCCAGGGGCGTCCATCGATAGGACCAATGCTGTGAACGCGCAATTGTATCAAAAGGTGAAAGATTTGCCTGGGGTAGCTGGGTTTACCTTCATCAACGGGCGAAGCTTGATCAGTGGGGCTGGAAGCAATTACGGGATTGGCTTTGTGAAGTTGAAGGACTGGTCGGAACGCACCGACGAGGGCGAAACCGCATCGGCCCTTGCGCAGAAGTTGTTTGGGGTGGCGGCTACCATTCCTGAAGCCAACATCATCTTTTTTACTCCTCCCAGTATCCCTGGGTTTGGTTTATCGGGCGGATTTGAAGTGAACCTCTTGGACCGTTCGGGAGGGGATTTCGAAACCTTGGACCAGACTACGCAGCAGTTTATTGGCAGCTTGATGCAGCATCCTGAAATTCAATATGGACAGTCTGCATTCAATACCCGGTATCCCCAGTACGAGATGGAGGTGAATGTTCCTTTGGCAAAGAAGTACGGAGTACCCATTAGCAGTCTGTTTAGAACGATGCAAGGGTATGTTGGCGGTATTTATGCGGCCGATTTTGCCCGTTTCGGGAAGCAGTACCGGGTATACATCCAGGCCTTGCCCAAGGATCGGGCCGATACCCAATCGCTGAACGAGCTATTTGTACGTACTGAAAGTGGGGAGATGACCCCTATTACCCAATTTGTGAAACTGCAGCGGGTGTTTGGCCCCCAGTCGGTAACCCGATTCAATTTGTATAATTCTACCCGAATTAATGGGGCGGCAAGCCCCGGTTACAGTACGGGAGATGCCTTGGCTGTAGTCCAGAAGGAAGTGAAGAACCTTCCCAGTAATTTTGATGTGGCCTATTCGGGTCTATCGCGGGAGGAAGTAAATGCTGGCAACCAGACCGTGCTCATCTTTTTGCTGTGTATCGTGTTTGTGTATTTCTTCCTGGCAGCACAATACGAGAGCTATCTCCTGCCCTTGTCGGTATTGTTTTCGTTGCCACTTGGGGTATTTGGTGCCTTCTTTTCGACAAAAATGATGGGCTTGGAAAACAATATTTATTTCCAGATTGCTTTAATCATGCTTGTGGGGCTGTTGGCCAAAAACGCCATTTTGATTGTAGAGTTTGCCGTTCAGCGAAGGCGTAGGGGTGCAACCCTACTGCAATCGGCTTTGGATGGTGCCAAGGCTCGTTTGCGTCCCATCCTAATGACCTCTTTTGCCTTTATCCTGGGGCTAACGCCCTTGGTGTTGGCACGGGGGGTAGGTGCTGAAGGGAACAATTCCATTGGTACGGGAGCAGTTGGGGGCATGTTGATAGGAACCCTTTTGGGAATTTTTATTGTTCCCAATTTGTACATCCTCTTTCAATGGATGCATGAAAAGGTATCCGGAAAACCCATTGTTGAAACTAAAGAAGAAGATTAAGATGAACATTGTATTCCATACCTTTCTCAAGAAATCGTTGTTGCTGCTACTGGTAGGCTTGCTACTTCAGGGCTGTTTCGTAGCCAAGGACTACAGTAGGCCCGATTGGGAAGCGACGGCCCATTTGTTTCGTACCGATCAACTTTCAATGGATAGCCTTTCCATGGCAACTGTTTCGTGGAAGACCCTCTTTACAGACCCGTACCTTCAGCAGTACATTTCAGAAGGACTTCAGCAAAATTTGGACATCCGCATGGCCCTGCAACGCATGCTAGCCGCAGAAGCCTATGCCAAACAAGGGCGGGCGGGCTATTGGCCTGCAGTTCAGGGTACGGCTACGGCGACCCATCAGGAACTATCCAAAAACGGCCAATTTGGTTCATTCCTGGCCAACACCTCGGTAGAACAGTTTGAGCTTTCTGCCACACTTTCGTGGGAAGCGGATATCTGGGGAAAAATACGCAGTAACAAACGGGCTAACGAGGCCGGATACCTGCAAACGGTTGCGGCCCATCAAGCAGTGAAAACCCAATTGGTGGCGGCCATTGCCACTACGTATTATCAGTTGTTGGCATTGGATGCCCAACTGGACGTAACGCGGAAGACCCTAGTGACCCGCGACAGTAGTGTGACCACAATCAAGGCTTTGAAGGATGCCGGGCAGGTAACCCAAGTGGCGGTAGACCAAAACATTGCCTTGTACAATAATGCCAAGGCCCTAGAAGTGGATTTGGGGGCGGCTATTTTTCGTGCTGAAAATACCCTGAACCTTTTACTTGGAAGATATCCTCAGGAACTCGCTAGGGGATCCTTGGAAGGCCAAACCTTGGAAACTGAGATCCAGTGGGGCGTTCCGGCTACCCTGTTGAGCAACCGTCCCGATGTGATGGCCTCGGAATACGGACTGATACAGGCTTTTGAGCTTACCAACGTAGCCCGAAGCCGGTATTATCCTTCCCTTACCCTTACGGCGACCGGGGGCTTACAAAGCTTGGAACTGGACAAGTTATTGGAAGCCAATTCGTTGTTTGCCAACCTTATTGGTGGGTTGACGGAGCCCCTTTTCAACCGGAGGGCGATAAGGACCCAGCATGAAGTGGCAAAAGCGCAGCAGGAGGAGGCCTTGTTGCAATTCAAGAAATCGCTTTTGGTTGCGGGCAATGAAGTAAGTAACGCGTTGTTTGCCTATCAGGCAGCTAGCCAGAAGATGCAGTACCGAAACCGGGAGGTGGAGGCTTTGCGAAAAGCCGAGGCCAATTCGGAGGAGTTGTTGAAAAACGGCTACGCTACGTATTTGGATCTTTTGACGGCCCGTCAAAGTGCCTTGAGTGCCGAATTGAATGTTATTGACAACAAACTGCAACAATTGGTAAGTGTGGTGACCCTATACGAGGCCCTGGGCGGGGGTTGGAGGTAACCGCAAAAGTGATACAAAATGAAAAAGGACATTTACATTCCCGAAGTAAAGGACGTATATGTAGCGGCGGTTCGGGAGTTTAATACCGACTTCCAATCGCATGATTGGAACGTGTACCTCATCAACGATGGACAGGTACCCTTGGAAACGGTATTGATCCGTTCTGAGGGGCGGAAAGGCGAACAGATGACGGCAGAATTCCGTCATTCCTTGCCCCTATTGCCTCCGCAATCGTATGCCAAGGTGGAATTTTTGGAAGACAGTGTGCTGAAGTTGAACAATTATTTTACCGTCACCTATTTTTTAGGAGAGACCCTTTACGACAAGCGTTTTGAATTTCCGGCCGATTGCATTTTGGAGGACAATGCGGTGGATTTGCCCGTGATGCCTACCCAGGGCGTGTTGGCGCGATGATTCAGTTAAGTGACATGACAAAGGAAATCCCATTGGTCCATGGTTCCTATTTGCTGGAAAAGTTTCCAGGGAAAGGAGGTTGGACCTATGCGGCCATTCCCCAAATCCTTCAAAACCCTAAAAACCCCTTTGGGTGGGTTAGGGTGAAAGGGACTATTGATGGATATCTCCTTCAGCAATACAAGTTAATGCCCATGGGGGAAGGAAGGCTATTTTTGCCCATCAAGGCTTCCATCCGCAAGGCCCTCAAGAAGCAGGCGGGCGATTACGTTTCCATTACCCTGTATCACGATAGTTCCATGGTGGAAATCCCCAAAGAATTGCTGGCCTGTTTTGAACAGGAACTTCCTGAGGTATTGGGTACTTTTATGGAATTTACAGAGGGACAGCGCAAGGCCTATATCGATTGGGTCTATGCGGCCAAAACGGACCCTACCAAAGTAATACGCATTGTAAAAATGATGGAACGCCTTGGGAAAGGGTTGAAGTTTCATGAACGGGAAAAAAAGGAAGCACCCTAATGCGGTATTTTCGCTACTAAGAAGGACTTTTTCGCTATCTTTAGTACGATTGAAATCATTGTATTTCCTCATGAAGCCGTTGTTTTTTTGTTGGATTTTAGGGGCATTGCTGTCTACAAGGGGCTTGGCACAAGACCGGGATTTGTCACAAATAGAAACGGATTTGGTGAAGCTGTTTGAGGTATACCGAGCTGCCGATTACGAACTGCGCTATGACTCCGTGCGTCCTGCTCTTCGAAATCGCATGGAGGCTGTTTTTTCTGAAGTCAATACCCTAAACTATCCTTTCGATTCCTTGGGGAAAACCATCAAAATGATTGCTTCGGACGACGGGAAGGTGCGGGTGTTGAGTTGGGATGAAGCCACTGGAGGCACCTGGCACGATATGGCGGTTTTGGTGCAATACCTTGCAGCGGACGGAAGCCTGCATGTGGAATGGATTGATAGTGATATTGCGGAAGAACCCAATGGACTTACCCCGGATCTACTGTATGAAATGCATACCTTGAAAACCGATCAAGACACCTACTACCTGTGCTTTGGATGGGGGACTTTTGGATCGGGCCACCACCACAACAGTCTGTTTGTCTTTTCCATTGCCGATACCGGGGTGACCGTTTGTGATGCCTGCATTGACGAGCGCCTTCAATTCATTTTTGCCCCTAGGGGAGCGCAAATAGACCTCCGCTACGATACGGCGCAATGGTGCATCCGTTTCAATACGTTTGTCATGGACAACGAGACCGGCTTTTACCGCCCCACCGGAGGCATCACCCAGTTGCAATGGAATGGTTCGCGATTTGTAACGGTGGAGGAATAATTCACAATCAAAATACGGTTTGGACTTATCAAAACCCCTTTAATATCCTTTTCTATGTGCTTTGATCGTAAATACCGTCAATGCCCAAAAAGGAATTACTGATACTAGGGTTTTCCAGGCACTCAAGATTCCGATGACCAGCAGCAAGGCCATGAGTAGGCCCAACAACACCATCCCAAAATAAGTAAGTCGTTTGCTGGGATGTCTTTGCAGCAATGGCAGTCCCAAAAAAAGTAGCCCGATAAAGGGAAGGATGGTAAGGGGGTGTGCTACCGAGACGGGGTCTTGCCAGCCTTTGGAAAATAAAGTTACCAGGGTTTGAAAAAGGAATTGGTGCTGACCTTCGCCCCACTCCAAATACCCAAACAAGGCACTGAGTGCGAGGGCCAATTGCAGGATTTTGATGCGGAGTATGGGCTGCATGACGGGTTAAAAATACAACAAAAAAACCCCGTTAAAACGGGGTTCCTAATCAAATCAACTAGAACAAATCAGGACGAACAAATGGCGTCCCAGGTGGTCCAAAAGGTGGCATTGCTACCGCCTAATTTTTGTTCCTTATTGGCAACGATGCCTACCATAGAGGCGCAATTGGAATTGCAACCTATTTGGTTGGTACTGCCCTGCTGGGGAGGGATGTCTACCTGTCTTGGCGGATTGGTGGAGAAATCGGTTTGGGTGATCTTGATGTTGAACGTCCCCGATAACCCGGGGGTTTGGAGCGTTTGGGTGGGATTGTTGGAATCGATGGTCCCACTCCAATTACCCTGCGAAAGGGTGACCGACCATCCTTTCACGCGGGCGGCGGTATCGTTTTGAGGAGATAGGTAGACCCAAAATTGGGCTCCCCCTCCCAATTTCAGGCCTTCTTGAACATTTGCTAATCCAGACATAACGTTGGTTTTTGTATGATGCCTACTCTATATGGTTTTCGGCTGCCCCGAAAAACAATCGCTAGACGAATTAGGGAGTCCTAAGAATTTAGAAGCAAGCTACGAGGAAAATGAATGGAAGGCAATCCGTATTTATACGTAATTTGAAGTTTTGTGAATAGAAAAACCCCCTCCAAGTGGAGGGGGCCTTCCTTAACTGATTGACCTATTCAATCATGAAAAAAACTATTCTTTGACGAGCTGTTTTGTCAGCGAGCCTTGCTGGCCCTCTATGATGACCATATAGGTAGCAGTGGAGAGCCTTGAGATGTCGATCTCCGCCTGTGTTCCCATATCGGCAAGGTCCTGTTCGGTGACGAACCTTCCGGTCATGTCGTAGATGGCCAGGCGCACCAGCGGCACCGCCTGCGGGT